>Ga0156629_137_pt2 | contig 6071 bp, 6 predicted proteins | sample RifOxyC3_FD_110703 | JGI IMG/M metagenome (GOLD analysis project Ga0156629, IMG submission 110703) | Burkholderiales bacterium RIFOXYC12_FULL_65_23 | reverse complement strand
GCGAGGCGCAGCCCTTCAGGCTGCGTGAGCGGCAGAGTTTTGAACACCATCCTTAGGCCTCAAAAAACAACATAACTATTTGCTGGAAATATGGCGTCAATACCGGAGTTCTGGGAGGGTGGCCCCCATGATCCTATAGATGTTGAGAAGACCTGGAGAGAGTTTGTTAAATTTATTGGAAGTCAAGTGGTGGAAGATCTCGTTCCCGAGCCAAGGACTTTTGAGAATGCAGATTTTTTATTTCCATCTGCTTCTATGGTCGCGGAACTCAAGGAGATTGAAACGGAATTCGATAAAAATACAGCTATTCGTGAAAAATTTCTTGCACTACTCGAACGACTGCTTGCAGAAGATCCAAGTTGGAGGCCTGAGCTTCTCGGTGGCGCTGGAATATATCCAGATTGGTTTCGTGGGGAGTTTATTCGCCTATTTCGACCTTCATTATCTCGTGTTCTAAAAAAAGCAAATCGTCAAATTAAGTCCACAAAGGAGCATTTTGGCATCACCGATTCAACAGGGATGCTGATTTTTGTTAATGATGGATTTACTGGATTGGAGCCGCACTTTGTTAGAATGCTTGTTTGTGATATTTTGATTAACTCATACTCTTCTATTGACTGCTTTCTCTATATCACAGTCAATCGTTATGTTGAGATCCAAGGCAGTAACGTGCCTCGTCTGTTATGGATTCCGTCTTACAGCGATCGTGCGCCAGATTCGCTGGTGCCATTCGTAGATGATTTAGGACGAAGGTGGTTTGATTTTCTAGAAGGCAAAATAGGGAAGTTCTCAGTCTCCGTTGAAGAAATTCCTAAGTCAAATCAAGGGTTTAGAACGATTTTTTCGCGAGCTATTGTTCTTCCTGGAGAGAAATCGTGATGCGAGTGGCACCAGATCGAACTGATCGGTCAAGCGTACGCCAACAAGGGCTATGCCTTCGGCATTCTCGTGGCTCTTGTTAGTACCCTCCGCACCTTAGGTGCTTCGGCGCCGGTTACCGTGAGCGTTGAACGACAGCTTTCCTCAAAGCTCAAAGGTGGCATTGGATCGAAAGCGGACATTTTTTGTGACATTGTCACGTAGTCATGTCCGCGCCCGCCCGGCACAGTGCCGGGCATGGGTATCTACAGCCACCTCAGCACCGATGAACTGACCGCCTGCTGGCTGCGCTCGAGTCGCGCCTGACCGGCCCGAGCAGTGTGTCGTCCACCGGTCGCTCGGTCGGCTACCAGCACGCCAACCAGACCGCCGAGCTCCGGCGCGAGCTGGACGCGATCAACGCCGAGCTGTCGCGCCGCGATGGCGCCCCGGCCCGTGGCCCGATTTACCTGGTGTGATGATCGTGGCAGGCATTCCGTCGCTCATCTCCAAAGGCTGGCGCTCCGCTGTGTCGGTGCTCGGCCTGAGCGGCGGCGCGCAGATGTCGGCCCACCAGGCGGCCGGCAGCAGCCTGCCGCTGATGAACTGGAACCCGGTGCGTGCCAGCGCAGACGCCGACACGCTGCCCGACCTGTCCACGCTCACCGCACGTTCGCGCGACCTGGCGCGCAACAACGGGCTGATGGCCGGCGGCATGCAGACGCTGCGCGACAACATCGTCGGCGCGACGCTGCGCCTGAGCGCAACCCCCGACTACCGCCTGCTGGGCCTGATGCTGTAGCTGCCGCGCCCGGGACTCAAGTGGAACACCTACGCCAAGGACTTCAGCAAGACCAAGCAACTATTCGTCGTACCGCGCTGCCTCGGGGCTTCAGGCCGCCGCCTGCAGCCCCGAGGCGAAATGCTCGCGCACGCGCTGCGTCGCCAAGGCCTCGTCGCGTGCCAGCAGCGCGTCCATGATCGCGCGGTGTTCGGCCAGTGATTGCTCGATCCGCCCGGCCTTGAACAGCGAGCCCTGGCGGTTGAGTTTCATGACCTTGCGCAGGTCAGCCACGATCTGGACCCGCCAGCGGTTCTGTGCCAGTTCGAGCATGCGGCGGTGGAACTGCTCGTTGAGCTCGAAGAACTGGTCGCGCGAGCCGGTTCCGGGTCGGGCAGCGTTTTCCAGCTGCGTGTGCAGGGCCGCGAGTTCGGTCAGGTCGGCGTCGTCGGCCAGCCGGCACAGGGCGGCGGCGGCATCGGATTCGAGCAGCGACAGCAGTTCGTAAACCTCACGCAAGTCTTGTTCGGATACTTCGGTCACGTAGGCGCCGCGCCTGACCTTCATCGTGACCAGGCCTTCGGCGGCCAGCACCTTGAGCGCCTCGCGCAGCGGGGTGCGGCTGATGCCGAGCTCCTCGGCGATGCGCAGTTCATCGATCCAGCTGCCCGGTGCCAGCTCGCGGTTGTAGATGCGCTGGCGCAGCAGTTCGGCCACTTCTACATACAGTGCGCGGGGGGACAGGGAGAGGGCGGCCATGGTCTGCATTCCTTACTAGGGTCGCCATTCTACTGGATCAAAAATTTTGCATCAATAATTATGAATGACGTAGAATGAGGCAGTCTTGCTCACTAAGGTGCCCCTTTTTATGTCGTCCGAATTCAAACCCGCCACCCTGGCTGATTGGGAAAAAGCCGCTCAGAAGTCCGTCAAGGACGGCTCGCTCGACAAGCTGAACTGGCTCACGCCTGACGGTATCACGGTCAAGCCGCTCTACACCGCCGAGGATGTGAAGGAGTTGCCCTTCACCAACACCTTGCCCGGTTTCGAGCCCTTCATCCGCGGCCCGCAGGCCACGATGTATGCCGTGCGCCCCTGGACCATTCGCCAGTACGCGGGCTTCTCGACCGCCGAGGAATCGAACGCCTTCTACCGCAAGGCGCTGGCCGCCGGCGGCCAGGGCGTGTCGGTCGCGTTCGACCTCGCGACGCATCGCGGCTATGACTCGGATCATCCGCGCGTGACCGGTGACGTCGGCAAGGCCGGCGTGGCGATCGACTCGGTCGAGGACATGAAGATCCTGTTCGACGGCATTCCGCTCGACAAGGTGTCGGTCTCGATGACCATGAACGGCGCGGTGCTGCCGGTGCTGGCCGGCTATGTGGTGGCCGCCGAGGAGCAGGGCGTCAACCAGGACCAGCTGGCCGGAACGATTCAGAACGACATTCTGAAGGAGTTCATGGTCCGCAACACCTACATCTACCCGCCCGAGCCGTCGATGAAGATCATCGGCGACATCATCGAGTACACGGCGCAGAAGATGCCCAAGTTCAACTCGATCTCGATCTCGGGCTACCACATGCAGGAAGCCGGCGCCAACCAGGTGCTCGAGATGGCGTTCACGCTGGCTGACGGCAAGGAATATGTCAAGACCGCGATCGCCAAGGGCATGGATGTCGACGCGTTCGCGGGCCGGCTGTCCTTCTTCTGGGCGGTCGGCATGAACTTCTACCTCGAGATCGCCAAGATGCGTGCGGCCCGCCTGCTGTGGGCGCGCATCATGAAGGGTTTCGACGCCAAGAACCCCAAGAGCCTGATGCTGCGCACGCACAGCCAGACCTCGGGCTGGTCGCTGACCGAGCAGGACCCCTACAACAACGTGGTGCGCACCACGATCGAGGCGATGGCCGCCGTGTTCGGCGGCACCCAGTCGCTGCACACCAACTCGCTCGACGAGGCGATCGCGCTGCCGACCGAGTTCAGCTCGCGCATCGCGCGCAACACCCAGCTGATCATCCAGGAAGAGACCCACATCACCAACGTGGTGGACCCGTGGGCTGGCTCCTACCTGATGGAGTCGCTGACGCAGGAGATGGCTGACAAGGCCTGGGCCATCATCGAGGAGGTCGATGCCATGGGCGGCATGACCAAGGCGGTCGATTCGGGCTGGGCCAAGCTCAAGATCGAGGCCGCCGCGGCCGAGAAGCAGGCCCGCATCGACTCTGGCAAGGACGTGATCGTTGGCGTCAACAAGTACAAGTTGGCCAAGGAAGACCCGATCGACACCCTTGACGTCGACAACGTCCGGGTGCGTGACGGCCAGATCGCCCGCCTGCAGGCGATCAAGGCCAGCCGCGACAGCGCCGCCGTGGCCGCCGCGCTCGCGGCACTGACCGCCGCCGCCGAGTCGGGTCAGGGCAACCTGCTCGACCTGGCGATCCAGGCGATCCGCCTGCGCGCGACCGTCGGCGAAGTCTCCGACGCGCTCGAGGCCGTCTACGGGCGCCACCGCGCCGATACGCAAAAGGTGACCGGTGTGTATGCAGCCGCCTACGACTCGGCCGAGGGCTGGGACAAGCTGAAGGAAGAGATTGCCGCTTTCGCCACCGAGCAGGGCCGCCGCCCGCGCGTGATGATCGCCAAGCTGGGCCAGGACGGCCATGACCGCGGCGCCAAGGTGGTGGCGACGGCCTTTGCCGACCTCGGCTTCGACGTCGACATCGGCCCGCTGTTCCAGACCCCCGAGGAATGCGCGCGTCAGGCGATCGAGAACGACGTGCACGCGGTCGGTGTCTCGACCCTGGCCGCCGGCCACAAGACCCTGGTGCCGGCCATCATCGCCGAGCTCAAGAAGCAGGGCGCTGACGACATCATCGTCTTCGTCGGCGGCGTGATCCCGCGCCAGGACTACGACATGCTGTACGAGGCCGGCGTCAAGGGCGTCTATGGCCCGGGCACCCCGATCCCGGCCAGCGCCAAGGACGTGCTGGAACAGATCAAGAAGGCCATCGCCTGATCTGCGCCATGCTGCTGTCAGGCATCACCGAGGGTAATCCGACCGTGCAGCGGCGTGCCATGGCCAAGGCCATCACGCTGCTTGAGTCGACCCGCGCCGATCACCGGCTGCAAGCCGACGAACTGCTGACCGCGCTGCTGCCGCACACCGGACGCGCGCTGCGCTTAGGGATAAGCGGCGTGCCGGGGGTCGGCAAGTCGACCTTCATCGAGGCGCTCGGGCTCTATCTGATCGAGCAGGGGCACCGCGTTGCGGTGCTGGCGATCGATCCGTCCTCCACCGTCTCGGGCGGCTCCATCTTGGGCGACAAGACCCGCATGGAGCGGCTGTCAGTCCATGAGCGCGCCTACATCCGGCCCAGCCCGAGCAGCGGCACGCTGGGCGGCGTGGCCGAGAAGACGCGCGAGGCGATGCTGGTCTGCGAGGCCGCCGGCTACGACATCGTGATCGTCGAGACGGTTGGCGTCGGCCAGTCCGAGACCGCCGTGCACGGCATGACCGACATCTTCTGCCTGCTGCAATTGCCCAATGCGGGCGACGAACTGCAGGCGATCAAGAAGGGCGTGATGGAGCTGGCCGACCTGGTCGTGATCAACAAGGCTGACCTCGAGCCGCTGGCCGCCACGCGCGCCCAGCTCCAGATCCAGTCCTCGCTGCGTCTGCTGGGTCACCACGGCAACCCCGAGCATGACCCGCATGACGACCGCCAGTGGCAGCCGACCGTGGTCCAGCTCAGCGCCCTGCAGGGCCAGGGCGTGGCCGAATTCTGGCAGCAGGTCAGCCGTTTCAGGCAACTGCAGACGGATAACGGCCGCTTCGCCGCCAAGCGCCAGCGCCAGGCCCAGTCCTGGATGTGGGAACGGATCGAAGCCGGGCTGCGCCAGCGCTTCCGTGACCACCCCGCCGTCAAGGCGCAACTAGACCACACCACCGAGCAGGTCCTGCAGGGCCAGCTGCCCGCCTCGACGGCAGCGCGCCAGCTGCTCGAACTGTTCAACTGATTCATCCCCCCGGAGACCATCACCATGCAAGAAATACTGCAACAACTGGAGCAAAAACGCGAGGCCGCCCGCCTCGGCGGTGGGCAAAAGCGCATCGATGCCCAGCACGCCAAGGGCAAGCTGACCGCGCGCGAGCGCCTCGAAGTCCTGCTCGACGAGGGCACCTTCGAGGAATGGGACATGTTCGTCGAGCACCGCTGCACCGACTTCGGCATGGAAGCCAACAAGATCCCGGGTGACGGCGTCGTGACCGGCTACGGCATGATCAACGGCCGCCTGGTCTTCGTCTTCAGCCAGGACTTCACGGTCTTTGGTGGCGCGCTGTCCGAGGCCCATGCCGAGAAGATCTGCAAGGTGATGGACCAGGCGATGAAGGTCGGCGCGCCGGTGATCGGCCTGAACGACTCGGGTGGTG
>Ga0156629_136_pt1 | contig 8097 bp, 6 predicted proteins | sample RifOxyC3_FD_110703 | JGI IMG/M metagenome (GOLD analysis project Ga0156629, IMG submission 110703) | Burkholderiales bacterium RIFOXYC12_FULL_65_23 | reverse complement strand
CGCATCCTCCTTGGCCTGCTCGCCCGTGTAGCCTTGGTCGGCCCAAGCGACCTCGACCGTCTCGCCCGTAGCCCGCTGCACGGCTTCGCACAGTTGCTTGACTTGTGAGCGTTCCTGCTCGTTGGCAGGCGTGACCGTCAACTCGATGAGATGGCCCAGCGTGTCCACAGCCATGTGCACCTTGGAGCCCTTGCGGCGCTTGTAGCCGTCGTAGCCCGCGCGCGGGCCGCTCTCGCAAGTGCTTTGCAGCGTGCGTCCATCAAGGACCACGGCGCTGGGCTGCTCCTGGCGCCCCTGGCCCGCACGGATGATGCCGCGCATGTCGCTCACCAGCGCCTCGAAACAGCCCGCATCGCTCCAGCGCCGAAACTGCTGGTACACGGCGGCCCACGGCGGGAAGTCATGGGGCAGCATGCGCCACGGTGCTCCTGCACGAGCCAGCCAGCGCAGCGCATTGAACACCTCGCGCGGGCTGTGCTCGCGCTGCGGCGCGTCCTCCTTCATCAGCGTGAGGTACGGTGCCACGAAGGCCCATTCGTCTTCGGACAAATCACTCGGATACGGCTTCCTGCTCATCCCGCAAGCATAGGACAGCCCCGCACTACGGGTGAAAGTCCATAACACGCTCTAGCTTCATACCCCGTATTTAGTTCAGCGTCGCAGCAACCGCAAACCGTTGAACACGACCAACAGACTGGCGCCCATATCGGCGAACACCGCCATCCACATCGTGGCTTGTCCCGTGAATGTCAGGACCAGGAACACCGCCTTGATGCCCAAGGCCAACGCGATGTTCTGCACCAGTATGGTTCGGGTGGCGCGTGACAAACGCACAAAGCGCGCGATCTTGTTCAAGTCATCGTCCATGAGTGCCACGTCGGCCGTCTCGATTGCCGTGTCGGTACCCGCTGCGCCCATGGCAAAACCGATGTCGGCACGCGCCAGGGCCGGGGCATCATTGATGCCGTCGCCCACCATCCCTACCTTGCCGCTGCGCGCGTAGCCTTCGACGGCACGCAGCTTGTCCTCCGGCAGTTGGTCGCCGAAGGCTTCGTCAATCTGGACCTGGGCCGCGATGGCGCGCGCGGTGTGCGCGTTGTCGCCAGTCAGCATGACGGTCTTGATGCCCAACTCGTGCAGCGCCCGGATCGCGTGGCGGCTGCTGTCCTTGACCGTGTCGGCCACGGCGAACAGAACCAGTACGCGCTCGCCATCAGTGAGCAGAATGACCGTCTTGCCTTGCTCCTCCAGTCTGCCCAGCTGCGCTTCCAGGGTAGGCGAACATACACCCAGCTCATGAATCAGCCGATGGTTGCCGAGCTGGTACAGCACGCCGGCAACCGTTCCACGCACCCCTCGCCCAGGAATGGCGGCGAAGTCGGCTACCTCCAGCAGGGGGGTGCCGTTTTCTCGCCCGGCGACGGCAATGGCATGAGACACGGGGTGATCGGATCGCGCCGCGAGACTGGTGGCGATACGAACTGCATCCAGCCCGGCCGGTGCGTCCAGCAACGCGGTATCGGTCAACGCCGGTTTGCCGTGCGTGATGGTGCCGGTCTTGTCGAAAGCTAGCCAAGCGAGCTTGTGGCCTTCTTCGAGATAGACACCGCCCTTGATCAAGATGCCATGACGGGCGGCTGCCGCCAGGCCGCTGACGATGGTCACGGGCGTCGAAATGACCAGGGCGCACGGGCAGGCAATGACCAACAGCACCAGCGCCCGGTAGATCCAGTCGTACCAGACACCGTCAAGCAGCAACGGGGGCACCAGCGCCACCGCTAGGGCGAAGGCAAACACCGCCGGCGTGTACCACCTGGCAAATTGATCAACAAAGCGCTGGGTGGGGGCGCGTGCGCCTTGCGCTTCCTCGACCGCGTGAATGATGCGCGCCAGCGTCGAATGCGTGGATTTAGTCGTGACCTGGTATTCGAAGGAGCCGGACTGGTTAATAGTTCCGGCGAAGACGCTGTCACCGACCGACTTCTCGACCGGCAGGCTCTCTCCAGTGATGGGTGCCTGGTTGACACTCGAGCGGCCGATTGTGAGCACGCCATCGAGTGCGATGCGTTCTCCCGGCTTGACGCGCACGGTCTGGCCGATGGCCACGGTCTTGACCGACACATCGGCCCAGCTGCCGTCCGCCTGTTGCACCGTCGCCCGTTCCGGCGTGAGCTGCACCAGGTTGCGGATGGCATTTCGTGCCCTATCCAGCGACTTCGCTTCGATCCATTCGGCGATGGTGAACAACACCATCACCATGGCCGCTTCCGGCCATTGTCTCAGCAGTACCGCGCCGGTGACGGCAATGCTCATCAGGGCGTTGATATTGAGATTTCCGTGACGCAAGGCGATCCAGCCCTTTTGATAGGTGCCCATACCGCTGAGAGTGATCGCGATGAGTGCCAGCAGCGCGACCAGCCATTCCGGCCAGGCGAGCCAGTGCGCGATTTCCGCCCCCACGGCGGCCATGCCGGCCAGGGCCATCGGCCACCAGGGTTTGCTGACCGGTGCGCTGGCTACGGCAGCACCCTCCATCGTTTCAGTCGTCATGCCGAGGTCGCGGATGGCATCCTCTATGGCGAACAAGGCATCGTGCCGATGGACCACGGTCAGCACGCGCTGCATCAGATTGAATTCCAGACCGTGCACAGCGGCCATGCCGCCAAGCTTCTTGCGTATCAGGGCTTCTTCGGTCGGGCAATCCATCTGGGCAATGCGCAGACGGGTCAGCGTGTAGCCGGCTGGAATATGGGTCATGACCTGGCTGTCGGCATCCGAGGTCGGCATTTGCGGCGGTCTGCCTGAGCAGCATTCCTGGCCATGCGGGTCGTGGTGATGATCTTGTGCATGGTCATGCTGATCATGCGAGTGATCGTGGCTGCAAGCGGGATGAGTAGGCGTCGTCTTGGCGGGGCGGTCGGTCATAGTGCGAAACCATTGTCGGAACATGGCGTATTTCACACCCTGAAGTCACTACAGGGTCAAGTGACTTAAAGTAGGCCCATGAAAATCGGTGAACTTGCGCAGATCGCACAGTGCACGGTGGAGACCGTGCGCTACTACGAAAAGGAAGGACTGTTGCCCGCCCCGGCGCGCACAGTCGCCAACTACCGCAGCTACAGCAATGCTCAGGTTGACCGGCTGCGCTTCATCCGCAACTGCCGCGCGCTGGACATGACGCACGAGGAAATCCGCACGCTGCTGGGCTTTATCGACCAGTCAACAGGCGATTGTGGTGTCGTCAACCAGCTACTCGACGAGCACATCGCCCACGTCGATGTGCGGATAAATGAGCTGTTCCAGCTCAAGCAGCAACTCAACGAGCTACGTCAGCGTTGTCAAAGCGAGCAGGCCATGGACGCCTGCGGCATTTTGCAGGGACTGGCGGCGATGGAAGCAGAGCCAAGGCATGAACGACATACCCACCTCGGGTGATCTAGACAGTGCAAACGACTCCTGACATTCCGTGCAGTCGTCTTCTGAAAACGACAACACCCTTGTCGTTTGGAAGCTGGACCGACTCGGGCGCACGGTCAAGGGCTTGGTGGAACTGGCCGACTTACTGAACAGTCGAGGCATCCAGTTCCGCAGCCTGACCGACAGCATCGACACCAGCACGGCTGCCGGCCGGTTCTTCTTCCACATGATGGCTGCTCTGGCAGAAATGGAGCGAGACCTCATTCGCGAGCGAACGACAGCGGGCTTGGCGGCAGCTCGAGCTCGAGGGCGCAAGGGCGGGCGCAAGCCCAAGCTGGACGAAACCAAGCGCGATGCCGCTCGCAAGCTGCTTGAAGCCGGCACGCCAGCTGTAGACGTGGCCAAGACCCTTGGAGTCGGCCGCGCCACGTTGTATCGGCACCTGGGTGGCGGGGCTTTGTTGCAGACGGTACGCCAGTGACGCAGCTCGGGGAGACTTGGCCTGAAGGCGCGATCTGGATGTCCACCGAGCCGCTGGACATGCGCGCAGGCATGGAGACGGTGCTGGCCCCAGTAGTCAAGGTCTTCGGAGCCGTTGTTCCGAGGTCACCATCGGACAGCCGCCCGCCGTGGCGATGCTTATTTCAAAAAAAACGACAAAACATCTGGTTTATTTCAAAAATCACGACAACCGCTACTCTGACCAGGACCGCTACTTCAAAAAAACCGACACATAGCTACTCTGCGCGGTAAGTCGTATGCATCCCGCAAACACACCTACCGAAGCAGCGCAACAATGTGCAGGTCCAGCGCCACCTGCCGCGACTGCGCTCGCGGCTCCCTTTCGACTGCGGCCTTGACGGCGGACTCATCGCCGACCAGCAGAACCTGTCGCTGTGCCCTCGTAACCGCCGTGTAGACCAGTGTGCGGTCCATCAGCCGATGGCCGGTCAGCGGTACGATAACTCGGGGCCACTGGGAGCCCTGTGCCTTGTGCACCGTGATGGCGTAGCCGAGCTCCAGATCATCGAGCATTCCCTCAACGATGGGCCTGCGCACACCGTCGTCCCAGTCCACCCAGGCGAGTGCAAGCCCGGCTTCCTCGCCGTTCTCGTTGGTCAGCATGCGGGGCTCATCCTCGACCTGCACCACCACGCCGAGCGAACCGTTCTGCAACCCACGGTCCCAGAGGTTGCGTGTGCACAGCACCGGGTCGCTCAGGTGAAAACCGACACGCGCATAAGCCTCATGCCGCTCGTCCCAGACCTCGACGGCCTTGGCCTCTGCCGTGAGCGCCGCTTGGAACAGCGCGTTGAGGCCCTTGGTACCATCGGGTCCGTTGCGCCGGGCACAGAGAATCTGGGTATTCGCCGGATCCTGCCTGTAAAGGTGAAGGACGGTTTCGGGGATGGCATCTTCCGCTGAGGCCGAAGGATGAGTGAGGCAAGGAATGAATCCGATTGCCGCCTCCGGGTCCACCGGAAGTTCCGGCCAGCGCCCTTCACGGATAGCAGCCGCAGCCGCCGCGATGGCACCGCCGTAGCGCTTGACCACCGTGAGCTGCGCCACGGGGACCTGAAGCACCTGCGTGAGGGCGTGCAGTACCAGGCCGGATCCGACCGGCATCAGCTGCGCCGGGTCGCCCACCAGCACCAGGCGTGGCGCCGGTCCAAGCAGCTCGCACAACCGGCTCATCGTGATGATGTCGACCATGCTGGCCTCGTCAACGATGACCACGCTGCGCTCGTCGAAGACACCCTCCTTCCCGTTGTGCAGGAAGTTGGCGATAGTCGAAGCAGGCCGACCGGTGGCCTCCTGCATGCGCTTGGCAGCGCGCCCGGCCAAGGCAAGCTGAGTTACGCTGATGCCGGCACGGTCGTACACGTTGTAGAGCGCCTTGAGCACGGTCGTCTTGCCGACACCGGCACCGCCCGTGATGAGGACGAAAGGCTTGGCTGCCGCGAGGCGGACGGCCTCCCATTGCTGCGGATTGAGCTCGATGTTCTCCGCCTTCTCGTATGCAAGGAGCAACTCTTCGACGTCGTCGATGGGCAGAAGGGCCGGCATGGTGGCCATGAGACGGTCGGCAACGGCCTGCGCGACCTGGCGCTCCATCACCATCGCCCCCAGAAGCTGAACGCCGTGCGGGCCCACCACGAAGCTGCCGTTGGACAGGCCCCGCGACAGCGCGGTCGGAATGAGGCTGCGCCACCGGAATGTCTGGGTCTGCGAGCCGAGTACGCCCTGGAGGACCTCCATGAGCTTGGACGTCAGCACCGAGGTATGCCCGGCTGCGAAGATGCGGTAACAGGCTTCCTCGATGGCACCCTGGAGCCGCCGCGGGTCGTCAATTTCAACACCGAATTGTGTGCGGGCCAGAGCGTCGGCCTGACGCCATGTGGCACAGAAGCTTAGCAGCCGATACGGGTCTTCCTCGAGCTTCTGGGCGGTCTCGGCGCCGAAGAACTGGAGCACCTTGCGGCCCAGCGCCAGGTCGAATCCTTGGGCCTGCAGCCACTGCAGTGTGCGGCTGTCGCCATGCTGAGCCCAAGCTGTCACGACCTGTGATGCACTGTCCAGCGTCAGGACCTTGGCTAGCTCGGCGACGTTGCCGGAGTCCAGATGGTCGTAGAGGTTCTCGCCGAATGCCTCCCAGAGCTTGCGAGCCTTGACCTGCCCGATGCCCTCGAAGGCCGGGCTGTCCGCCATGAAGGCGACGATGTGTTCGCCGGACGGACGCAGAAGCGCCGCACTAGAGGCGTCGATCTGAGTTTCGGCTATCTGGTAACCGTTGACCTCCAGCAGACGCCTGGAGGGCTCGCCAACCACCCTCCACCACTGGCCAGGCTCGACCCGTGACCCACCCAGCACTGACGCGGTGGCCTTGACGACGATGTAGCTGGTGGCAGCCTGCACTCGGCCCTGGTCATCGATGGGCTTGGCGGAGAAAATGCAGCCGCCGATGCCACGGGGGTTCTGGCTGCGGATGGAGGTGACCCGCAGGGTCTGCTCGACGGTCATCGCGGCAGCCTCCCGGTTAAGGCCAAGGCATCACGCAGCATAGTGTGTTTCTCCAGCGCACGCTTCAGTTCGGCCACCTCTGCCTTGAGGCTGGCGTTTTCCTGCTCGAGGCGACGGAGTCGCTCGGTCTCCTGGGCGGCCCGAAGCCTGCCAGGCTCACGCATCACCGGCGGATGCGGTTTGTCAGGGTCTTGCACGACGGCCGGAGGGAGGACGTCACGTTGACGCAGGTCATCCTCCAGTTCGCGTAAAGCAACCGTGATGCGAGGATTCTGGTGGAGGGCTGACTTGGCAAAGCCGCATTCCTTGGCGACTTCAGTGCGCAACAGGACCCCACGGTTGGCTATCGCTCGGAAGTCGTCATCGGTCTTGCTCGCTGCCCACGCAACGAACGTCTGAAAGTTCTGCTCGCCGATCTGTCGTCCGCTGTTCATGCTTTTGAGACTCCGGGAATGTCTCTGTTCAGACTAAGCCACTCGACCCGCGTCAGGACGGAGTTCCTCATCATATGGAAGAGAGTGCACCTGGCAAGGGCTGTGGCTAAAAAGAAGGCGGCCGACCGGCGGCACGTGGGTCTTCCCAAGCAGCTGGCTCATTTGTATTCCAACCCCCCAAATTCAGCAAAAAACCCCTTTCAAGATACAATTTCATCTAAGAATGTATCTATCAATAGAGGACATCATATCGCTTACCCATTGAAAATATTGAATATTCAGTCACACACACGCAAAAAATATGAACTAGATCCTACCCATAGTACGTGTACATCGACTTCACCGCGGTGCCGGGCGGCCAGCGCGAAGGCGGACGGGTGCTGGCGCGGCTGATCCAGCGCGGCATCCTCGACGCCACCGGGCTGAGCTGCTCGATCGGCGTCGCGCCCAACAAGCTGCTGGCCAAGATGGCCAGCGAGTTCCAGAAACCGGGCGGGATCTCGATCATCCACGAGTCCGACCTGCAGCGCCTGATCTGGCCGCTGCCTTGCCGCAAGATCAACGGCATCGGCCCGAAGACCGACGAGAAGCTGCAGGCGCTCGGCATCCACACCATCGGCGAGCTGGCCGCCCAACCCTGCCAGGCCCTGATCGAGCGCTTTGGCCCCAGCCATGGTGCCTGGTTGCACGAGGCCGCCTGGGGCCGCGACGACAGTCCGGTCGTCACGCACAGCGAGCCCGTCAGCATGAGCCGCGAGACCACCTTCGAGCGCGACCTGCATGCCGTGCGCGACAAGGCCGAGCTCGGCGCCATCCTGACCCGCCTGTGCCAGCAGGTCGCGGCCGACCTGAGCGCCAAGGGCTATGTCGGGCGCACGATCGGCATCAAGCTGCGCTACGATGATTTCCAGTCGGTCACGCGCGAGCTGACCGTCGAGCAGTACAGCGCCGACGCGCGCGAGATTCGCCGCCTCGCGGGCCGATGCCTCAAGCGGGTCGACCTGACGCGCCGGCTGCGCCTGCTCGGGGTCAGGGTCGGGCACCTGGCGCGAGCTGACGAACTGGCGAGTGCGGGAGCAGTGGGACAAGCGGGACCAGCCGGAGAGCCCAAAGCAGGCGACAGCTTGTCTCTGTTCTAGGGCCTGTTAACGCAATCGAAGAGCCTCGGCGATGAACGCGACGGTGATGAAGGCCGCAAACATCACGTCAGTCTTGTCATAGCGGG
>Ga0156629_124_pt1 | contig 9075 bp, 7 predicted proteins | sample RifOxyC3_FD_110703 | JGI IMG/M metagenome (GOLD analysis project Ga0156629, IMG submission 110703) | Burkholderiales bacterium RIFOXYC12_FULL_65_23 | reverse complement strand
ACGATCTCGTCCGAGCTGAGCGTACCCAGCTGGTCGGTCGTCAGCGCCACGACCTGCGCCGTCGTCAACGCCGCCACCGTGTTGGTCGCCAGCGCATCGAAGTCGGCGGTCTCGAGAGCCTTGACCTGCGCCGTCGTCAGCGCCCGCACTTGGACCGAGGTCAAGCCGCCCGTCTGTGCTGTCGTCAGGCCCATGATCTGAGCCGTCGTCAACGCCGCCACCTGAGCCGTCGTCAGCGCCACGATCTCGTCCGAACTGAGCGTACCCAGCTGATCGGTCGTCAGCGCCTGAGTCTGCGTGGTCGTCAACGCCGCCACCGCCGCTGTCGAGAGCGCTGCAAAGTCCGCTGTCTCCAGCGCCACCAGCTGTTCCGTGGTCAACACACGCAGTTGAACCGTCGTCAAAGCACCAGCCTGGTTGGAGCTCAGCCCCGCCACTTGATCCGTCGTCAGTGACTGGATCTGCGCTGTCGTCAGCGCGGCCACAGCGCTCGTGGTCAACGCAGCCAGATCCTCCGTCTCGAATGCATCAATCTGCGATGTCGTCAGCGCAGCGACCTGCGCCGTCGTCAACACCCCTGCCTGATCGGTCGTCAGCGCCACGATCTGGGCCGAGGACAGTTCCTGAATCTGGCTGGTAGACAGGCTGACCACATTGTCAGTCGTAAGCGCTGCAACCTGTTCCGTGGTTAAAGACGAGATGTAAGACATACGCACCCTTTATTAGGTTGGATGGTGAGACGACGACGGTCTACTACACCCAGGCCCCTGCCTGGGCACAACAAATTAAGCCCGCGGGATGCCTGAAAAACGAGGTGCAGGACCGACAGATACCACCGCTACTTGTATGACGGCGCCATCCGGTGAAACTTGAGGGCCATCCACCGGATTTGCCAAAATAAAGACTAATTGATAGATATCACACGTTGAACAGGAAGTTCATGACATCGCCGTCCTTGACGACATACTCCTTGCCTTCGGCGCGCATCTTGCCGGCTTCCTTGGCGCCGGCTTCGCCCTTGTAGGCGATGAAGTCATCGAAGGCGATGGTCTGGGCGCGGATGAAGCCGCGCTCGAAGTCGCCGTGGATGACACCGGCAGCCTGCGGCGCGGTGTCGCCGATATGGATGGTCCAGGCGCGCACTTCCTTGACGCCAGCCGTGAAGTAGGTCTGCAGGCCCAGCAGCTTGAAGCCGGCGCGGATCAGGCGGTTCAGGCCGGGCTCATCCTGGCCCATCTCCTGCAGGAAGACCAGGCGGTCCTCATCGTCCATCTCGGACAGTTCGGCCTCGATCTTGGCGCAGATCGCCACCACCGGCGCGTTCTGCTTGGCCGCGTATTCCTTCAGGCGGTCCAGGAAGGGGTTGTTCTCGAAACCGTCTTCGCTCACGTTGCCGACGAACATCGCGGGCTTGGCCGTGATCAGGCACAGCGGCTTGAGCAGCGCCTGCTCGGCTTCGCTGAACTCGATCGAGCGCACCGGCTGCGCTTCGTTGAGCGCGGCCAGGCATTTCTCGAGCACCTTGACCAGCGCCGCGGCTTCCTTGTCGTTGCCCGAGCGCGCCGCCTTGTTGTAGCGGTGCAGGCTCTTTTCCACCGTGCCCATGTCGGCCAGGCAGAGCTCGGTCTGGATCACCTCGATGTCGGCGATCGGATCGACCTTGTTGGCAACGTGGATCACGTTGTCGTCCTCGAAGCAGCGCACGACGTTGACGATGGCATCGGTCTCGCGGATGTGAGCCAGGAACTGGTTGCCCAGGCCCTCGCCCTGGCTAGCGCCCGCGACCAGGCCGGCGATGTCGACGAACTCGACGATGGCCGGCACGATGCGCTCAGGCTTGATGATCTCGGCCAGCTGGTCCAGCCGCGGGTCCGGCACCTCGACCACGCCGGTATTGGGCTCGATGGTGCAGAAGGGATAGTTCTCGGCAGCGATGCCGGCCTTGGTCAGGGCGTTGAACAGGGTGGATTTGCCGACGTTGGGCAGGCCGACGATGCCGCACTTCAAGCTCATGGGGGGTCCTTTGGAATTGAGATGCAAGCCCCTTGCGCTGCCGGCTCGACTTTATGAGCCTCAGCCAGGCAGGAGAGGGCCCTGCAGTGTCGTGTCGGCGGTGTGGCGCGATGCCCTACCGGGCCATGGCTCGCGCGCGCCGACAAATGGAATGATTGTACCGACCGGACCTGTTGGCGCCTAGTCTTGTCCTAAGCATGATCCTGGGTCACGCGCCGGGCATTCGCCCTGCAGCCAGACAGCCAAGACCGGGCCAAGCCGTCAACACTCAGTCGTCCCAGGCATCCCAGCGGCCCCAGCCAGCCTGCCCCTGACGCAGCAGGCGGCCCGCACCCTCGCGCACGATGACATTCATGCCGAAGGTGACCGCTCCCAGCAGGCGACGATCCTGGCGATAGGTCTGCAAGGTGTCGCCGACTGCCGGATCGGACTTGGCCGTGACCGGATCGATATTGGGAATGGCGCAACGCGCGCAGGGCTTGACCGGCTGCAGCCGGACCTCGCCTCCCGCCTGCAGCGGGAAAACCAGCTCGGCCAGCCGGTCCTCGTCATGCGCATCAAGGCCACCGAGCACCAGATTGGGCCGGAAGCGCTCGATGCCGACCGGGTCCTGGCCCAGGGCCTGCAAGCGCTGGTTGAAATCGGCCAGCGAGGCACTCGACAGCAGCAACAGCGGAAAACCATCGCTGAAACGGTTCGGTGCCTCGACGCCGCGGGTCCAGCGCTCGGAAGACAGTCGGCGCACCGCGGGGTCGAAGCGCACCAGACGCAGATCCGCCTGCAGGAACTCGCTGCACCACTGCGCCGCCGCGTCGCCCATGTCCCAGGCCTGGACTCGATCGTCCCAGACCTGGACCGGCAGCCGCTGCGAGGCGGGGTCGAGCTCCAGTTCCAGCAGCAACGGCAGCATGCCCGGCGCGCTGAGCTCGAGCTGGCCGAACCGGAACGCCGGCTGGATCAGCGCCATGCGCGGCAATTCGCGCTGCGAGACGAACTCGCCTTGCGCGTCAACCACCATCCAGGCCCGATCCCATTCCAGGCCGGCCAGTTGCAACTCGGCCTGCTCAAGCCGGATGCCGGCGCAGGACTTGATGGGGTAGATCCACAGCTGCTCGATCTGCAGCGGCAGCATGTCGTCGGGGATGGAGAGCATATCGATATCGGGTCTTCATTCACACACCCAGCCATTGTGGGCCCTGCTCCTACAATCCGTCCATGAGCAAAAAGTACGACGTGGCCATCCTCGGCGGTGGCGTGGTGGGACTGACTCTGGCGCTGCTGCTGGCGCGCGACCGACTGCGCATCGCGCTGGTCACGCCAGCGCGGCCGACTGCGCCAGCCAGCCCCGACATCCGCGCTTATGCGCTGAACCTGGCCGCGCGCCAGTTGCTCGAGTCGCTGCGCGTCTGGCCAGAGAATGCCGACGGCAGTGGCCCATCTCCGGTGACGCCGGTCACTCGCATGTGGGTCAGCGACGCCAGCGCCAACGCCGCGCTGACCTTCGATGCGAGCGAAGCCGGCACCGACACGCTGAACTGGATCGTCGACGTGCCGGCGCTGGAAGACCGGCTTGCGCAGGCAGTGCGCTATCAGGGCGGCATCGAATGGCTGCCAGAGCGCCCGGCCGCCGCGCTGACCGTGATCTGCGAAGGCAAGCGCAGCGTCAGCCGTGAAGCCTTCGGCTTTCACTACGACAGCAAGCCCTACCCCCACACGGCAATCGCGGCCAGGCTGCAATGCGAACGGCCGCACGGCGGCGTGGCACGCCAGTGGTTCCGCGGCGACGAAATCCTGGCGCTGCTGCCCATGGGTGGCGCCAGCGGCCATGAAGTGGCGCTGGTCTGGTCGGTGCCGCACCCACGCGCGCACGAGCTGCTCGCGATGCCGCCTGCGGCACTGGCGCAAGGGGTCGAACAGGCCTGCGACCAGGCGCTCGGCGCCATGACGCTGCAAGGCCAGCCAGCCGGCTGGCCACTCGAACTCTCGCGCGCCGACCGCTGGGTCAAGTCCGGAGTCGCGCTGGCCGGCGACGCCGCACACGCGATGCACCCGCTGGCTGGACAGGGCCTCAACGTCGGCCTGGGCGACGTCGCCGAGCTAGCCCGGGTGCTGCACCAGCGCGAATACTGGCGCGAACTCGGCGACTTAAAGCTGCTGCGCCGTTACGAGCGCGCGCGCCAGGCCGATTTCTCCCAGATGGCGCTCGTGACCGATGGCCTGTTCGGCCTGTTCAGCGCGCCAGACAGCCGCATCCAGGCCCTGCGTGGCTGGGGCCTGCGCGGTTTCGACCGGGTGCAGCCGATCAAGCGCTGGGCCATGAGACAAGCCATGGGCGGCGCCTGACCTCCAGCCTTCCAGTGGCTTGCCCAGCTCACGCTCCACCACGGCCTCAACCTCTTTTTTCGCCATGAACCTCATCCGCCTGACGATCCGAACCCTGCTGGCCGCCACCCTGGTCACGCAAGCCCTCGGCGCTTCCGCCCAGGAAGCCGCGATCCGCAAGAACCTGGCCGAACGCCTGCCCAACCTGCCGCGCATCGACGAGGTCAGCAAGACCCAGATGCCCGGCCTGTACGAGGTCCGCGTCAACCAGAGCGACATCCTCTACACCGACGCCGAGGGCAACTACCTGCTGCAGGGCGAGCTGATCGACACCCGCACCCGCAGCAACCTGACCGAAGAGCGGGTCAGCAAGCTCAGCGCGGTAGATTTCAAGGCGCTGCCGTTCAAGGACGCCTTCACCATCGTGCGCGGCAACGGCAAGCGCCGGATCGCGATCTTCGAGGACCCGAACTGCGGCTACTGCAAGCGCTTCGAGAAGGACCTGGCCAAGATCGACAACGTCACGGTCCATGTCTTCCTCTACCCGGTGCTGGGACCGGACTCGCAAGCCAAGTCACAGGCGATCTGGTGCGCCAAGGACAAGGCCAAGGCCTTCGAAGACTGGATGCTGCGCAACATCGCACCGCCCCCAGCCAGCTGCGACAGCTCGGCCATCCAGCGCAACTTGGCCCTGGGCAAGCAGCACCGCATCACCGGCACGCCGACCAGCTTCCTCCCGGACGGCACCCGCCTGCCCGGTGCCGTGCCGCTCGAGAAGATCGAACAAGCCCTCGCCAACAGCAAGTGACCCCATGAGCCAGTCCATCGACCACCATCAACTGATCAAGACCCTGGGCCGTGCCGGCCTGATTCCCTTCGTGCTGCTGACCCTGATGGTCTGGCTGCTGGTCGACAACGACCTGCAACCCTTCGTCGCGACGGCACTGGCCTGCTATGCCGCGATCATCGCCTCCTTCCTCGGCGGCGTGCACTGGGGTGCAGCCTGGGTGCATTCGGAAGCGGGCTCCTCGCACCGGGACGAACATCAGGTCCCCGCGCTCTGGTGGGGCATCTCGGCCTCGCTGCTGGCCTGGCTCGGCATCCTGATCCCGATCCTGTCCGGACTGGTCTGGTACATCGCGCAAGGAGAGCTCAGCATCGACGAGGTCAAGCTGCAAGCCCAGGCCGGTCTGGTCTGGCTCGGCCTGCTGCTGATCGCCTGCTACCTGATCGACCGCAAGCTCTATCCGAGCGCCGGCCTGCAGCACTGGCTGACGCTGCGCTTTCACCTGTCGACCGTGGCGTCGCTGAGCTGCTTCCTGGCCGCTGGCGCCCTCTGACATGAAGGCCCAGATACGCTACCGGGTCTCGGTGCTGGAGCCGAACCAGCACCTGTACGGCATCACGCTCGAGATCGACCAGCCTGCCGCGCACCAGCGCCTGAGCCTGCCGGTCTGGATACCCGGCAGCTATCTGGTACGTGAATTCGCCCAGCATCTGCAAAGGCTGCAGGCCAGCATCGCCGGCCAGCCGGTCGCGCTCGAGCAGCTCGACAAGAACAGCTGGGAAGCCAGATTGCCTGCCGACAGCGGCAAAGCCCCGCTGCAGCTGTACTACGAGGTCTATGCCTTCGACGCTTCGGTCCGCACCGCCTTCCTGGACGCACAGCGCGGCTTCTTCAACCCGACCAGCCTGTGCCTGCGTGTACCGGGCCGCGAGCGGGAGCCGCATACATTCGAGCTGCTCGACAACGCGCATACCGCGGGCTGGCAGGTCGCCACCGGACTGACTCCGGCCAAGGTTGATGGGCGCGGCTTCGGCCGCTACCTGGCGCGCGACTACGACGAACTGGCCGACTGCCCGTTCGAGCTCGGCCGCTTCTGGTCCGGCCAGTTCGAGGTCCGCGGCGTGCCGCACCGTCTGGTCGTCAGCGGCGCCGGCGACTTTGCCGACTGCGAGCAACTGCTGCGCGACACGCAGCGCATCTGCGAGACCGAGATCACCTTCTGGCACCCCGACGGCGCAGCACCACCGTTCACGAGCTACCTGTTCCTGCTGCACGCCAGCCAGGACGGCTACGGCGGCCTCGAACACCGCAACTCGACCGCGCTGGTCTGCCAACGCAGCGACCTGCCGCGGCGCGGCTCTGCGCAAGAAACTCCGGCTACGACCAGGCGCCAGGCCAGCGACGGCTACACCACCCTGCTCGGGCTGATCAGCCACGAATACTTCCATACCTGGAACGTCAAGCGGCTGCGCCCGCGCGAATTCAAGCGCTACGACTACGACCGCGAGAACTACACCGAACTGCTCTGGTTCTTCGAGGGCTTCACGAGCTACTACGACGACCTGCTGCTGCTGCGCGCCGGACTGATCGACGAACCGGCCTACCTGCAGCTGCTGGGCAAGACCGTCAACCAGCTGCAGCAGACGCCGGGGCGCCAGGTGCAAAGCGTGGCACAGGCCAGCTTCGACGCCTGGGTCAAGTACTACCGGATCAACGAAAACAGCCCCAACGCCACCGTCAGCTACTACGGCAAGGGCGCGCTGGTGGCGCTCTGCCTCGACCTGACGCTGCGTGCCGAAGGCCACAGCGACCTCGACGCCGTGATGCGGGCCCTGATGCAGCGCTGCGATGCCGGCCCGATGCGCGAATCCGACCTGCTGGCGGTGCTCAAGCAGCTGGGCAAGCGCCGCTACGACGCCGAACTGCAGGACTGGGTGCACGGCACCGGCGAGCTGCCGCTGGCCGAACTGCTGCAACGCCATGGCCTGCAATGGCTGCAGGAACCCGAGCCACTGGCACAGCGGCTGGGACTGCGCGTGAACGAGAGCGGCGGACTGACGATCAAGAACGTGCTGCGCGGCACGGCGGCAGAAGCCGCCGGATTGGCCGCAGGAGACGAATGGCTGGCCGTGGAACTGACCCCCAACGAGCCGGGCGCCGAGGCCCAGGTCTGGCGCGTGCGCAAGCTCGACGAGGTCGCGCTCTATGCCTCGGGCCGCAGTGCCTTGACTGCCCTGGTATCGCGTGACGGCCGGCTGCTGAAATGCCCCCTGGACTGGCCCCAGCCCCGCTACAGCATCAAGCTTCAGCGACCGGCAGCAGCTCCAAACGCTGTGCCGGAGCACCGCTGGCTGCAGGAATGAACTTTTTTCAAGAAATTTTCATGCACTTTGTCTAAACTGCATTTTTGTGCCTATAATTCAATCCTGTTGGCGCTTTAGCTCAGCCGGTTAGAGCGACGGAATCATAATCCGCAGGTCCGGGGTTCGAATCCCTGAAGCGCCACCAAAATTCAAGCCCACTGTTTCACGACAGTGGGCTTTTCGTTTCTGCGTAGCCATCTAGCCAATAGCACAGGGTTTTCGTGCCATTCGGACTGAGCATGGATAAGGCAGCGCGATTCTGCCGGCGCTGCCAGCTTTGCTTAGGCACTGGCGCTTGCAAGGACAGCTCAACGCCGTGTATCAGCCAGCAGGCAGGACTCCCGCGGCTCCACCATCCAACCCACTCAGCCAGGTCCTGCTCTCGATGTCATACCAGCCAGCCTAGCCGCAACTCAGGGCTAGCAGCTGGTGATGCAATCGAGGACCATGCAGTGGTTCAGAAGCGGAACAAGGCAGGACGTGGCGAGCACACCGACACCGCTCGACCGATCGCCTCGATGTGGTCCGGCGTCGTGCCACAACAGCCGCCCACGATGTTCACGAGTCCTTCCTTGGCGAACTCATGCACCAGGCGTGAAGTATCGGCCGGTGTCTCGTCAAAACCGGTATCACTCATGGGGTTGGGCAAACCAGCATTTGGATAACAGCTGATGAATGTCCCCTGGGCGACCTTGGCCAGCTCCTGGATATATGGACGCATCAAGGCAGCACCGAGGGCACAGTTGAGACCAATGGACAAGGGCCGCACATGACGCACGCTAGCCCAGAATGCGGAAACCGTCTGGCCACTGAGCACGCGCCCAGAGGCATCCGTCACGGTCCCGCTGATCATCACCGGCAAGCGCTCGCCGGAAGCCTCGAAGAACTCCTCGATCGCGTAAAGCGCCGCCTTGGCATTCAGGGTGTCAAAAATGGTCTCGACCAGCAAGACATCAACCCCTCCCTCGACCAACGCCTCAACCTGTTCATAGTAAGAACGGCGCAACTCCTCGAAGCTGACATTGCGTGCCGCCGGATCATTGACATCAGGACTGATGCTGGCGGTCTTTGGCGTCGGGCCGAGAGCGCCTGCAGCAAAGCGAGGCCGGTCAGGGGTACTGAAGCGATCACAAGCGGCTCGAGCCAGCTTGGCAGAGACCAGATTCATCTCCCGGGCCAAGTCAGCCATGCCGTAATCGTCCTGAGCAATCCGGGTGGCGCCAAAAGTGTTGGTTTCGATCAGGTCAGCACCGGCAGCCAGATAACCATCATGAATGCTGGAGATGACATCAGGCCGCGTCAGACTCAATAACTCGTTATTGCCCTTGAGGTCACCAGGAAAGTCGGCAAAACGATCTCCAGCGCTGCCCTGCCCTGAATAACCTTCACCGCGATACTGCTGCTCACCCAAGCGGAAGCGTTGGATCATGGTGCCCATGGCACCATCCAGAATGGCAATACGTTCCGCCAGAATAGCCGGCAGAGATTGGGCACGGGTATAAGGGAGAGATGTCATAGATCACCATTCTGGCTCAAGAAAGAGAAAAACCCCGAATCTGTTCATTGATAAACAGAGTTCGGGGTTTTAGC
>Ga0156629_110_pt1 | contig 12197 bp, 11 predicted proteins | sample RifOxyC3_FD_110703 | JGI IMG/M metagenome (GOLD analysis project Ga0156629, IMG submission 110703) | Burkholderiales bacterium RIFOXYC12_FULL_65_23 | reverse complement strand
TTGACGGCGGCCAGCGCCACCGCGAGCACGCCCATGGCCTTGCCCAGCGGCGTTTCCGTCAGCGCCGCGGCCAGCATGGCGCCTACGATCACGATGGCCGAGATCGCGTTGGTGACCGCCATCAGCGGCGTGTGCAAGGCGGGGGTGACGTTCCAGACCACGTGGTAGCCGACGTAGATCGCCAGCACGAAGATGATCAAGTTGATAAGGGTGGGGGAGACGGCTTCCATGGGATCTTTCCTCGGTGGGATGAGGGGCTCGGGCTCAGGACGGGCGCCGGACCTGGCCGTCCTGCGTCATCAGGCAGGCCGCGACGATGTCGTCGTCCGCGGGCAGCTGCAGCGCGTCGGCGTCCTTCGGCAGCACGAGCTTCAAGAAGTCGAGCAGGTTGCGCGCGTACAGGCTCGAGCTGTCGGCCGCCACCAGCGCCGGCAGATTCGTCTCGCCGATCAGGTGCACGCCGTGACGGGTCACGCTCCGGTCGGCCTCGGTCAGCGGGCAGTTGCCGCCCGGCGCGCCATGCGGCCCGACCGGACCCTTGCCGGCGGCCAGGTCGACGATGACGGAACCCGGCTTCATGGACTTGACCATGTCCTCGGTGATCAGCACCGGCGCGGCCCGGCCCGGAATCAGCGCGGTCGAGATCACGATGTCGGCCTGCGCCACGCGCTTGGCGACCTCGGCCTGCTGGCGCGCCAGCCAGGACGCCGGCATCGGGCGCGCGTAGCCGCCCACGCCCTCGGCAGCTTCCTTCTCCTCCGCCGTCTCATAGGGCACCTCGATGAACTTGGCACCCAGCGATTCGACCTGCTCCTTGACCGAGGGCCGCACGTCGGAGGCCTCGATCACCGCGCCCAGGCGCTTGGCGGTCGCGATCGCCTGCAGGCCGGCCACGCCCACGCCGAGCACCACCACGCGCGCGGCCTTGATGGTGCCGGCGGCGGTCATCAGCATCGGGAACAGACGGCCGTACTGGTTGGCCGCCAGCAGCACGGCCTTGTAGCCGGCGATGTTGGCCTGCGAGGACAGCACGTCCAGGCTCTGCGCGCGGGTGGTGCGCGGCGCGGCCTCAAGCGCGAAGCTGGTCAGCCCGGCGCTGGCGATCCGCGCCAGGCCTTCAGCATCAAAAGGATTGAGCATGCCGACCAGCGCGGCGCCGGGCTGCATCTGGGTCAACTCGGCTTCGGATGGCGCGCGCACCTTGAGCACCAGCCCGGCACCGAAGGCGCCCGCGGCATCGACGATCTCGGCGCCAGCGGCCTGGTAGGCCGCGTCGGTCGCGCTGGCGGCCAGGCCGGCGCCGGCCTGCACCCGCACCCGGTGGCCCTGCGCCACCAATTTCTTCGCCGTCTCGGGCGTCACCGCGACCCGGGTTTCGCCCGCTGTCGTTTCGGCGGGTACTCCTATCAGCATATGAGTTCTCCTGAGGATGGAGGGGTTGATTACCGCTCAGCCATTCCACTATACGAAGTTCACAAGACAGATTGGTGGCTTACATGCCGGCGTAGTTGGGCCCGCCACCGCCCTCGGGCGTGACCCAGACGATGTTCTGCGTCGGGTCCTTGATGTCGCAGGTCTTGCAGTGCACGCAGTTCTGCGCGTTGATCACCAGCTGATCTGATCCGTCCTTGTTGACGAACTCGTACACGCCCGCCGGGCAGTAGCGGCTCTCGGGGCCGGCGTACTTCGCGAGGTTGACCTTGACCGGCACGGCTTGATCCTTCAGGGTCAGGTGCGCCGGCTGGTTTTCCTCGTGGTTGGCGTTGCTGATGAAGACCGAGCTCAGCCGGTCGAAGGTCAGCTTGCCGTCGGGCTTGGCGTACTCGATCTTCGGGCTGTCGGCCGCGGGCTTGAGGTAGGTATGGTCGGCTTCGCTGCGGTGCAGGCTCCACGGCGGGCGCTTCATGCCGAGCTTGGGCAGCAGCCAGTGCTCGATACCGGTCATCAGCGCGCCCATGGTGTTGCCCTTCTTGAACCAGGCCTTGAAGTTGCGCGACTGGTCGAGTTCGGCGTGCAGCCAGCTTTGCTCGAAGGCTTGCGGGTAGGCAGTCAGCTCGTCGCTCTGGCGGCCGGCCGTGACGGCTTCGAACGCGGCTTCGGCGCACAGCATGCCGCTCTTGATCGCAGCGTGGCTGCCCTTGATGCGTGCGGCGTTCAGGTAGCCCGCGTCGCAGCCGACCAGCGCGCCGCCCGGGAACACGGTCTTGGGCAAGGAATGCAGGCCACCCGCGACGATGGCGCGCGCGCCGTAGCCGATGCGCTTGCCGCCTTCCAGATGCGCGCGGATAGACGGGTGGGTCTTCCAGCGCTGCATCTCCTCGAACGGGGACAGCCAGGGGTTCTGGTAGTCCAGGCCGACCACGAAGCCGAGCGTGACCTTGTTGCCTTCGAGGTGGTACAGGAAGCCGCCGCCATAGGTCTGGCCATCCAGCGGCCAGCCGGCGGTGTGCACCACCAGGCCGGGCTTGGCCTGCTCGGCCGGGATTTCCCACAGTTCCTTGATGCCGATGCCATAGGTCTGCGGGTCCTTGCCTTCGTCAAGCTTGAAGCGGGCGATCAGCTCCTTGCCCAGGTGGCCGCGCGCGCCTTCGGCGAACACGGTGTACTTGGCATGCAGTTCCATGCCGATCTGGAACGCATCGGTCGGCTCGCCATCCTTGCCCAGGCCCTGGTGGCCGGTGGCGACGCCCTTGACCGAGCCGTCCTCGTTGAACAGCACTTCGGACGCGGCAAAGCCCGGGAAGATCTCCACGCCGAGGCCTTCGGCCTGCTCGCCCAGCCACTTGGTCACGGCACCCAGGCTGATGACGTAGTTGCCGTGGTTGTGGAAGCAGTCGGGCAGCAACCAGTCGGGGGTCTTCTTGACGCCCGTCGGAGACAGGAACAGCACTTCGTCGCCGGTGACGGGCTGGTTCAGCGGCGCACCCTGCGCCTGCCAGTCAGGCAGCAGCTCAGTGATCGCCTGCGGGTCCATCACGGCGCCCGACAGGATATGGGCGCCGGGCTCGGAGCCTTTTTCGAGCACGCAGACGTTGACCTCGCTGCCCTTCTCGGCGGCGAGTTGCTTCAAGCGGATCGCGGTTGCCAGGCCGGCCGGGCCGGCGCCCACGATCACCACGTCGTATTCCATCGCTTCGCGCGGGCCGTATTGTTCGAGCAGGTAGTGGGGGGTCTTCATTGCGATATTTCCTTGATCTGGTAATGATTCAGCCCAGCAGCCTGGCCAGGTCGCCGCGCACGAAGCCGTGGCCGACGATGGCGGCCAGGCCGTCGATCGCCTGTTCGAGCTCGGCGCGATCCTGCTGCTGGGCCCAGAACACCGGGCCGCCCTCCCAGCGCGGGAAACCGTAGCCCTGCACCAGCACCACGTCGATGTCGCTGGCACGCACCGCGACGCCTTCGGCCAGCAGCAGCGCGGCCTCGTTGACCATCGCCAGCAGCGCGCGACGGCGGATCTGCTCCGGGCTCAGCGGCTGGCGCGTGATGCCGCGCTCGGCGCTGGCCTGCTCGATGATGGCGCGCACCGTCGAATCGGTCGAACGCTGCGGCTTGCCGTCCGGATAGGCGTAATAGCCGGCGCCGGTCTTGCGCCCGAGCCGGCCCTGCTCGCAGAGACGGTCCAGGATCGCGACATAGCGCTCGCGCGGATCGCGCGTGGCCGCCTGTGCCTTGCGCATGCGCCAGGCGATGTCCAGGCCCGACAGGTCGGCCACGGCAAACGGGCCCATCGCAAAGCCCATGCCGGTCAGCGCCTGGTCCACCTCCTCGGGCCAGGCGCCGTCCTCGAGCATGAACTCGCACTGCTTGCGGTAGGCGTTGTAGACCCGGTTGCCGATGAAGCCGAAGGCGTTGCCGCACAGCACCGGCAGCTTCTTGAGCCGGCGACCGAGCTCCATGCCGGTGGCCAGCACGTCGGGCGCGGAATGAGCGCCACGCACCACCTCGAGCAGCTTCATGACGTTGGCCGGGCTGAAGAAATGCAGGCCCAGCAAGTCCTGCGGCCGCGAGGTCACGGCAGCGATGTCGTCGATGTCGAGATAGGAGGTGTTGGTCGCGAGCACGGCACCGGCGCGGGCATGGGCATCGACCTGGCGGAACACTTGCTGCTTGACGGCCAGGTCCTCGAACACGGCTTCGATCACCAGGTCGGCGCGGGCCAGCTCGGTCCAGTCCAGCGTGGTCTGCAGGCGGGCCTCGGCGGCGGCAGCGACGGCCGCCTTCATCTTGCCGGCCGTGACGCGAGCGCTGTAATGGTCGCTGATGCGCTGGCGGCCACGCTCGAGCGCGGCGCCGTCCTGCTCGAGCAGGGTCACGCCCAGGCCGGCATCGAGCGCGCTGATCGCGATGCCGGTGCCCATGGTGCCGGCGCCGATGACGGCGATCTGCTGCAGCGCGCGCGGCTGTGCCTGCAGCTCGGCGGGCAGCTTGCTCGCCTCGCGCTCGACCTTGAACTGGTAGCGCAGCGCGCGGGCCTGGGTCGTGGGCACCAGGCCCAGGAACAGCTGGCGCTCGCGCGCCAGGCCCTGCTCGAACGGCGCGGCAGTGGCCGCCACGGCGTCGAGCACGGCGGAATAGGCTGGCTGCAGCCGCTGGCGCGCGTTGAGACCGGCTCTCGCCTGCTCGACCTGAGCCGCCACGCGGTCGGCGTCGAGCTGGCAGTCACGCGCACGCGGCAACTGGGCGCCCTGGGCAGCAAGCTCGCTGGCGCGCGCGCAGGCCGCGGCCAGCAGATCAGCGGCCACCACCTGGTCGAACAGGCCGCTGTCGGCCAGCTGGCTGGCACTGCGCGGCTGGCCCGACAGGATCATGTCGAGTCCGGTCGCGACGCCGACCAGGCGCGGCAGGCGCTGGGTACCGCCCGAGCCCGGGATCAGTCCCAGGCTGATCTCGGGCAGGCCAACCTTGGCGCTCTCGAGCGCGACACGGCCGTGGCAGCTCAGGGCCAGCTCAAGGCCTCCGCCCAGCGCGACGCCGGCAATGGCAGCGACGACCGGCTTCGGGCAGGACTCGAGCCGGGCCAGCAACTCAGGCAAAATCGGCTCGGCCAGCTGCTTGGGGCTTCCCATCTCGCTGACGTCGGCGCCAGCGGAAAAGGCCTTGTCGTTGCCGGCCAGCACGATGCCGCGGATGGCAGGGTCGGCCACGGCGGCCGCCAGCGCATGGGCGATCTGGCGGCGCAGCGCGTGGCTCAGGCTGTTGACAGGAGGATGATCCAGGGTGATGACGGCAATGTCTTGCTGGCGTTGGAAAGTTGTCACGGTCGGGCCTGCGTAGATGAAGTCGGAAGATGATGGCGTCCCAGAAAGCCCGGGAAACGGTACAATTATGTCAACAAGTTGATATATTTTCCATGGGAATCATCCCAGGGAATACCCTAACCAAAATCCGACAAGAAAACTCTTCTCATGGTCAATCAACGCCATTCCATGGAATCTGCTCGCATTGAACTGGCTAACCGGCTGTTCTTCAAGCTCTATCAATGCGCCAACCTGTTGCATAAAACAGGCACCAAGGCGGTCGAAAGCGAGGGCTTGACCACGCAGCAATGGGCGATACTCGGCGCCCTGTCCCGACCCGAGGTCAGCGCGGGAATGAGCATGGGCGACCTGGCGCGCTACCTGATGGTGAGCCGGCAGAACCTGTCGGGCGTGCTGGGCCGGATGGAGCGCGATGGCCGGATCGCAGTGGTACAGGACACACGCGACCGCCGCTCGCGCCTGATCCGGATCACCGAAGAAGGCTGGGTGGTCTGGCGCGACCAGGCCAAGCCCAAGATCAACGCCTACTACGAGGCGGCGCTGCAGGGTTTCTCCTTCAGCGACCTGACCCATACCTCGCATTACCTGCTCAAGCTGCTCGACAACATGGAGCGGATCGACCATGGCAGCGAGGCGCCGGAGCAGGACGCCGACCCCGATCGGGAGACTGATCCGGTCTGAACCGGTCTGATCGGGCCGGATGGTGGTTGCGGTGGCGGCTCAGGCGGCCTTGACCGCCAGCACCGGACAATCCACCGTCATCAGCAGGTCCTGCGCCACGCTGCCCAGGATCAGCTTGCCGACCGCGCTGCGCTTGCGCAGTCCGATGATCAGCACCGAGACGCCCAGGGCCTTGGCCATCTGGTCGATTTCGGTCACCGCATCCTTGCCGCGCACGAACTGCTTGAACTCGGTATCAAGGCCCGAGGCCGCCAGCAGCTGCTCGACCCGCTCGACATCGGCGACATCGGCGCGGGACGGGTCCTCCTGCCGGCCACCCGGACTCGCGTTGACCACCACCAGCCGCTCCTGGCGACGTTTCGCGATCTCGAGCCCCTTGTCCAGGGCGGCCTGGCCCTCGGGGCGCGGCACATAAGCTACCAGAATGGTCATTCTCTGTTACTCCTTGGCTGGATGGCCGGTACTCTGACTCGGGACGATGGCTTACATCTTGCACAACGGCGAGGCCGCCGGCACGATGGACGCGGGATAGGTCTGCTCGATCACCTGGCGCAGCGAGCCATCGACCATCTTGACTCGTCCGACATAGTTCGGCAACAGCAGCTGGTTGTCGGCCGCGCGCAACTGGGCCTTGCCATAAAGGGTATCGAGCGTCTGGCCGCGCAGCGCCTTGGTCACTTCCTCGGGCTTGACGCTCTTGGACAACTTGACGCCCTCGAACATCACCTGGATGCCGTTGTAGGCCTGGCCCTCGACATCGGTCGGCAGGCGATTGAACCTGGCCTTGAAGGACTTGACGAAGTCCTTGTTGCGCGGGTTGTCGAGCTCGGGCGAATAGCCCAGGTTGCCCGGCACGCCGTCGAGGATCTTGCCGGTGGCGTTGATCACGAAGTTGGAGATCATCGCGTGGCCGATGATCGAAGTGCCGGGAATCAGCTTGAACTCCTGCGCCTGCTTGAGGAAGGCGATCTGGTCGCGACCGATCTCGGCGACCCAGATCGCATCGACCTTGGCGTCCTTGAGCTGGGCGATGTAGGGCGCAAAGTCCTTGGTGCCCATTGGCGCGTAGAGCGCCAGCGGCACCTTCTTGCCCTGTGACTCGACCGCCTTCTTGAACGACTCGGCCGAGTCGCGGCCCCAGACATAGTCGGCCGCGAGGGTCGCGAAGTTGTTGCCCTTGATGCTCTTGGCCCACTCGTTGATCATCGCGATGTCCATCGCGTCGGAGTGGTTGGTGCGGATGCTGCGCGGCTTGCAGCTGTCGCCGGTCAGCTTGTCGGACTTGGAGGCCTGCACGAAGTAGGCGGCGTCCCAGCGCTCGAGGTTCTGCGCGATCGCCAGCGAGATCGAGGACGGGATGGCACCGATCAGCAGGTTGTGGCCGTCGCGTGCCAGCTTCTCGGCCACGCGGCGACCGGCGTCGGGCGTGCCCTCGTCATCGCCCTCGGCCAACTCGACCTTGCGGCCGTCGACGCCACCGCGCGCATTGGCCTCCTCGACCGCGAACTTGACGGCGCGGATCACCTCCTCGCCCTGCTCGGCGAAGACGCCGGACTTGGACGAGACCAGGCCGACCTTGACCGGCTCCTTGCCCTGGGCCTGGGCGGCCAGCGGCAGCGCGGCGACCAGCAGGATGCCGGCCAGGGAATGTTGCAGGGATTTCAGCTTGAACATTTTTGTCTCCATCTTTTTTTCTGTCTGCCGGAGTCGGTCCGGCGGCCGGCGGGATTCAGGCTTCCCTTGCACTCACACCATCACATGCTCTTCGAGGCGCTTGAGGCCGGCATGGGAATTCTCGACCGTCCCCTGCGCGACCACGGCGCCCTTGGCCAGCGCCAGGTAACGCTGTGCCACGCGTGCGACCAGACTCATATTCTGTTCGATCAGCAACAGCGCCGTGCCTTGGTCGGCGACCCGGTTGAAGATCCCGGCCAGCTGGTCGACAATCACCGGCGCCAGACCCTCGGTCGGCTCGTCGAGCAGGATCAGGCTCGGGTTGGCCATCAGCGCGCGGCCGACTGCCAGCATCTGCTGCTGGCCGCCTGAGAGCGCGGTGCCCGGCGTATGGGCGCGCTCCTGCAGGATCGGGAACAGCTGGTAGATCCCGGGCAAGGTCCAGGGGCCCTTGCGGCCGACGGCGGCGCCGAGCTGCAGGTTCTCCTCGACGCTCAGGTTGGCGACGATGCGCCGGCCCTGCGGCACCACCACCACGCCGCCTTGCGCCGCGTGGTAGGGGCGCGGACGCAGCAGCGGCCGGCCGCCGAGCTCGATCTGGCCGCCCTTCAACTGGGCCAGGCCCAGGATGGTGTTGACCACCGTGGTCTTGCCGACGCCGTTGCGCCCGATCAGACCGACGCGCTCGCCGGCCTGCACTTCCAGGCTCAGGCCGTGCAGGATATGCGCCGAGCCGTAATAGGCCTGGACGTTCTGGAGTGACAACAGGGCGCTCATGCGGCGCTCCCGAGATAGGCTTCGCGCACGCGCGGGTTGGCGCGTACCTCGGCCGGCGCGCCGCTGGCGATGACACGGCCGAGCTCGAACACGGTCACCACATCCGAGATGCCGAACACCACGTCCATGTCATGCTCGACCAGCAGCACCGAGACCTCCCAGCTCGAGGTCAGCTGCTTCAAGTGCTGGGCCAGGTCCATCGACTCCTTGACCGACAGACCGGCCATCGGCTCGTCGAGCATCAGCACCTTGGGCCGACCGACCAGGGCCAGCGCGAGGTCGAGCCGGCGCTGCTCGCCATAGCCGAGGTCCTCGGCCGTCGCATGGCTCAGGCGGTCGAGGTCGAGCTCCTTGAGGATGGCGTCGGCATCGGCCTGCGAATCGGCCACCCCCATCTTGTAGGAGGCCAGCTCGACTTGCTGGCGCACCCCCATCTGGCTGAAGATGCTGGTGCGCTGGAAGCTGCGCGAGAGCCCGCGCCGGCGCCGTTCGACCGCGCCCAGCGCGCTGACATCCTCGCCCATCAGCGTGACCTGGCCGCGGGTCAGCGCACGGCGGCCCGTGATGGCATCGATCACGGTCGACTTGCCGGCGCCGTTGGGGCCGATCAGGCCGCGGATCTGGCCTTTCTCTAGCGTCAGCGAGGCACCGTCGAGCGCCTTGACGCCGCCATAGTGGATCGCCACGTCCTGGGCTTGCAGCACATAGGCCGGGCCGCTGCGGGCGGTGGAGTTGTGACTCATGCTTGTCTCCGCTTCTTGTAATGTTCAATGCGCCTGGGCCGGGCGGGCCGCAGCCGGCAGCGGCGCACCGCGCTTGCCCAGGGTGCTCAGGCGCTGCAGCGCACCGGCGATGCCATGCGGCGAGAACACGATCACGCTGATCAGCGCCAGGCCGAAGATGCTCATCCAGTGGGTCGCGTAGTCACCCAGGATGTCCTTGAACAGGAAATAGACTACCGCGCCCAGCGCCGGGCCCCAGAGCGCGCGTGCGCCGCCGACGACCACCATCATCAGCGTCATGCCCGACAGGCTCCAGTGCAGGTTCTCGGGCGAGACGAAGCCGGTGTTGAGCGAGGACAGGATGCCGGCCACCCCGGTCACCAGCGCCGACAGCGCATAGACACTGGCGCGCGGCAGCAGGGTCGTGATGCCGATGAAGCGGGCCCGCTCCTCGTTGTCGCGCACCGCCTCGGTGATCGAGCCGAAACGGCTGCGCAGCAGCAGGGCCAGCGCGAACAGCACCAGCACCAGCACGCTCCAGCACAGCAGGAACATGTGGGCCGGCTTGAGCAGCACCGACTGGCTCAGGCCGAACAGGGTCGAGGGCCAGTCGATGTTCATGCCGTCGGCACCACCGGTGACGCCACGGGCGCGCGAGGCCATCAGGAAGGCCATCTGGCCGATCGCCAGCGTCAGCATGCCGAAGGCAATGCCCGGCACGCGCACGATGATCAGGCCGATGACGAAGGCCAGCGCCGTCAAGCCGACCAGGGTCAGGACGATGGCGAGCTCGGCCGGCATCAGTTGCGCCTGCAGCAGGATGCCGATGCCGTAGCCGGCGCCGCCAAAGTAGAGCGCGTGGCCGAAGCTGACCATGCCGTTCTGGCGCAGCAGCACGCCGATGCCGATTGCGAAAATCGCGTAGATGATGGCCTGGGTGAACAGGCTCAACAGGGTGCCGGAGCTCACGAAACTGGTGACGGCCAGGCCGAAAGCCAGCGCGACCAGGGTGGTCAGGCCAATGCGAGGGAGGTTCATGATGGTTCCTTGTCTGGCGGGTTCGACTCAGGTGCGGCTGCCGGCCAGACCCGACGGTTTCCAGATCAGGATCGCGATCATCAGCACGAAGGGCAGCAGCACCGCCGCGTCGGGCAGGTAGACGGCCCCGATCGCCTGCACCATGCCCAGCACCATCGCGGCGATGAAGGCCCCGGCCAGCGAGCCCAGCCCGCCGATCACGACCACGACGAAGGAGTCGATGATCACGTCGGCACTCATCGAGGGCGACAGCGACAGGAAAGGCGCGGCGACGACACCGGCCAGGCCGGCCAGCGCGGTGCCCAGGCCGACGACACCGGCCGAGAGCCGGTCGGTGTTGACGCCCTGCATCGAGGTCGTGACCGGATCGGTGCTGGCCGCGCGCACGAACAGCCCGGCCTTGGAGTAGCGCAGCCACAGGCTCAGCCCCAGCGCGACGGCGGCCCCGACGAAGATCACCGCGATCCGGTAGGCCGGCAGCTGGGCACCGAACAGCTCGAGGCTGAAATTGAGCAGCTCGGGCGCGGGCACCGACAGGTTGCTCTTGCCCCAGACGCTGACCACCAGATCCTCGATGATCAGCAGCAGGCCGAAGGTCACCAGCACCACGGTCAGTGGCTCGCGGTCCTGCAGCAACCGGAAGCAGTAGCGGTCGAGCAGCACGCCGACCAGCGCCATGACGGCAGGCGCCGCCAGCAGCGCAACCCAGAAGTTGCTCTGGGTGGAAATGGTGTAACCCAGGTAAGCCCCCATCATGTAGAGCGAGCCGTGGGCAAAGTTCACGACACGCCGCAGACCGTAGATCAGGGCCAGGCCCGAACACATCACGATCAGCAGCGCGCCGTAGACCAGACCGTTGAACAGGTTGATCGCAAGCATTTCTTTGTCTCCTTTTTTTGCTTCTGGATGGCGGATTCAGTCGCTGCCCAGTGGCCCCAGCGCCGATTCCGGCGCACCGAACGAGCTCCAGCCGCCGTCAGCCGACAGGATGGCGCCGGTGACATAACTGGCGGTGGGCGAGGCCAGGAAGGCAATCGCGGCGGCGATCTCGGCCGGATCGGCCAGGCGTCCGAGTGGGGTACGCCGGGCGATGGCCTCGGTGTCGATCGCGCCCTGCTGCGCCAGGCCCACGACCAGTTCGGTCGCGACATAGCCCGGTGCGACCGCATTGACGCGGATGCCCGAGCGCGCCCATTCCGAAGCCAGGGCCCGGGTCAGGCCCAGCATGCCGGCCTTGGCCGCGCTGTAGGCATTGCGCCCCGGAATGCCACCGAGGCTGGCGATCGAGCCCAGGTTGACGATAGCACCCCGGTTGCCGCGGGCGTCGCGCGGCTGAGCCAGCATGCGGGGAATCACGGCCTGGCTCATCAGGAAGGCACCGCGCAGATGCACGGCCAGCACGCGATCGAAGGCCGCAGCAGTCTGCTGCAGGGTCGGCGCGGACTGGTCGGCAATGCCCGCGTTGTTGATCAAGGCATCGATGCGACCCAGGCAGGTGCCGACGCTGTCGACAGCGGCCTGCACGCTGTCGGCATCGGACACGTCGCAAGCCAGCGCCAGATGCCCGGTCCCGAGCTCGGCGGCGCGCGCCCTGACGCTGTCGGCGCGCAGGTCGAGCAGCGCCACGCGCCAGCCCTGCCCCGCCATGGCCTGAGCCGTGGCCCAGCCTATGCCGTCGGCCGCGCCGGTGATGACTGCCACCGCAGGCGTGCGAGGTGAACTGCCAGCTGCCGGTGCAACGGTCTGGCCCGATTCATGGCTCATGCTCTTGTCTCCTTGTGTTTTATGTAAGGAATCATGAAGCTTGGAGCCCGGGCAGTGCTTCACGAACACTGCCAACAAGCGGACAAATCATGCATCTGCAGCCGCAATTGCACGGAGCAGATTCAGGCGCACCAAAGCAAAAGGCATCGCCAAGCGATGCCTTTTGCATATCAGGAGGCTGGGCTCAGAGCGCCTTGACCAGCTCCGGCACTGCCGTGAACAGGTCGGCTTCCAGGCCGTAGTCGGCGACCGAGAAGATCGGTGCCTCGGCGTCCTTGTTGAT
>Ga0156629_168_pt1 | contig 15440 bp, 13 predicted proteins | sample RifOxyC3_FD_110703 | JGI IMG/M metagenome (GOLD analysis project Ga0156629, IMG submission 110703) | Burkholderiales bacterium RIFOXYC12_FULL_65_23 | reverse complement strand
CATCAGCGTGGAACGGTGTCCGCGATGACGATGGAATGCTGTCCGGCATCAGCATGGAATCGTGTCCGGCATCGCGTGGAATACGCAGGATGGAATTCTGAGTTGGAAAACTTCCGCTGACTAACTTATGAGCACGCCGGTGCACGGTCGGACCGCATCCGAGCACAGGCGCCGAGAGCCAGCGCGAAGACCGCTGCCAGCAGCAAGAAACCTTCCGAGTAGGCGGCCTGCAGACCGGCTGCTGAGAGGCCGTAGACCGACTCGCGCCACTGCACGAACACTGCGATGACCGCGATGCCGACGACGCCACCGAGCTGGCGCGCGTAGCTGGTGACAACGCTGGCCTGGCCGAGCTGGCTGGCCTCGATCTGGTGCAGCGTCGCGAGGTTGAGTGCGGGCAGGATCAACCCGAGCCCGATGCGACCGACGACCGTCGCGGCGATGATCTCGGCGTAGCTGATGCGGCCAGCCTCAAGCGCGAACGCGACGAACGATGCGCCGAACGCCAGCAGCCCGGCGATCGTCACGTGCTTGGCCGCAAAGCGGTCGGCGAGCCGGCCAGCCAGTGGCAATGTCAGCACCAGCGCGATGCCCGAGGGCAGCAGTGCCAGGCCGGCCGCGGCTGCCTGGTAGGACAGCACGTTTTGCAGGAATACAGGAACCAGATAGGTCGACGCGTAGAGACCAAATCCGTACGAGAAGGACACGATGCTGCCCATGGCAAAGGTGCGCTCGCCGAACAGGCGCGGATTGATCAGCGGCGCGTCGAGCCGCAGTGCATGTCGCAAGAACAGCAGCACCGAGACCAGTGCAAGCCCGAGCTGGCCCAGTGTCCAGGGTGACAGCAGCCCGCTGTGCTGCAGACTCGCCACCCCCTCGACTAGCACGACGGTCGCCAGCGACAGCCAGCCCAGTCCGATCCAGTCGAATTGGCGCGGCTCAATCCGGCGCGGCAGCGGCAGCAGGTAGATTGCTGCTATACCCGAGACCAGGCCGAACGGCAGCCCGAGCAGGAAGATCGCTTCCCAACCGAAGCGCTCCAGCAGCACGCCACCGAGCGCTGGCGCGATCGCAGGCGTCAGCGCGATGCTGAAAATCAGTATCCCCGATGCGCGCCCCTGGATCTTGCGCGGAAACAGTCGCACCAGTGCTAGCACGCCCATCGGCTGCAACACGCCCGCAGCAGCGCCCTGCACGATGCGCGCGAGCACGACGTGCGTGAAACTGGGTGCGAAAAAGCCGAAGACGCTCGCAATCATCAGCACCAGAGTGGCCGCAAGAAAAACACGACGCAAGCCAATGCGGTCGATCAACCATGAGGTCGGCAGCATTGCGACTGCCATCGCAGCCATGAACCCCGTCATAGCCCACTGCACCTGATCTTGACCGATGCCGAAATGGCGTGTCATCGCGGGCACCGCGACGTTGAAGCTCGATGTGCTGAGCACGCCTGCGACCGTTCCAAGGCCGATGATCGTCAGCACGATCCATTTGTAAGCGGCACCATGACGCCGAGACAGGTCATCGTAGCTGGATGGGATCGGACGAAGTGGCATGGCGCTTGGTGTGAGGGAGCGATCGAAAGACTGACACAGGATTGCGATGGCAGGAACTGACCTTGCCCCTGTTGGGGGTAGTTCTTGGCCCACGGTTCACGCGACCTTTTTGGGGGCGTTTCAGAATTCGGTTCACAAAGTACTTTATTTTTCGTTGTTCTACCCCGAATAAGATATCGCATCCCAACCAAGCCACGGAAAGTACATTGTCATCCCCTGCCCCTAGCCCCTCTTCCAAACCCGGCAAACGCCGCAGCCAGACCGAGCGACGCCAAGATTCCGAGCGCAAGCTGCTCGATAGCGGTATGCAACTGGTCGCCAGGAAGGGCGTGTCCGGAATGACGCTGGCCGAGGTGGGATCCATGGCGGGTTACAGCCGCGGGCTCGTGGCGCACCATTACGGCAACAAGGAACAGTTCGTGCGCGCGCTCGCACGGCATGTGCAGCAAAGCTTCAGCGCAGTCCGGGCGCAGGCGCATGCCAGCGAAACGGGACTGGATCGCCTGCTGCACAGCATAAGCTCCTATCTGCTGACACCAGGCGATCACCGGGCAGCGAGCTTTGCCATGCTGGGCGAGGCAGCAATCCTCGGAGGCAGCCTGCAGGAGACGATGCGCGAATACTCACAGGCATCCCGCGTTTTTTATGCCGAGCAGCTTCGCATCGCGCTGGGGAAAGGCGAAATCCGGCAGGATATCGATCCCGACTCGATGGCGGCGGTCATCCTGGGCCTGCTGCGCGGCATCTCGATGCAGCACCTACTTGACCCTGAGAATTTTCCGATCGAGCAGATCAGCCAGGACGTCTTGCTGGCCATCAAGGCCCTGCTCCAACGCTGAAACCAGGCACAAAGCAGGATGGACGAGCGTAACAAAACCCCATATACTTGCTAATCGAATAGTAAGTTACTAGGTGACTGGCGCTGACTGATCGGTGTCATTCACAAGGAAAGATCAACAGCATGAGCGCCTCGAACACCCCTGCCAGCGTACGAACCGAACTACGCGGTCCAGTATTGATCGCCACCTTGGACAGCCCCCCGGTCAACGCCCTCAACGTCGAACTGCGGCGCGGCCTGATCGCTGCGATCGAGAAGGCCGAGGCCGACGCCTCAGTGCAGGCCGTGTTGCTGGTCGGCGCGGGTCGCGCCTTCATCGCCGGTGCTGACATCCGCGAATTCGGTCAATCACCGCAGCCGCCCAGCCTGCCCGAGGTCTGCAACCGGATCGAGGCCTGCAGCAAGCTGGTGGTGGCGGCCATGCACGGGCACGCGCTCGGCGGGGGACTGGAAGTGGCGATGGCGGCGCATTACCGCCTGGCCATGCGCGACGCCAAGCTCGGACTACCCGAGGTCCAACTGGGACTGATTCCCGGCGCCGGCGGTACCCTGCGCGCGCCCCGGCTGATGGGGGTAGGCCCCGCAGTCGATCTCATGCTCAGCGGCCGCCACATGGGTGCCGTCGAGGCGCAGGCCTGCGGCTTGGTCGACCGCCTAGGCGATGACGACAGCGCTGAGGTCGCTGGACTTGCTTACGCCTTGGAGCTGCTGCAGCAGGGGGCCAGCATGCGCCGCACGCGCGATGCCAGCGCGACCTCGGCCGAACGCTCCGAGAGCTTGGCGACGCTTGCCAAGCTGGAGGCCGAGACGGCAAAGAAGTCACGCGGCCTGTTCTCGCCGTTGAAGGTGATCGAGTCGGTGCGCAACGGACTCGAACTGTCATTCGACGAGGCGCTCAAGCGAGAACGGCAGCTCTTCCTGCAGTGCATCGACAGTCCGCAGCGCGCGGGACTGATCCACGCCTTTTTCGCTGAGCGCGAGGTCGTCAAGGTCCCGGAAGCCCGGGCAGCCCAGCCGCGCCGCCTGGCCAGTGTGGGCGTAGTCGGTGGCGGCATCATGGGCGCGGGTATTGCGGTATCCCTGCTGGATGCGTGTCTGCCGGTGACGATGATCGAACGCGACGAGGCCAGTATTGCCCGTGGCCGCGCCAACGTCGAAAAGGTCTACGACGGCCTGATCGCCAAAGGTCGCATGACGTCCGAGGCCAAGGCGGCCGTGATGGCCCGTTTCAGCGGCAGCATTTCCTATGATGCGCTGGCTCAGGTGGACCTGGTGATCGAAGCCGTGTTCGAGGACCTGGACGTGAAGAAGGCGGTGTTTGCCGAACTCGACCGCGTCTGCAAACCCGGCGCAGTGCTGGCCACCAACACCTCCTATCTCGACATTGACGCGATCGCTGCCAGCATCTCACGCCCGCAGGACGTGATCGGACTGCACTTCTTCAGCCCGGCTCACATCATGAAGCTGCTGGAGATCGTGGTGCCCGCGAAAGTGAGCGCCGACGTGGTCGCCACCGCGTTCAATCTGGCCAATAAGCTCAAGAAGGTGCCAGTGCGTGCCGGCGTCTGCGACGGCTTCATCGGCAACCGCATCCTGGCGGTCTATCGCCAAGCGGCGGACTACTTGATGGAGGACGGTGCCTCGCCCTACGAGATCGATGCTGCGGTACGCGAATTTGGATACCCGATGGGCCCGTTCCAGATGTCGGACCTGGCCGGCGGCGACATCGGCTGGGCCACGCGCAAGCGCCGCGCCGCCACGCGTAACCCTAAAGCCCGCTACGTGCAGATCGCAGATCGCATCTGCGAGCGCGGCTGGTTCGGCCAGAAGACCGGCCGTGGCTATTACCTCTATCCGCAAGGTTCACGCACCGGCCAGCCCGATCCCGAGGTGCAGGCCATCATCGACGCCGAGCGCGAGCGCGCTGGCATCACGCCGCGCTCCTTCACTGCGGATGAAATCATGCGCCGTTACATGGCCGCGATGATCAATGAAGGCGCCAACGTAGTGGATCAAGGGATTGCACTGCGTCCACTGGACGTGGATGCGACCTTCCTGTATGGCTACGGTTTCCCGCGCTACCGCGGTGGCCCCATGAAGTACGCCGACATGGTGGGGCTGGACCAGGTGTTGGCCGACATCCGCACCTTTGCCAAGGAAGAGCCGCTGTTCTGGCAACCCTCGCCGCTGCTGGAACGCCTGGTGGACGAAGGCAAAAACTTCGACAGCCTGAACCGAGCCCAGTAAGCCCTCTGCCCGCACTGAAAGTCACCCGATGCGTCAAGCCGTTATCGTTTCTACCGCCCGCACGCCGTTGACCAAGTCGCACCGCGGTGAATTCAACATCACCCCGGCCGCTCAACTGGCCGCCTTTTCCGTCAAGGCTGCCGTCGAACGCTCGGGCATTGACCCGGCCATGATCGAAGACCTGATCCTGGGCTGTGGCAACCCCGATGGTTTCCAAGGCCGCAACCTGGGCCGCCAGACCGTCCTGCGCGCAGAACTGCCGCTGTCCATCGCCGGCACCACGCTGACGCGTTACTGCGCTTCGGGCCTGCAGTCGATTGCCGTGGCGGCGGGTCGCATCGTGGCCGAAGGCGTGGACGCCATGATCGCCGGGGGAGTTGAAACCATCTCGGGCATGCGCCCCGGCAACAACCTGCCCACTGACATGGACCCCTGGCTGGTCGAGCACAAGCCCGACCTGTTCATGGCCATGATCGACACCGCCGATGTGGTGGCCGAGCGGTACCAGATTTCTCGCGAAGAGCAAGACGCTTTTTCGCTGCAAAGCCAGCAGCGCACCGCAGCAGCACAGGCCCTCAACCTGTTCCAGGATGAAATCATCCCCTGTGCCACGCGCATGGCTGAAAAGAACAAGGAAACCGGCGAAGTCACCTACCGGGACGTGGTGGCTACCCGCGACAACTGCAACCGCCCATCCACCACGCTGGAGAGTCTGCACAAGCTCGAACCCGTGAAAGGTGCGGACAAGTTCGTCACCGCAGGCAATGCCTCGCAGCTGTCCGACGGCTCCTCGGCCTGTGTGCTGATGGAAGCCAGGCAGGCGGAGCGTTTGGGCCTGCAGCCGCTGGGCGCCTTCCGTGGCTTGGCCGTGGCCGGTTGCGAGCCGGACGAGATGGGCATTGGCCCGGTGTTCGCGGTACCCAAGCTGCTGGCACGCCATGGCCTCAAGGTCGATGACATCGATCTGTGGGAACTGAACGAGGCCTTTGCCTCCCAGGCACTGTACTGCCAGCGCCGCCTGGGTATTCCCAACGAACGTCTGAACGTCAACGGTGGGGCCATTTCGATTGGCCACCCCTTCGGCATGACGGGCGCCCGCCTGGCAGGGCACGTGCTGCTGGAAGGCCGCCGCCGCAAGGCCAGGTACGCCGTGGTGACCATGTGCATTGCCGGTGGCATGGGTGCCGCCGGCCTGTTTGAAATTTTCTGACTCCCCGAAGGAACCAAGGACATGGACCTGAACTTCACCCCCGAAGAAGAGGCATTCCGCGCGCAAGTGCGGGCCTTTTTGCATGACAAGCTGCCCGCGCGCATCGCCAACAAGGTCAAGGCCGGCCAGCGCCTGAGCAAGGCCGACCAGGACGAATGGCACGCCATCCTGAACGAGCGTGGCTGGTACGCCAACCACTGGCCCCAGGAATGGGGTGGTCCGGGCTGGAGCGCAGTGCAGAAATTCATCTTCGACCACGAGTGCGCCCTGGCCGGCGGGCCGCGCATCGTGCCGTTTGGCGTGAACATGCTGGGTCCGGTGCTGATCAAGTACGGCAACGAGGCGCAGAAGCGCTACTGGCTGCCGCGCATCCTGAGCGGGGCCGACTGGTGGTGCCAGGGCTATTCGGAGCCCGGCGCGGGCTCGGATCTGGCTGCCATCAAGACCACGGCCGTGCGTGAGGGCGATCACTACATCGTCAATGGCCAGAAGACCTGGACTACCCAGGGCCAGCACGCCAACATGATCTTCTGCCTGGTGCGCACCAGCAAGGAAGCGCGGCAACAGGAAAGCATCAGCTTCCTGCTGGTGGACATGAACAGCCCCGGCGTGGAACTGCGCCCGATCCGCACCCTGGACGGTGACCGCGAAGTCAACGAGGTGTTCTTCACTGACGTGAAGGTGCCGGTAGAGAACCTGGTGGGTGAAGAAAACAAGGGCTGGACCTACGCCAAATACCTGCTGACCTACGAGCGCACCGGCATCGCCGGCGTCGGCCTCTCGGTTGCAGCGCTGGAAAAACTCAAGCTCATCGCCAACAAGGTGCACAAGAACGGGCGCCCGCTGGCACAAGACCCGCTGTTTGCCACCCGAATGGCCAAGGTCCAGATCGACCTGGAGAACATGAAGACCACCAACCTGCGCGTGATCGCGGCCGTGGCTGGCGGCGGTGTACCCGGCGCCGAGAGCTCCATGCTCAAGATTCGTGGCACCGAGATCCGGCAGGAAATCCTGTCACTGATCCGCCGCGCCATGGGGCCTCACGCGCTGCCCTTCATTGAAGAGGCGCAGTACGAGGGCTATGCCGACGAACCCGTGGGCCCGAAGGAAGCGGCCACGGCAGCGGCCAACTACTTCAACTACCGCAAGCTGTCGATCTTCGGCGGCTCCAACGAAATCCAGAAAAACATCATCTCCAAGATGATCCTGGGCCTGTGAGGTCGATGCCATGAATTTCACGCACACAGAAGACCGCCGCATGCTGGCGGACAGCTTGAACCGCTTCGTGACCGAGCAATACGGCAGCGAATTCCGCAACCAAACGGCTTACGGAGAACAGGGCTTCTCCCCGGAGCGCTGGCAGCAGTTCGCCGAGCTCGGCGCCATCGGCGCGCTGTTCTCCGAGGCCGATGGGGGCTTCGGCGGCAGCGGCTTCGACATCGCCGTGGTGTTCGAATCCCTGGGCCGCGGGCTGGTGACCGAACCCTTCCTGGGGGCATTGATGGTGGGCCGCGCTCTGGCTGCGGCCGGCAGCGAAGCTCAGAAAGCCCGCCTCGCCGAGCTGATTGAAGGCAGCACCGTGGCGGCTCTGGCGCACGACGAACCTGCCAACCACTACGAGCTCAGCCGCGTCAGCACTCTTGCCGAACGTCAGGGCGATGGCTGGGTCATCTCGGGGGCCAAGTCCGTGGTGCTGTTTGGCGACCAGGCCGGACTGCTGCTGGTGTCTGCGCGCACCTCGGGCGCGCTCGACGATGAAGCGGGCATCTCGCTGTTTCTGGTGCCGGGCGATGCTGCGGGCCTGCAGTGCCGGGGTTATGGCCGCATCGACGGTGGCCATGCCGCCGAGCTGGTGTTCGACCAGGTCAGGCTGGGTGCCGATGCCTTGCTAGGTGCCGAGGGCCAGGGCTTGGCTACGCTGGAGCACGCCGTCGGCTATGGCGTGCTCGCGCTGTGCGCCGAAGCGGTCGGCGCCATGGACGTGGCCAAGCAGGCCACGCTGGAATACCTGCAGACGCGCAAGCAGTTCGGCAAGCCGATCGGCAGCTTCCAGGCGCTGCAGCACCGCATGGCTGACCTGCTGCTCGAAGTCGAGCAGGCGCGCTCAGCGGTGATCAACGCCGCCGCCGCCATCGATGGCGACGACCGCATCGCACGCGAACGCGCGCTGTCGGCAGCCAAGTTCACGATCGGCCGCATCGGCACCCTGGTGGCCGAGGAGAGCATTCAGCTGCACGGCGGCATTGGAATGACCTGGGAATTGCCGCTGTCCCATTACGCCAAGCGACTGGTGATGGTCGACCACCAGCTCGGGGACGAAGATCACCACCTCGCGCGCTACATGGCGCTGGGCCGGGACTGACGCCATGGCGCTGCCTCCCCTGCTGCAGCGGCGCGAAGGCACCGTGCTGGTGCTCTCCAACAACAACCCGGCGGCACGCAACGCGCTGTCACCAGCCTTTTATGCTGCCTTGACCACGGCGCTCGTGCAGGCCGAGACCGACCCGGGCGTAGGCGCCATCGTGCTGACGGGCGAGGGCGAGCATTTCTGCGCGGGCGGCGACCTGCGCCAACTCGCCACGCGCCGGGAATTGCCGGTCGAAGAGCGCCGCGCCAAGCTCGAAGGCCTGCACGACCTCATTCGCGCCGTGCGCGACTGTCGCAAGCCTGTGATCGCGGCTGTCGAAGGCGCGGCCGCGGGTGCCGGCCTGTCGCTGGCCCTGGCCTGCGACATGCTCGTGGCGGCAAAAAATTCGGTGTTCTCGGTTGCCTACGTGAAGGTCGGCCTGACGCCCGATGGCGGTGCCACGGCCTTCCTGGCCGAGTTCGTGTCGCGCCAGCTGCTGACCGAACTGTGCCTCACGGGTGAGCGCATCTCGGGCGAGCGCCTGCATGCGCTGGGCCCGGTCAACCGCCTGGCTGAGCCCGGCCAGGCGCTGGAGCAGGCGCTGGCACTTGCCACCCAGGTGGCCGCGGGCCCCGAGCAGGCCATGGCCTGCATCAAGACGCTGTGCCGCGAGGCCTACGCGAACACGCTGGGGCAGCAATTGGAACAGGAAGCCCGGTTCATGGTGGTTTCCCAGGAGACCGAGGAATCCCGCGAAGGCATTGGAGCCTTCCTGGAAAAACGCGCGCCTGATTTCGCATCGCTGCGCAATCGTCAGGCGTGAACCACGCAGGGGAACGAAAACACATGACCGAAACGACAACCACCACTCCCTCCACATCCATACCCGGTGACATGGATTTCCCGCTCGAAGGCGTGCGCGTGCTGGACCTCTCGCGCGTGTTCGCGGGACCCCTGTGCGGCATGGTGCTGGCCGACTTTGGCGCCGAGGTCATCAAGGTAGAACACCCCGGCAGGGGTGACGACACGCGCGACTGGGGCATGCGCATCGGCAAGACCGAGACCACCTACTACAACAGCATGAACCGCAACAAGCGGTCCATCACCGTCGACCTGCAGTCGCCCGAGGGCGTCAAGATCATCCACGACCTGCTGCCCCAGTGCGACGTGGTGATCCAGAACTTCAAGACCGGCGGCGCCGAGAAGCTGGGCCTGGGCTACGGGCAGCTCAAGGCGATCAAGCCGGACCTGATCTACTGCTCGGTGGCGGGTTACGACAGCTCCGGCCCCGAGGCCAAGCGTCCCGGCTACGACCTGGTGATCCAGGCCGAGGCGGGCCTGATGGCCCTCAACGGCGAGGCCAGCCAGCCGCCGCTGAAATTCGGCGTGGCCGCCGTCGACATGATGACCGGTATGTACGCCGCCCAAGCCGTGCTGGCGGCCCTGTTCCGCCGCGAGCGCACGGGCAAGGGCCGCCACATCGAGATGGCGCTGTACGATTGCGGCCTGATGATCACCGGCTACTACGGTCTCGATGCCATGCTGCTGGGCCACGACCCGCAGCGCTACGGTAACGCCCACCCGTCCATCGTGCCCTACGGCATGTACGACGCGGCCGACGGCCCACTCATCATCGGCGTGGGCAACAATGCACAGTTCGACAAGTTCTGCCGCCAAGTCATCGAGCGCCCGGACATCGTCGAAGACCCGCGTTTTGCTACCAATGTGGAGCGGGCCAAGAACCGGCTGGCACTTGGATCCTTGCTCAAGGAGCTGATTGCCGGCTTCCCGCGCGAGTTGCTGCTGGAGCGCCTGACGGCAGCTGGCATTCCCTGCGGCAAGGTGGCCGGCCTGCACGAAGCCCTGACCAGCGAGCGCACCCGCCGGGGCGGTCTGCTGCAGGAAATGCCGCACCCTGTGGCCGGCACCACCCACGTTTTTGCGCCGCCCTACCGCCTGGACGGCCAGCGCCTGCCCATCCGCAATGCACCGCCCACGCTGGGTGAGGGCACGCGCGATGTGCTACAGCAGTTGCTGCAACTGTCAGACGCGGAGCTTAAGGCGTTGCGGGACAAAGGCGTGCTGACGCTGCCCTTGTCGGATTGATGCAGAAACCATAGCTGCCAGTGCTTGTAAAGCAAGCCTTGCCGTCTTTTTTGATTGAAAGAAGCCTGCATGAATTTCTCTCGAATGAACCGTCGCAATATCTTGCAGGGCCTGGCGGCCCTCGGTGGCGGCAGTCTGCTGGGCCCGGCGATGGCGCAAGCCGGCAAGATGGCCTGGCCGACCAAGCCGATACGGCTGATTGTGCCTTTCAACGCTGGCGGCGCTACGGACATCATCGCCCGCACCGTGGGCGAGGCCTTGTCCAAGCGCATCGGTCAGCCCGTGGTGGTGGATAACAAGGGTGGTGCCGCCGGCATCCTGGGCACCGATGCCGTCGCCAAGGCCCCGGCCGACGGCCACACCTTGCTGTTGTCGCTCAGCACCTCGATGCTGATCAACCAGTTCCTCTACCCCAAACTGCCCTACAAACCGCAAAAGGATCTCGCGCTGGTGTCCCAGGTTGCGGCCGCACCCGTCACGCTGGTGGTGCACCCGTCGGTTCCCGTAAACAACATGAAGGAGCTGCTGGCTTACGTGAAGTCGCACAAGGGCAAGCTGTCGTACGGATCCGTGGGGCACGGGCTCGTATGCCCACCTCGCGGGCGCGTACATGAGCAAGACCATGGATGCCGACATGGTCCATGTGGCCTACAAGGGCGAGGCACCCATGATCCAGGAGCTCATCGGCGGCCAGTTGCAGCTTTGCTTCTCCAGCGCGCTCAACACCAAGCCCTTCATTGCTCCGGGCCGGGTCAAGGCCATCGGCGTCACAGGCAAGCAGCGCATGGACATCCTGCCCAAGCTGCCCACCATTTTCGAGCAGGGCGTGCAGGACGATGCCTACACCGTCTTCGGCTGGCTGGCCGTGGGTGCACCGGCGGGAACGCCCAGTGACATCGTCGATCAGCTCAATGCACACCTGCGCGAAATCGCCAAGGAGCCCAAGGTTCTGGAGCGAATCGCGGGCGCGGGCTTCATGCCCATGATGAACAGCCCGGACGAGTTCCGGCAGAACTACCAGCGCGACTTGCCCATCTGGAAGGCGCTGGTCGAGGCTGCGGACGCGCGGCTCGAATAACGATCCATTTTCCTTACGAGGTAACGATGACCACTTCCCCTTCCTCCCCGCTGGCACGCACTTCGCGCCGCTTCGTGCTGGCCCTGGCCGCCGCGCCCCTGCTGATCGGTTCTGCTTTTGCCCAGGCCTGGCCGAGCCAGACGATCAAGATCGTCGTGCCGTTCCCGCCGGGCGGACCAACCGACACCGCCACACGCATCGTCGGCCAGAAGCTGGCCGAGCGCCTGAAGCAGCCCGTGATCGTGGAAAACAAGCCTGGCGCTTCCGGCTCGATCGCCGCAGCCCAGGTCGCCAAGAATGCACCCGACGGCTACACGCTGATGATGCTGGCCGCTCCTACGCTGCTGGCGCCACATCTCTACAAAAGAGCCGGATACGACACGACCAAGGATTTCGCTCCGGTCGCGACCGTCTATGACCTACCGATCGTGGTGGTGGTCAACCCGGCACAGCTGCCGAGCGTGACTGATCTGCAAAAGCTCATCACCCAGGCAAAGGCCCAGCCAGGCAAGCTCAACTACACGAGCTCGGGCGCGGGCAGCTTCGGCCACCTGAGCATGGAGTTGCTCAAGCAGATGGGACAGTTCGACATGCAGCACGTGCCCTACAAGGGTGGCGTGCCGGCTATCACCGACACCATCGGCGGCCAGGTACCGCTGATGTACGCCGACCTCGTCGCCGCGCTGCCGCACATCCAATCAGGCAAGCTGCGCGCCATCGCAGTGGGCTCGCCCAAGCGCGTGAGCGTGCTCCCCGACGTCAAGACCATTTCCGAACAAGGCTTCGTCGGCTACGACGCCGTGTCCTGGGGCGGCCTGCTGGCACCGCAGGGCACACCCAAGGCAGTGATCGAGCGTGTGAGCAGCGAGGTCAAGCAAATCCTGGCCGACCGGGAAGTGCAAGACAAGCTGCTCAACGCCGGCGCCATCGCCAGCTACCAGGCGCCCGCGCAGATGGCGCAGCGCATCCAGCAGGATCACACCAAATGGGGCAAGGTGATCCATGACAAGGGCATTTCGGTCGAATGAGTGACGCCATGAAGTCGTCGGTATCCACCCCCATCACCGCGCTGTTTGGCACCCGGCTGCCCATCGTCGCAGGCGGCCTGATGTGGCTGTCAGACGCGTTCTACGTGGCTTCGGCTGCGCGCGCCGGCATCATCGGCTTCATCACTGCAGCCAGCTTTCCGGAGCCGCAGGCGCTGCGCGACGAGATCCGGCGCTGCCGTGATCTCTGCGAAGGCGCCCCCTTCGGCGTCAACGTCTCGATGCTGCCCAAGCTGGTGCCGGGCGAGCGCACCCAGGCGGTGTTCGACCTGATCGCCGAAGAAGGCGTGCGCTTCGTCGAAACCTCGGGTCGCAGCCCAGAGGCCTACCTGCCCAGCCTCAAGGCGGCCGGCATCAAGGTCATGCACAAGGTCCCTGCACTGCGCTACGCGCTCAAGGCCCAGTCCATCGGTGTCGATGCGGTGGCCATCGTCGGCGCGGAATGTGGCGGCCATCCGGGCATGGATCTGGTCGGAAGCATGGTCAACAGTGCATGGGCCTGCGACCAGCTACAGATTCCCTACCTGATCGGCGGTGGCATCGGCCGCGGCTCACAGCTCGCGGCGGCGCTGGCCATGGGCGCAGCTGGCGTGGTGATTGGCACCCGCTTCCTGGTCGCCGAGGAAATCTGGGCCCACCACGACTACAAGCAGCGCCTGATCCAAGCCGCGCCTACTGATACTGAATTGTGCATGCAGTCGGTACGCAACACCGTGCGTGTGCTGCGCAACGACACCACGCGGTCGGTGCGCGAACTTGAGGCCAGCCGGCCCGACCTCGGCATCGAGGACCTGCTGCCGCTGGTGTCGGGAAAGATCGGCCGTCAGGCCTATGTCACGGGCGACTGGTCCAAGGGCATGCTTGCGGCCGGCCAGGCACTCGCGTTCACCGACCGGATCGAGCCGTTGGCCGATATCGTCGAGCGCTTCGAGCAAGATTTCTGGCGTGCCGTCGAGCGGCTGCCACAAGTGATCACAGTCTGATAACCACCACAAACCTGCAAGGAGACATACATGCACCCCACCCTGAACCGTCGCACCTGGCTCAGCCAGGGCCTCGCAGCCTGTGCTGCGCTCGCCGGCCTACCCGCTGCCTTGGCGCAAGCCTACCCGAGCAAGCCGATTCGCCTGATCGTGCCCTATGCCGCCGGCGGTGCGACCGACATGGTAGCGCGCTCGATCGGCGAAAAGCTGTCTCAGCGTCTGGGACAGCCCGTAATCATCGAGAACCGTCCTGGCGCTGGTGGCGTCTCTGGCACCGATGCCGCACTCAAGGCCACTCCCGACGGCTACACTTTCTTGGTCTCACTTGGCACCACCATGCTGATCAACCAGTACCTATACGCCAAGCTGCCCTACCAGCCGCTGCGCGACCAGGCACTGATTTCGCAGATTGCACTGGCGCCGGTGGCCCTGCTGGTGCATCCCAGCATTCCGGTCAGCAACGCCAACGAACTGTTCCAGTACATGGACCGCAGCCAGGGCAAGCTTTCCTACGGCTCCTGGGGCACAGGGTCGTACTCGCATCTGGCCTGCGCCTATCTCAACCACAGCCGCAAGGTTGACATGGTCCATGCGGCCTACAAGGGCGAAGCCGCGATGATGCAGGACCTCGCCGGGGGCCAGGTCCAGCTCGCCTTCGCAAGCCTGCAGGCAGCCAAGCCCTTCATCGACTCGGGTCGCGTCAAGGTGCTGGCGGTCACCGGCGAGCAGCGCATGGCAGTGCTGCCCAAGGTGGCCACCATGGGCGAACAAGGCATCAAGGACGAGATCTTCCGCATCACGGGCTGGGTTGGCATGAGTGCGCCGGCGCGCACGCCGTCCGACATCATGACCAGGGTAGCTAGCGAAGTGCGCGCCATCATCGCTCAATCCGAGATTCAGCAGCGCATCAGCAGCATCGGGTTCCTGCCGGTCGGCAACACCCCAGAACAGTTCGCCGAGGTCTTCCGCAAGGACGCGCCGATCTGGGAGCGCATCGTAGACATTTCCGGCGCCAAACTGGACTGAAGCCCACGCCTATTCTCTCCACCGAACCGCCGCTGCCGGCGACGGTGGGGCGTGCCATACGATCATTCGTGGGTGGCTTTGTTGCGTAATTCAAGCGAAGGACGATCTTCCCCTGACCCCAGGCGGACTTACCCCACGCGCACCGTCACGGGCGTGCCCAGTTGCGTGAAGCGGTTCAGGATGGCGGCACGCACCTGCAACTCCGCAACCTGACGATCGAAGTCCCGCGCGTTAACCCGCTCGCCCACCAGCTTGACGCACCGCATCTTGGTCTCGACCAAGCTACGCCGGTGGTACCCGCTCCAGCGCTTCCAGATATCTCGCCCCAGTCGCTGCGTCGCGCGCAAGATCTCGTTGCGGGCGCGGGCTCCAGGGCGGTTTTCCTTCCAGGTTTTCCTGGCGTTCTTTCGTACCGGAATGATCGCCTGAGCCGCACGCAGTGCAATCGCCTCGTGACACGCCTTGGTGTCGTAGGCGCCGTCGCCGCTGACCGACAGCAGCGCTTCGTGCGGGTCGATCTGCCCGAGCAGACTGGGCAGCACCGGTGCGTCGCCTACCGAGTTGGGCGTGACCTCGATCGCCCGGATCTCCAGCGTCTGCGCGTCGATACCGATGTGCAGCTTGCGCCACTGGCGCCGGTACTCTGCGCCGTGCTTCTTTCTCTTCCATTCGCCTTCGCCCATCATCTTCAGGCCGGTGCTATCGACCAGCAGGTGCAGCCCCTGTGCGGCTGGCCGATACGGGATCCGAACCTTGAGCGTCTTCTGGCGCCGGCAGACCGTGCTGTAGTCGGGCACCGGCCATGACAGGCCGGCGAGCTTGAGCAGGCTTTCGACCATGCCCATGGCTTGGCGCAGTGTCAGACCGAACAAGGCCTTGATGGTCAGGCAGAACTGGATCGCGGCGTCCGAGAACAACGACGGGCGACCACGCTTGCCACTGGCCAGCCCTGACCACTGCAGGTCGCGATCCAGCCAGATCATGAGGGCGCCGCGCGCCTTCA
>Ga0156629_165_pt1 | contig 16285 bp, 15 predicted proteins | sample RifOxyC3_FD_110703 | JGI IMG/M metagenome (GOLD analysis project Ga0156629, IMG submission 110703) | Burkholderiales bacterium RIFOXYC12_FULL_65_23 | reverse complement strand
AGCAGTCGGGGTTGGAGACGAAGTGCACCCGCACCTCACGCGAGGCCTGGGCGTCGAGCGCCTGTACCGCCATGCGCGGACCCAGGTCCGAGCCGCCGATGCCGATGTTGATCACGTTGCTGATGCGTTGGCCGCGGTGGCCGCGCCAGCGGCCGTCGCGGATGCGCTCGGCGGCATCGAGGAAGCGGTCGAGCTCCTGGCGCACTGCGTCCGAGATCTCCGCGCCCCAGGGCGCGTCAGGCATGTCGGCGCCGCGCAGCGCCATGTGCAGCACGGCGCGGTTCTCGGTCGCGTTGACGGGCAGGCCCTGGCGCTGGGCCTGGGCTTGCTCGAGCACGCCCGATTCGGCAGCCAGTTCGAGCAGGGCCTGCAGCACCTCGGGCGTGACCTGCTGGCGGCTGGCGTCGAGCTGCAGGCCGGCGACCTCCAGCTGCAGGCTGGCCTGGCGTTGGCCGGCCGGGTCGGCCAGCAGCTCGCGCAGGTGCGGCAGCGACTGATCGGCCAGGGATTGCAGCCGCTTCCAGGCCGCTCGTTGTTGCGGGGGGGTGAAGTCGTTATTCATGTTCTGGTCTCCTCGGCCTGATGATTCAGCGGCTCGCCTGCAGCGCGGCCACGGCGTCGGTCGCCTCGCGCGCCAGCCGGGTGATCTGGGCCCAGTCGCCGGCCTTGACCGCCGCGGCCGGGGTCAGCCAGGAGCCGCCGACCATCGCCACGTTGGGCAGGGACAGGAAGCTGCCCATGTTCGCCAGCGACACGCCGCCGGTCGGACAGAAGCGCAGATCCGGCAGCGGACCGCCCCAGGCCTTGAGCACCTCGACGCCGCCGAGCTGGGCGGCGGGGAAGCATTTCATCAGCGTGAAGCCGGCGTCGCGCGCGGCCATCGCCTCGCTCGGGCTGGCCACGCCGGGCACGAACGGCAGGCCTGCGGCCAGCACGGCGGCCAGCAGTTCGGGCGTGGAGCCGGGCGACAGGCCAAAGCGCGCGCCAGCGGCCAGCACCTGGGCCACCTCGCTGGCCCGGGTCACGGTGCCGGCGCCGACCTGCATCTCGGGCACGGCACGGGCTACGGCCTCGATCGCGGCCAGGCCGGCCGCGCTGCGCAGCGTGATTTCCATCACGTCGACGCCGCCGGCCAGCAGCGCCTCGGCCATCGGCACGGCCTGGGCCGGATCGGTCACGACGATGACCGGGACCACGCGGGATTTGAACAGCGGCAGGGAAACGGGAGAATTCATGATGCAGGACTCAAATATAAGGGGTCGGACCCACCGGGGTCGGCGTCAGCGGGGTGGTCGGTGACGCCGAAACAGTACCGGGGGCAATACAGGCAGCAGGGCAGGTGTTCAGTCGTTGCCGAACAGCGCCGAGCCACCGTTTTCGGCCAGGCCGGCATTGCGGCGGAACAGGCCGAACAGCTCGCGGCCATAGCCGTGGCCGTTGGCCGACAGGTCCTTGGCCGGCAGCGGGCGCTGTGCCAGCTCGGCCTCGGACAGCTCGAGCTCGAGCCGGCCGGCATCGCAGTCGAGCAGCACCATGTCGCCGTCCTGCACCCGCGCGATCGCGCCGCCACACAGGGCTTCCGGGCTGACGTGGATGGCAGCCGGCACCTTGCCGGAGGCGCCCGACATGCGGCCGTCGGTCACCAGCGCGACCTTGAAGCCCTGGTCCTGCAGGATGCCCAGTATCGGAGTCAGCTTGTGCAGCTCGGGCATGCCGTTGGCTTGCGGGCCCTGGAAGCGCACCACGGCAACGAAGTCGCGGTTCAGCGCGCCCTGCTTGTACAGGTCGCTGAGTGCCTGCTGGCTCTCGACCACCACCGCCGGCGCCCGCACCAGCCGGTGTTCGGGCTTGACGGCCGAGGTCTTGACCACCGCGCGGCCGAGATTGCCGCGCAGGCGCTTCAGGCCGCCGTCAGCGCTGAAGGGGCGCTCGACCGGGCGCAGCACTTCCTCGTCGCCCGAAGCCGCCGCTGCGGCGCGCCAGGCCAGCTGGCCGTCCTGCAGCCAGGGCTCGACCGCGAAGCGCTGCATGCCGTGGCCGAGGATAGTGTTGACATCCGCATGCAGCAAGCCGGCCTGCAGCAGCTGGGCGATTAAAAAGCCCATGCCGCCGGCGGCATGGAAATGGTTGACGTCGGCCTTGCCGTTCGGATAGACCCGGGCCAGCAGCGGAACCGCCTCGGACAGCTCGGCGAAGTCGTCCCAGTCGATCCGGATGCCGGCGGCGCGCGCCATCGCGACCAGGTGCAGCGTGTGGTTGGTCGAGCCGCCGGTGGCCAGCAGGCCGACGATGCCGTTGACGACGGCCTTCTCGTCGATGATCTCACTGATGGCCAGCGGCTCGGGGCCGCCGTCGCGCATGCGCAGCACGCGCTCGACCGCGAAGTCGGTCAGTGCCTGGCGCAGCGGGGTGCCCGGGTTGACGAAGGATGAGCCCGGCAGCTGCAGGCCCATGATCTCCATCAGCATCTGGTTCGAGTTGGCGGTGCCGTAGAAGGTGCAGGTGCCGGCGCCATGGTAGGCGGCTTCCTCGGCTGCCAGCAGCGCCGAGCGGTCGACCAGGCCCTGCGCGTACTGCTGGCGCACCTTGGCCTTGTCGTCGTTCGACAGGCCCGAGGTCATCGGGCCGGCCGGCACGAACACCGCCGGCAGGTGGCCGAACTGCAGCGCGCCGATCACCAGGCCCGGCACGATCTTGTCGCAGATGCCCAGGCACAGCACGCCGTCGAACACGTTGTGCGACAGCGCCACCGCGGCGGCCAGCGCGATCACGTCGCGCGAGAACAGCGACAGCTCCATGCCCTCGTAGCCCTGGGTCACGCCGTCGCACATCGCCGGCACGCCGCCAGCGACCTGGGCCGTGGCGCCGAACCCGCGTGCGGCAGCGCGGATCTGCTCCGGGTAATGTTCGTAGGGCTGGTGCGCCGACAGCATGTCGTTGTAGGAGGTCACGATCCCGAGGTTGGGCTGGCGTTCCTGCCGCAGCACCAGCTTGTCCTGCGCCGGCATCGCCGCGAAGGCGTGTGCCGCGTTGGCGCAACCCATGCCCGCGCGGTAGGGACCGGGCTTGCGCAGTCCGGCGGCCGTGTTCAGGTAGGCGGAACGGCTGGCCTGGCTGCGCTCGATGATGCGCGCGGTCACGCGTGCCAGCACGGGAGCGACGGTGGTGGGCAGGGAGGGAGTGGACATGGGGGCTTTCTAGAAAATCAGGGAGCGAGCCAGACCTGGACCGGTTGCAGGGCGCGATGCAGGACGAGCGAAATGGGGGCCTCTGCCGAGGCAGCGCGACAGGCTTGATCGAACACCGCGCGCTTGCGCTCGCCGCTCAGCGGCAGGTAGATCGCGCGTGCGGCCAGCAGCGTCGGCAGGGTCAGCGTCAGCCGGGCGTGCGGCGCCGTGGCTGGCCGGACCCAGGCCACCCGCTGCTCGGACTCCAGCGCGCGGGCCAGACCAGGCGCGGCCGGGAACAGCGAGGCGGTATGGGCGTCCTCGCCCATGCCCAGCACCAGTGCGTCGAGCGGCCAGGGCAGAGCGGCCAGCTGCTGGTTGGCCGAGTCGGCCAGGCGGTCGAGCTCGGCTTCGTTCCAGTCGTTGGCTGGCTGGCTGGGCAGGGTAGTGAAGAAGGGCTGCCAGCGCGCGGCGGCCGCGCGCTCCTGCAGCAGCTGCTCGCGCACCAGCGTCCCGTTGCTGTCGGGGTGACCGTCGGGCACGCAGCGCTCGTCGGCCAGCAGCACCGTGACCCGGTCCCAGGCCAGCTCCTGGCGCCGCAGCTCGGCGAACAACGCCAGCGGTGACTTGCCGCCCGAGACCGCGAGCAGCGCCTGGCCGCGCGCATCGATCGCCGCGCGCAGCCGGTCGGCCAGCTCCAGCGCCAGCTCGCGCGCCTGTTGCGCGGTGTCCTGGCAGGGGCGCAGCAGCCAGGGGCTGGCGTCAGTGGCCGTGCCGGCGGTCGCGCCAGCCAGTGTGGAAGCAGAGGAGGAAGCTGACTGCATCATGGCCTTACTGCGCTTCTGCCCAGACCGCGTTCTCGCGCGCGACCAGCGCCGACGAGGCCGCCGGTCCCCAGCTGCCGGCCGGGTAGGATTTGGGCTTGTCGGCCAGCTGCTTCCAGCCTTCGATGATCGGGTCGGCCCATTTCCAGGCCGCCTCGAGCTCGTCGCGGCGCATGAAATGGGTCAGGCGGCCCTTGATGACGTCGATCAGCAGCCGCTCATAGGCCTCGGCGCGGCGCTCGGTGAAGACCGACTGCAGGTCCAGGTTCAGGTTGACCGGGCGCATCTTCATGCCCGAGCCCGGTTCCTTGGCCATCATCTGCATCTGGATCGACTCGTCGGGCTGCAGCGTGATGATGAGCCGGTTCGGGGTCGAGGCGGCGGCCTGGTCGGCAAAGATCGAGAACGGCGGCTCGGAGAACTCGATGATGATCTCGGAGTGGCGGTTCTGCATCCGCTTGCCGGTGCGCAGGAAGAAGGGCACGCCGGCCCAGCGCGCGTTGTTGATCTGGGCCCGGATCGCGACAAAGGTCTCGGTGCGGCTGTTCTCGGGCACATCGGCTTCCTGCAGATAGCCCTTGGCCGCCTCGCCGTTGACCACGCCCTCGGTGTACTGGCCGCGCACCGTGTCGCGCACGATGTCGCTCAGGCTCATCTTGCGCAGCGAGCGCAGCACCTTGAGCTTCTCGTCGCGCACGTCATCGGGGTCGAGCGAGATCGGCGCCTCCATCGCGACGATGCACAGCAGCTGCAGCAGGTGGTTCTGCACCATGTCGCGCATGGCGCCGGTGTGGTCGTAGAAGCCGGCGCGGGTGCCGACGCCGACGGTTTCGGCCGCGGTGATCTGCACGCTCTTGATGTAGGGCGCGCGCCACAGCGGCTCGAAGATCGCGTTGCCAAAGCGCAGCACCATCAGGTTCTGCACCGTTTCCTTGCCCAGGTAATGGTCGATCCGGTAGATCTGGCCTTCGCGGAAATGGCGTGCCACCGCTTCGTTGATCGCGCGCGCCGACGGCAGGTCATGGCCGAGCGGCTTTTCCAGCACGACCCGGCATTGCGCATCGATCAGGCCGGCCTGATCCAGCTGCGCGGCGATCTGGCTGAACAGGCTCGGCGCGGTGGCGAGGTAGAACACCTTGATCGAGCCCGGCTGGCAATGGGCGGCGAGCTCGGCATAGCCCTCGGGCGCGGTAGCGTCCAGGCTCACGAAGTCCAGCCGCTGCAGGAAGCCCTGCCAGGCCTCGGCCTGCATGGCGTGCGCCTCGACATAGGCACGCGAGGTCTGGTCGATGAAGGCCACGTACTGCTCGCGGCTCCATTCGTTGCGACCGACGCCGATGATCCTGCAGTCCGTGGCCAGGCGGCCGTGCAGATGCGCCATGTAGAGGGCGGGCAGAAGCTTGCGCCAGGACAGGTCGCCGGCACCGCCGAAGATGACGATGTCCAGGGGAGGTTGGGCTGCGGTGTTCATGGAGTCTGCGTAGCGAGTGGATGTAACCATGTTACTTATTTTCTGTCTAAAAAAACGTAATCAAGTTACTTCGTGGTTTCATCCTGCATCAACTCCTCCAGCCTGGGCGGCTGGCAGCCCTTGCGGCTGCAGTTGATCGCGGCGGCCTGCATCGCGCGCTGCAGTGTCGCCGCCGCGCGTTCGCCAGCGCCTTCGGGCTGCGTGCCCCAGTCCGCCAGGCAGGAACCCCAGAACGTGTCGCCGGCGCCGACCGTGTCGACCAGCTCGATTCGCGGCGCTGCGGCCATGCTGCTCTGGCCGTCGATCCAGAGGTAGGCGCCCGCGGCGCCGAAGGTGAAGGCGATGCGCCGATTGGCACCGCGCGCAAAGCGCTGGCGCAGCTCGTCGGCCGTTGCCAGGCTGGCCGGCCCGAAACCCAGGATTTCCAGGTCCTCGTCGCTGGCCTTGACCCAATCGGCCAGTTCCACCGCCTGCATCACGGCAGCGCAATAGCCCGCCAGATCGTCGGCCACCCGCGGGCGCAGGTTGACGTCGATGCTGATGGTCCAGCCCAGGGCGCGGGCGCCCTCGATCACCTGCATGACCTTGGCGTTCTCGGGCGGCACCAGCATCAGCGAGCCGGTGTGCAGCACGCCGGGCTGCATTTTTGCCATCAGGTCGAGCAGGGCTGCGGGCTGGTAGTCGCGGTCGGCAATGCCTTCGCGGTAGAAGCCGTAGCTGGGCTGGCCCGCGCGCACGGTCACCACCGCCAGCGAGGTCGGGCGGGTGCTGTCGGGGCTCATCGGCTCGACCGCGTCGGCGATCGAGCGCGCCTTGAGCTGCTGGCCGAAGCTGTCGCTCGAAAACGGCGACAGATAGCCGACCTGGCCGCCTTGCAGCGCAGTGGCGCGCGCCAGGTTGAACGGGCTGCCGCCCATCAGCGGCAGCAGGCTGCCGTCGGCCTGGGTGATGCAGTCCATCAGGGCTTCGCCCAGGATCAGGATCGGAGTGGACATGGGAAATACCTTTGACTAGAGCAGGGTTGCAAGCGAATTGGCCGGAAGTTTCGCTGCAAGGCCCGGCTCTCGTCATTAGGGAAAACACTAATTAAATCTAATTGATTTAGTTTTTGGCTTGCAGGATACTTGCGGCACGGCGAGCGGTGACAACCAGCTTGCCGTTGACACAGGTCGATGCCAAGATCGGCCGCACAGATGATCCACACAAGAGGAGCAAGAATGTCTTTCCACACCACCACCATCCGCCTGAGCCTGATCGCCGCTTCCGTGGCTGCGGCCGGCTTTGCCCATGCCGCCGAACCCGTGATCGGCCTGATCACCAAGACCGAGACCAACCCCTTCTTCGTCAAGATGAAGGAAGGTGCCGAGGCCGAAGCCAAGAAGCTCGGCGCCAAGCTGCTGAGCGGCGCCGGCAAGAGCGACGGTGACAACGCCGGCCAGGTCACCGCGATGGAGAACATGATCGCCGCTGGTGCCAAGACCATCCTGATCACCCCGAGCGACTCCAAGGCCATCGTGCCGGCGATCAAGAAGGCGCGCGCCCAGGGCGTGATGGTGATCGCCCTCGACAGCCCGACCGATCCGCAAGACGGCACCGACGCGCTGTTCGCGACCAACAACTACAAGGCCGGCGAGCTGATCGGCGCCTACGCCAAGGCCGCGCTGGCTGGCAAGAAGCCCGTGATCGCGACCCTGGACCTGTTCCCGGGCCACCCGGTCGGCGCACAGCGTCACAACGGCTTCCTGAAGGGCTTCGGTCTGTCCTCGTTCGACGCCAAGAACAACGAACTGGCCAAGCCGGCCGAAGTCGTCTGCATGTCCGACAGCTACGGTGACCGCGCCAAGGGCCAGACCGGCATGGAAAACTGCCTGCAGAAGAACCCGACCATCAACCTGGTCTACACCATCAACGAACCCGCAGCCGCTGGCGCCTACAACGCGCTCAAGGCAGCCGGCAAGGAGAAGGATGTCGTGATCGTGTCGGTTGACGGCGGCTGCGCCGGCATCGCCGACGTGGGCAAGGGCGTGATCGCCGCGACCAGCCAGCAGTACCCGCTGCGCATGGCCGCCATGGGCGTGGCCGCTGGCGTCGAATACGCCAAGAGCGGCAAGAAGGCCAGCGGCTACATCGACACCGGCGTGACCCTGATCGCTGCCAAGGCCGTCGCTGGCGTTGACAGCAAGGACGTCAAGGTCGGCACCGACCTGTGCTGGGGCAACAAGTAAGCCCTGAAGACTGAGCGCAGCCCGTCCCATGCCCCTTGTCCGGGGTGACGGGCTGCGTTGCCTCCCGAGTGAGGCGGCAGCCGGCCCGGTTTTCCCGGCCCGCCGCCTCCTGACTGACATGAACCAGACGATTCTCCAACCGCTGCCGGTGGCCCTGGCCGCAGGCGGTCCAGATCGCTACGGCATCCGACCATGAACAAGACCACCCTCCAGTTACCCCCGATCGCCACGTTGGGGCCCTTCATTGCACTGTTGCTGGCCTGCCTTTTCTTCGCCACCCAGAGCGAGCGCTTCCTGTCGGCGCAGAACTTCTCGCTGATCCTGCAGCAGGTCATGGTGGTCGGCGTGATCGCGATCGGCCAGAGCCTGATCATCCTGACCGCCGGCATCGACCTGAGCTGCGGCATGGTGATGGCCCTGGGCAGCGTCGTGATGACCAAGTTTGCCTCCGACTACGGCCTGCCGACGCCGGCGGCGATTGCCTGCGGCATCGCGGTGACCACGCTGTTTGGCCTGATCAACGGCCTGCTGGTGACCAAGGTCAAGCTGCCGCCCTTCATCGTCACGCTGGGTACGCTCAACATCGCCTTTGCCGCGACCCAGCTCTACTCGAATTCGCAGACCGTCACCAATATTCCCGACGGCATGACCCTGCTGGGCAACACCTTCAAGATTGGTGACACCGCCATCGTCTACGGTGTGGTGCTGATGCTCGCGCTCTACCTGCTGACCTGGTTCGCGCTGCGCGAGACCAAGCCCGGCCGCCATGTCTATGCGGTCGGCAACAACCCCGAGGCAACCCGCCTGACCGGTATCGCCACCGACAAGGTGCTGCTGTCGGTCTATGTGCTCGCGGGCGCCTTCTACGGCATCGCCTCGCTGCTGAGCGTGGCGCGCACCGGCGCCGGTGACCCGAACGCCGGCCAGACCGAGAACCTCGACGCGATCACCGCAGTCGTGCTCGGCGGCACCAGCCTGTTCGGTGGCCGTGGCATCGTGCTCGGCACCCTGGTCGGCGCACTGATCGTCGGCGTGTTCCGCAACGGCCTCACGCTGATGGGCGTGTCCTCCGTCTATCAAATCCTGGTGACCGGCATCCTCGTGATCCTGGCCGTCGCCACCGACCAACTCTCGCGCAAGGGAGCCCGCTGAAATGACCACCCACTCCAACGCTCCGATCGTCATGCAGGCCAAGGGCCTGGTCAAACGCTACGGCCAGGTCACCGCCCTCGATGGCGCCGACTTCGAACTGCGCGCCGGCGAGATCCTGGCCGTCATCGGCGACAACGGCGCCGGCAAGTCCAGCCTGATCAAGGCCCTGTCGGGCGCGACCATTCCCGACCAGGGCGAGGTCTTCCTGGACGGCAAGTCGATCCACTTCAAGAGCCCGATCGAAGCCCGCCGTGCCGGCATCGAGACCGTCTACCAGGACCTGGCGGTGGCTCCGGCCATGACGATCGCCGAGAACCTGTTCCTGGGTCGTGAACTGCGCCGCCCCGGCATCCTGGGCAGCGTATTCCAGATGATCGACAAGAAGAAGATGCTGGAAGAAAGCATCGCGCGCATGAACGACCTCAAGGTCGGCATCCGCTCGATGAACCAGGCAGTGGAAACCCTGTCGGGCGGCCAGCGCCAGTGCGTGGCCGTGGCCCGTGCCGCTGCGTTTGCCGAGCATGTCGTCATCCTCGACGAGCCGACCGCGGCGCTCGGCGTCAAGGAGGGCAATATGGTGCTCGAGCTGATCCGGCGCGTGCGCGACAAGGGGCTGTCGGTGATCCTGATCAGCCACAACATGCCGCATGTGTTCGAGATCGCCGACCGCATCCACATTGCCCGCCTGGGCAAGCGCGCCGCGGTGGTCGACCCCAAGCACATCAGCATGAGCGATACCGTGGCCGTCATGACCGGCGCGAAATCCGCCGCTGAACTGCCGCACCAGGCGCTGGCGCACTGAACGCCCCCGCCACCAGAGAAAAGGACAACCGATGCTCAAGGGACTGGACCCCATCCTGACGCCGGAACTGCTGATGCACCTGTGCGCCATGGGCCATGGCGAATGGGTCGCCGTGGTCGATGCCAACTTCACCGCCGACTTCCTGGCCAAGGGCAAGCCGGTGGTGCGCCTGCCGGGGCTCAGCCTCGAGCGGGTGGCACAGGCCGTGCTGTCGGTGTTCCCGCTCGCGGTCGACGTGCCGCAGCCGGCCGGCTACATGCAGCACAGCGGCCTGCCGGTCGGTCAGACCACGCCGGCGCAGGCGGCATTCATCGAGCTGGCCTGTCGCCTCGAAGGCCTGGCCCCGGAGCAGGTCGAGCCGATCGAGCGCTTTGCTTTCTACGAGCGCATCGCAGGCGCCAGCCTGATCGTGCAAAGCGGCGAGGCGAGCGCTTTTGGCAATGCGATACTCTGCAAGGGTGTCATCCTGCCCTGATCGCCTTTTTGCTGCCTCGTTGTCGACCATGCCCCGCGTCAAATCTCCCGCCGCTTCGTATTCCGCGCCCACTGCCGAGGTGACGCGCGCCATGCGCGGCTCCAACCAGCGCGGCATGCGTCAGTTCAACGAGCGCATCGTGCTGCAGGCAATCCGCCTGCATGGCGCGATCCCGAAGGCGGACCTGGCGCGCCTGACCCAGCTCTCGACCCAGACCGTCTCGGTCATCGTCGAGCGCCTGCTCGACGACGGCCTGCTGCTCAAGCAGGAGCGCCTGCGCGGGCGCATCGGCCAGCCCTCGGTGCCGCTGTCGCTCAACCCCGAAGGCGCCTTCAGCGTCGGCGTGCAGGTCGGGCGCCGCAGCATGGAGGTGCTGGTGCTCGATTTCGCCGGCCAGATCCGCTACCAGCATGTGTTCCATTACGAGTTCCCGGACCCGGACGAGGTGCTGCGGCATATTGCCTCGGCACTCATGCTGTTGCGCCAGCAGATGGGCGAGCGCTGGGCCCGCGTGGTCGGCCTCGGCCTGTCGGCGCCGCTGTTCATGCACCAGTGGGCCGACCTGCTCGGCCCCGAGGCCGCGCCAGCAATGGCCAAGTGGGAAGGCGTCGACCTGCCCGAGCGGGTCCGCGCCCTGACCGAGCTGCCGGTCGTGTTTGCCAAGGACACGATCGCCGCCTGCACCGCCGAGCTGCTGCAGGGCCATGGCCAGCAGCTGCGCAGCTTCCTCTATGTCTTCATCGGCACCTTCGTCGGTGGCGGCCTCGTGCTGTCGGGCCATCTGCTGCCGGGCGAGCGCGGCAACGCGGGCGCCATCGGCTCGCTGCCGCTGGGCATGGCCCAGCCCGGCTCGCCGGCCCAGCTGCTGGAAAAATCCTCCGGCTGGCAGCTCGAGCAGGCGCTGATCCAGGCCGGACTCGACCCGCAGCTGATCCATGACGACGCGATTGCCGACCCGGCCTACGACGCACTGACCCAGCCCTGGCTCAGGACCGCTGCCGACGCGCTGGCGATGACCATCACGGCCGCGACCGCGCTGCTCGACCTCGACGCGGTGGTGCTCGACGGCTCGCTGTCGCGCCGGCTGCTCGAGGCCTTGCTGGCGCAGACGCGCCAGGTGCTCGAAGCCTACCCGCTGGTCGGCATCGTGCGGCCGGGCCGGCTCGAGATGGGCCAGGTCGGCGCGCACGCCCGGGCGCTGGGCGGTGCCTTGCTGCCGCTGCACACCCAGTTCTTTCCCGACAAGGACATCTTCCTCAAGCAGGACCTCTGAGCGCCAGCTCAGAACGGGCAATGCGGCGACGCCAGCAAGGCGTCGTAATCCGGCACCGCGGCCACTACATGCGGCCCCGCCAGTTCTTCGGCGCTGTGGCTGGTCAGCAGCGCGATCGCACGCATGCCGGCATTGCCTGCCGCCGCGATGCCGGCCGGGCTGTCCTCGAACACCAGGCAGTCGGCCGGTGCCACCCCCATGCGTTGCGCGACCGCCAGGAAGATCGCCGGATCGGGCTTGCCCGGCAGGCCCTCGTCGCCGCCGACGCAGACCTCGAACAGGCCGTCGAGATCGGGCCTGGGCAGGCGTTCGAGACAGAAGCGCACATTGTGCCGGTCGCCCGCCGTGCCCAGGCCGCAGCGCAGGCCCAGGCTGCGCGCGCGCAGCGCAAAGCGCTCGAAGCCGCCGACCCAGCGGAACTGCGCGCCGAACTGCTCGCGGTAGAGCGCTTCCTTCTCGTGCACATAGGCCTGCGCCAGCTCGAGCGGCAGCTCGGCGCCGAACAGCGCGCGCATGCCCTCAACACCGGTGCGCCCACTGGTGGCGCGTTCGAGTTCCTCGGCCTGTTCGCTCAGGCCGTAGCGGGCCGCGAACTGGGCCCAGCTGCTGCGGTGGACCGGCATCGAGTCGATGATGGTGCCATCCATGTCGAAGATCAGATGAGGCATGGGTTTGAGATTCATTCAGAGTGAGAGGCCGCCGGCGGCCAGGATGTCCCAGCAGGCGCCCAGCGTGTGGTAGTCGGTCTTGCCGGCCGGTGACTTGGTGTTTTCGAGCTTGCTGCCATCGGCTGCGACGATGCGGAACCAGGCGCCATGCTGGTGGTCGACCAGATGGCGCCAGCTCCAGGCCCAGCAGTCCAGGTACTGCTGGCGAAACTGCGGCTCCTCCGTCGTGCGCCAGAGTCGCCAGGCACTGGCCAGCGTTTCGGCCTGGACCCAGAAATACTTGTCGCTGTCCCAGGGCGAGCCGTCGGGCCCGAAGCCGTAGATCAGTCCGCCATGCTGAGCGTCCCAGCCTTGGCGCCAGGCCGCCAGCTGCAGCTCGGCGGCGCGATCGAGCCAGCGCCGCTGCGGGCGCAATTCATGGGCCTGCAGGATCAGCTTGGCCCACTCGGTCTGGTGGCCGGTCTGGTAGCCCCAGGGCTTGAAGATGTCGTCGCGCCGGCCTTTCTGGTATTCCCAGTCGGGCTTCCAGTCGCGGTCGTAATGCTCGCAGATCAGACCGCTTGCCGGGTCGGCCAGCTCGAAGGCAAAGCGCTCGATCAGGCTTTCGGCCCGCTCCAGGTAGCGCGCCTCGCCCGTGGCCTCGAAGGCGGCCAGGCAGGCCTCGCACTGGTGCATGTTGGCGTTCTGGCCCCGGTAGTCCGACAGGCGGCCGTCGGCGGAGCGCTCGTCGGCGTAGGCGCGCTGCGCCGGCAGGTAGAAGGCCTGTTCCATCCGGTCGAACGCAGCCGCTACCTGTTGCGGCGTCGCCAGCCCGATCCGGCAGGCCTGGCTCAGCGCCAGCAGCACGAAGGCCTGGCCGTAGGCCAGCGCCCGGTCGTCCTCCACCGCGCCTGCGCGCACGGTCCATGCGTACAGGCCGGCATTCGGGTGGCCCGCCGGCAGGCAAAAGGCCTGTTGCAAATGGGCCAGGGCATGGGCGGCCCAGTCCAGGTGACGCGGCGCGCCGCCGTGGCGATACGCCTGGCTCCAGTTGAAGACATAACGGGTCGCGCTGACCAGATGCCGGTGCTCGCGCTCGTAGACGCTGCCGTCATCGAGCAGGTAGTGGAAGAAGCCGCCGTCCGGATCACAGGCGCTGCGCTCGTAGAACGCTAGCGTGTACGCGATATGCGCTTGCAGGAAGGCGCGGCTCTCGAACGCCGGGGCAGGGGGCGCAGTGGTCGTGCTCATGCGTAGCTGACCGGCACGCGCCGGCCCGTGCGTGCGCTCTCTAGCAGCGCCAATGCCACCGCCAGCGACTTGAGCCCGTCCTCGCCGCTAGCCAGGTCGTTGGGCTGGCCCGCGATCGCCCGGTGCAGCTCGCGCAGCCCGCGCACATAGAGGTTGTCGTGGTCCAGCCGCAGCGACAGGTCGCCGTCGGCGCGGCGCCAGACCAGCTCGCCGCCCGGCGCCTGGTTCAGCACGTTGCGCGCCTCCAGGCTGGCTTGCTGGCCCAGGATCTCGAGCCGGTTCGAGGCATGTGGCGTGTTGTAGCCCTGGTGCGTGAAGGCGCACAGGCCGCTGGCGAACTGCCAGAGCGACATCGCATCGTCCTCGACGCCTCGGCTCATGCCGCGTTGCTGCGTCATCGCCATCACCTCGACCGGGTATTCGCCGAGCAGGAAGGCCAGCGAGTCGGCGTTGTGCACCGCGATGTCGAGCACCACGCCGCCACCGGCGCCCGGGTTGTCGATGCGCCAGCCCTGCAGCTGGGCGCGCAGGAACACCGAGTGGCTGACCCGCGCCGATACCAGCGGGCCCAGGCCCTGCTGGCGCAGTACCTCGCGCATCTGGCGGTGCGCGCTGTTGTGGCGCAGGTGGTGATTGGTGCCCATGACGACGCCGGCCGCGCGGCAGGCCTCGACCATGCGACGCGCGGCGGCCAGGTCGAGCGCGAGCGGCTTCTCGCACAGCACATGGCAGCCCAGCGCGGCGGCCTGCAGCACTGCGGCTTCATGCTGGTCGTTGGTGCTCGACACATAGACCGCATCGAGTTCGAGTCCGGCCAGCGCGCCGAGGTCGGTCAGCGCCTGCGCGATGCCATGCTGGCGCGCAAAGGCCTGGGCCCGTTCGGCGCTGCCCGACACCACGGCCACCACTTCGTCGCCTACGGCGCGCACTGCGCCGACCATCCATTCGGACGCGATATTGCTCGCGCCGACAAAAGCCCATTTCATCTCGTCTCTCCTGTTGCGGCCTGGTGCAATTCCAGTGGCCATCTCGATTTCAGTCGTTCCAGCGCAGCACCCAGTCGGCCCGCGGCCGGCTGGCCTCGATCAGCCGCGCATTGGGTTCGTCGGTCGAGGCGATCCAGTCGCGCGCGGCCTGTTCGCTGCGGCCAAAGGCCATATGACGCTGCAGCAGGCGTTGCAAGCGCAGTGGCTCGTCGGGCTCGACATACCAGACCGCGTCGAGCAAGCCGGCCACCTCGGCCCAATGCCCCTGCTCGAGCAGCAGATAGTTGCCCTCGGTGATCACGAGTCGCGTTTGCGCGTCCACGCCAATCGCGCCGGCAATCGGCTCCTCGAGCTCGCGCAGGAACTCGGGCGCATAGATCCGCTCATGCGGCTGCTGCTGGCGCAGCCGGCGCAGCAGCGCGACATAGCCGGCGCTGTCGAAGGTCTCGGGCGCACCCTTGCGCCCGGCCAGTCCCAGCCGCTGCAGCTCGGCATTGGCGAGGTGAAAGCCGTCCATCGGCACCACCTGGGCCAGCTCGCCGAGCTGCTGCTGCAAGGCGGCGGCCAGGGTGGACTTGCCCGCGCCGGGTGCGCCGACCAGGCCGAGCAGGCAGCGCCGGCCCGATGCGAGCAGCCGGTCGATCTGTTGCTGCAAGGCCTCGGGGATGGGAGGGTAGTTTTTCAGGTCTGTCATGAGTCGGGGGCAGGTGTCGAGTCGCTCCAGTGCGGTCTCGATCTGTCGATTCTGCATTGGACGCCGTCGCCGGGCGATCCGGCGCGCGCGATTCGGTTACGACACCAGAACAACCTGTGTCAGGGGGATGGTTTTGTAACTTAGTTACCTATTTTTCGCTAGCATTCGTTCATCCGCTGGCGCAACGCCTCTTGCAGCGCCGGCCGCACCCATCAGGAGACAAACATGACAATCAAGATCGGAATCAACGGCTTTGGCCGCATCGGGCGCATGGTTTTCCGGGCCGCTGTGCAGAACTTCGGCGACATCGAGGTGGTCGGCATCAACGACCTGCTGGAACCCGATTACCTGGCCTATATGCTCAAGTACGACAGCGTGCATGGCCGCTTCGACGGCGAAGTGTCGGTGCAGGGCAACACCCTGGTGGTCAACGGCCGCGCCATCCGCCTGACCCAGGAGCGCGATCCGGCCAACCTCAAGTGGGACGAGGTCGGCGCGCAGGTGGTGATCGAGTCGACCGGCCTGTTCCTCGACAACGCAGGCGCAGGCAAGCACCTGGCTGCTGGTGCGAAGAAGGTCGTGATCTCGGCCCCGAGCAAGGACGACACGCCGATGTTCGTCTACGGCGTCAACCATGACTCCTATGCCGGCGAGGCCATCGTCAGCAACGCCAGTTGCACCACCAACTGCCTGGCCCCGGTAGCCAAGGTGCTCAACGATAAATGGGGCATCAAGCGTGGCCTGATGACCACCGTGCACGCCGCGACCGCGACCCAGAAGACCGTCGACGGCCCGAGCAACAAGGACTGGCGCGGCGGCCGCGGCATCCTCGAAAACATCATCCCGAGCAGCACCGGCGCGGCCAAGGCCGTCGGCGTGGTGATCCCGGCCATCAAGGGCAAGCTGACCGGCATGGCGTTCCGCGTGCCGACCAGCGATGTCTCGGTGGTCGACCTGACTGTCGAGCTCGATAACGCCGCCAGCTATGCCGAGATCTGCGCCGAGATGAAGGCCCAGAGCGAAGGCGCGCTCAAGGGCGTGCTGGGCTACACCGAGGACAAGGTGGTATCGACCGACTTCCGCGGCGAGCGCTGCACCAGCGTGTTCGACGCCGATGCCGGTATCGCGCTCGACGGTACCTTCATCAAGGTGGTCAGCTGGTACGACAACGAGTGGGGCTACTCGAACAAGTGCCTCGAGATGGCGCGCGTGGTGGCACAAGGCTGAAGGACCCCGACATGAGTGCAATCGTTGATATCGTCGGCCGTGAAGTGCTCGACAGCCGCGGCAACCCCACCGTCGAATGCGACGTGCTGCT
>Ga0156629_157_pt1 | contig 22519 bp, 25 predicted proteins | sample RifOxyC3_FD_110703 | JGI IMG/M metagenome (GOLD analysis project Ga0156629, IMG submission 110703) | Burkholderiales bacterium RIFOXYC12_FULL_65_23 | reverse complement strand
GTTGGTCAAATCGTTCTTTGGGCATAACGAGTGCCTATACGCTCGGATGTGACAATTCTTTCCGAAAACTTAGTAAATTGACGAACTGCAGTTCAAGCGCTGTCTGACCAGCTTTCATTCCCTGCACCAATTGGGATTTTTTAATTGGACCCAGTGGCAAGGGATTCTCTGGTTCATCTCTTAATCCCCTTCGGTAACGGGGCATGCCGGACATGAAGCTCGACTTCCAACCTGCGAAGTCCGATTCTTAATCCCCTTCGGTAACGGGGCATGCTGGACGAAAGGAACTACTGTGAACAAGAAGCAAGTCAGTCTTAATCCCCTTCGGTAACGGGGCATGCTGGACGAATTGAAGCCGACCTTGACGGATACAAGCCCAGTCTTAATCCTCTTCGGTAATGGGGCATGCTGGACTGAACGTCCTCAACGAGACTGCGCGTTATTCTGTCTTAATCCCCTTCGGTAACGGGGCATGCTGGACGGAGACGCTCTTTTTCGGAGGCGGCGCTATGGCGGTCTTAATCCCCTTCGGTAACGGGGCATGCTGGACCTGCCAAGGTTGGGTTGTATGTTGGCGTCGCGTCTTAATCCCCTTCGGTAACGGGGCATGCTGGACTCTACCATGAAACCCACCTTATGAATCAAGCACTTGCAAGGCGTTTGCGGACAGCTTCGTGTTGCGGCGCACAAAATCGGACTTTTTGGGAAGAAATCGGAGCATTTTTACCGTATTCATGAAAAATCTCCTTTGAAATCAATCTGCGGACAGCTTGTTGCGAATCGTTCCCAGGCTGTCTGAAAAAACTGCCCGCATGAGGTTCAAGCAAGTGTGCTCAGACCATGATTGCCTGCTGTGCTGGATGCGGGCCTGGTTGGCCCAGCTCCATGACATCCGCCAGGTCATTCGCGCACAGTGGCCAGGCCCGCCATTGGTCTTGCACCGGGTTGATCAGGCGGTTGAGCCGACCGCTCAGACGCTTCCAGTCGCCGGGATGCAGGCGCAGTTCATAGACGCTCTCCTGTACCCGCTCGCCGTGGTTGAGCAGCAGCTGCGCCGCCTTGACCCGGCGGCGTGCGTCGCCGATGTCGTAACTCACGACCCAGTGCTGCAGCATGGTTGAACCTCGCAACGAACGGTCAGGGTGTAGCCGTCATGGTGCCTTGGCCAGTCTCCGATCAGGGGGCGGACGACTTTGTCGCCGGAGTTCCTAATCCCCCGATGGCCCGGACGTCGTACCGTACCAGCTCTGCCCCCAGCTCATCGAGCTGCTTGGCGCTGAGCTCCTGGCCACGCAGGGCTGGTGGCATGTTGACTGAAATGGCCCAGCACGCCGAACCCTTGGCACAGATGGCCGCAGCCAGATGCAGCGGAAACACGCCGTAGTAGTTGGTGCCGGATTCAATCTCGTCGAGCTCCAGGTGGGAAGCGACATGCACCGAACGGCCCAGCTGCTGACTGACCCAGTCGGCAGCGCCGGGGTGGCGGGTAATGACGCGATGAAAATGCAGCGATGGCGATGAGGCCAGACTCGGGTAGGACTTGAATGTCATGAACAGTATTCGGGAGTTGATGAATTGAGCCCTAGGGTTGGATGCATTCCGCAGGGGGGCCGTAGCGGGATGAAATCTGTTCCACCCCTTGCGCATCGATCAGCCACAACCATTTGTTGAAGCGCCCCGGCTCCACCGCCCAGTCAATGCCCTGGATGACACCGTATTCACCCGAATTCTTCAGATGCTCTATAGATCCCAGGGCAGGGGCAGCAAAGTCGGGGCTGAGCTCACTGCAGTCGAACAGGACCAGCATGCCGCAGAATTGGTCACGAGTCTGGCCCAGCAAGCTCAGGTTTGCATGAATCTGCTGCCTGCCCTTCTTGATGCTGGCCTGTGACAGGCTGGCCTTGACTTCCAGCAACATTGAACCTTGGTCAAGCTTGAAGATCCCGTCCGTTTCCCTGTGCTTGCTGGCGTAGTGGCCGTAGACATTCAACTCCTCCCAGGAAATGATGTTTCGGCTGTCTTGTTCGTACTGCTGACGGATGATGCGGCAGGCGACCTGCTCGGCCCATGCGGTGACATGACGGCGCGCATCCGCTTCCTTCTCGCCCGATTCGATGCGCCGCAGGGTTGCGTGATAGGCACAACGCTCCCGGTAGGACCGGCTGTCCTTCGTTGACAGGCGTACATTTCGGATTCTGAGCTTGGACATCATGGACTCCCGTGAACGCGGTGAAATTTTGGATGCCGTCAGACGCCCCAGTGCAGACACCGGAACGTATCGATCGGGTTCAGGACGAGATTTCCTCGGCGTTGTCACGGATGAACTGTCCGACTGCCTGGATCATTTCGCTGTCCGTCACCTCGCCGAGCGCCTCCACGGCAGCACCGAGGGTTCCGATCACGGAGGCCGGAATGTCCAGGCCCACGGCTTTCAAGAAGTTGGTAAACATCATTCACTCCTGTGATTCAAGATCAATTGGTTTTATGGCGGCCCTTGAAGGGAGGGCCTTTCATGTGGAATCAGGTGTCCTGACGCAAGACCTCGGTCGCATCTGAGATCGTGCTTTTACCCGGAACCAGGCTGTAAAGTAGGGAAAATCGTGCGGCAAGATTGAAAGACATTTGAATCTCCTGAAATCTTGAAGCGATGGAGCAAGTATCCAATCAACATGTTCTTTCGAATACGGGAAGCCAACGTTGCTTTCAGGGCGAAGCATTTCTGTGAACAAGGCCAGTAGCGCCGACGCGCAGCTCATCGTGCAGGCCTTGCGCGAGCGACATCCCGCAGCTGCCCATGCATGCTGGGCCTTGCTCGCTGGCGGTCAGTCAGCCGCCAATAACAACGGCGAGCCGGGTGGAACTGCCGGACGCCCGATGCTGGACGTGCTGCGGCAGCAGGAACTCGAAGGCGTGCTTGCGACCGTGGTGCGCCACTTCGGCGGCATCAGGCGCGGTGCCGGGGGGCGGGGGACTGGTGCTGGCTTGCACCGACGCCGTTGCACAGGCGCTGGCTGGAGCAGACATGGTTGTTCGCGTGCGCCAGTTGCGCTGGATCTGCCAGGGTGCCCCACGCGCTCGCGGGATGGGCGAGGCATGAGCTTGAGCTGGGCCAGACCGTGTTGCTGGAGGCCGTGCACGGCAACGTCGTCGCGATCAGCCTGCGCGTGTGCGAAACGCAAGCCGCAGCCCTGCGGGCACGACTTGACTAAGGTGGCCAAGGTCGGATGGTTTAGCTAGGGCGAGAAAAAGTCGGATCAGCGCGGCGCACTCGCCCATGCCAAGACGGACCTGGGTAACCAGGCTCCTCGTTCAATGCGGCGTCTGACCTTGGCTTGATAGCGCTGGGGGTCAAGAGGGCGCTTGCACTTGTGCCTGCTATGGTTGCAATGCCAGCAGGCCGCAACGATGTTCGAACGCCTGTCGCAGCCGCCTTCGCTGCGCGCCGTGAGGTGTTCCGCAGTACAGCGCAACTGTGCTGGACCACTCTGGCCGTTGAGCCACATCCGCAAGCCACAGTAGAAGCACCTGCCGCCTTGGCGGTTGAACGCGAGTTGTCGGGACTGATGAAGTTGTTTTGACATGGGGACTCCTTGATGGAAAGTCCCCGCGATGGCTAACACCTCATGTACGGGCACCGGAGCTCAATGCCCTATCGGTGGTGCTGCCGGTAGCCGGTCAGCGGTTCCGGTTTCTTGACCAGACGCGTAACCAGTTTGCCTGGAAATCGCCGATGCTGGCAAGCACAATTCTTTGACGCTTGCCGCTGCGTCTTGTGAGATACGAGTGAACCCAGCCTGCTGGGAGCGGTGAACTGGCAACGACCAGTCCGGCTTGGCGCAGGGCTGTAGGGTCGTTCCAGGTATCTATCGTTGGCACTCCATGCGCGTCTTTACTCCGAGGCCTGGCTTTCGTGCTGCGCATCTGGTCGCCAACAGCGAATCACCTCGCATGCCTTGCCTTGCTGACGCCTGTGCACTGCCGGTTTGTGCCCCCCTCGGTTGTCCGTTGTCCGCCAGGGCAGGCCCGCGCCGGTCGGTGGCGGCAGCGCAGCAGCCTGCGTCAGGTTGATGCATAGCGCCATACCAGCAGCACCAGGAAGCCGAGGGTGGCGAACAGCAGCCACTTGAGCCACCGGACCTCGCCCTCAACCTCGCTCAACTGGTTCTTGAGCCGGTCGATTTCGGTCCAGGCGCTGTCTTCCCTGCTGGTGTTTTCAGTCATGTTGTTGTATTAATTTTGTATCCATTATGGAAAATTTAAGAAAGTCAAAATGATTGTGCAGTCCGCCTTGCTGCGCGCCGCCCATTCGGGCCGTGGTTGCGTGCGGTGCAGCGAGGTGCCTGTAGCATCTCGCCCCTGCGGGCTTCATCCCTGACGCCTGCGCGCCGTAGCCGGCGCTGCGCTTGCATCCAGGGGGAAGGCTTGCGCCCTGAGCGGCTGGCTGTGTGCCGCTCACGGCATTTTTCACGTGCGAAAGTTGGACGCGAACGAGGGCTGCCTGAGATGAGGCAAATGTCTCAGGCATGCGCAAAACCCTGGCGATCCCTCGGTGCATTTTTGTAATCGTTCGATTACAATTGGCACATGTACACCATCAAGCGGATGCCTGAGTTCGACCATTGGTTCGAAAGGTTGAAAGACCCGATGACGCGGATTCGGTTGGCCAGGCGTCTGGACAAGGCGCAGCGTGGGTTGCTGGGTGACGTGGCGCCCGTCGGATCTGGCGTATGGGAAATGCGCGAGTTCTTCGGTCCTGGCTGGCGGATGTACTACGTCGATCGCGATGGCATGTTGATCGTGATGCTGGGAGGTGGTGACAAGTCGAGCCAGAGTACCGACATTGCTGCTGCGCAGGCCCTGTCCAATGCACTGTGAAGGAGGCATGAGATGAGCAAGAAAGTGAATGTGGCCGATCTGCCCGAGTTCGACATGGCCGAACACCTCAAAACTGATGAGGACATTGCCATGTACCTGTCCTTGGTGCTGGAGGAAGATGATCCGGGCGAGCTGGCGCACGCCCTGGGTGTCGTGGCGCGTGCGCGTGGCATGGGGCAGATTGCACAGGCCAGCGGCCTGACACGCGAGGCCCTCTACAAGGCGCTGCGACCCAACGCCAAGCCCCGTTTCGACACCATCAGCCGCGTGTGCAAGGCGCTGGGTGTCAAGCTGGTGGCTCAGGCGGTTACGCATTCTCCAGCTTGAAGAGAGAGCTGGGCCCACTGGCGGGCATCAATTGCTGACGCCTTCAAACCTGCGGTGCTGCGCACCGTGCTTGCCTCCTGGGGGCCTACCCTGTCGCCATCCCCCGCCGCGCTGCGCTTGGCACCCCCCTTGAGAAGCCGGACAGGGCAGGCCCTGACCGGTTGGCGGTGCGCCGCATTCGGCCGCTTTCACGCAGGAAGGCGGGTGCTGAGGCTGCCGGCGCGTGAGCATTAGCTCAGAGCACCGCATGAAGCAGTGGCGAGTACCAGTGCATTGACATGATCAGTCCGGTACCATCCAGATCATGAAAGTCCTCGGTCGCTACGGCTTCTTCACCCCAAGACCCGACCAGGCCCCGTTCTATGCGAAGCGCGAGAAAAGGCGACAGCAACAGCAGCGGGAGGCCGCGCAGGCACAAGCCGAATGGCTGAAGAAGCACCAGGCATGCGCGAACGGCTGCGGCAAGCCGGTCGCCTTTTACGACACCGTGCACTACACGCTGAGGTACTCGGGTTGCTGCTCCGCTGAGTGCGAAGCAGTCATGACACCGAGTGAAGCGGGGGTGCCGCTCGAGCCGACAGCGAACGGCGCTTCAAACGGTGGCCAGGCCAAGAAGCGCGGCGTGATGGGCTTGGGCGAGATGCCGCTCGAGGACTCGGTCGCAGAGCAGCGAATCCGGCAACAAGCCGGGGCGCGCCATGCCGCACAGGCGCGCGTGATGGCCAAGCTGGAACAGCGCATGGAGGCGCAGCGCCTGGCCCAACTCGGATGCTCAGAGCGTGAAATCGCGCAGCAGCTCAAGATCAGCCCGACCACGGCGCATAGGTGGATCAAGACACCGATTGAAGCGGACCTGGCAGCAGCAGCCCGCAAGGGCCAGAACACCGAATGAAGCAGCGCGACTGCGGTGACGACAGCCCCCGCCGGTCGGTAAGTGGCCGCCCCCCGGCGACGGCGGGTCGTCCGGAGAGCTGCCGGCGCGGGTGACGCGGCCACGGGCTGTGTCCGTCGCCGCTTGCGCCGTGCTGGTGTTCTTTCTGGCCATCGTGGGTGTTCGCTGCGCCGGTCAATCCACGGGCTCACAGCCTTCGCTCGGGTGCGATGGGCAGCGTGTGGCGTGCTGGTGTTGCCATTCAGTGCGCCCGGCTGTGCCGGTCACAAGGGTTGTAGTCAGCGGCCTGCGGCCGGGGCGCATCCCCTGGGGGACGGCTGACGTCATTCCCCGCCGTGCCGTGCTTGGCGCCGCCTCTGGTGAAGCCGGACAGGGCTTGCGCCTTGACCGGTTGGCGAGACCGTATCGGGCCGCCCGCGACTTTCGGCTGGCAAGGCGCTTGGCAAGTGAAGCGGGCCAAGGCCTCTCCTGATGGCTCCCTGTCCAGCGCGTGGCGTCTTTTCTCTGCCGATGGAGGTGCAGGCGATCCTCTCGAACTGACGGATGACTAGGGTTATCACTGATTCATTTAGTCATTTAGAGGACTATATTTGAGTCATGAGCTCAACCATTCGTCTTCTCTCTGCTGAACCCGGCCTCAGCCGCTATGCCTCGCTTGCCCAGGCGCTGCGCTCTCGTGTCGTGGCGGGTGAATGGCCGCCGGGTTCCGCCTTGCCCGCTGAAAGTCAGCTCGCCAGCGAGCACGGCGTGGCCCTGGGCACCATGCGCCGTGCGCTGGAAATGCTGGTGGAGCAGGGCTTCATCGAGCGCATTCATGGCAAGGGCACCTTTGTCCGGCAAGGCCTGGCGGGGGCATCGATGTTGCGCTTCTTCCGCTTCGATGGCGGGACCGGCGAGATTCCGGTCTCGCGCATCCTGCAGCGCAGTCAGGTGAGCGCGCCGGCGATGGTCTCGCGCAGCCTGGGCATCGGCGCCGGCGAGCCGGTCCTGCGCCTGCATCGTCTGCGCCTCATGGGCACACAGCCGCGCCTGCTGGAAGAGATCTGGTTGCCGCTGGACCTGTTTGCCCCGCTGGCCGAGGACGACCTCGCCGCCTGGGACGATCTGCTCTATCCCATGTTCGCGCGCCGGGTGCAGGTCCATGTGCATCGGGCGCTGGACGAGATCAGCTTTGCCCAGCTCAGCGCTTCCCAGGCCCAGCATCTCGCGCTCCCCGCTGGACATCCCTGTGCGCAAGTGCAGCGTTCAGCGTTTGATTTCACCGGTCGCTGTGTCGAGGTTCGCACGACCCGCGGTGATGCCCATGCCTTCCACTACACCGTCACCATCACCTGAAGGAGTGAACATGTCTCTCGAACCCATCAGCATCGGACTGTCGCGTCGCCAGCTCCTCACGGCCGCAGGTGCCGCGCTGGTCGCCCCCTGGATCGGCGCGCATGCGCAAGGCATGATTGCCAATGGCAAGACGATCACGATCGTCGTGACCTATCCGCCTGGGGGCGGCGCCGACATCATGGCGCGCACGATCGCTCCCCGGCTGCAAGCCGCCCTCGGTCAGCCCGTCATAGTGGAAAACCGGGCCGGGGCCAGTGGCCAGCTGGCGGCCGGTCATGTGGCGCGCGCCGCGGCGGATGGCACCACCCTGCTGCTCGACGCTTCGTCCTTCGCGGTCAACCCGTCGCTGTTCTCCAAGCTGCCGTACCACACGGCGACCGCCTTCACGCCGCTGGCGGTGCTGGCCACTTTTCCGAACGTGCTGGTATGCACTCCCGGCTTCGAGGCCAGGAACGTGAAGGACGTGATCCGCCTGGCCAAGGCCGGGTCGCTGAGCTATGCCTCCTCGGGCAATGGCTCGGCTCAGCACCTGGCCGGAGCGCTGTTCGAGCAGCGGGCGGGCGTGGAGCTGACCCATGTCCCTTATCGTGGTGGTGCGCCGGCGATGAACGATGTGATGGGTGGCCAGGTCCCGCTGTTCTTCGCCAACGTCGCGTCCGCGCTGGGTCACATCAAGGCGGGCAAGCTGCGTCCGCTGGCGGTCACCAGTTCGTTGCGGACACGCGCCTTGCCGGAGATCCCCACCATGGCCGAAGCCGGAGTGCCGGGATACGAGGTGCTGGAGTGGAATCCCGTGCTGGCCCCGGCCGGCATCCCGGCCGATGTCAAGGCCAGGCTGGTGGCGGCTGTCCGCAAGGCGCTGGAGGATGCCGAGGTGCTTGGCCGCATCCGCCAGCTCGGTGGCGATGTCTTTGCCGACGCCAGCCAGCAAAGTGCCGGCCAGTTCATTGCCGCGCAGCAGGCACTGTGGGCCAAGCTGATCAAAGATCGCCACATCACGACCGGATGAACATGCCGCAACAACCCGCTATCCCTCATTCCTCTGGCTGGGACTGTCATGTGCATGTGTTCGACCCGGCCAGGTCGGTGGAAGGGGGGCACTACCAGCCGGTGCAGCGTGACCTGGCGGACATAGAGGCCCAGGCCATGGCCTTGGGGGTGCATCACCTGGTCCTGGTGCAGCCCAGTGTCTACGGCACCGACAACACCGTTTTGCTCCAGGCCTTGGCGCGTGAGCCCGGGCGTCATCGGGGGGTGGTAGTGGTCGAGGGCGACATCACGGACTCCGAACTCGACCGCATGCACGAACTGGGCGTGCGCGGTGTCCGTTTCAACCTCGTCTCACCCGTAGGCAATGGTCCCGACGGACTGGCGGCGCTGGCACCGCGCCTGCGCGAACGTGGATGGCATGTGCAGTGGTACGCCCATGCCCATCAGCTCGCCACGATTGCCGCCCTGCATGAGGGGACGGGCCTGACGCCCGTGCTCGACCATCTGGCCGGCCTGGGCACCTGCGTGCTTGCGGACGATCCGGCCTGGGACGCGCTCAAGCGTCTGGCAGCGCAGGGCGCCTGGGTCAAGCTCTCGGGCTGGTATCGCCTGCAAGATGTCGCTCCCTATGGGCGTCTCGCTGACAACATCCGGCGTGTGGCGAGGGAAATGCCGGGGCATCTGGTGTGGGGTTCCGACTGGCCGCACACGTCGTTTGCTCCCGAGGCGCTACCGGCCTATTCCAGTGTGTGGCACCCGGTGCTCGATGCGTTGGGTGAGACGCGTGCCCGTGAGGTGCTGGCGGCGGGCGCCTCGCTCTACGCTTGATGCAGCTGAACTGCAGGCGTTGAGCCGCACGGCTGCCGGCGCAGGTCGTGACTGAGGCCCGGCGTGGGTCTCGCCGGCAGGCCGACGCTGGCTCGGCTACCAGGAACACCGAGGGTGGGGGACGGTGCTTCAGTGCGGCTCATGGGCCGAGTCCAGCTGATCCGGGTGGCGCCAGGTCCGGGAGGATTCATTCCTGCTGACCTGTTGGCGATGGTGTCGGGTAGAGCGCAGGGATTCGTGCGTCTCCGCTGCGCGGACCATGCTGCTGCAGGTTCGCTGTTCGCTCATCCCTGACCGGACTGGCCAGGGCCAGCCTTGCGCATCCCTGACGCCTGCGGCCCGGCTTCCAGCTTCGGGCCTGCGCGCTTCGCTTGCCGTGCGGTCGGCACAGGGCTTCGGTCCTTGCCTGACCAGCCATCTTTCCTGAATCCATCACCTTGATCGCGACTGTAGCCCGCGCCCCGAGGCCGTCAAGGCGCGCAGGGCCGTGTCCTCGGCTGACGCCTGCGGGCCGCACCTACCCTGCGCTTGTCTCCTTGACGGCCCCCGTTCGCGGGCTCCTGACCGTCGCGGGCGATGAACTCAGGAAAGACGGTGGCAAGGAGGCCAACCGGGTTCTTCGTGCCAACCGCACCGGACAGCCGAGAAGGCAGGGCTCTGAATCTTGGAATCCGGTGCGGGTTTCCTCAACCGCCAACTGCATTCAGGAGCACGACCATGTTAGCCAGCCGTTTCACTTCCCGTTGCCCGTCGCTGCGCAGCGACAGCCCGCTGTCGGACGAGCAGATCCGCTCGGTCGCGCCCTCGATCTTTGCCGAGGCCGCGCACGAGAGCCGCTCGGCGCGCTACACCTACATCCCGACCATCGAGGTGCTTGCCGGCCTGCGCCGCGAGGGCTTCGAGCCCTTCATGGCGTGCCAGACCAGGGTGCGCCACGAGAGCAAGCGCGAGCACACCAAGCACATGATCCGGCTGCGCCACGCCGACCAGATCACGGGCAGCGAGGCCAACGAGATCATCCTGCTCAACAGCCATGACGGCACCAGCAGCTACCAGATGCTGGCGGGCATGTTCCGCTTCGTCTGCAGCAATGGCATGGTGTGCGGCGAGACCGCCGGCGACATCCGCGTGCGTCACAACGGCGACGTGGTGGGCGAGGTGATCGAGGGCGCGTTCCAGGTGCTGGAGAGCTTCGAGCTGGCGGACGCCCAGCGCGGTGCGATGCAGGCGCTGACCGTCAACCCGGGGGAGCAGGCCGCTTTCGCCCGGGCCGCCCTGGCGTTGAAGTATGACCAGGAAGACGGCGCCGCGCCGGTGACCGAGTCCCAGGTGCTGATGCCGCACCGCTTCGAGGACCGCTGTGATGACCTGTGGACCACCTTCCAGCGTGTCCAGGAAAACCTCGTCAAGGGCGGGCTGCAGGGCCGCAACCGCACCGGGCGCGCGACCACGACCCGGCCGGTCAACGGCATCGACCAGAACGTGAAACTGAACCGGGCGCTATGGGTGCTGGCCGAGGAGATGCGCCGGCTCAAGGGCTGATCGACTGACCCGGCCGCGCGGGGGGAGGGCGGCCGGGTTTCGAGGGTTTCGGGCTGGCCAGGGGAGGGCCGGCCTGGCGGCCGGGGCGCTCTTGGGCGCTGCGCCCCGCCGCGCGGGCATCCCCGCCGAAGTGTCTGGAGCGGCTGCGCCGCTCCGGCGCTTCGCTGAAAGCTTGGTAGTTCCCCATATCGGCTCACGGATGTGCTGGGAGGCATGTTTGATCGGGTGGATTGCCTGGGCGTCGCCCTGGCGGGCCGGGCTTTCGTGCGTTGCATCGAGCCGCCGGTGGCGTCTCGTCCCTGCGGGCTTCAATCCCCTGACGCCTGCGCGCTGCGCTTGCCTCCGGGGGGACGGCTTCGCCATCCCCCGCCGCGCTGCGCTTGGCGCCCCCTTGGGGAGCCGGCCAGGCCCTGACCGGCATGCAGCAGCCAGCCCGGCTGACCGCCGGGCTGGAGAGGCGTTCCAGTTCTTGATCGTTGAATTCCTCGGGGCGTCGCCCTTTCGGGCCGGGCTTTCGTGCTGCGCATCGAGCCGCCTGCGGCGTCTCGCCCCTGACGGGCTTCAATCCCTGACGCCTGCGCGCCTTGGCCGGCGCTGCGCGCTTCGCTTGCCTCCGGGGGAAGGCGCTTGCGCCCTCCCCCGCCGCGCTGCGCTTGGCACCCCCTGGGAGAGCCGGCCAGGGCAGGCCCTGACCGGTTGGCGGTACCGCCGCTTCGGCCGCTTTCACGCAGAACGGCTGGTGTTGCGGCTGCAGGTGCTCGCGGCCGTCTTGCAGCAGTTCACGCAGTTCGGTACAACCGCCACGGTGGCCCTGGTGTTCATTCATCTTGGGTCAGGAGGGCCGGTCCGACATGATGATTTCGCAAGGCCTTGGTTGACCTTTCGAGGAGGCGGGCGATGCCGAATGATGAGGAAATCCGACAGCTGCTGGCCGATCCCGGACTGAGCGACTGGTTCAAGCAGGCACTGAGCTCGTCGCTCGAGCGCGATCCGGTCGATGCCGCCAATGACGCTGAGCTGCTGTCCGCCGTGCTGGATCGGCAGTCCCGGACCATTGTGGCTGATGCGCTGACCTCCATGGCGATCAATGGCGCAGGCAGCCGGGTCGCACCGGATATCGACTGAGATCTCAAGCGCGCAGGGTCTTAACTTCAGGGGTCTGCGGTAAGCGTGCAGTGAACAGGAAAATCGCCTGATGGGGCGCTAGTGATTGACGGATTTGTGCGCATTGCGCATAATTTACGACATGCACTGTCAGCAGTGCAACACCTGCCGGCGGTGTGTAGCCGGATAAGCCTCGGAAGGAGGATGTTCCCATGAAACCGTATTCCCTCGGTCAACTCGCAATCCCTGAAACCTACGTCGCCGATAGCGAGCTGGCCACGCTCGCCCGACGTGTTGCGGAATCTTGCACGGACATCGATCTACCCATCGGTGAGCGCAAGCGCCTGGCGCTATCAGGCGGCATGGCACAAGCCGTGTTCGAGGCCCTGGCGGCGCTGCAAGCCGCCACCAATGCCCGTGCCGCCACGCAGGAAACCTGCCGCGTCGCGTTGGCCGGGATCACGCTACCCGCTGGGTGGACCCTGGCCCTCAGCGCTGATCAAGCCGAGTTCATCGGTCCGGTTGACGATGTGATGCACGCTGGCCTGCGCCGTCACGGGGCCTGGGACCCTGCCCGTCGTGTCTGGCGGGTGCCGATCAGCAGCGGTCAGACGCTGGCCCGCTCGCTCAAGCGCGCTGCAGGTCCCGCGGCTGCCGCCGTGCGTCAGCAACGCGACGATGAGCGCCGTCGTCAGGAGCTCCAGCGCTGGATCGGCTATGTGGAGGACTCGGCGCGCGAGGGCCGGGTGTACCAGCGTGGCGTCGAGGAGTGTCGCGCCCGGGCAGTCGCGGATTTCGCCGACCTGCAGCAGCGGCTCACCGCCGCCCTGTCCCTGGCCACTGAGCGTGCGGCCGCGATCTCGAAGGCACGCACCGCACAGAGCGCCGCGCGTCAGGCGAAATGGGTTGCCGAGCATGCGCAGCGAACCGAAACCCGTACGCGCCGCGTGCTGTGGCCGCTGAGCCTGGCACCCGCCATCGGTCGCCCCTGTCGCTGGGCCGGTGTCGCCATCGTCTACACCGGGTCGGGTCAGCCGTTTCGCATCAGCGACGAGCACCCATCCCTGGGCGGATCCCACCTGCTTGGCCATGAAGGCGCGATCGGCGCCTATTTCTACTACCGTGCCGCCACCGAGGACGAGATCGCAGCACTGGACGCTGCCGACAACGCGGCCCGCGCCGTGCAGTTGGAACGCGGATCGCATGACGCAGCAATCCGCGAGCTGGCACTGGCTGTCAGCCAGATGGACAACCTCGTACCCCATGGATCCGAGCCGCCTCGCGGCGACGTGGTGCGCTATGCGAGCGATGCCAATCGCGGCGAGTGGCTGCTGATCGAAGGCCGTGCCGCGGTCTGGTGCGTTCGCGCCAACGGTGCCGATGGCGACGACTGGAGCCGCAACAACCTGCCCGGCGCTATCGCCTGGCGCAGTACCGACCCTCATCTGATTGAACGCGCCCGTGCGCTACTTCCCCCATGACCTCACCGCAATTCAGCGCCCGTGCCTGCCGGCCGCGCGATCACTTGGCTGCCGCCGGCCGCACTTATCCGCAAGCCTGGAGCGACATCGAGCAGATGCGCACCACGCTGCGCGGCGTCTCAGTCCCTGACTGGCCCGCCTGGTGTTACATCCCCATCGCTGGCGCGCAGGCCGCCGTGGCGAACGACGCTGGCATCGAGGTCAACCGGCTCGCCAGCCTTTACCCGGCGCGCATCGCCGATGCGGCCCGGCTGGCGGCATTGGCCGCCTGGCGCATGACGCAGGGCATCTACCGTTTCGATCCGGCGCTCTATGACGCCGTGCGCGGTACGCCGGTCAGCGGCGACATTCCGCACGAGGTGTTGTTCCGGCTGCCCGAATGGTGCGTCTATCTCGAGACACCTGGCATGAGGCTGGGGGATGATCCCATGCACGGCGCTTTTGTTCACCTGGAGCACGACATCCATACGGCGCGCACCGAGCTGCGGCTGGTGTTCGATATCGACACGAAGGAAGGAATGACGCTGGTTCCCGTGCCGCTGCATCTGGGCGCCTGGAGCTTGTCCGACGCCGTCGCGCGCATGCTGGATGTTGCCAGCAGCGCGGCCCTGGTGCGTGGTCAGGGCACCGTACCGCGTGATCATGCCGATGCCTTGCGTGCCGCGGCCGAGCCCGTGATCTCACTGCTGCTATATCTGTGCAGTCAGGCCTCGGAGATCGCCGGGCGACAGGGCGCCCCAGGCAACCCCGAACCCGTGCGTACCCGGCGCGACGGCTGGCGGCTGTTTCCAGCCTCAGGTCCCCGTACCTGGGAGGTCGGGGTCAGGCTGGGGGCCGCGTTGCGCCAGGCCTACCAGGCCGAGCAAACCGGCGCGCCCGCCAGTACGCATGCAGCTCCCCGACCGCATATCCGGCGCGCGCATTGGCACACGATCCTGAGCGGTCCGCGGCAGCGCGATGGGCAAGCGCTGCCCACCGCCGAGCGCCGCGCCGAGCTGCGCTGGATGCCGCCGATTGCGGTCAAGCTCGATGACGTGGCCGCGTTGCCGGCAACGATCCGGAAGGTTGAATGAGCCAATTCGACTCTCCGACACCAGATCAGGTCGTCGCGCTGCGCGCGCGCGTGCAGGCGGCGCTCGCCTCGGGAATCACGGCCGGCCAGGACTGGTGCGCCGGTGCAGTCTGCACATCACGTCGCTCATGGCAGCAGTGGGAGCGCGGCGAGCGCGCCATGCATGCGGGGTTTTTCAAGCTGGCGTGCTTGGAGGTGGAGCGCCTGGCTGGTCCGGTCCGTCCAGCCAATCCAGCACTGTTGTCGACTAGCTCCCTGCAGCAGTGACAGGTCTGCTCCCCATCGTTGGGTTGTCCCTGGTGTCGATCCTGTATGGCCAGGTCCTTGTGCCGCGCATCCCGCCGTCTGGGACATAGCGTCTCTGACGGGCTGCGATCCATGACGCTTGCGCGTCGTGCCGTGATTGCGCACTTCGTTGGTTGCCTGGAGGTCGGCTGTCGCCATTCGCTGTCGCGTTGTGCAAGCCTATCACTGCGGGCCTGCCCGCTTCGCTTACCGGGAGAGACCGACTCCAGCGGCCACGGGCCGGAGCCCGTCGCCGCTTCTGGCGCTCGAGCCGCCCGAGCTTCGCCGCGCTGCCGCCGCTGCGCGGACCGACCCTGCGGGTCCGTCCGCTTCGCTCACTGGTGAGCTCGACCCACGCGGCCACGGGCCGGGGCCCGTCGCCGCTTCCGGTGCGCGTGAGTCCCAAGCTTCGCCAAGCTGCTACCGCTGCGCAGGCCGGCCCTGCGGGTTCACCGGCTTCGCTCACTGGCCCTGTCCGGTACGGCCAGCGCGTGGCTTCACTTGGCGCGAAAACCAGAAGGCTGCCTCGCGCGTGACCGGTCGGTACTCGCCCGCGCCCGGGTCGCTGACCGTCCTTGCCCTTGCCGCCGGGACCCGGCCAGTCGCGCTTCGCGCTTGGTGGCCGTCCCCGGCTCCGGCCGGCGGCCGGACAGCGGCCAGCGCGGGCCTGCCGCCTGATCCGGCTCCCTGGCCTCATTCAGTGCGCCCGGCTGCGCCAGTCGCAAAGCCTCCAGTCAGCGGCCTGCGGCCGTGGGCTGGAATGCGCCCCCGCCCGCCGCCCCCCAAGGGGGCGCCCCACGCCCAGGCTTCGCCTGGGCGTTTCAATCCCCGGCGGCTGCGCTGCATGTCAGGCGATCGGCACCGTCGGTGGTGGCGGCGCTGTCCCTGCGGGCGCTCACCGGTCTGTGCCCCTGATTCGCCTTGCCCCTGCTGTGCCGGTCTGCTAACTCCGTGCCTGTTGCTCTTCATGCGATGCAGCCGCTTCTGTTTCATTTGGCTACCCCGCGTCGACCCGAGCTCAACCCGCGAAGCTTTCTTGCGCCCCATGCGCCGGTGGCGACCTGCCCCCAGTTGAGCTACAGGCTCAGCTGGGCCGTTGCTCTGGTGTGCGCTGCCGGTGAGCGTTCTGCTGGCCACGGCGAGAGCGTGCCCGTGTGCTCCCCGTGCGCTGCGCGCCCGACGCCCGCGGTCACGCACTCGCCGTTCTGGCGTTCCTGGTGCCTGGAGAGACGTTCAGCGCGCCCGGCTGCGCCCGGCGCGGGGGACTTGGCCCCCGCCCGCCGTCCCGTCTGCCCCCCAAGGGGGCTCCCCAGTAAGGCCGCAGCTTCGGGCTCGGATGTTGATGGCTTTGTCCATAGACTTGAAGTTCAGCCTTGGTGATTGATGACTCGCCCTGGGGGAAGGATCAGGTTGAAGGATGCGGCCCAACCGGGATGGATTGATTTTTATATGTAACTTACATAATTTAAGTCTTTCTAATCGAGAGGAAAGGGGCTGCAGCTGATTGCCGCAGTGCGTCGCCCTGAAAAACCGGGCTTTCGTGCGGCACATCGAACCGCCCGTGGCGGCTCGCCCCTGACGTCACCTGGATGGCCTGACAGGGCAGAGGTCCTGACCGGCTTACTCAAAGGTCGCCTTCAAGGGCTTCGGACATGACACAGATGCGGAGATGCAGCCGAGAGGAGCCGCGATACGCGCGGGCATCGACATAGCCCTGATGCGGGTGGCAGCCTTCTTCGGTGGTCGCACCATGCCTACCTGGGGTCTGAATCGCGACATGGTTTGTCGTGTCCTGCCGGAACAATGGTGATTCAGTCAAACGACGAGTCACCCGATGAGCACCACCGAAGACGCCCAGAATACCGAACCATCCGCAGCCTTTCTGCTCAGCGCCGAGATGGGCGACCTGCAGGCGCTCAAGCGCTGGCTGGATGCTGGCGTCTCGCCCGATACCAGCGAGGACTCCGGCTGGACTGCGCTGCACACGGCCGCGAGCCAGGGCAATCGGGTCATGGCCACGATGCTGCTGGAGGCAGGAGCGAACCCGAATGCTGCCTGTCAGGATGGCTGGACACCGGTTTGCGAGGCGGCCAAGCGTCAGCAGGTAGAGGTTTTGGAACAACTACTGGAGCGGGGCGGGCGTGCCGATCTGCCCGAGCCCTGGTCGGCATTCCAGGCCGCGCTTCGCGCCAGGGTGCGAGCCGAAGTCTTCCGCTGCCTGATTGCCAGGCTGGATCGCGCCACCACCGGACCGCGGGGCGAATCCTTGCTCAGGCTGTCCATTGCAGCCGGGCATCCTGATGCCGTCCAGGTACTGCTGGAGGCCGGCGAGCAGGGGCCGATGCAGCTTGAGGGTGATTTCGAGCTGCTCGCGCTGGCAGGCTCACAGGCGAAAAGCGCGATCTTCATCGCGGTATTGCAACATTTCCAATCCCGGCTCACACAGGAGCAGCTGTCCCGGCTGCTGAAGCTGCAGTGCGACAAGGGTGACTGCGACAGCGAGGCCATTGACCTCCTGCTCGCGGCAGGTGCCGATCCGCTCTGGAATCACGCCGGCGGAAGCTGCGCGGTGCAGAGCGCCTGCGCGCAGGGCAATGCCGGGTTGCTGAGGCAGTTGACGCACAAGCGTCCGAGTGAGATACCGCCGGACGCCTACGTCTGGCTGAGCCAAGGCGCGCGCGCAGCCGTCGAGCAGGAAGAAGCGCGCTTCAGCAAGAGCCAGTGGGCACAAGGCCCCCGGGCGCTGCACGAGTGGGACGCCGATCCGCGCGAAGTCCTGAAAAACCACCTCGAATGCCTGGATGACCTCCAGACGAAGATCCCGCTGCCGGCCAGCACTGATCTGCTGCTGGTGTCGATTGCGGCGGACAATTTTTCCTTGTTCCAGCAACTGCTCGAAATCGGATCTGATCCCGATGCCAGGAATTCCTGGGACCGGCTGCCGTTGATCGAGGCGATCGGCTATCCGTGGGGTTCGCCCTATCTGGACCGCTTGCTCGTTGCAGGCGCCGATGTCAACCACACGAGTCCCCGCGGTGACACTCCCTTGCTGACCGCCATCATGGTCAACAGGAGAACCCATCGGGAGGGAATAGGTCTGATACCCAGGCTGCTCGAGAGCGGAGCCCACCCGGATCTGGCGTCACTTGATGAAGGCGTCACGCCGTTGATGCTGGCGATCAAGAGAAACAACCTCGATGCCGCCAAATGGCTGCTCGACGCCGGAGCCAACCCTTTTCTGGCCGACCAATCCGGCAGCATGGCCTACCACTACACCAGGATCTCGTCAAAGAGGTTCAGGCGGCTGCTGGAGCAGCAACACCACAAGGTTTTCTTGAAAATGAAGATGTCGCCCGACAGCGAGCAGGAAATCGAATGACCGCGCAAATCTCTGACCGCCTGCTCTACCAGGGCAAGCAGCACGAAATCTTTGGCGAGCCGCTCAATGCCTATCTCGGCCAGATGAAGAATCGCCCGAGGTTCCAAGTCGTGTCAACTGCCTTGTGGCGCGGCTACATCTGCAAATGGGCCATCGAGGATGGCAAGCTGTTCCTCCTGAGCCTGCAGGGCATCCTGGAGAACGACGAGATTGTCTCGATCAAGACCCTGTTTCCCGAAAGCTCGGGCAGGGTCCACGCCGACTGGTTCAGCGGCATCCTCAGGTTGCCCCAAGGCAGGAGGATCGAATATGTCCACATGCCCTACGCCAGCGTGTACGAAAAGGACCTGTTCATCCGGGTGCAGGACGGCATGGTGCTGGATGAGGAACTGGTCGAAAACAGGTCGAAAGTCCCCGGGAACCGGATCGGGAGCCGGACAGTCTTCGAATTCGATCAAGATGAGGACGAGAGATTGTTCGGAGTGCCGCTGGAGCGGAAATTTCCTGTCGTGCCGGGCTTTTCGCGGCAGCACTTTCCAGGCGACGCGCCGCTGGACTTTTCAGGACTGTCGAACCCGTATCTGGAAACCATACTTTCCGCCCATTTCGGCTGCGAAGCGGCTGCTGAGCCCGTCGGAACCTGCGACCATTTGATCCAGTCCGCACTGCAGACGGTCAGGAAGGCCGAAGGCCGCCACTTCGTCGCCGAATGGGAACGGGCGCCGCGCCCGTTTCACTACTGGGAGGTCGACACCCGTCCGGTCCTGCGCTCGTACCTCGAGGCACTGAATGCGCTCAGCACGGTCGATCCACTGCCCGCTGCACCGGACCTGTTGTTGCTGGCTATTCAGGCCGAAGACCTGGCGCTGCTACAGCAACTGCTGTCGAGTGGGGCCGATCCCAACGGCAGCGATTCCGAGGGCAGGCTGCCGCTGGTCGAAGTCTGCGGCCGGCCCTGGGGATCATCGGCATTGCGCAAGTGCCTGCTGCGCGCGGGCGCCGATGTCAACGGCATCGACGGTCATGGCAACACGCCCTTGCTCGCGGCTGTCATGACCCAGCCCGACGAGCCGCTGGATGAACCCGGCGGCCTGAGCGATCTCCTGAGCCGGGGTGCTGATCCCGATCTCACCCAGCGGGAAGATGGATCGACCGCGCTGATGCAGGTGATTGGGCTGGGCAAATGGCGCTATCTCAAGCTGCTGCTGGAGGCCGGTGCCAATCCGTATCGGGAAAACCGGGACCGCAAAAACGCCCTGGACCAGATCGGCAAGGACGAAGCAAGGCGGAAAACGGTGGCCAAGCTGCTCGAAGGTATCTATGCCGAATGCTGGCAACGCCGGCAGGCCGAGCGAGGTCCCGCCTCGTGAACAAACTTTCCGAGGAGCACCGCCATGTCGATTGAATTCCTGCAAAGCCTCAACGGTCTCAACCGTGGCCCCTTCCGCGACTGGCTCGACCGGCTCGACCACGAGCCCCGGATCGCCTGGTACCCGTCGGCGGGCGAAGACTTCCGCGACCTGATGTACCTGCATCCCGGGTTCCGTGAACTGTCGCCGGCTGCGCAGCCCGAGCCGGCCGCGCCCAGCATCTTCCTGCACAGCGACTATTTCCCCTGGAAGTCGTCGCGCTTCCTGGACTCCCGCTGGCTCTACCGCGATCACCGCACCCATATCTCTGTGAAGGCCGTCGAGGAGCTGCCCCGCTTGGATCTGCCGCTCGATCCTGGCATCGTGCATTTTCCCGAGGGCAGTTCCGCCACTGGCAGGGTGTTGTTCATGCAACTGGAGGTCAACTCAGACCCGCTCGGCTGCTTCAGCGTGCCGCTGATCTATGCCTTCGTGGAGAACGCCGCGCTGTGCGCGACCCGGATGCTGCCGCATCAGGCCAGGGTCAGCCATATCGTGCATGTGCGCAGTGGTGGTGGCCTGTGTGGCGGAGGCTATACCAATGGCGCCTGTCTGCTTCAGTCACTGGAACGCTTGCAGTGCGAGCTGTTCATCAGTGACGGCCATCTCCAGCATCGGTCCGGCGACGACCGGGCGTTGGCACTCTTCCCCAACCTGGCGGGACCGCAGGCGAGCTTGCTCGACCCGATCCGGATGCTGCCCGGCACGAGCTGGTCGCATCACGGCGACGTCAGCTGGCACCGGTGCAGCCCGGCAGGCAAGACCTGATTGCATGGAGGAAACCTCTATGCGACAGCTTTCGTCGCATGCTTGGCGATACTGAGGGTTACTCCAACACCCCAGTCGCCATGCCCGTCTCCACCGCCTCCGACCGCGCCTTGCATCCCCGCATCCGACTCTGGGTGCTGCGCCTGATCGTGGGCTTGCATTTGGAGATCCACTACATCACGGATGCTGGTTTCATCCACCAATGGTTCTCCGCGGAGATCGGCTACCCACTGCCCCCGGAAGAACAGCCCGATCCCGAGGGGAACCGTACACAGGACATTTTTGTCGGCTTTGCGACCTTCAAGCGCTGGCTGGCACAGGCCGAGGTTGAGCGTCACCTCGACCAGGGATTTCCGATTCTCAGCGCCAATCTGAGCCGCATGGTCACGGCCATTGGCCTGGGAGAGGTGGAGCGGGCCATCCTCGAATTCATCGTGACGCTTGGAAATCACCGCATGCTGAACCGGGTGCTCAGCGATGCGGACATCATGCGCTACGACCCCCGACCAGAGGTATCGGCACTGAGTGCAGCCTTGCTGTTGCCCGAGGCCGTCATCCGCCACAGCCTTGGATCCGGTGGCATCCTGAGCCAGTCGGGCCTGCTGACTGTCAACTCTGGCGAAGTCAGGAGCTTCCAGGTCGGCAGCTCCGAATCCATGTTCCAGATGCCGGGTGTTGACCTCGCCTTCAAGCTTTACAGCCAGGCACTCGAGCCGGCGGATATCCTGCAGGACATGATCAGTCCCGGCCGCTCGCCCAGCCTGAGCCTGGATGACTATGCCCATGTCGGCGACATCCTGCAGCTGCTGCTGCCCTATCTGGCGCATGCCATCAAGACCCGTCGCCAGGGCGTCAACATCTTCATCCACGGCCTGCCAGGCACCGGCAAGACCGAACTGGTGCGGACCCTGGCCCAGGCGTTGGGCGGCACCCTGTACGAAGTTGCGCACGAGGATAGCCGTGGCATGCCGCTCGGCATCAAGTCGCGTCTGCAGGCGGCGCAGGCGGCCCAGTTCATTCTGAAGGAGCCACGCGCGCTGCTGATGTTCGACGAGGTCGACGATATCTTCAAGCCAGCGCAAGAGCCCTGCCATTCCGGCACTGCCCACGCCAACAAGGCCTGGATGAACCGGATCCTGGAACAGAACTCGATCCCGACCCTCTGGATCGCGAACGTGCAGCAGGGAATGGATCCGTCCTTCACGCGCCGCTTTGATCTGGTGTTCGAGCTCGATGTACCGCCCCGCGCGCAGCGGGCGCGCATCCTGCAAGCGCACAGCCAAGGCTTGCTGCAAGTGGAACAGATCGAGCGCATCGCCCAACATCCTGCACTGGCACCCGCCGTGGTGGCGCGCGCGGCATCGGTCATCGGCTGCGTAGCAGAAGCAATCGGATCGACCAGCGTCGGGCCGGCGTTCGAGCGGCTGCTGAACAACACGCTGAAGGCACAGGGGCACGACCGCATCGCCGATGCGCGGAGCGGTCAGGTGCTCGGACCCTACGACGCGCGCTGGGTCAACACCGACCGGGATCTGGAGTTGCTGGCGGCGGGTATTCAACAGTCGAAGGGCGCCCGGGTTTGCCTCTACGGCCCATCGGGAACGGGCAAGACAGCCTGGGCCCGCTGGCTGGCAGAGAAATTAGAGCGCCCCTTGCTGGTCAAGCGCGGCTCGGACCTGCTGGGGCGCTACCTGGGTGACAGCGAACGCAACATTGCCGAGGCCTTTGCCGAGGCGCAGGCCGACCAAGCCGTGCTTCTGATCGATGAGATCGACAGCTTCCTGGCTCAACGCCACGACACCGCGCCCCAATGGCATTACTCGATGGTCAACGAGATGCTGATCCAGATCGAGGGCTTCGAGGGCGTGCTAGTCGCGACCACGAACATGATCAAGCATCTGGACCAGGCGGCGCTGCGCCGCTTCGACCTCAAGCTCAAGCTCGACTATTTGCGCGCGGAGCAGGCGCTGGACCTGTTTACCGATTGCTGCGACGCGCTGGGGCTGGGCCGGCCGGCGGCGGATGTGGCCGAAGCGGTGCAGCGAATGCGGCACCTGACACCTGGCGACTTTGCCGCAGTGCAGCGGCAGCATCGCTTCCAGCCGGTGCGCGTTGCCGCGATGCTGGTGGAGTCACTGAGGCAGACCTGCCAACTCAAAAATGCTACGTTGAGCGATCGGATCGGGTTCATTTACTAAATTTTCGAAAAGTAAAGTCACTTTTGTAGAATCG
>Ga0156629_155_pt1 | contig 23241 bp, 25 predicted proteins | sample RifOxyC3_FD_110703 | JGI IMG/M metagenome (GOLD analysis project Ga0156629, IMG submission 110703) | Burkholderiales bacterium RIFOXYC12_FULL_65_23 | reverse complement strand
TTGTGCTTGGCGCTGATCACGCCCTCGGCCATCGAGGCCTGGGCCAGCTTGGCAAAGCCGCCCATGGCTTCCGGTTGCGATTTGCGCAACGGGGCCAGGTTCGCGTTGATGTCCTTCATCAGGCCGGCGTGGTCGAAAGTGCTCATATGGATTTCTCTGGTGATTGTGGATGAATGAATCTTGGGTTTGACAGAGTCAACAACCTGTCATCACAAGAAGCATGCCAGTCCTTCATCCGAACACCAATCAGTCCAGACTGAAAAATATATCTTTCAGATTCAACTACATACCTAAAATTCTCGACGTCAGGCCAGTAGCGGCCGGCAGCAAGACCGATCCCCCCACCGACAAATTGGCAACTCTTTGTCACACCATTCCGATTGCGTCCTGCGCTACGCTGCCGCCCACTGATCCCCCCTATTTCCAGACCTACCAAGACCCCATGAAAATCGACTTTGATGGCGTGCAAGCCTTCGTGATGATCGCCGAGCTGGGCGGCTTCAGCAAGGCCGCACAGCAACTGCACATCACGCAGACCGCGCTGACGCGGCGCATCCAGAAGCTGGAAGCCTATCTGGACCTGAAGCTGCTCGACCGCACGACGCGCCGTGTCGAGCTGACGGCGGTCGGGCGGGAATTCCTGCCCCAGGCCCGCAATATCGTGCACGACATGACGACTGCGGTCGAGCGCCTGAAGGACATGTCGCAGCGCGCCAAGGGCAACTTCACCCTGGCCTGCATCCCCTCCATGACCTCGCATGTGCTGCCCGAGGTGATCCGCAGCTACGCGGCCCAGCACCCCGACAACCGCATCCGGCTGCTGGATGGTGCGTCGCACGAAGTGCATGCCGCGGTCCTGAGCGGTCAAGCCGAACTGGGCATTGCCGTGCAGGGGGAAAAGCACCCCGACTTGAGCGAAACCGTGCTGTTTGCCGACCCGCTGGTCTTCATCTGCCGCAGCTCGCATCCGTTGCAGGCCAGCAAGAGCGTGAGCTGGAACGACATGCGGGACGCCGACCTGATCGGCATCAGCAGCTTCATGGCCACCCGCATCTTCATGGACTACCAACTGGCCAAGCGGGGCATCCGCCTGCATGGCAATTACGAGGTCCAGCACCATGCCACCGCCATGAACCTGGTGGCCGCCGGAGTCGGCAGCGCGATCCTGCCGTCCTCCTGCTTCCAGGAAGGTGACCGCCCGGATGTGCGCAAGATTCCGCTGACCCACCCCACGGTCAAGCGCAAGGTGGTGTTGCTGAAGTTGCGCCGCGGCGGCTTGTCGCCGGCAGCACAAGCCTTTCACGAAATGCTGCGCGAGCTGTCTGCCCGGCTTTGACTCTTATGCGTTTATCGCAAGAATCAAGACTAATGATTCATTTCTCAAAATAATCTCAGCCCTAGAGAATCAGCCTCATATTTTTGGAGGCAGTCTCTATGGGCACCGATGTGCTTGTGATCGGCGGCGGCAATGCCGCCTTGTGCGCAGCCTTGATGGCTGCCGAAGCGGGGGCCAGCGTGATGTTGCTGGAGGCCGCCCCGCGCGATTGGCGCGGTGGCAATTCGGCCCACACGCGCAACCTGCGCTGCATGCACGACGCACCGCAGGATGTGCTGGTCGACGCCTACCCCGAAGAGGAGTTCTGGCAGGACCTGCTCAAGGTCACCGGTGGCCTGACCGACGAGGACCTGGCCAGGCTGACGATCCGCGCCTCGTCGACCTGCCGCAACTGGATGCGCAAGCATGGTGTGCATTTCCAGCCGCCGCTCTCGGGCGCGCTGCATGTGGCGCGCACCAACGCCTTCTTCATGGGCGGCGGCAAGGCGCTGGTCAATGCCTACTACCGCAGCGCAGAAAAGCTCGGCGTCAAGATCCGCTACGAATCGCCGGTGGACGGGCTGGAAATCGAGAACGGTGAGTTCCGCGCCGCCTGGTGCAAGGGCGAGCGCATCGAGGCCAAGGCCTGCGTACTGGCAGCCGGCGGCTTCGAGTCGAACCGCGACTGGCTACGCGAAGCCTGGGGCCAGAACGAGCGTGGCGAATGGCCCTCGGACAACTTCCTGATCCGCGGCACCGCCTACAACCAGGGCGTGCTGCTGCGCCACATGCTGGAACAGCATCAGGCCGATGGCATTGGCGACCCAACCCAGGCCCACATGGTGGCGATCGACGCGCGGGCACCGCTGTACGACGGCGGCATCTGCACCCGGATCGACTGCGTGTCGCTGGGGGTGGTGGTCAACCGCGAGGCGAAACGCTTCTACGACGAGGGCGAGGATTTCTGGCCCAAGCGCTACGCCATCTGGGGCCGCCTGGTCGCCCAGCAGCCGGGCCAGGTTGCCTATTCGATCATCGACGCCAAGGCGATCGGACGCTTCATGCCGCCGGTGTTCCCGGGCGTCACCGCCAACAGCCTGCCCGAACTGGCCGACAAGCTGGGGCTCGACCGGGCGACCTTCATGCAGACGCTCGACCGCTACAACGCCGGCTGTCGCGTCGGCAAGTTCGACCACACCGCACTCGACGACTGCCACACCGAAGGCGTGACCCCGGCCAAGACCCACTGGGCGCGCCCGATCGACACGGCACCGTTCTACGGCTACGCGCTGCGCCCCGGCGTGACCTTCACCTACCTCGGCTTGAAGGTCGACGACACCAGCGCCGTGCGCTTTGCCGACCAGCCCAGCCGCAACCTGTTCGTGGCCGGCGAAATGATGGCCGGCAACGTGCTGGGCAAGGGTTACACCGCCGGCGTGGGCATGTCGATCGGCACCGCCTTCGGCCGCATCGCGGGTCGCAACGCCGCCTTGGCCGCAGCAGGCAAGCCCGCGCTGGCGGGCGCCGTGAAAGACGAGGTCTGAACCATGCAACAACTGAACTCCTCCCCCCCCAAGGGCCGGGTGATCCCGATCGTGCCCGTGAGCAGCGCCGCCGAGACCGAAGTGGCACGCGCGCTGCAGATCTGCAACGCCTGCCGCTACTGCGAGGGCTTCTGCGCCGTGTTCCCGGCCATGACGCGCCGGCTCGAATTCGGCCAGGCTGACGTGCATTTCCTGGCCAACCTGTGCCACAACTGCGGCGCCTGCCTGCACGCCTGCCAGTACGCGCCGCCGCATGAGTTTGGCATCAACATCCCCAAGGCCATGGCCGAGGTGCGTGGCCAGACCTATGCCGAATATGCCTGGCCACCGGCGCTCGGCCAGCTCTACCAGCGCAACGGCCTGACGCTGTCGCTGGCCCTGGTGTTCGGCCTGACGCTGTTCCTGCTGCTGGCCGTGCTGCTGCAAGGCGGTGGCCTGGGCGTCCTCTGGGGCGAACAGCTGCAGGGCAGCTTCTACCAGCTGTTCCCGCACAACCTGCTGGTGGGCATGTTCGCACCGGTGTTCCTGTTCGTGGTGTTCGCCCTGAGCATGGGCGTGCGCCGCTTCTGGTCGGACATCAAGCCGGTCACCAGTGGCGTTGACGTCAGCCCCCCGGCAGCCGCCGAGGCCACCCACGATGTGCTCAAGCTGAAGTATCTCGACGGCGGTCACGGCGAAGGCTGCCACAACGAGGACGACGCCTACACGCTGCAGCGCCGCCGCTTCCACCACCTGACCTTCTACGGCTTTGCCCTGTGCTTTGCCGCGACCAGCGTTGCCACGCTGTACCACTACCTGTTCGGCTGGGAAGCGCCCTACGACCTGCCGTCGCTGCCCAAGCTGCTGGGTGCGGTGGGCGGCGTGAGCCTGATGCTGGGCACGGCCGGGCTCTGGCAGCTGAACCGCAAGCGCCACCCGATGCACGGCGATGCCAAGCAAAAGCCGATGGACCTGGGTTTCATCGCGCTGCTGTTCCTGGTCGCGGCCAGCGGCCTGGCCTTGTGGCTGGCACGCGCCACACCTGCACTGGCCTTGCTGCTGTGCCTGCACCTGGGTGCCGTGATGGCGCTGTTCGCCACCCTGCCCTACGGCAAGTTCGCGCATGGGGTATTCCGCACCGCCTCGCTGCTGCGCCACGCGGTGGAGAAGCGCCAGCCCAACCCGATCGGCCTGGGCGCCGACTGAGCCGATTTTTTCGCGTCAACCAAGGAGACAACAATGAACAAACGACATCTGCTGCGCACAGGCGTAGGCACCACCCTCGCGCTGCTGGCCGCTTCCTGGGTGCAAGCCCAGGAATTTCCGCCCAAGAAGAACGTCACGATCGTGGTCGGCTTTGCCGCTGGCGGCGCGGCGGACGCTGCCGCCCGCCTGATCGGCAAGAAACTGGGTGATCAACTGGCGGTGCCGGTGATCATCGAGAACAAGCCGGGCGCAGGCGGCAACATCGCGCATCAGTATGTCGCCAAGACCGCCCCGACCGACGGCAGCGTACTGCTGTTCGGCTCGGTTGGCCCGCTGGCGATTGCCCCGCACCTGATGAAGCTGCCGTACGACCCGGTGAAGGACCTGGCGCCGATCACGATGGGAGTCAACTTCCCGAACGTGCTGGTGGTCAACGCCGACCTGGGCATCAAGACCTTCGCGGACTTCATTGCCTACGCCAGGAAGAACCCGGGCAAGCTGGACTACGCGTCCACCGGTGCGGGCTCGGCCTCGCACCTGGCCGGCGAGTTGATGGACGACATGGCCAAGATCGACACCGTGCACGTGCCCTACAAGGGCGGCGCGCCCGCCTTGCAAGACCTGCTCGGCGGCAGGGTCGCCATGTACTACTCGACCTTGAACACGGCCCAGGCCCATATCGACAACGGCAAGCTGATCCCGCTGGCGTCGACCGGCGCACAGCGCCTGCCGCAACTGCCCAAGGTACCCACCATCGCCGAATCGGGCTATCCCGGTTACAGCGCCAGCAACTGGTATGCCTTCGTCGCGTCGTCCAAGGTGCCGACGCCGCTGCTGGAGCGCTGGAACACCGAGCTGGTCAAGGTGCTCAAGGCGCCGGACGTGGTGGCTGAACTCAACAAGCACGGCATGCCGCCCCAGCCGGGCACGCGCGAGGCACTGGCGAAGGAAATCGAGCGTGAGTCGATGACCTGGGGCCGCGTGGTGCGCGACCGCAAGATCACGATCAATCAATAACCCAACCAGACAATCGGTACAGAGGAGACAGTCATGAAATTCTTTCAATCCATCACACGCCGCGCCCTGGGCGGCATGCTGCTGGCCGTGCTGGTCAGCCAATCGGCGCTGGCGGCCGAGATCCGGGTCGTCACCTCGGGCGCCTTCACCGAAGCCTACAAGCAGCTGGTGCCGATCTTCGAGGAAGCCTCGGGGCACAAGGTCATCAGTTCGTATGGCGCGTCGATCGGCAATGCCCCGGACTCGATCCCGAGCCGCTTTGCGCGCGGCGAGAAGTTCGACCTGGTCATCCTGTCCGAAGGCGGCCTGGAAGCCTTGATGAGTGCGGGCAAGCTGGTGCCGGGTTCGCGCGTGGATGTCGTGCGCTCGCAGATCGGGGCCGCCGTACGCAAGGGCACGCCCAAGCCGGACATCAGCACGGTCGAAGCGCTCAAGCAGACCCTGCTGGAGGCGAAATCCGTCGCCTACTCGGCCAGCGCCAGCGGCACCTACCTGTCGAGCGAGCTGTTCCCCAAGCTCGGGGTGCAGGACCGGCTGGCCCAGACCGGCAAGAAGATCTACAGCGAGCGGGTCGGCGCCGTGGTGGCGCGCGGCGACGCCGAGATCGGCTTCCAGCAGGTCAGTGAACTGATCTATTTCAAGGAGCTGGATTTCATCGGCACGCTGCCTGCTGCCGTGCAGCAGACCATCTTCTTTTCTGCCGGCATGGTGGAAGGTGCCCAGGAACCGCAGGCCGCGCGCCATCTGCTGACCTTCCTGACCTCGCCGGCAGTGGCCAACATCGTGCGCGCCACCGGTCTGGACCCCGTCAACCACCGCGCCGCGCTCACCTCCAAGTGATGAAAGCGCCAGCTGCGCCGACACCGGCCCATCTGGGCGAGCTGTTCTGGGCCTTTTCCTGGTTGTCGCTGCAAGGCTTTGGCGGGGTGCTGGCAGTGGTGCACCGGGAACTGGTGGAAAAGCGCGGCTGGCTGACGCCAGAGGGTTTTCTGGAGGACTGGGCCATCGCGCAGGTGATGCCCGGCCCGAACGTGTGCAATCTGGCGCTGATGTTCGGCGATCGCCATTTTGGCTGGCGCGGGGCCATCACGGCGCTGGCGGGACTGCTGGCACTGCCGCTGCTGCTGCTGCTGAGCCTGGGCGCCCTGATGGGCCAGTTGCCGGACCAGGCCGCCGTTGCGGGTGGCTTGCGCGGCATGGGTGCCGTCGCTGCCGGCCTGATTGCAGGCTCGGCCTTGAAACTGCTGCTTGGCCTGCGCCAGCATGCGCTGGGTTTTCCCCTGGTGCTGCTGCTGGCGAGCGCCGCCTTCGCAGGCGTGGTGTGGCTGCACCTGGCGCTGCACCTGATCGTGCTGGGCCTGGGCGGGCTGGCCTGCGGCCTGACCTGGTGGTTGCTGCGCCGGAGGGTCGCTCAATGAACGGGGCGGACTGGGCCCAGCTGCTGCTGTACCACCTGTCGCTGTCGCTGCTGGCAGTGGGAGGCGCCATCACGCTGGCGCCCGATCTGCACCGCAAGCTGGTCAGCGAACAAGGCTGGTTGAGCGAGGCGCAATTCAACCAGTCGATGGCGCTGGCGCAAGCCGCGCCAGGCCCCAATGTGCTGTTCGTGGCCATGATGGGCTGGAACGTCGGTTTCCAGTCGGCCGGTGCCGATGCCGCGGCATGGCTGGCGACCTTGCTGGGGGCAGCCGGCGCGCTGGTCTGCCTGCTGGGAGTCATGACGCCGAGCTCGATCCTGACCCTGGTCGCCACGCGCTGGTGCCAGAAGCACCGCGAACGGCTGACAGTCCAGGCGTTGCGCCAGGGCCTGGCCCCGATCGTGGTCGGGCTGCTGCTGGCGACCAGCTGGCTGCTGGGCCGCTCGGGCGGGCAAGCGGCACAGGATGGCCGGCTCTGGCTGCTGACTCTGGTCTGTGCGATATTGGTCTGGCGCACCCGGCTACACATGCTGTGGCTGCTGGCCGCTGGCGCCATGCTGGGGATCATGGGCTGGGTTTGACGGGTACGGACAGCGGGGCAGCAGCGCGTTGCCTGCGCCAATGGGGTCTTGGTCGCCGCTGGAGCAAATCGCCCCGGATTTGGGCAAGATCAGGGCTTTGTGAAGTACCCCCATGACCTCGGCCAGCAGGATCGATCACTTGTGCGACCTCGCTGGCCCCTGGTCTGCACTGTGCGGAATTGGGAGAATTGACCATGCATCGACGCTCGCTGCTCATCGGATCGGGCCTGTGGGCCCTGGCCTCTGCGACTTTCGGTGAAACCTCTGCCCATGACCTGGCCGAGCAGGCGCGCCGGGGTGGGGTGCTGTTGGTCCGCCATGCCAGCACCGAGCCCGGCCTGGGTGATCCGCCCGGCTTCACCCTCGGCCAATGCAGCAGCCAGCGCAACCTGTCCGAGGCCGGCCGGGCCGAATCCCAGGCCATGGGCGAATGGTTCAGGCAGCAGCGACTGCAAGCGCAGACCGTGCTCAGCAGCCAGTGGTGCCGCTGCCAGCACACGGCGCGGCTGGCCTTCGGCCGCCAGCAGGACTGGCCGGCCCTGAATTCCACCTTTGCCGGCCAAGGTCAACACGAGCAGCAGTTGCAAATGCTGCGCGAACGCCTGCTGCAACTGCCTGCAGGCCAGCTGGAGGTATGGATCACGCACCAGGTCATCATGACCGGGCTGACCGGTGCCTACCCTGCGATGGCCGAGGCTTTTCTGGTAAACGCGCAGGGTTCACTGCTGGCCCGCGGCTTGATGCGCCCCCAGCGGCACGGCTGACCCATTACGCCCGTTTTTTAAGCAGGGCAATGAAATCCAAGCACGACAGTCACTTAGCCACTGATTTCCAAGCTTGTCCACAGCTTTGGGCACGGATGCTGGGGATTACCCCAGGTTCATGGCAGTGGCATGACAAGGCTGCAGTCACGACCATCAGCGCGCCAACCGACACCACCACGATGCCGACTCCGGGATGGCGGATCACAATAGCGCCATGCGGATCAACCTCAAGACACCCTTCGCCGAGAAGGAAGAAGCCAAGGCACTCGGCGCCCGCTGGGACCCGAAGAAGAAATTCTGGTACATCCAGAACGTCGCCGACCTGACCCCGTTCGCGCGCTGGATCACAGACTCGCCCGCCTCCACCAGCCCCGCGCAGACGACCGGCCCCATCGTCACCCATGGGGCTGTGATCGCTGGCTGCGGCTGCAAGGTGCTGCCCTGGGAAGACTGCGAGCACACCAGCGCCTGAACCAAGACGGTAGAAAACCACAGCGACGAGTTCGCTGGGCCAACACGACCAATCATGAATACACCTGCCTTGAACGTTCTGGGAACCCCCCTGGTCCCGTGCTCCTACGACCCGTTGACCGGGTATTTCCGGGATGGATGCTGCAACACGCGCGCCGACGACACGGGATCGCATGTGATCTGCGCACGCCTGACAGCGGAGTTCCTGCAGTTTTCGCTGTCACGTGGCAACGACTTGATCACACCGCGGCCGGAATACCGTTTTGCAGGGCTGCGCCCCGGTGATCGATGGTGCTTGTGTGCCATGCGCTGGAAAGAAGCCTTCGATGCCGGTCTGGCACCCCCAGTCGTTCTGGAATCCACGCACCGGCGTGCGCTGGATTTTGTCTCGCTCGAACAGCTTCAGTCATCTGCTGGCACGAAGTGAGCATGACGTCCTGGCGGTGAGATCAGCGGCTAATTGCGCGCCGACGGTGCGGCCGCCCACCAGGCCGGCAAGGTTGAGGTTCATGCCTTCAGTGGCATTTTCATGGGCCTGTTGATATACTACCCCCCAGTACAAAATACAACCCGTTGCAATGCCACATTCCCCGCAGGAAAAGAAGCGCGTCATCACCCGGCTGCGCCGCATTCGTGGCCAGGCCGAGGCCATGGAGCGCGCCGTGGAGGCCGGCACTGACTGCGGATCGCTGCTGCAGCAGCTGGCTGCACTGCGAGGGGCAGCCAACGGCCTGATGGCCGAGGTGCTCGACAGCCACCTGCGCGAGACCTTTGGCCAGGCCCAGGACGCCAAACCCGGGATGGAGGCCGAGATCGAGCAGCTCATGCGCCTGGTGCGCTCCTACCTGAAATGAGAACAACCGGCTGCCCTGGCCTTCATGGCCCTTGTCATTCCACTTTCCTCAACCCCGCCCTTTTCGGAGACCGTTCATGAAATCCCGCGCCGCCGTGGCCTTCAAGGCTGGAGAACCCCTGCAAATCGTCGAGATCGACGTCGCACCGCCGCAAAAGGGCGAAGTGCTGGTCCGGATCACGCACACCGGCGTCTGTCACACCGACGCCTTCACGCTCTCGGGCGACGACCCAGAAGGCATCTTCCCTGCCGTGCTGGGACATGAAGGCGCGGGCATCGTGGTCGAGGTCGGCGAAGGCGTGACCAGCGTCAAGCCGGGCGACCATGTGATCCCGCTCTACACCGCCGAATGCGGCGAATGCCTGTTCTGCAAGAGCGGCAAGACCAACCTGTGCGTGGCGGTGCGCGCCACCCAGGGCAAGGGCGTGATGCCCGACGGCACCACGCGCTTTTCCTACAACGGCGAGCCGATCTACCACTACATGGGCTGCTCGACCTTCAGCGAGTACACCGTGGTGGCCGAGGTGTCGCTGGCCAAGGTCAACCCCGACGCCAACCCGGAGCAGGTCTGCCTGCTGGGCTGCGGCGTAACCACCGGCTTGGGCGCGGTCAAGAACACCGCCAAGGTGCAGGAGGGCGACACGGTCGCCGTGTTCGGCCTCGGCGGCATCGGCCTGGCCGTGATCCAGGGCGCGCAGCTGGCCAAGGCCGGTCGCATCATCGCGGTTGACACCAACCCCGGCAAGTTCGACCTGGCGCGCACCTTCGGCGCTACCGATTGCGTCAACCCGAAGGACTTCGACAAGCCGATCCAGCAGGTCATCGTCGAGATGACGGGCTGGGGCGTGGACCACAGCTTCGAGTGCATCGGCAACGTCAACGTGATGCGCGCAGCGCTCGAATGCGCGCACCGCGGCTGGGGCCAGTCGGTCATCATCGGCGTGGCAGGCGCGGGACAGGAAATCTCCACCCGTCCGTTCCAGCTCGTGACCGGCCGCAAGTGGCTGGGCACCGCTTTTGGCGGCGTCAAGGGCCGCAGCGAGCTGCCCGGCATGGTCGAGGACGCGATGGCCGGCAAGATCCAGCTCGAACCCTTCGTCACCCACCGCATGCCGCTGACCGAAATCAACGAGGCCTTCGACCTGATGCACGAAGGCAAGTCGATCCGCTCGGTGGTCCACTACGGATGAACGCTGCCATGGAACGCATAGAACAGCACGCCAGCTTCGGCGGACGCCAGGAAGTCTGGCAGCACGACTCGGTCACGCTGGGCTGCGCGATGCGGTTGGCGGTCTACCTGCCGCCGGCCGCGCTCGCCGGCCAGCCCTGCCCGGTGCTGTACTGGCTGTCGGGCCTGACCTGCAGCGAGCAGAACTTCATCACCAAGGCCGGGGCGCAGCAACATGCGGCGCAACACCAGCTGATCGTCGTCGCGCCCGACACCAGCCCGCGCGGCGAAGCGGTCGCCAACGACCCGGCCTACGACCTGGGCCAGGGTGCGGGCTTCTACGTCAACGCCACCCAAGCGCCCTGGGCGTCGCATTTCAGGATGCAGGACTATGTGGCCGACGAACTGCCAGCGCTGATCGAGTCGCAATTTCCGGCGACCGCAGCGCGCGGCATCTCCGGCCATTCGATGGGTGGCCATGGTGCGCTGGTGACGGCGCTGCGGCATCCAGGCCGCTACCGCAGCGTCTCGGCCTTCTCGCCCATCGTGGCGCCCAGCCAGGTGCCCTGGGGCCAGAAGGCACTGACGGCCTACCTGGGCGAGGACCGTAGCCGCTGGCAGGACTGGGACACGGTGGCACTGATTGCCAATGCAACGGAGCGGCTGCTGCTGCTGGTGGACCAGGGCGAGGCGGACGAATTCCTGACCAGCCAGTTGCGCCCCGAACTGCTCGAAGCCGCCTGCCAGCACGCCGGTCATCCGCTGACGCTGCGGCGCCACCCGGGCTACGACCACAGCTATTACTTCATCGCCAGCTTCCTGGCCGACCACTTCAGCCACCACGCGGACGCGCTGCGCGACTGAGCAGAAAGCGCTGGGTCAATACCAACAGGCCCATGACGCGCACATCCAAAGTCATTACAAGGAGCAAACCGAGATTCTATTTCGCCCTTCCTTCTTGGACTTGTACAGCATCTGGTCAGCAAGGGCGAGTAGCAGACCGGGGCTGTCACCTTGATCGGGAAAGACTGCAACGCCGGCCGAAAGCGTGATACTGATTTTGAAATCACCGTAGACTACCAGCATCTCCTCCAGTTGCCTTCGCCACGATTCGACCCGCTCCAGCGCCTGATCGACCGACATGCCCGGCATAATGACAGCGAACTCTTCCCCACCATAGCGGCAAATCAAGTCGCTTTCACGGGCACCTGCCTTCATTAAATCAGCCAGCGTCACAAGGACCTTGTCACCTGCGGCATGGCTAAAGTTGTCATTGACCAGCTTGAAATGATCAAGATCCAGCATGATGACTGCCAACCGGTCGCCGTCGCGTTTCGCGCGAGCGAATTCGCGCGGTAAAGTGGCATCAAGAAATCGGCGATTATAGAGGCCAGTGAGCGCATCGTGAGTTGCAAGCTCATGCAAGGCGGAAGTTTCTTCTGCCGCCTCGAGAAGCTGCTCTTCAAGTTGTTGTTTCGACTGCAGCAAATTGGTTTCATGCTGTCTGCGCTTGCTGACGTCACGGCCCACGCCTTGATAGCCGCTGATACGACCATGGCTATCATAGATTGGTACCGAGGTCATTTCTATCCAAACCTCACCCCCATTCTTCAGATTCATCGGCAATTCATATTTCAGCACCAGGCCGTGATGGGATGACAATTCGAGTTCACGGCGCTCCTGGAGTATGGTAGCGAAGATATCCTTCCCCTGCGGGGTGAGGTTGTCCATGATGTGGGTACCGACAACTTCCTCGCGAGCAAATCCACGCACACGCTGATCTGCCGCATTGACATAGGTGAACTGCATCTGTGCATCAGTACACCAGACCAGATCAGCCATGTTTTCTGCCAGCATGCGGAAATGCTCTTCGCTGGAACGTAGCTCCTCACGCTGGTGCAGCATCGTCCATTGCGACCTCGCAACGGCCAACGCCAGCAGCAGCAGGATGCAAAATCCTGTTGTCAGTTCCACGGCACGATGTTGCCACTCCTCGATCACTCCTGATTTATCAAAACCAAAAGCGACGAAAAAGGGGAATCCCTCGATCTGGCTGAATCCAAATATGCGCTCGCTTCCATCAAGATCCAGTCGGGTCAGGGCAGCGGACTGCGCTGCCGTTGAGATCAGAGGACCTGGAATACTCAGGTCAGTCGCCTTTTCTTCCATGGATTTTTCCAACAGGGGACGACGAGCCAGGAGGATCTGGGCGTCATCAAGCAGGGCAATAGAATCACCAGACTCGAGATTCAGTGAATCAAACCAGTGTTGCGCCTTCTCAAGCTCCATGACAGCCATCACACCGCCTTGAAAGTCGCCTGTCGGCGATGTGAAGTTTCTCGAGAGCATCAGCACGCTCGATCCCGAGGCCGACTTCGCCCCGGAAACATAACTGACCAGCGGACCAGGGCCGGCGTGCGCCTTGCGGGCCTCGCAAAGTGCCGGCTTTGAACTGGCGCCCGTATGATCACCGGATTCGGTTGCTGTAAATACACAATCCTTGTTGAAAACAACCAGGAAGAAATCAGGCACCGTATCGGATTTCTCCTTCAGCAACTGGGTCATGCGTTGCACATGATTCCGATCGTAATCCGGATAAACAATATCCTGCGGCTGGATTCTCCCCAGCAGGTCGCGCAAAACGTAATCGGTAGCAAGTACCTGGGTACGAAAGGACTGACCAATGATCTGGCTGCGCTGCATGGCTCGATACGACTGGTCGGCCAGAACCTTCACGTATCCTTTTTGCAGATCGAAGGCGAGCCATCCTCCAAGAACCATGAAAAAGACCAGCAGTGCACCGTAAATCTTGAACAGGGACGGCTGCAGCGATGGGTGTACTGGTGATGGCTCACCGCTGAAAATTTTCGGCATTGTGACCATTACCCTGACCGATGGAAATCAGAAGGGCAAGAAAGAGGTCACGCGCAAACCCATGACCTGGTTGCGCTTGGCCCCGTTCCAGCCACCATCCTTGGCAAGCAGCGAATCACCGCTGCTGTGGTACATGTCGTAGGTCATGCCCAGGGTGACGAACGAATTGAGCTTGTAGTTGAGCGTGAGCTCGCTCACAAAAGTGATATCGCCCTTGGCACCCTGTTGGTATGGCGTGTTGTCGGTGCCGACGCGCGTTGCCGATTGTGAAACCAGCGCGTAGAACTTGCCGAGGTCGTAGCGCATGCCGACGAGAAAGTTCACATCCTCGAGCTGCCCTTCACCCTTGGCATAGCTGGCGCGGCCAAAGCCCGCCCAGCTCTTGTTGAAACGGTAGCTGGCGGAGGCCATCACGGCGTTGACCTGCGGCGCTTTCTCACCCGGAACCGGCCACACGGCGTCCTTGTCGAAAAAACGGAAGGCGTCGATGTGGTTGAAGGTCAGCTGGTAGTGCTGCTGCTGGTCCTGGAAGTTCAGTTCGACAACATAGGCCGGATCGCCCTTGACCAGATTACGCGCAGCATCGAGGGTCTCACGATCGCCGAAGGCGTCGCCAGCGATGCCGGTGAGGGACAGGCCATTGCCATAGTCCTGCTTGACAACCAAAGCCACCGAGGGGAAGGGAGGCGCGACGACGCGGGTGGCGGCGTTGCCGTAGTCGTTGCCATGGTTCAGATCACCGCCGAAGATCGGATCGGCGAGATACCAGTTCGAGGTATCGATCTTGCCCAACATCACCATCGTGCCGCCCTTCAGGTACGTCGCCGCCAGTTCGTGCAGGCCAGACTTGTAGTCGACGGCCTCGCGCGAGGTCCCGGTGGTCTCGACGGTGTTGACACCAAAAGCCATCGGATTGGTGAGCGAATAGGCGCTGCCGCCGCCGAGCGTGCGGTTGTCGGCATAGGAGCCCATGACGGTCCAGTCACCTTGCTTGAACTGCAGCACGAACAGGTTCTGCAGGCGCCCGCCCTGGTCGGTCACGAGATCCGGCCGGAAGGGGCTGTGCCGGTTGCGCAGGGCGTCTTGCGTACTCTGCTGGAAAGTGACGTTGTCGAGGAGAAAGCCGCGCCAGCCATCGCTAGACTCCTGCGCCGCGTCTCGGGCTTGGGCAGCGCAGGAGAACAGGGTCGCGAGCATGAGAATTGACAGTTTGGCATCCATTTGAAAAGATGATACCTTGTCATATTGGATAAATCTGTGGCAGGACCAGACTACGGTCTTGAACTACTTGAAGTCGTACAGCACCGCTGCAACAGCTGACGCGGTGGTGAGTGCATGGCCGTTCGGTGGCAGTCATGATTTCCCGCGAACTTTTCGACCTGCAGGGACCGCCTGATGGCCCAGGCCGGCACAGACCGCTGCCCGCCATCGACGGACTGCTGGCGGCCACGGCCTTGCAGCACGACCTCATGCTAGACCAGAATGCTGTGCAAATCCATGAGAGAATTTGACAACAAAAATCCAAGAAAGAAGTAAAAAATGGCCATGGTCTATTGCCGGGGTTGCGGCAAGGAAGTCCACGAAACAGCGCCGACTTGCCCACACTGTGGAGCTTTGCAGCAGGTTGTATCGGGCACCCTCAAATCCCAGACGGTAGCCGGATTGTGGTGCGGCTTCCTTGGAGGCTTTGGTGCGCACCGTTTTTACCTCGGGAAAACTGTCTCAGGTATTTTGTACCTGCTCTTCTGCTGGACATACATCCCTGCCTTGATTGCCTCGGTAGAGATGCTGCTGATTGCATTTTCCAGTCAACAAACATGGGCTGCAAAACATAACGGTGGCACCCTCACCCCTCCCGTCCATTGGACCATCAAGGCACTGGCCGTGCTGGGACCTATTTTGATAATTACAGGCATTTTGGCAGCCATCATGGTCCCAGCCTACGAAGGCTACACGCAACGCGCCCAGCAATTTCAATCCTTGCTGCTGGCAGTCCCCATCATTGGCTGAAGGACCTCAAGCCCAGGTGATCTCGCCCAAACTCTTCTTCCGGCTCGGCGTCAACCAGTCCTCGCTGATCGACTGAAGTTGGGTTTTATTCAGAGTGATGAGAGGGATTTTTCGATCGAGGTCTGCTTGAGGTGACTTTGATCGACAGGGACTCTTCACTGCCTGGCACAGTGCGACGGCACAGCCAGGCGGGTTACCGCAAGTCAGTCGATGAAAAACCCCAAGTGAATCAATCACTTGGGGTTCAAAGTGGTGGAGCTGGGGGGATTTGAACCCCCGTCCGCACATTGCATATCAACAGCTTACGGCAATCGGTGCGAAATCGGTGCGATTCGACCGAATTTCATAGCCAATGACAGCCAACAATCAATTGTTACTTCGTGTAACACCGCTCCGCTTGTCGTGCAGCGACCAGGCTACGCCAGCCGCAGTGGCCACGCCACCGGCGATGGCCTCGATGCTCGCACCATCCAGCGAGTAGCGTGCAGCCAGCGCGCCGCCAACGGCGGTCAGAATATGGCGCAGCAGCGCCGTGATGACTTGAGCGTTCAGCATTATGGGCTCCCTGTTCAGTTGTCCTGCGCTGCGAGCAGCAGGTTCTCGGCGCCGCGCCGCGTCCAGCCGCGGCCGTAGGCGTCGAATGTGGTCAGGCTGGACCAGAAGCGCAGCCGGTGCGCGACAAAGCGCAGCAGCACGTCGTTGTGATCCATTCGTGTCAGCGCGGCCTGAGAGACCGCCCCCCAGGCTCCGTCATCAGCCACGCCGACCGCTCGCTGCAGGAAGCGGATCGCATTGGCGCGGCCATGGTTCACAGCTGCGTCGAACAGCTGGAATTTGACTGCCGGATGAGCCTCGCCCAAGACGCCCCAGAAGTCCTCTCGATAGATGCTGCGTGCCTGCTCCAGCGTCATGTGCTCAATGTCCAGGTGCGGGTAGCTCGCCGCCGAGACTCCGAACTTTGTCCCCTTGAGCTGGCCGGCGCCAGGCTTTCCGCCCGTCCAGTTGCCTGGGTCCTTTGCATCGCGAGTGAAGCCACCCTCATGCCCGATGAGTCTGGCAAACGCTGTATCGAAGTCGATCATTCCCACCATTTCCACCTCCACCAGTTGAACAGCATTGCGTAGCCAATTGGGTTCATGGTCAGCCCTCCTTCGCTCGCGTGCGGATGATCAGCACCGCGAAGCCCAGCATCACGGCGGTCTCGGCCAGCGTGGGGCGCTCGAGGCGCATGAGCTCGCGGTAGTCGTCTGGCTTGACGCCCAGGTGCAGCAGCGCGGGCGCGATCAGGCCGCCGCCGGCGCCCAGGGCCAGCAGGGACCAGGCCAGCGCTTTCAGGCTGTCGACCAGGCGCTGGTGCCGGGTCAGGCCAGGCGCACAGGGCGCGGTGCGCTCGAGCTTGTTCAGGGCCTCGGCCAGCACGATCAGCGACGCCATCCAATGCAAGACCTGCAGCGCGGTCATGCCGCACCTCCCTCGCGGTCAGGCTGCTGCGGCACGACGCGGGCCAGCACGGCCAGCAGCACGCGCTGGGCGCCACCGCCGACCGCAAACGCGCTGCCCAGCTGCGCCGCGTCCGGCAGCTGGCCGATCAGCATGACCATGGGCGCCAGGTAGCCGGCGGTCAGCGAGCTGGCCAGCGCGACCATCATGCGCCTCAACGTCGTTCTCAGCAGCGCCGACCAGGTGTCGCCGGTGCTGGGCACGCTGTTGAGCAAGATGATCGCGACCAGCGCGCCGGAAAATCCGGCGATCAGGATCTCGGGGCGCAGGCCCAGCGGGATGCCGGCGATGGTCAGGGCCGGCACGGCGATGGAGCCGGCGGCCAGGGTTGCGGCGGTGGTGGTTGTGGGCTCAACCATTACTGCCCCTGAAAGACATAACTTCCGCTCAGACTGACACCAGTCACGGACTGAGTAGCCATTCCGTATACCTGGATCTGACCGAGAGCGTTCACCTTCGCAATCAGAGGCTTGGTCAACCCGTTGCCATCGAAACCGCAGCACGACAGGTACTCGTCGAACACGGGTAATAGACCGGAAAGTTGTGCAACCGTGACCCAAGCTCCGACAGCGCCTGTAGCTCCACCAATAAGCTGACCAGAAATTCTGACACCTCCGCCATATCGAGCCGCCCTGAATGTTCCTTGTCCGTCAGTCCATGAGTTCTGAAACGTCACCGCGATCGACATGACAGAGGATATTCCACCGAGCGCGTTCTGAACGCAAGTGATGTCCTCTGCATTGAGTTCGTCGTTTGCGTTGTTTCGAACTCCCCACCCTGTGTTTTCGCCGGAATACAGTTTACCGTGACGCGCAGGGGCGTCGAACAGGTATCCATCACCACCACTTGAGCTCTTCGAGTAGCCGCTTCCGATGTCTACATTCTTTGCGCCATTGGCAACGCGGAGTCCGCCTTTTACGCACGAATTGAGGGCATGACGGCCGATCGCATATCCGACCGAATGCTCTCCGATCACCACAGCCTGAGTGATGCCACCACCAGCGCCGCTGATACCGCCGGCGGTGATGGAGCCGATGTTGACATCAACAATTGGTGCGTTCGTGGCAGCAGCTTCGGCGATCACATAATCAGCATTGATAGCGACGATTTTCCCAATCGTGATACTTGACAGGGACTGACTTTGAGCCTCAAGCAGGACACCTGCAGACGACCTGGATGCGTCACCATTGATGATGATGCTATTCAAAACAACTTTTCCAGCCGATGCACCTGAATCGGCCTTGATGATAAGGCCGTCCGCCGTCTGATATTTTGCAACGGTGGTGTCGCCAACGAAATCGTAGACTTTGATGACGTGTCCGTGATAACCGCCAATAACCTTAACGATTCCCGTCTGCTGGAACCCAGCTCCTGCTTGATTCAGGATGCAGTGAGTGTTCGATGCTGGGTTTCCTGCTACAACATCAGAAGCGAGCACGATGATATCGCCGTACTTGATGGCTGCATCGATCCCCACGTTGATGTTGCAGAATGCGTCGTTGTATTGCCCTCCAGCAAGGTTGACGCGCACCCAGTCACCGTAGTCAATCCCGAGATTGAACACGTTGAGACCCTTAGCCTGGTTGTAAAGCTGGCCTTGCAGGATGGTGCCTGATCCGTCAACGAGTCGCTTGTTTACGGAATCGTATTGCGGACAACCTTCACCGATGATTGATACGTTAGGTTTGGTGTTATCTCCAATGCCGAATATGCTGTAGCTTCGTTTTCCTAGTTTTAGCACTACACCCCCGTTCGATGGGATGGCGTTGTAGGCCGACAAGAAATTTCCACTGTATGGCGGGTGATCGACGTTGATGATATGGTGTCCAGATTTCAGATACTGCTCGATGCTCCCACCGCCTGCAGCTCCTATCATTGAAGCACCGCCACTTGCAGCCAGATCATCCGCCGTCACACCCTGAATCAACCGGAATTTCGAAAAGTCAAATGTCGTGCCAGTTGTGAACGGCAACGATGACAACTTCGGCGCGTACACATTTCCCTGATACTCAACAGTCTGCGTCGTCAGCGTCAGCGAGATTCCAGCCGCATGCGCCACAGGCGGCGCATATCCAATCCCGCCAAGCACAACATCAGCGGCTGCATCAATGCCGGCCATCGTGCGACGATTGACTCCGAACCTGTCGGTGTAATACTGACTGACTCCACTGACAACCTCATCCAGCTTTTCTGCATTGAAAAGCAGGTCGCTAGGGTCTTGGCTTGGGACGGGGTTGCTGGTCGGCATCAATCGGCTCCATAGATTCGGCTGTCGTACTGAGCCAATGCTAGGGAGACGGTCCCGTCAGCCGCCGGTCGAATCTCGGTGACGGTGTAGAGGCCCGCCGCCTCCATTTCGGCATCCGTCAGGCCGGCAGCGAATGCGTAGCGGCTGCCGAGCTGGCGCGCGCCGCCGGCGACGTAGACACCCGCTGGCAATGCTGCAACCTGGATGCCGTCTCCGGCCGGATAGCAGACCTGCGTCGTGCCGACCTGCCGCCCATCAGTCCCCGTGAACATGATTCGTCCGCTGCTATGGCCCTTCCAGTCAACAGGCTCGCTCGGCGTGATGACGTTGCCGCTGATCGCCAACACCTCGCCGGCCTGCAGCCCGTCGTCGCCCGCGAAGTCGTTCGGGTCGATCCAGCGAACCAGGGAGCCGATGCCCAGGCCACTGGCGTCTGCCAGGGCCGTATCGCTCACGCTGACACGCTGGTAGATCAGCCTGCGCGCCTCGAGCTGCGCGCGGTTCTCGGCCTGGGTCAGCGTCGTGCAGCCCTGCAGCTTGATCTTGCGCGGGTTCTCGCTGATGCCGGCCACAGGTGTTCCGCTGCTGATGTTCAGGCGGACGTAGGACTTCTTCGCCTGGGTCGCCTCATCAACATATTCGACCTCTACACCATCATTCGAGGCCGGCAGATGGGCCGCGTAGCTGATGGTCGAATCTCCGCTGGCCGCGAGGTTGCGGTAGTCGAGCTGCAGCTCGGGATACAGCCGCGCTTGGTCGCGCGTGGCGGTCCATTGCGTGCCGTCGCGCCACACGACGCACCTAGCTGTGTTGGCGACGTACTGCAGGCGTTCGCCCAGGCTCATGTCGGCATCATCCAGGCTGCCGTCAAAGCGCAGCAGCGGCGAGTTCTCGCCGTGCTCGGTGTTGATGGCGGCCAGTGCGGCGGTATCCAGCCCGGCGATGTCGTTGCCAGCGATGGTCCAGATGTGCGCCATGACGCAGGCGAAATTGCGCGATTCGCTCAGGGCGTCACTGGTCAGCGTCCTGACATGTCGATGCCAGCGCAGGTTGAACTTGCGGTCGCTGAAGCCCGTGGCCGCCAGTGTGGCCTTGGTCGTCACGCGCAGCACGGTCACGCCCGGCAGCACCTTGGTGGCGTAATGCCGCACCGCGTAGACCTCCTCCAGCTTCGCCACGTCTGCGCCCTGATCGCCGACCTGGGAACTGGTGCGCGTGAACTGGATGCGGTAGCGGCCAGAGCCAGCGCTTGGCGTCACCTTGGTCGTGTGGAAGCGCTGGTCGAACGTGTCGGCGGTGTAGGTATCGTCCTGCTGCTGCCGGGTGCCGGCAATCTCCACGCCGGCAGCGTCGACCTGCCACCATTCCGCCCGGATAGTCACGCTCCCCTTCAGGCCACGCAGGAAGACCGTGTTCCACCAGAGCCGATCCGCCGCCAGGGGCAGCGTGAAAGGGCCGACAGTGGTATCTGACGATCCATTCGGGGTGATGGAAAAGGTCGCCGGCTCATTGGTCCAGTCGGCCGCCCAGGCGCTGCTGCTGAGCGTGAACGTCGCGTTACCGCCGCCGACCGTGTAGCCCAGCACCGTGCACATCTCGCCGAAGCTCGGCACTGGGTCGCCTGCGCTGTAGGTGAACGACACATCGGCGGTGCCATCCGGCGCGAGCGACTTGAGTTGGTCCAGGTCGGCGCCATCAGGGATCGTGATCGTGACCGTGAACGAGTTCGCGCCACTGGCTGCCGTGAAGCTGCCTGACTTCGACAGCGCTGCAAACGGCACCGGATAGGCCAGCTCCTGGCCGTTGACCTCATCGCCGGCGAACGCTTCGTAGACATCCTGCAGCGTGGTCGTACCGAACTCCGGATATCCACTGGCCGCGACCGGCTCGAACACCTCGTAGCTCGAGCCGTCGATGTCGCCGATCGGTGTCTCGGCGTACTGCACGGCGGAGATAGCCCCCTTGCCGCGGCTGACGCACAGCCACTCGGTGACGAATTTCACCTGGTCGACGTACTCGATCGTCGAGGGCTGGATCAGGTCCGGCCAGACGCGGCGGTAACCGTAGACATCGGGGATGGCCTGGTAGGCGCGCGCTATGTTGGATTGCCCGGTCAGGCGGTTGTTCGGGCTGTCCTTGCCTGCGGCCCCGGTGTCGGGCATTTTCGGCATCATCGCGAACGCTACGACTGCTGATGCGACGGCGGCCACAATGACCCAGGTTGCAATCTCGACGCCAGTTTCTGGCCGATGAATGACGGCCACGCGATCCAGCACGCTCGGCGGCTCATCCATGCGCGGGTCGGTCAGCGGATCGACTGTCACGCCGTTGATGCGCAGCTCGCACCCGGCACCACCGCCAGGCATGTGCCGCGCGATGTTGTCCTGCAGGCTGATGGAGTGGTCGAGCTCGACCTGCTGGCGGCCAGTGATTCCGGCTGGGTCGTTGATGATGGTCAGCATGAGGTGTAGCGGTAGAAGCGAAGGTCGGCGTAGAGGTGCTGCATGGTCGAAAGCCTGGTCAGCCGCACGCTGCCAGGCCTGTTTTCCGTGCCATCGGAGTGCAGCACCATGCCGCCGCCCGCGACCACGACCCCGCAGTGATGCGGGATGCCGCTCTGCCAGCCGACAAAGCAGGCCGCCTCGTGCTCTGGCCCGCACGGCTCCCATCCCTGCCAGCCATCAGCGAACGCCAGGTTTTCTCCGGTGTCGGCATCCGGGCGGCCGTCGAGCTCGACGCCAAGCACCTCTCGGAAGTACAGCACCAGGAGCCCGTAGCAGTCGCAGGCCCGCCAATCGGATCGCCACTTGACCCACGGTATGCCGACTGCGCGGCTGATAAATTCGGATTGTGTGAAGCGTCCTGGCATCCGACCGATGCTAGGGAGGGCGTCAGATCAGCTCGAGGCCAGTGAAGACCGAGGGGTCGTAGATCACCCCTGCCTGCATCCTCATCGGGTTATTGTCTGTCGCCGTCACCTGCACCGCGTCCGCGCTGAACTGCACGCCGCCGGCCTCGGCCGCGTAGAGCTGCCAAGTCATCTGCGGCGCGGCCGTGTCACCCAGGTAGATCGCGTAGGTGACGCGGATCGGCTCGCGCGAGCCCGACGACTGGATCAGCTTCAACTGGCGCTTGAACTCGCGCCCGACGACCTGGCGCGGGAAGCTCATCGTCAGCTTGGCCTGAGTGTCTGACTTCTGATCCGGTGGCTTTATCGACATCGGCGCTGGCGTGTGCACATGGCTGCCGAGCGTGACCTCTGCGAACTGGTTTGCGACCAGGCGGAAAGGCGCATCAAAGGCCGGGTGCTCGAACACGATGCTGTGGTACTCGGCCAGCGGGGGCTTTGTCGCCCAGAATTGAGCTTTGTCCATCAGGTCGGCATCTCGCTGGTGACGGCCTGATCCAGTAGGCCGCCCCACTGCGCCCAATCTGGCAGCGCGACAATCAGGTCGGCTGAATCCAGGTAGGCGGCCGGGATGACCTGTGCGCGCGCCATGATCCGCGCCTGGTAGGTCCAGGCCTGTCCATCCTCGGCGGCATCCAGTAGGCCATCAGGCAGGAAGCGGCAGGTGTGCGTGACCAGGCCGAACTCAGTGCGGATCGGCAGCGTGAACTCATCCAGGCCGCGCCGGATCGTCATGGTGAACCAGAGCTGGAACGCGACCGCTTCGGTCTGCGTGAACTTGAAGCTCACATCCCAGAACACTGGCGCGTCAGTCCCGACCGCCTGCACATAGCCATAGCCCCGGCGCGGCTCCGACATGCGAAACGCCGCCGGCTGACCCCTGCTTTTTGAGGAGCTAATGATCGTTCTGAGGTGCAAAGGGAATGGCGCTGGCATGGTGTCTCATGCTAGGGAGGTCATCCAAATGGCAGAATGCTGAAAACTTGTCACAAGGAAAACTCATGAGAACGATGCTTTCAGCCGCGGCGGTTGCACTAGCTTTGGTGGGCTGCGCCACCGTTGAAACCGTGCCACCGCTATCGGTGGTCGATGTAGTCCCCGTCGAAGGCAAGTCGGCGTCGCAGCTTTGTCACGCCTCAAGGGACTGGGCTGCGCTGAACTTCAGGGACTCAAAGTCGGCGATTCAGGTCTTTGATGCCGATAGAGGTCAGATGATTGGCAGGGGGGTGCTGCCCGTGTACGTCATGGGTGTGCCAATTTCCGTTTCCTTCTCTATGTCAGTTGAATGCAAAGACGGACGCATTAGGGCGTCGTTCAGCGACTACGCCATACTGAACCGCCCCGGGTATTGCGGAGGCCCGGGGTTGTGAGTCAGACCGACATGG
>Ga0156629_148_pt2 | contig 26855 bp, 23 predicted proteins | sample RifOxyC3_FD_110703 | JGI IMG/M metagenome (GOLD analysis project Ga0156629, IMG submission 110703) | Burkholderiales bacterium RIFOXYC12_FULL_65_23 | reverse complement strand
CCGCGTAGCGCTGGGCCCAGCCGAACACGGTGGTGGTGTTCAAGCCCATGACCCGCGCGATCTCGCGCCAGGGCAGCCCCAGCTCCTGGCGCAGGCGCATGGCCTGGCTGCGCAGAGCCTTGAGCGCATCCGGGGAAAGCTTTCGCGCGTCGATCTTGTCCATGGTCAATAGGCTACACGTTCCGGTCAATCATTGCCACCTAAATAATAACTTTCGGGTTGTTTGTAAATCCGGTGGAAAAAAAGAATGACTGCCTGTTTAGCGAAGAAACTAAATCAATTTGCGCAATATGATGTGATTTTGCGCTTGTTGTCTTTGAGTATAGGGCGTAATTTAGATCAGATGAATCTAATTCCACAATAAGGGCCGTTATGTCTAGATCAAAGCAAGACTTTAATACTTTATGTTTGGTTGATGGAAATTTTATTTTAAATATTTCATTGTAGTGAGGCTGGAAATATCTAATCAATCCAGCTTCAATTAAGCCGATTTTTTGCCTTTTATTGGGTGGGTTTCTTGCTGCATTTAAAAATCTGATTTCATTTTCATCAGAATTGTCGGCATCTTTTGCTCTCCCGTCCATGGATGCGATAACTTGTCCATGCTCGAATTGATACATGAATATCATAATCTCTTTGTCTGGATAGTCATGATTGGTCAAAGCGAGTATTTTTTGAAGTGTTGCATGACTAGCTAGTCGGTCCAGGGCTGACCGATTGCCTTGATCGCCCTGTGCTTGGCCGACGTATAGTACTTCGTAACTATTTAACTCACCAATTCCAAAGTTCTTAGAGAGATAGGCATTCGCAAGATAGCTGGCAGGGAGGTAGGTTACCTCTTGGCCTTGATGGTTTAGACTTCGAATTTCACGATAGGGGTATTTGCAATCGATGGAAATTGCATCATCTTCCAGCTTCCATCGATAATCATTGAAATCTATTGCAGTCTCTGTTCCATTAATCTTGTAGAAAATCTTGCCGAAAAGCGTGTCATTCTCGTGCTTTAGGAATTCTGGCTTGAAGTATGGGGATGGTCTGGCTGTTATGATGTAAATATGGCATTGCGAGATATTTTCTCGATCTGTGGGTTTAATTTCTCCGCCCTTCAAAAGCTGATGTGCTGTCATCATGCTGGTATAGCTGTTCATGTAGCCAACGCCATATTCTGTAATATATTTTCTTTTCATTCTAAATTTTTTCTTTTATTGTTTAATCCATGGGCGTGCTGCTGCTTGCAATAGCTGGCCTTGCAGGTTGTCCACCTAAGAGATGTTTTTTGCCAATTTGATTTCGGCTAGTTTATTTTCCGCGCGTGAATATTGCGCTTCTGTTAGCTAACCATCCGATTCACAACAGCATCCAATTCGGCGCCACTTAATCCCAAGCCTGACCAACCTTCGGCAAATTTGGCACTTTGTGATCTAGGCAGTTGGTGACTTGTCAGATTTCTAATTCTGACCCGTGCAGGCAATGATGCTCCTTCGCCTACAAAAATCGCTTCTTGCTGAGCGAGGTTTGGTAAGGCCTTTGTCATTCCAGAAAGGCCATCCGGCAGAAAGCGAGCGACATGCTGTTGATCGGCTTGATTTGTCAATCGCAAGACTAGCCATGTGCCGCATTGCGATATGACGGTACTTTCAACGTCTGCTGGACGTTGGCTGACAAGCATCAAACCAAGGCCATACTTTCTACCTTCTCGTGCGATTCTTCTAATTGCAATTTGTGCAGTTGCATACTCGGCCTCACCTCGATCTGGTACATACCTATGGGCCTCCTCGCAAACCAACAAAATAGGGTCTTTTTTACGTTCGTCAGATGTTTGGTACAGTTTGTATTGGAACAATAACCTCGCGAGCATGCCCGCAAGTGGCCCTGCTACTTCGTTCGGCAAGCCGGAGATATCCAGTATTCGAATGTCTTTCTTGTTGTCATCACCAGCTTGGGGTTCGCTAATGAATTGGGCAAGAATTTGAGAAAGGGTCGGGGCGCCTGCATCCCAGTTAGCCATCAAAAAATTTATGCGCGGATCGCGCCGCAGAATTGCTAGCTTATCTAAAATCGACTTGAAGTTTTTAGTGAAGTCACCGTCCGGGATACGTTCCAGAGTGTTTGTTTTGCTGACACGAGCACCTTGCAAGTAGGTTATATGATTGATCAACTCATCCAACGAGAATGGACGAGGCTTATCGCGATCAAATTCAACAATTGCTTGTGCCTCAACACCTACTTTGGGGCGAGGATCATCTGGGTTGCTGCCATCTGTGGGAGCAGCTCCACCGTAATTATTTGGTGACGGATCAACTAGACCAGCTGCGACCAATCTTGCATATGTCAGTGCTTTGTAGATTACGTTGTTTTGTGAAGTTGCTTCAAATTCTGTTTTTCCTATTGCCAGTGATCTAAATTCGTCTGCTGACATTAGCCAGTAGGGCAGATTAATTGGTTCGCCTTGCGCCTGTTCGTGGCCAATCGGATCGTATGCGCGATAAACAACTGCGCGCTCTCCAAATGCCTGTCCATACTCGCCGTGCGGATCAAGAATGACGATTCGTGGGCGGCATAAATCTGTACCATTCGGCTTGTGCTCAAGGACGCTGTGAAGCAGTGCTGCTACAGCCCCAGATTTTCCAGAGCCAGTTGACCCCAAGACGGCGCAGTGCATGCCAAACATTTTGTCAATATTGGCACGACATCGAGCTGAGTCTGCGCCAACGTATGTTGCAAATGGAACTAATGGGTCGATTTCCTCGTTATGAAGCTGACCTTCTGCAGATTTGTACAGATCGATTGCCTCATCGCGTGTGAGGAGATATACGCCTTGACGCGGCAACGGATAAGTAGAAACGCCACGGGTAAACTTTAAGGTTCCATTTGCTCCTTGCCAAACTCCTTCTGCAAACAACTCAATTTCCATGATCCGTTGGTCTGCCTCGGGTGGAATAGGCTGCCCTAGTTCTATCAATTCCTCCGACCGCATTCGCAACAATGTTATGAAGCCGAATACCAAGCGGCGGCCAAAGTGAACTTTCACGATACTGCCAATTTGTCCGATTGGGTAAACACGTCCTTCATGACTGCGTGTTAATTCTGTTACGTCGCCATTTAATTCAAGCCGAATGGTTGTGCCTGATACTTCAATAATATTGCCAATTTTCAGATCGGCAACCAGATCAAAATTGGCCATTACACAACTCCTTCTGCGCCGTTTTGCAGTACGTCAGTAACTCCGCTAAAAGTCCACCAATTTAACGACGATCCATCAGTTCGTCCATGCAGCGGCCCAACGGGACCTGCGTAAAGCCCGCGTTGGGTCATAACGTAGACTCTTTTTCCCCAAGAAGATTGACGCCATGCCTCAAGCACTGGCGGGATAAGATCAAACTCTCCACAAAATGCAAGAATGGTCGTCTTACTCGTTGGTGCGGACAACGCGAATTCAATTTCCTGATTTATGTGGTCATCTCCAAAACTGTATCCGCAGATGGCAAGGACGTTATCGCTTCCATTGGATAGTGCACGTCTGAAGACATCAAATTGCGCAGCAAATGGATCTCGTTGAGTGGCGATGTATTTTGTTGCTTGCGGATAGATTAGAACGCGACCGGCACGGTCAGGGTAGAGGTCCCTATCTCGAACCCGCCATACCTTGCCATCATCCCCTAGATGCCAGTCAATCGACCCATGCAGTTTTATGACGTGTGCGCGGCAACCCGTCGCTGGTTCAGCATCGCCGTACCTGTGGTTTCTAAATGCAACCGCTCCGCCAGAGAATCCGTCCCAATATGAGTAGCAACCAAGAGCTAGTGCATCTTCTAGAAGCGTGTCGTAGTTCGTGGTGAAAAACCGGATTGGTGGCCGCCTACTATCCAAGCCAGCTTGGCGCTTTCCGATTAATGCGTTCACAAAAGCGATGTGATGCGTTACAGAAACCATTGGATTGTCATATGAGCCGACGACCGCAGCGGTTGTTCCATCAGCGGCGCGATAGCCCCACTTCACCGTATCTGATATGTACATGAGGATCTCAATGTGCGCCGCTTCAAGTGTGCTAACGGAATATTCAACGCCAGCGATAGTCACCTTTTGAGAGCTACTTCTATTGCCGAGAGTGGTGTAGTCGCCGAGCTGGCTTAAAAGGTGTTCGATGTGTGTTTTTTTCGGAAGCTCGGCCAATAATGCGTCTAGCAATGGCTTATGGGTAGAGGTAGCCGCAAGCTCCATTACGCGATGTGTTAGTGGGTACATCAAGGGTATCCCTGCATCGAGACTAACACCGGCACCAAGCAGCCACATTTGGTTTGGTCTACTTAGAAATTCATCTAGTTGCTGCAAGTACCCATCGTCAACTGCGCTCATTAATACCTCCTCTGCATTTATTACGGATTTCTTTTGTGTCAGGCAATCTGCACTAGAAGGTGCTTGCCAAGGGAAGGTCTGCAAAACCCCGGCTATGGCCGCCAGATGTGAGACAGTAGCGACATGAAGCAGAGCTAGCACCAGCACCTAGAAGGATGACTGCAGGCATAAAATATGAGGAATTATTTGAGTCAATAGATTAAAACGGGCAGGCACCTGAGGTACAAAATATTCGCATACCAAGGTAGGCAAATTTTAGGAAATAATTTTCCTTGGCACTATCCCACAAACGGCGGTAGGCAGCGTCCGATTTTTTCTTCAGAAATGAACGTCAGCTTATGGCCGGTACCGATCAATCAACATACCTGAGCTGACGACTACAACCTCTGTCAAACATCCATCCAAGCAAACCGCTCGAACATCAACATCAACTTTGTATCCTTTTTGACTTTATACATCAAATAAGAAACTCTGTCGACCTGGTCGCGCTTCCTCACCTCGCCCTCAACCTCCTGACCCACCAGTCCCCCGCGAACTGCACCAGGCTGACCAGCGCGATCAGCACCACGATCACGGCGATCATCACCGTCGTGTCGAAGCGCTGGTAGCCGTAGCGGATCGCCAGGTCGCCGAGTCCGCCGGCCCCCACGGCACCGGCCATGGCCGAGGCGCCGATCATCGACACCAGCGTGATCGTGAAGCCGCCGATGATGCCGGGCAGCGCCTCGGGCAGCAGCACATGGCGGACGATATGCCAGCGCCGGCAGCCCATGGCCTGGGCGGCCTCGATCAGTCCGTGCTCGACCTCGCGCAGGCTGACCTCGGCGATGCGTGCGAAGAACGGGGTGGCGCTGATCGACAGCGGCACCACGGCGGCCCAGATGCCGATCGTCGTGCCCGTGATCAGCCGCGTCAGTGGAATCAGCGCCACCAGCAGCACGATGAAGGGCGTGGCGCGGAAGGCGTTGACGATGCCGCCCGCGATCCGGTTGAAGCGCGGCGCCTCCAGCACCCCGCCCGGCGAGGTCAGCACCAGCAGCACCGCCAGCGGAATGCCGGCGACCAGCGCGATCAGGCCCGAGGCACCGACCATGACCAGCGTGTCCAGAAAAGCCTCCCAGAGGCGTTCATACATGATCGGCGACATATCCGAGCTCCTTGGCGTGGTGGCAGAGTTGTTGTTGGACCAGTTCGGTGGCGGCGGGCCCTTGGGGCCCCGTGGCAATCAGCAGCCGGCCGTGCGTATGGCCCTGGATGCGATCGACGCCGCCGTGCAGCAGCCGCACCCGGCTGCCCAGCAGGCTGGCGATGCGGTCGAGGTCGGGCTCGATCCGGCCCTGGCCGGTAAAAACGAGCTCAAGCACCCGCTGGTACGGCCCGCTGATGGGTGCCTGCTGGAGCAGCCTTTGCAGCAGGTCCTGCGGCAGGTCATGCTCGAGCGGGCGCAGCAGGGCGCGCGTGGCGTCATGCCGGGGCTCGCCGAACACGGCCCAGACCGGACCGGTCTCGGCGATCTGCCCTTGCTCCAGCACCAGCACCTGATCGCAGATCTCGCGGATCACGCCCATCTCGTGCGTGATCAGCACTACCGTCAGCCCGAGCTGGCGGTTGATGTCGCGCAGCAGCGCCAGGATGGATTGCGTCGTTTCGGGGTCGAGCGCCGAGGTGGCTTCGTCGCAGAGCAGGATCTCGGGGTGGTGCACCAGCGCGCGCGCGATGCCCACGCGTTGCTTCTGTCCACCCGACAGGCGACCGGGGTAGGTGTTTTCCTTGCCATTGAGTCCGACCAGCTCCAGCAGTTCGTTGACGCGCTGGCGCACCTGAGACTCGCGCACGCCGGCCACGCGCAGCGGCAGCGCCACGTTGTCGAACACGGTCTTGGCCGACAGCAGGTTGAAATGCTGGAAGATCATGCCGATGCGCCGGCGCAGCGCGACCAGGCCGTTCTCGTCGAGCTCGGCAATGTCCTCGCCGTCGACCCGCACGCGGCCTTCAGTCGGGCGCTCGAGCCGGTTGATGGTGCGCAGCAGGCTGGACTTGCCCGCGCCGCTGCGGCCGATGATGCCGAAGATGCTGCCGGCCGGGATTTCGAGCTCGATCCCGCTCAGGGCCGCCACCGGCCCGGCTGACGAGTGATAGGTCTTTCCCACGCCCTCGAAGCGCACCGAGCCGGCTGCCGGATGCGCGGGCTCGGTGCTGCCAGCCGGCGCGGCCTGCGGCAGGCGTTGCGCAGCTGCCTGTGGCGAGACAAAGTAGGACTTGGCGCCCAGGGTCAGATCGATCGCACTCATTGCACTTTCCCCTTCAGCCAGGCCAGCGTGTAGAGCTTGGCGTCACCGGCAAACAGCTTATGCACTTGGTCGCGCACGGCCTTGGACTCCTGGAAAATCTTGACGAACTGCTTGATGCGCGGGTCGTTGGCGTTGTCCTGGCGCGAGACAAAGCGGATCGCGTAGTAGCTGTCGGACGCGCCGGAGTAGAGCAGGCCGGCGCTGGCGAACTGCGGCTTGCCCGCGCTGACGAAATGCGCCGGAATGCCCTGTGCCAGGTCCACGTCGTCGATCGCGCGCACCAGCTGCGGCCCCTCGACTTCGACGAACTTGAGCTTCTTCGGGTTGCTGACGATGTCATTGACGTTGGCCTTGGCGCCAGCGCCGTCGCGCAGCTTGATCAGGCCGGCCTTCTCCAGCAACAGCAGGCCACGCCCCTGGTTGACCGGGTCGCTGGCGACGGCCACTTTCGCGCCTGGCTTGAGTTCATCGAAGCCCTTGATCTTGTAGGAGAACAAGCCGATGTTGGGCAGCACGCCGATGCCGGCGACGGCGAACTTGTAGCCGCGCTGCTGGATGGCGTTGTCCAGGAAGGCCTGGTGCTGGAAGTAGTTCAAGTCCAGGTCGCCGCTGGCCACCGCCTCGTTGGGGGTGGTCCAGTCGGTGAATTCGATGATCTTCACGTCCAGGCCGGCTTTCTTGGCATCGGCCACGGCGGCGGCCAGTGTATCGGCATGCACGCCGGCCGAGGCGCCGATCTTGAGGGTCTGGGCCTGGACTAGGCCGCTCAGCAGCAGCGAGGACAGGGCGGTCAGCAGCAATTGGGACAGTTTCATGAGGGGTTCTCCTGGCTTGGGTTGGCTTGGGTTGAATGGGATTCAGGCTTGGGGTCAGCCGAGCTGACGGAATTGAGCGGCGGCATGCCGGGCCGGCAGCCGGTCGCCCTGGCCGAACAGCTTGTGGCGCAAGCTGCCTTCGGCGTAGGCGGTCTTGTAGCGGCCGCGGTCCTGTAGCTCGGGCACGACGAAATCGACGACATCCTCGAAGCTCTCGGGCACCACGGTGCGAGTGATGTTGAAGCCGTCGATGCCGGTCTCGTCGACCCAGGACTGCAGTTCGTCCGCGACCTGCTGCGGGTCACCGACGATGGCGGCATAGCGCCCGCCGAGCCTGAAATGCTCGAGCAGCTTGCGTCGGGTACCGCCGAGCTGCTGGATCACTCGAACGGTGGACTGGATGGCGTTGGTCTGATCGAACTCGATCGGCTCGTCGAGCCCGTAGCGCGACAGGTCGAGGCCGGCGCTCGACGAGAAATGCGCCAGCCCGGCTTCGGGGCTCGCATGGCGCAGATACTCGTCGTGCTTGTCGCGTGCTTCCTGTTGGGTGGCCGCCGGCACGACCGTCACGCCCAGCACGATCTTGAGGTCATCGGCGCGGCGGCCGGCCTTGACCACCTGTTCGCGCAGCTCCTGCACCGTCTTGCGCACGGCGGCCTTGTCGTTGCCGCCGATGAAGACCGCTTCGGCGTGGCGCGCGGCAAACACCTGACCCCGGCCCGAAGTGCCGGCCTGGAACAGCACCGGCGTGCGTTGCGGCGAGGGTTCGCACAGGTGGTAGCCCTCGACATCGTAGTAGCGCCCGTGGTGGCGCACCGGGTGCACCTTGGCCGGGTCGGCGAAGATCCGGGCCGCCTTGTCGCGCTTGACCGCGTCGTCCTCCCAGCTGCCCTCGAGCAGCTGGTAGAGCAGGTCGAGGCATTCGTCGGCGCGCTCGTAGCGCTCGTCGTGCTGCAGCTGCTGGTGCTGGCCGATCGCCCGCGCAGCGCTGTCGAGGTAGCCGGTCACGATATTCCAGCCGAAGCGCCCGCGCGTGAGCTGGTCCAGCGTCGAGAAGCGCCGGGCCAGCAGATAGGGATGTTCGGACAGCGGGTTGACGGTGACGCCGAAGCCGAGATGCTGGGTCACCGCCGCCATCGCCGAGACCAGCAGCATCGGGTCGTTGACCGGCAGCTGGACCGATTCCCTGAGCGTCAGATCGATATTGCCCTGGTAGACGTCATAGACGCCCAGGATGTCGGCGATGAAGAGGCCGTCGAACAGGCCGCGCTCGAGCGTGCGGGCCATGCTGGTCCAGTACTCGAGGGTGTTGTATTCGGTGCTCCGGTCGCGCGGGTGGGTCCAGAGGCCGTGGTTGATGTGGCCGACGCAGTTCTCGTTGAACGCGTTGAGAATGATCTGTTTCTTCTGGGTCATGGCATTCGCAAGGGGGGGGTGCACGCAGGGCGGTCAGTCGACCAGCGCCGCGAGCGGGGTTTCCTGGGCTTCGAGCGCCGCCGTGACCGCGATCCGCGTTGCCGCCGCGGCTGCTGCCGCTGCGGCAGTCGCCTCGGCCTGGCGCGAGGCGCGCAGCGCGGCGGTCGCGGACTTGGCCAGGTTCGCAAGCACCATGTCGTCCTGGGGCGGGTTGTAGCGGCCGCATTGCACGTCGCGGAAATAGCGTTCCAGCGGCAGGTCCTTCGACAGCGCATGGCCACCGACGATGCCCATCGCCAGTTCGACGATGCGGATTGCCTGGTGGGTCACCATCTGCTTGGTGATCGCGACCTCGTGGTCGAGCCGATGCTTGATCGCGTCGTGGCGCTCCCAGCGCTCGGCCAGGCCGTAGAGCAGGGTCTTGGACGCGCCGATCAGCAGCTCGATCTCGCCGAGCTTTTGCTGTACCTGGGGCGCGTCGAGGATCGACCCCTCCAGGCTGTGCGAGTGGTAGCGGTCGGCAAAGTCGAGCGCGAAGTCGCGCGCCGCCGTCGCGATACCCAGATAGACCGCCGACAGCTGCAGGCCGAAGGCCCGGCTGCCGGTCATGAAACTGCCGGCCCGGTCGGGGTCGATGAAGGTCAGCAGCGCGTCGTGCGGCACCAGTACCTGGTCGAATTCGATGTCGTGGCTGCCGGTGCTGCGCATGCCGATCGTGTTCCAGTTGTCGATCACGCGCACGCGATCCGACTTGGGCACCAGGAACTCCGCCACCCGTCCCTCGTCCTCGACCAGGGCGTAGACGATCATCTGTCCGAGCCCGGGCGCCGCCGAGCAGAAGGCCTTGCGGCCCTGGATCAGATAGCCCTGTTCGGTCCTGCGCGCCACGGTGGTCGGCTTGGAGCCGCGCAGCAGGTTGCCCGCCTCGCGTTCGGTGACCAGCACGTTGATCAGGTCGCCGCGTTGCACCACGTCGCGGCACAGGCGCTCGAAGGCCGGGCGCTGCCACTTGAGGTCGAAGCTCAGGTAGCCGAAGACCATCAAATGCCAGCCCAGTGCCAGCGCGGTGGAGCCGCTGCCCCGGGCCAGGCGCTCCTGGAACAGCAGCAGCTGGTAGAGCGAGATCCCGCCGCCACCTTGTGCCTGCGGCAGGGTCAGCTTGAGCGCGCCGCGCTGGCGCAGCAGTTCGAAATGCTCGTGCGGGAATTGGCCCGACAGGTCGTACTGCTGCGCGGTCTTGCCGATCTCGGCCGCCAGTTCGTCGGCATAGGCGGCGAGGGCGATATCGCTGGCATCGCGAAGGGTCACGTCGACGGTCGTCATGGGGAAGGTTCTCCTGGGTCCTGGATGGAAGGCGGGGCTGGGCTGGACGTGAGTCATCAGCTCAGAACAGGCCCGACAGCGGCGGCTGGGTTCCCTTGAGCCGGTAGGCGCCGACCACGGCCGCCTTCCAGTGGCGCGGGTTGTGGTTGGCCACGGTGCGGGCATTGCGCCAGTGGCGGTCCAGGTTGTGCTTGCGTGCGGTGGTCGAGGCCCCGCCGACGTCGAACAGCAGTTCCGCGGCCTTGAGCGCCGCTTCGGCGGCCACATACTGGGCCTGCGCCACGTCGATCGCTGCCTGGGTGATCAGGCCCTCCTCGAGCCCGGACGCCCAGGCCGCGTCGATGCTGTCGGCCGCGCGCAGCACCACGGCCTCGGCGGCGAAGGCGCGGGCCGAAATCTCGCCGACCGAGAACTCCACATAGGGGTCGTCGACCGAGCGGCTGGCGCTGCTGTGCTTGATCGGACGGGCATGGTCGCGGGCGAATGCCACCGTATCGTCGAGCGCGTTGCGCGCGATCCCGGCTTCGACCGCGGCCAGGAACAGCTGCGCATAAGGGGTCACGATGCTGCGCTGGCTGCGCCCGCCGGCAAACAGGTGGTGCGGCACGATGTCCTCTTCATCGACCCGGACATTGTTCAGGTTCGTGGTGCCGCTCGCGGTCAGGCGCTGGCCCATGGCATCGAAGTCGTCGACCAGCTCCAGCCCTTCGCGGTCGCGCGGCAGCATGAAGCGCACCTCGCGGTCCGACTCATCGATGGCGACGGCGCTGACCCAGTCCGAGTAGAGCGCCCCGGTGCTGTAGTACTTGCTGCCGTTGGCCCGGTAATGGTCGCCTTCGCGCACCAGGCTGGCGCTGATGGCGCCGTTGGCGCCGCCGACTTCCCAGCCCGCGTTGCCGAACAGTTCGCCGTTGAGGTAATGCGGCAGCCAGCGCTGGCGCGCCGCTTCGTCGTCGCTGGCGAGCAGGCCTTCGAGAAACAGGAAGCTGGGCCGCAGCGCCTGCGCCACGTTCGAGTCCACCGAGGCGACATCGATCACGAACTGGATCACGTCGCGCACCGAGGCGCCGCTGCCGCCCTGGCTCTGCGGAACGCGCCAGGTCAGCAGCCTTTCGGCACCGATGCGGCGAATCGGCTCATGCGGCAGGATGCGCTGGCGCTCGCGCTCTTCGGCGCCTTGGCGCAGTTCGGGCAGCAGCGAGGCGGCGCGGCGCTTGAGTTCGGCCACGCTCAGGCGGATTGCCGCATCAGCGGGGGCGGGCGATTTTTCAAGGGTGATTGCAGTCATCGTGGGGCTTGTTGGATAGGGGCGTCAATGACGCCAGAAGGCGTCGAATGCGGGTTGGCAAGCGGATGGCTTGAACCCGGTGTTCCTATCGTAGGAAGCCCGGATGCGACCGGGAAGGAATGGATTGGAATAAGATCCAACGCAAATGATTTCCGAATATCCTTATTCAAAAATCATCATTCCACCCTGTTTCAAACGGTGATTTTGATTGGCGCCTTGCCCGACAATCGGCCTCATATGCCTATCCCACAAACACAGACACAGACCCGTTTCGAGGTGCGCGGCGCCTGCCCGCACGACTGCCCGGACAGCTGCGCGCTGATCACCACCGTTGACCAGGGCCGGGCCGTTCAGGTGCGCGGCAACCCCGAGCACCCGCACACCGCCGGCGTGCTGTGCGCCAAGGTGGCGCGCTACCCCGAGCGCACCCACCACCCGGAGCGACTGCTCCATCCGCTCAAGCGGGTCGGCCCCAAGGGCTCGGGCCAGTTCGAGCGCGTGAGCTGGGATCAGGCCCTGTCCGACATCGCCACTCGCCTGCAGGCAATCGCCGCGCGCGACCCGCAGGCCATCCTGCCCTACAGCTATGCCGGCACCATGGGCCTGGTGCAGGGCGAATCGATGGACCGGCGCTTCTTCCATCGCCTCGGCGCGTCCCGGCTCGACCGCACCATCTGCGCCTCGGCCGGCGCCGCCGCGCTCGAAGCCACGCTGGGCGGCAAGCTCGGCATGAAGGTCGAGCATTTCGCCGAGTCGCGCCTGATCCTGCTCTGGGGCACCAATTCGGTCGGCAGCAACCTGCATTTCTGGCGCCATGCACAGGAGGCCAAGCGCCGCGGTGCCAAACTGGTCTGCATCGACCCGCGCCGCTCCGAGACCGCCGACAAATGCCACGAGCACCTGGCCCTGCTGCCCGGCACCGATGCCGCGCTGGCCTACGCGCTGATGCACGAGCTCATCGTCCACGACTGGCTTGACCACGACTACCTGGAGCGGTACACGCTGGGCTGGCCGCAGCTGCGCGAACGGGCGCTGCAATGGCCGCCGGAGCGGGCCGCGCAGCATTGCGGCCTGCCGGTCGAGCAGATCCTGGCGCTTGCGCAGGACATTGGGCGCTGCTTCGAGCAGCGCGAAGCGGTCGCGATCCGGCTCAACTACGGCATGCAGCGCACCCGTGGCGGCGGCAACGCGGTGCGCGCCGTCGCCTGCCTGCCCGCGCTGATCGGCGCCTGGCGCCAGCGGGCCGGCGGGCTGCTGCTGAGCAGCTCGGGCAACTTTCCGGTCCGGCGCGACCTGCTGCAGCGGCCCGACCTGCTGGCGGCGTCCGGCGTGCGCTCGCCGCGCCTGATCAACATGAGCACCATCGGCGCCGACCTGCTGCGCCCGGCCTCGCCGGAGTTCGGTCCCGCCATCGAGGCGCTGCTGGTCTACAACAGCAACCCGGTCGCCGTGGCGCCGCAGTCAGGCCAGGTCGTGGCGGGCTTTGCGCGCGAGGACCTGTTCACCGTCGTGCTCGAACAGTTCCAGACCGACACGGCCGACTACGCCGACTATCTGCTGCCGGCGACCACCCAGCTGGAGCACTGGGACATCCACACCAGCTACGGCCATACCGACGTGCTGCTGAACCGTCCGGCCATCGCCCCGCAGGGCGAGGCCAAGTCCAACAGCCAGATCTTTCGCGAACTGGCGGCCCGCCTGGGCTTCGACGATCCCGGCTTCGCGCAGGATGACGAATCCCTGTGCCGCCAGGCCTTCGGTGATGCGGTGGATTGGGAGCGGCTGACGCAGCAAGGCTATTTCAGCCTGCCGCTGCCGGACGCGCCTTTCGCCGAGGGCGGCTTTCCGACGCCTTCGGGCAAGTGCGAATGCTTCAGCGCGGCGCTGGCGGCCCAAGGCCTGGACGGACTGCCCGAGGTGCTGCCGAACCACGAGCCCTGGGGCAGCAGCGCGGCCTATCCGCTGGCGATGATTTCGCCGCCGGCACGCAACTTCCTCAATTCGACCTTTGTCAACGTTCGCAGCCTGCGCGACATCGAGGGCGAGCCGCGGCTCGAGATCCATCCCGAAGACGCGGCCGCGCGCGGCATCGAGGACGGCTCCCTGGTCTGCGTCTTCAACGACCGCGGCCGCTACCATTGCCAGGCCGATGTCAGTACCCGCGCCCGGCCCGGCGTCGTCAACGGCCTGGGCATCTGGTGGCGCAAGCTCGGCCACAACGGGACCAATGTCAACGAGCTGACGCACCAGCGGCTGACCGACCTGGGCCGGGCGCCGGCGTTCTACGATTGCCTGGTCCAGGTCAGCTGGCTCAGGCCAGATGATTCTTGATTGATTTCGTAATAAGCAACTGCGGATCTATTCCTTCCCCGATCAGCGGCTGTTGTCCATCATGTACTCAATTCAATTTTGAGCCTTTCTTTGACCCCTGGAGTCCCCGATGTCAGCAAACTGGAAATTCGAAACCCGTTCCGTCCACGCCGGTTATCAGCCCGACCCGACCACCAAGGCGGTGGCCGTGCCGATCTACCAGACCGCGGCCTACGCCTTTGACAGCGCCCAGCATGGCGCCGACCTGTTCGACCTCAAGGTGCCGGGCAATATCTACACCCGCATCATGAACCCGACCCAGGATGTGCTCGAGCAGCGCATCGCCTCGCTCGAAGGGGGCATCGCCGCGCTGGCGCTGGCCTCGGGCCAGGCCGCCGTGACCTACGCGATCCAGACCATCACCGAGGCGGGCGACAACATCGTCTCCAGCACCGCGCTCTATGGCGGTACCTACAACCTGCTCGCGCACACGCTGCCGCAGTTTGGCATCAACACGCGCTTTGCCAACCACCGCGATCCGGCCAGCTTCGAGCCGCTGATCGACGAGCGCACCAAGGCCATCTTCGTCGAGTCGATCGGCAACCCGCAGGGCAACATCACCGACATCGCGGCCGTGGCCGCCATCGCGCACCAGCACGGCATCCCGCTGATCGTCGACAACACGGTGGCTTCGCCCTACCTGCTGCGCCCGATCGAGCATGGCGCCGACATCGTGGTGCAGTCGCTGACCAAGTACCTGGGCGGCCATGGCACCAGCCTGGGCGGCGCCATCATCGACAGCGGCAAGTTCCCCTGGGCCGAGCACAAGGCGCGTTTCAAGCGTCTCAACGAACCCGATCCGAGCTACCACGGCGTGGTCTACACCGAGGCACTCGGCGCGGCGGCCTACATCGGCCGCGCCCGCGTCGTGCCGCTGCGCAACACTGGCGCGGCGATCTCGCCCTTCAACGCTTTCCTGATCCTGCAAGGCATCGAGACGCTGGCGTTGCGCATGGACCGCATCAACTCCAACAGCCTGGCGGTGGCGCAGTTCCTGCAACAGCATCCCAAGGTGGGCTGGGTCAACTACGCGGGGCTGCCCGAGCACCCGGACCATGCGCTGGCGCAGAAATACCTGGGCGGCAAGGCCTCGGGCCTGCTGACTTTCGGCGTCAAGAGTGAAGCGGGCGAGGGCCGGGCGGCCGGTGCGCGCTTCCTCGACGCGCTGGGTCTGTTCACCCGTCTGGTCAACATCGGCGACGCCAAGTCGCTCGCCACCCATCCGGCGTCCACCACGCACCGCCAGCTCTCGCCCGAGGAACTGGTCAAGTCCGGGGTGCCCGAGGACGCGGTGCGGCTGTCGATCGGCATCGAGCATATCGACGACCTGCTGGCCGATCTGGACCAGGCGCTGGCCGCGGTCTGAGCGCCGTCTGAGCTCTGAGCCGGGTCAATCGCCGAAGGCTTTCAACACCTCGTCGCGCGTCAGCGTCGGAACGAAGGTCTCGATGAAGCCAAAGGCGAAACCCGGCAGCCAGAGATTGCGCCGCATGCCGAGCCGGGTCACATTGATCTGGAACAGGTGGCCGGCATCGATCGCGTGCAGATGGTGGTCGCGTTCCTCGTCGATCGCGATCGAGGCGACGATGCCCACGCCCATCTCAAGCTCGACATAGGTCTTGATCACGTCGGCGTCCATCGCGGTCAGCACCACGTCGGGCTGCAGTCCGGCCGCAGCAAAGGCCGCGTCGATGTGCGAGCGCCCGGTGTAGCCCTGCTCGTAGGTGATGATCGGGTAGGTGGCCAGGTCCTCCAGCGTGATGGCGCTGCCGCGTTCGATCAGCGGGTGCCCCGGTGGCAGCACGATGCTGTGGCTCCAGCGGTAGCAGGGCAGGGTGACGAGCTGGTCGTAGCTCGCCAGCGCCTCGGTCGCGATGCCGATGTCGGCCTCGCCAGCCAGCAGCATCTCGGCCACCTGCTTCGGGCTGCCCTGGTGCAGGTGCAGGCTCACGCGCGGCCAGCGCTGGCGGAAATCCCTGACCACATGCGGCAGCGCGTAGCGCGCCTGCGAGTGGGTAGCGGCGATCGACAGCCGGCCCTCCTCGCGGCCCTGCAATTCCTGGCCGGCCCGGCGCAGGCTGTCGGCGTCGAGCAGCACGCGCTCGACGATCGGCAGCAAGGCCTTGCCGGCCGAGGTCAGACCCAGCAGGCGCTTGCCCGCGCGCTCGAACAACTCGACGCCGAGCTCCTCTTCCAGCTCGCGCACCTGGCGGCTGACGCCAGGCTGCGAGGTGTGCAGCGCGGCGGCGACCTCGGTCAGGTTGAAGCCGCAGCGCACCGCCTCGCGCACCGAGCGCAGTTGCTGGAAATTCATTACAGCTTGGCCAGCGAGACTTCGGTCGACTTGACCAGCGCAACCACCTCGGAGCCGAGCTTGAGGTCGAGCGCATCGACCGAACGGGTCGTGATGACCGAGGTCACGATGCCCCAGGGCGTCTCGACATCGATTTCCGACACGACATCGCCGCGAATGATTTCCTTGACCTTGCCCTTGAATTGGTTGCGAACGTTGATGGCTTGAATGGACATGATTTTTTCCTTGAATAAAAAAGTGTTACTTCTTGCTGTAGATCTGGTCGAAGCTGGCGCCGTCGGCGAAATGGTCCTTGCTGGCCTGGCTCCAGCCACCGAAGGCCTGGTCGATGCTGAACAGGTTCAACTTGGGGAACTGCTTGGCGTACTTGGCCTGCGCCTTGGCCGAGATCGGGCGGTAGAAGTTCTTGCCCGCGATGTCCTGGCCCTCGTCGCTGTAGAGGTATTCCAGATAAGCCTGCGCCACCTGGCGCGTGCCCTTGCGGTCAACCGTCTTGTCGACCACCGTGACGGCCGGCTCGGCCAGGATGCTGAGCGACGGGTAGACGATGTCGAACTTGGTGCCGAACTCTTTTTCGAGCAGATAGGCCTCGTTCTCCCACGAGATGAAGACATCGCCCTGATTGCGCTGGCCAAAGGTGATCGACGAGCCGCGCGCGCCGGTATCGAGCACCGGCACGTTCTCGTACAGCTTCCTGACGAAGTCGCGCGCCTGCGCCTCGCCGCCATACTTGCGCTTGGCGAATTCCCAGGCCGCCAGGTAGTTCCAGCGCGCGCCGCCCGAGGTCTTGGGATTCGGCGTGATGACCTTGACGCCCGGCCGGGCCAGGTCGTCCCAGTCCTTGATGCCCTTGGGGTTGCCCTCGCGCACCACCAGGATGATGGTCGAGGTATAGGGCGAGCTGTTGTGCGGCAGGCGCTTTTGCCAGTCCTTCGGGATCAGCTTGCCGTTGTGGTGCAGCGCATCGGTGTCGCCGGCCAGCGCCAGCGTCGCGACATCGGCATCGAGCCCGTCGATGATGCCGCGCGCCTGCTTGCCGGAGCCGCCATGCGACTGCTTGATCGCGACCTCCTGGCCGGTCTTGGCCTTCCAGTGTCTGGCGAAGGCGGCGTTGAACTCGACATAGAGCTCGCGTGTCGGGTCGTACGAGACGTTGAGCAGTTCGACCTTGTTCTGGGCCCAGGCCGGGACCAGGCCCGTGGCCAGCAGGGCGGCTGCGGCCAGCGTATGTCTTATCCAGTGACGGCGTGCTTGCATGAGGGGTTTCCTTGCGATCGGGTGGTGATGAGACCGATGATCGAAGCAAACCCAGCCAACAAGAACTAATAAAAAATCACTTGAAAATTACCAAACCAACTAAAGCGAAGCCGCGCGCTCAGCTCCTGGGATTGAAGTAGCTCAGCATCGCCGACAGCGAATCCATCAGGCACTGGAAGTCCTGGCCGATCGCCGACTCCGCCAGCGTCAGCCGGATGCGGCAGTAATGGCCCTGGTAGCTGGTCAGCGCCAGCGCCGAGAAGCGCTGGCCGGCATCGAAGCTGGCGTAGCGCAGATTGGCGCTCTTGTTCTCGCTCACGGGCTGCAGGCCCGGGAATTCGACCCGCAGCGCGGCCAGCGCCTGTTCCAGCTCGGCCTGCAGGCCGGCTTCGGTCGGCGTCCGGTCCGGCGCCGGGTAGAGCGTCAGGCTGACCTCGGTCTGGCGTGCCGCATAGTCGAGTCGCAGGCCGCCGGCCGGCGTATCGACCGGGCCCATGCGCTCGAAATGCAGCCAGCCGAACTGTGCCGGCAGCCCGAAGCCGAAGCGCTCGCCCAGGCTGAAGCCGCAGGCCGGGGTGCTGCGTCCGGGCGCCAGCTTGAGGCGGCTGGTGTCGAAGTAGAGCTGGCGCGGCTCGGCCACCAGCTGCTCGCCGTCGATGAAGCGGATCTCGTACTGGCAGCATTCGACCGTCGGCCGCACCGGGTCGGCCTGCTTGGCCACCAGCCGCCATTGCTGCTGGCCGCCAAACAGGCAGGCAGCGATGCTGTCCTGCGCCTCGACCGCGAGGTAGAGCGAATCGGTGGCGATGACGATCGGGTCTTCGGCATTGCGGCCGGAGCCGCCCGCGATGGGCAGGTCCAGGCCAAAGTCTTTGAGCAGCAAGTCGCGCAGCATCGGTTTCCTGTGTGGGAGCGCGGCGGCCAGGCGGGCCGCCGGGAGGGGTGGAGCGGCGATTCTCGCACCGCAGCGCTGCCCGCCCTGCCACAGGGGCCAGCCATCGATCTCAAGTAAACTCTTTCGGCTCGACTTTTTTGTTCTGACTGGTACCGGCTATGTTCGATTTTTTCCGCAAGCACATGAAGCTCATCATGGGTTTGCTGTTCATTCCGCTCGTGATCGGCTTCGTGCTGTTCGGCGTCCAGGGCTATGACAGCACCGACTCCACCGACAAGGTGGCCGAGGTCGCCGGCAAGGTCATCACGCGCCAGGAACTCGACAACGCGCACCGCAGCGAGGTCGAACAGCGCCTGGCCAGCATGCCCGGCCTCGACCGGGCCCAGCTCGAGTCCGACGCTGCGCGCCGCATCACGCTCGATCGACTGATCGCCCAGCGCGTGCTGGCGCTGGCCACCCAGGACCAGCATATCGTCACGCCCGACCAGCGCCTGGTGCGCGAGCTGTCGCAGGACCCGGTGATCGCGTCCTTTCGCAAGCCCGACGGCCAGCTCGACCTGCAGCGCTACAACGAGGCCCTGCGCGCCCAGGGCATGACGCCCGAGCAGTACGAGAATTCGCTGCGCCAGGACATCGCGCAGCGCCAGGTGCTGGCGGGCATCAGCGCGAGCTCGCTGCTGCCGGCCGCCGTGGCCCAGCCCGCCCTCGGCGCCTGGTTCGAGCGGCGCGAGGTCCAGGTCGCCCGTTTCGCCCCGGCCGATTTCGTGTCCAAGGTCCAGGTCGCTGACGCCGATGTCGAGTCCTACTACCAGGCCAATCTGGCCCGCTTCCAGTCGCCCGAGCAGGCCGACATCGAATACCTGGTGCTCGACCTCGACGCCGTCGCGCGCCGCCTCACGGTGTCCGACGCCGACCTGCGCGCCCGCTACGAGCAAAAGCTGGCCCAGCTGGCCAAGGATGAGCAGCGCCGCGCCAGCCATATCCTGCTGACCGTGGCCCCCGATGCCGCTGCGGCCGACAAGGCCAAGGTCAAGGAGCAGGCGCAGGCCCTGCTGGCCGAGCTGCGCCAGACCCCGGCGCGCTTCGCCGAGCTGGCCAAGGCCCGCTCGCAGGACCCGGGCTCGGCGGCCAAGGGCGGCGACCTCGACTTCTTCACGCGCGGCAGCATGGTCAAGCCGTTCGAGGACGCGGCCTTCGCGCTTGCCAAGGGCCAGCTCTCGGATCTGGTCGAGTCCGAGTTCGGCTTCCACATCATCCAGCTGACCGACATTCGCCAGCCGGCCAAGCCCAGCTTCGAGTCGCTGCGCGCCGAGCTCGAGCGTGAGCTCAAGCAGCAGCAGTCGCTCAAGGCCTATGTCGAAGCTGCCGAGCAGTTCGGCAACCTGGTCTACGAGCAGGCCGATAGCTTGAAGCCCGCCGCCGACAAGCTGGGCCTGCAGATCAAGTCCCAGGCCGGCCTGCAGCGCAGCGGCCCGACCGCCGCTGGTGCCGATGCCCTGCTGGCGAATCCGAAGCTGCTGCAGACGGTGTTTGCCGACGACGCGCTGCGTTCCAAGCGCAACACCGAGGCGGTCGAGGTCGGCGCCAACCAGCTGGTCGCCGCTCGCGTGCTGCAGCACCGCCCGGCTGCCACCCGTCCGCTGGACGAGGTCAGCGCCCAGGTGCGCCAGGCCCTGGTCCAGCAGCGTGCGCTCGAACTCGCCAAGGCCGAGGGCAAGGCCCGGCTCGAGGCCTGGAAGGGCGGCGCTGCCGCCAGCCTGCCGGCGGCCATCGTGGTCTCGCGCCAGCAGGCCCAGGGCCTGGCGCAGCCGCTGGTCTCGGCCTTGCTGTCGGCCCAGGTCGAAAAGGGCCAGCCCGGCTGGGCCGGCGTCGATCTTGGCGCCCAGGGCTATGCCGTTGCACGCATCAATCAGGTGCTCGCGCCCGAGGCGCTGGCCGCCGCGCAAGCCGAGCAGGGCCGCCAGCAGCTGGCCCAGATGTGGGCCCAGGCCGAGGCCCAGGCCTACCTCGAGGCGCTCAAGAAGCACTACCAGGTAAAAATCCTGATCAAGTCCTGAGATGGGCCGCTTTTTCTGTATAGAATAGCGGCTTCGACAGACGGTGGCTGTAGCTCAGTTGGTAGAGTCCAGGATTGTGATTCCTGTTGTCGTGGGTTCGAGTCCCATCAGCCACCCCAAGAATTCCAAGCATTTGCAAATGCTGTTCCCAGCAAGTCAGTCGCAAGATACTACTGGGACGCTTTGTGAATAGCAGCCGAAAAAAGCCCGGTCCAGTCGGGCTTTTTTCATCAAGAAATTGTCAGCCGCGGTGGCTGTAGCTCAGTTGGTAGAGTCCAGGATTGTGATTCCTGTTGTCGTGGGTTCGAGTCCCATCAGCCACCCCAAAAAATGCCAGTGAAAACAAGGACTCTCGGGTCCTTGTTTCGTTTCGGGGGCACCTCACAGGGGCGATAGCAGAAGTCGCCATCGTCGTTGTGCCTGAGCGTTCGATCGGCGGCAGCTTTGCCGACGAGACCCTTACGCGGTTCGGCTTCTACTGGGATTGGCATGTGGCGCCACAGTGGAATCTGTGCAACGCTCCAGGCGGTGACGAACCACGTTCGGCCAGATCCAAAGTAGGCGCGGTGCGCCAGTTCCTGGCCAGCAGCGACAAGGTGCTTGTCTGCACGCACGCGACCTTCCGCTTTGCGGTGGAAGAGATGGGCATCGCGGCCTTTGACAATCGGCTGATCGCCATCGACGAGTTTCACCACGTCTCCAGCAACCCGGACAACGTGCTGGGCAGCCAGCTGGGCGCCTTCATCGCCCGCGACAAGGTGCACTTGGTGGCGATGACTGGCTCGTACTTCCGTGGTGACAGCGAGGCGGTGTTGGGCCCTGCGGACGAATCTCGGTTCGAGACCATCACCTACACCTACTACGAACAGCTTAACGGCTACCAGTGGCTCAAGTCGCTGGATATCGGCTACTTCTTCTACACCGGGCCGTATGTGGATGCCGTGACCAAGGTGCTGGACCCGGCGCTGAAGACCATCGTCCACATCCCCAACGTCAACGCGCGCGAGAGCCTGAAGGACAAGCAGCGCGAAGTGGACGAGATCATGCACGGCCTGGGCACCTGGACAGGCGTTGATTCCGTCACCGGCTTTCATTTGGTTCAGACCAAAGAGGGCCGCGTGCTGAAGGTGGCAGACCTGGTAGATGACAGCGACGCCGCTAAGCGCACACGGGTACGTGCTGCGCAGCAAGTCCGATCATCCGTTCGTGCTCGAGCACCGAGAGCTGATCCATAAGATTGGGTGACTGGCGGCAAGGTGGAGACCCGCATCGCCGCTGCCGAGAAGGATGCCACCTACCTGCTGGCCGATGTCGACATCGTCGCGACCTACAAGTTGCACAACCTGAACCGCACACGACTCGAAAACATCTTTCATCGCCTGTTTGGCGCGGCTCAGCTGGACCTGACGATAGAGGATCGCTTTGGAAATCCAGTTAAACCCCGCGAGTGGTTCCTAGTGCCACTCCATGTGATCGATGAGGCAGTGCAGCGCATTCGCGATGGCTCGATCACAGGCGTGTCATATGACCTCAGCACGGCTCGACTGATTGATGGCGTACAGTAGGTTTATACTGTGTAAATAAACAGTGCATTCACGTACTGCACTGAAAGATGACCTATGGGAAAAGACACCCGCATTGAATGGACGCACCACACCTTCAACCCGTGGTGGGGTTGCGTGCGCGTGTCCGATGCTTGTGACCATTGCTATGCTGAAACCTGGGCTAAACGGCTGGGGGAGGATGTTTGGGGTGCGAAGTCGGAGCGCCGCTTTTTTAGCGACGCACACTGGAAGGAGCCCCTGAAATGGGACCGCGAAGCAAAGGAGAGCAAGACCAGGCGGCGTGTGTTTTGCGCCTCCATGGCGGACGTTTTTGAGAACCGTAAAGATCTGGTTGTTCATCGGCTTCGTTTGTTGGAACTCATCGCAGCCACGCCCTATCTTGACTGGCTGCTGCTGACTAAGCGGATTCACTTGGTGCGCAAGCAACTGCCGAAGGGCTACGAGTTTCCTTCCAATGTCTGGCTCGGTGCAACCGTCGAGAACCAAAACGCTGCTGGCAAGCGCCTGAAGTACCTTCTGGAATTTAAAACGCCTGCAGTGCGGTTCCTTTCGTGCGAGCCGCTGCTTGGGTCGCTGGACTTGCGCCCGTGGCTGCAGGTGGGCGAGGCCGGTACGCGGGTGGATTGGGTCATCGCTGGTGGCGAGTCAGGGCCGGGTTCGCGGCCCATGGAGCCGCAATGGCCAGACGACCTTCGCAAGCAATGCAACGAAGCTGGCGTAGCATTTCACTTCAAACAATGGGGGCATTGGGCACCTCTTGAGCAGTCGTCGGACGTCGTGACCGGGCGAACCCCGATTCACATCGTAAGACGCGATGGCTCAGAGGTTAAATTGGCCGCCGTCGGCAAGGGGAAAGCTGGCCGCACTTTAGGCGGGCGCCATTGGGATCAATTTCCCAACGTCGAGAATCTGGTTTAGCGTTGATTCATACTGAAGAAGGGCTTGTTCTTGGCACAGAGTCACTACGATTGGGGGAGCGGTCCGGCAGAGATCGATTCGCATAGTGTCACCAAGCACGAGGTGCTTGTCGGCTACCTGATTCGGTACTTCGAGCAGCGAACGCTTAATGCCCGCGGCCGGGAGCGGCTTCGGATTACGCTGGTTGACGGCTTCTGCGGCGGCGGGCTGTACACGCTCAGGGGCCGGAACCAGGAGGTTATGGGTTCACCTCTGCGTATGCTGGCAGCTGTCGAGGAAGCGCACGTACTGATCAATGCCAAAAGAACGAAACTGCTCGATCTGGATGTCAGATATGTGTTTATCGACAAGGACGCTCGGGCGCTGTCCCATCTGAAGAAAGTTCTGCAGGATCGTGGGTATGAAGAGGCTATCGGCAAATCGATTCATATCATCCATAACGACTTTGTTTCGGCCTCATCCTCGGCGCTCCAACTGGTCAGGGATCACACGCCTCGTGCAAACACTGCGCTCTTCTTTCTGGATCAGTATGGCTATAGCGACGTACCCGCTCCCCTGATTCAGAAGATCTTCGCGGAACTACCGGGAAGTGAGGTCGTCCTGACGTTCCATGTCTCGGCCTTCGCAACTTATACCAACGACAAGTTCACCGACCAGGTATCTGACAAGTTGGCGATCGATATTCGAACTGCATTGGGCGGGAGAACTGTTGAGCAGATCAAGGAAGAAGATTCAGCCGACTGGAGGCGATTCATCCAGGCCGCGCTCTACCAGGCTTTGGTGAGGGGATGCGGGGCTGAATTTTTCACACCGTTCTTCATTCGAGGGGAGGGCAGCGGCCAAGGCGAATACTGGCTAGTGCATCTCTCTCGGCATCCCCGTGCGCAGGACGTCATGAAGCAGGTGCACTGGTTGCACCAGAATCACTCCATCCACTACGGCGGTCCAGGCCTCGACATGCTTGCCACGCACATTATGGGTTTCCGACAGGAGTTCACCGGAGGATTCCTTTTCGACGACGTGGCGCATCGGTTGTCGTCTGACGCGTTGGTCCAACAACTGGCCGACAACATTTACGGGCGAAACCAGCCTGTGCAGATCGGTCAGTTGTACGCCTCCACTTGCAACACCTCACCGGGTACTTCCGGCATGTACAAAGACGTTCTGGAGAAATTGTCCAGCGAGAAGGATATTATCATTCGAGCCGAGGATGGTGCCGTTCGGCGGCGCGCGAGGTACATGCGTGACACCGATTGGATCGAGCGCAATCGGCAGCAATCATTATTCAAATCTCAGGAGAAGCTTGCGCAATGAGCTTTCGCCTTGTTCATGACGCCGATCCCAAGCCGCATCTTCCCATCGAACTTGGACGGACCGGTGATGGTGTTGGCCGCTGGGTTCCAGAGATGAAGCACACTTTCTTGGCGAAGTATGTGGAGGGCACACGGCGCGCGCGAGAGAAGTTCAAGAAGCGCGTGTATGTCGATCTGTTTTGTGGGCCTGGTCGCATCCAAGTAAAAGGCGAAACGATGACGCGCCCGGGCGGCGCTCAGGTTGCATGGCAGCATTCGCTGCGAGACGATGTCGCTTTCACCTCGTGCCTTGTTGGCGATCTGGATGCTGGTCGTGCAGCCGCCTGTGCAGAGCGCTTGCGGAGTATGGGGGCCCCGGCAACTGCATTCCCCGGCGCAGCAGAATCCACGGTAGATCAAGTGCTCGGGCAAATTCCCAAAAGTGCGCTGTGCCTTGCGTACCTTGACCCCTACAACCTCCAGTACCTCTCGTTCAACGTCATAGAGAAGCTGGCCCGCCTGCCCTACGTCGACTTTGCGGTCCATTTCAGCACGATGGATTTGCGACGCAACATCCTGATGGAATACAACCCCGACCGCGCACGATTCGACTATGCGGCGCCTGGTTGGCGCCAGCATGTTGACCCTCTTGCCTTCGTACGTGGTGATGCAGATGAGGAGTTTTTCGACTATTGGTGCGGGCTGGTCAAAAAGCTCGGTTTTTCGATCAGCCACCGCATGCCTTTGGTTCGCGATGACGGCAACCGGCCCCTTTATCACCTAGTCTTCTTCAGTCGCCATGAACTTCCGAACAGGATCTGGGGCGATGTGGCGCAAGGTCCAAACCGTGAGTTCGACTTTTGATCGCAGCATCCCTGCGCCGTCGTCGGTCACGGGGAAATTCCAAGAGAAATGGCCTTGGCTTGTTCCGTATTAGACTAGGCAGAAGGGGCATAGGGTTGGGCAGAATGGAACTGTCCACCCGTCTGAGCAGAGCATGCAATCGCCAAAGCCCAAGGTCCGAAGGTTTTGCTCCAGGAAAATTTTCCGTTTGCATTGAAAGCATATGACACATTTTCAGGGGCCATTGCGTTCTCCTTATGAACTTGAGAGGTTGAGATTACTGTTTTCTGTTCAGGCGCTTTCGAGGGCGCCGGCCGGTTTTTCAAAGTTGGTTTCGAGGTTTTTGACGCCTTGAAGCTTTGCCCGATATGCACGACCTGCCCGACCCTATGCCTCCTCTTGTCTGTAGATTCTAAGCGCTGCAGGCACTTTCGTCCCCGATTTCTTGTTTGCAGGAAAGTTGAGTGTTGCCGGGGGCACTCTCGGGGGGCGCCGAAGGGGCAATGGCGGGTACTTGAGGGGCATCTCCCTAGAGCCTGTTATGAACTTTGACCGGCGCCCAAGAGCATCACGGCCTTGGGCAGCATGAGGATGGCGAACACCACGAAGTGCAGCGATGCCAGCACTTCAGGCATGCGCTCGAAGTCGCGCGAGAGACGACGAAAACGTGCCAGCCAGGCAAAGCTGCGCTCAACCACCCAGCGTCGCGGCAGCAGCACGAAGCCCTTCTTCGCCTCGGGCAGCTTGACCACGCGCAACTCGATGCCCGCTGCCGCTGCATCCTTCTTGGCCTGCTCGCCCGTGTAGCCCTGGTCGGCCCAGGCGACCTCGACCGTCTCGCCCGTGGCCCGCTGCACGGCTTCGCACAGTTGCTTGACCTGTGAGCGCTCCTGCTCGTTGGCAGGCGTGACTGTCAGCTCGATGAGATGGCCCAGCGTGTCCACGGCCATGTGCACCTTGGAGCCCTTGCGGCGCTTGTAGCCGTCGTAGCCCGCACGCGGGCCGCTCTCACAAGTGCTTTGCAGCGTGCGTCCATCAAGGACCACGGCGCTGGGCTGGTCCTGGCGTCCTTGGCCCGCACGGATGATGCCGCGCATGTCGCTGACCAGGGTCTCGAAACAACCCGCATCGCTCCAGCGCCGAAACTGCTGGTACACGGCGGCCCACGGCGGGAAATCATGGGGCAACATGCGCCACGGTGCTCCTGCACGAGCCAGCCAGCGCAGCGCGTTGAACACCTCACGCGGACTGTGCTCGCGCTGAGGCGCGTCCTCCTTCATCAGCGTGAGGTACGGAGCCACGAAGGCCCATTCGTCTTCGGACAAATCACTCGGATATGGCTTTCTGCGCATCCCGCAAGCATAGGACAGCCCCACAACCTACGGGTGAAAGTCCATAACACGCTCTAAGTCCACGGTGCGCCATGGGACATGTCGAGCGAGGGCTAAGTCTGGGTAGTACTGCGAACCGGCGCGGTCCACCGACCAACCCAGAAACCGCAGTCATGGTGTCTCGGCCTGCGGCTTCTTCCCCGGATCAGGTTCCATCGCCAGCACCACCTTGAGCTTGGGCATGACCGCGCGCCAACGCTCGGCCGGCACCGTGTCGAGCCGCTCGGCCTTGATGAGTTCCAGCACCGCTTTCTGGTTCTTCTCGCGCTCGCGGCGCTGCTGCTCGCGCTGGCGTTCCTCGAGCTTGCGCAGCTTCTCGCGCTGGTGGGCGATTTCCTCGTCCAGCGTCCTGGCCTTGCGTGCCGTCTTGACGCTGGTGGTTTCTGCTTCCATGGTGTGCCTCCCTGAACTGTCGATCCGGGACGGAATTCAGCTGAATCGGGCTGCAACCCATCCGACCCGGA
>Ga0156629_144_pt1 | contig 29682 bp, 34 predicted proteins | sample RifOxyC3_FD_110703 | JGI IMG/M metagenome (GOLD analysis project Ga0156629, IMG submission 110703) | Burkholderiales bacterium RIFOXYC12_FULL_65_23 | reverse complement strand
GTGCTGGCATCGCTGCATTTCGTGGTGTTCGCCATCCTCATGCTGCCCAAGGCCGTGATGCTCTTGGGCGCCGGTCAAAGTTCATAACACGCTCTAACGGGGAATGCGTGGTGCGCCACATCCCCGATCCCTTCTCGCTGCTGATGGCCTCGACCAATGCGCAGGACTTCAACGAGTGCAACGCGCTGCTGGAGCAAGGCTGCTCCACGATGGAGGCGCTCGAGGTCATGCTGGCCCGCCGCACGCCGCTCGAACAGATGACTCCACGCCGGAGGCGAGATGACTTCTGAAGCGCCCCCCCAGACTGGCCCGGGCGGCACCCAGCCTGCCGCAGTGGTCCGACCTGACCGGCTGCGCCAAGTCGTCCCGGTCCTGCTCTCCACCCTGCTGACGCTCCTGGTGCTCGCGCCGGTCGCCTATGTCGTCAACCGCAAGCTGCCGCCACGCCTGGCGACGGTCGACCTGCAGGCGCTGGTCGATGAAGAGCAGAAGCGCACGCTCGACGTGATCGGCAAGGGGGGCGAGCTCAGCGACGAGCAGCGTGCCGTGGCACAGCAGCTCACCGTCGACTTCGCGCGCAAGCTCTCGGCCACGGTCGATGCGCTCGGCCAGGAATGCGGCTGCGTCATCGTCAACAAGGCCGCGCTGCTGGGTGGCGTGGCGATCGACTACACGGACCAGGTCCGCGCGAGGATACGGTGATGCAGGCCCGCCGGATCTACTGGACCTTCTGCGCAGGCGTGTTCGCTTTCGGTCTACTCGCACTGGCAGCCTCCCCCTGGCTGAGCCTGAGCGTGAATCTGAGCCGCAGCCTGCCCGGCACGCTCTACCTGATCCACAAGGGCGCTGCGGTCAGGAAGGGCGAGCTGATCGCCTTTCACTGGCAGGGGGGCGCCACCTATCCGGCCGGCACCACCTTCATCAAGCAGGTGGCCGGCGTCGCGGGCGATCGGGTGCAGCGCCGGGGCAACGAATACTGGATCGAAGGTGCGTGGATCGGCATCGCCAAGCCGTTCTCGAAGGCGGGCGTGCCGCTGCAGCCCGCGCCTGCGGGGGTGATAGGCGCGGGCGAGTATTTCGTTGCAACCCCGAACCCCGACAGCCTGGACTCGCGCTATGCGCTGACCGGCAATGTCCGGCAGGCTGCCGTCATCGGGAGGGCGTATGAGGTTTTCTAGCGGAAGCGTTGCGCTGCTGCTGGCAGCGCTTGCCATGTCGGCGCAGGCGATCGAGCTCGGCCGCATCGGGCCGACCTACCCGATCGGCGAGGAAAGCGCGCTCGACATGGTGATGAAGAAGCTGCGCCAGAAGGAGCGCAGCGGCGAACTCAAGCGCTTGCAGGAGGAGGGCATCAGGCGCTCGATGGCCAGCATCAGGAACATGCCCCCGGTCGAAGGCATCGCGACGGTGCGCTCGCGTGCCCAGCGCCTGATCGATCCGACCGTGAGCTACTCCAGGTCGGTGACGACCGACGACGGACGGGTCGTCATACGGGCCGGCACCCGGGTCAATCCGCTCGACACGATCAGCCTGAGCAAGACGCTGGTGTTCTTCGACGGACGCGACCCCGAGCAGCGCGAGGCGGTCGCTCGCCTGGTGGCGAGCAAGGGCCAACTCAGACTCAAGCCCATCCTGGTCGCCGGCTCCTGGCTGGACCTGACCAAGGCCTGGAAGACGCAGGTGTTCTACGACCAGCAGGGCGTCCTGTCGCGGCGCTTCGGCATCACCGCCGTGCCGGCCGTGATCCGCCAGCAGGGCCGGATGCTGGTGCTCGACGAAATCCCCGCGAAGGAGCTGCGATGAGACGCTGGCTGCTGGTGGCGTTGCTGGTGCTGACAGTGACTTGCGCGCGCGAGAGCCTGGCCGCTGTCTGCCAGGGCAAGTTCGCCAACCCGATCACCGACATCTGCTGGAGCTGCCTGTTTCCGCTGACGCTGGGCGGCACCCCGGTGATGTCGATGGGGCAGGAGGACACCGCCAACCCGGACGGCTTCCTGTGCAGCTGCAGCAACCCGCCGCGCATCGGCATCAAGACCGGATTCTGGGAACCGGCGCGCCGCGTGGACGTGACGCGCACGCCCTACTGTTTCGTCTCGCTCGGCGGCATCCAGCTCGACCCCGGCATCCGCGCACCCGAGGGAGAGGTCCGCCTGCAGCAGGACAACACCCGCCAGTCCAGCTACCAGGTCCACTGGTACACCGATCCGGTCCTCTACTGGCTGGAGGTCATCCTGGACAACCCCTGTCTGGAGACCGGCTCCTTCGATGTCGCCTACCTCAGCGAGGTCGACCCGACCTGGAACGATGACGAGCTGACCATGCTGCTCAATCCGGAGACCTTCCTGTTCGGCAATCCGGTCGCGCAGGCGGCCTGCGCCGGCGACTGCGTGCTGTCATCGGCCGGATTCGGCAGCAACGCGCTGTTCTGGTGCGCCGGCTGCCAGGGTTCGATCTACCCGTTCAACGGCCGGGTCCAGGCCCATGTCTCGCATGTACAAGCCAGCTCGCTGCTGGTCCAGCGCATGACGGCCAAGCTGCACCGCGAGGGGCTGATGTGGGGCACCTCCGGCAGCGACGGCCTGTGCGGCATCTATCCCGAGCCGGTGATGGACAAGACCCGCTACAAGTACCAGATGCTCTACCCGGTGCCGCAGACCGAGAAGATCAATGGCCGCTGCTGCCAGCCCTTTGGCCGCACGACCGCGATCTGGGGCGCCGGCAAGAGCTATCCCTATGCCGGTGAGGACTTCGCCTACATGGTGTTCCGCAAGAAGAACTGCTGCCTGGGAGTGGGGCCGTGATGAAGCGCAAGATCCACCTCGCCCTGTCCCTGCTGCTGGCGACTTTCGCCTGCGAAGGTTTTGCCCAGGAGCTGCCGCCCGCTGCCAGGCTCGATGCCGAGCGTGAGCGCATCGAGCGTGAACGCAAGCCGATGTTCGATGCCGGCAACGCGGCCACGCAGGCCGGCAAGGGCTTGCTGCCCAGGTCGGCCGACATCGAGCGGGAAAAGCAAAGGGTCGAGCAAGACCGCAAGGCCATGTTCGACGCCGACAACCCGGCAACCCGCAACTCGGGCAACTCCTTCCCCAAGGTCCCAACGCCAGATCGCTCGGGCATCGACATCGAGGCATTGGCCAGGCAGTACGAACAGAAGTCGGCGGCGCGCAGGACCGATGAACTGATGGTGTTCGCCAGCTTCACGATGCCAGAGGCATCGCTCAGGCGTCTGGTCAGCCAGGCGCGCCAGGTCGGTGCGGCCGTGGTGCTGCGCGGCTTCAAGAACAACTCGCTCACGGAGACGGCGCAGGCGATCCAGGCGTTGGGCGAGCCAGGCGGCAACGTGCTGGTCAATCCCAACGCCTTCACCAAGTACCAGGTCAAGGCCGTTCCCACCCTGGTGCTGGCCAGCGCAGCAACGATCGATCAGGTGGATGCGCAGGGCTGTGCCCTGCCCGACCACTATGTCGCGGTCTCCGGCGATGTGACACTCGACTACGCGCTCGACGAGATCGCCCGCCGCGCGCCAGGGTTCGAGCCGGTCGCGACACGCTACCTGCGCCAGATCAGGGGCCAGTGAGATGAAGCGCCTCCTCATCCTCTCGGCGTGTCTGCTCGCAGCGGCGGCGTGCGCCCAGACCCTGGCTACCCCGGCCGAGGCCTTCCAGGCGGGCAAGGAGTTCGCCAACCAGGGCAAGGGGGCGGCTGCCCGCCAGGTCAACGGTGCAGCGGCGGCGGGCGCACTGCCCTACTACGGCACGACGGCGCCCGAGAGCGCGAACTTCCAGGGCGGACGCCAGCGGATCGGGGCGGCCGGCACGGGCAAGCAGATCGATTGCCAGACCCGTCAGGCCGGCAGCGGCTTCAAGCAGCAGGAATGCGATGCGGTCAATTTCATGAGCAAGAACCCGACCAGCCGCCCCAAGTTCACGCTCGACCAGAAGACGGATCCGGTCCTGACTGGCTCCAGGAGCGTGATCCAGCAGCCCGGCGCCGTGCCCGGGGCCTCGACCCAGCAGTGCCGCGTCGAGCGCATCAGGAACCCGGCGACCTACCTCGGCGAGACCTGCACCGAGACCCAGACCCTGGAGAACCTGTCGTGCAAGCGCGTGCTGCAGGTCTTGTGCGATGCCCAGCGCGACGGCTGCGACCAGGGCGGCATCGTGCCCAACAGCTGGGCTGGCGACATGGCCACCAGCCTCACTCCGGATGGCAGCGGCAACTACATCCTGCAGTTCGGCACCATCGCCAACAACTACTGGAGTGGCTGGGGGGCCGTGTACGACCGCCATCTGAGCTTCAGCCTGCAGGATGTCAAGCTCATCACGCGCTTCGCGCTGACCCGGGCCGCCTTCGATGACTGGCTGATGGTCAAGGTCAACGACCAGCTGGTCTACGTCGGCCCCAGGGGCGGAGACCGACTCGAGATCTACTCGCCGCTGCCCGTTCTGGAGGCGGCCAACCAGCGCAGCTGCAGCAGTTACTGGGACGAAACGGGCAGCGGCTGGCAATGCGCCAACACAGGGGATGGCAGCAACGCTGTCAGCTACCCGTCTTGCACCGCGATGGCGGGCGGCTGGAGCTGCACGCCGGGCGACGGCCAGACCGGCATGGTGCGGCACTGCGCGGACTGCTTCAGCGGCCCCGAGCTGAAGACCAGCTGGGATCTCGGGCTCGACATCGACCTGCGACCCCACCTCAGGAACGGGTCTAACCAGCTCTTCATGCGCACGATCGTGGCCGGGCGCGGCGAAGGCGCGGTGCAGCTCACGACCCGCCAGCTATGCCCGCGCAACTGCCGCGAGCAGTGGGACAACAGCCAGTGTGCGGCGCTGGAGCTGAGGGCCAGATGATGAAGCAGCTGCTCGCTGTACTGGCCCTGCTCACCACCCTACATGCCTGGGCAGCACCCGACTGCCTGCTGACGGGCACGGTCTGCACGGCACCGAAACAGACACGGGTGATCGACGGGGTTCCGGTCTCGCGTGACTGCTGGGAGTACCAGGACCAATACCAATGCCGTGGCCAGAACCAGGCCACCGACTGCCAGCCCCTGCGCGAGCGCGGCTGTGCCCAGATTGGCTCGGCCTGTGTCTCGCGCGATGACGCGGGCAACTGCATGACCCACGAGCAGAGCTACAGCTGCCCGGACCAGCCGGAAACCTTCATCGAGAAGACCGTCTGCGATCAGGGAACCTTCTGCCAGAACGGAGGCCCGGGCTGCTTCGATACCAGCTACTCCCCCGACCGGGACTTCGGACAGGCGGCCGCGATGATGGAAGCCACGCGCGAGGCCGGCGTCTACGGCATCGACCCCGACCAGGTGGAGATCTTCAAGGGCTACCTGGAGCAGTGCAGCGTCAAGGTCCTGGGCGGCTCGACGCTCAAGAGCTGCTGCCAGGCTGCGGGTGGCGGCGCGGCCTTCACCAATCACGCCGTCCTGGGCGCCGGGCTTAAGGTGGCGGGCGAAGCCGGGCGCGAATCCGTCGTGCTGGGTTCACGCTACATGTACGACGCGCTCTATTCCCAGCTTGACAGCGCCATCGTCGACAAGGGACTGGGAGCGATGAACAGCTGGGCCTCGGGCCTGGGCGACGGGGTTTTCAATCCGCAGTTCAATGCTTACGGCTTCAGCTTCGACTTCAGCCTGGCCAACGGGTTCGAGATGGCCGGCTTCGATCCCTACAGCTTCTCGCTGTCGATCGCCGTCATGCTGATCCAGGAGTGGCTGAGCTGCGAGCCGGCCGAACAGGTCACGGCGATGAAGCGCGGCCAGAACCTGTGCGTTCATGTCGGGACCTATTGCAGCAAGAAGGTGCTCGGTGTCTGTCTGGAGAAGAAACAGCGCCATTGCTGCTTCAACTCCAAGCTGGCCCGCATCATCAACCGCGAAGGCCGTGCGCAGCTCGGGCTGCCGATGAACAGCTGCGGCGGCTTCAACCAGGAGCAGCTGCAAGCGCTCGACTTCTCCCGCATGGACCTGTCGGAATTCATTACCGACATCAGCCCCAAGGAGGTGCCCGCCTCCACCCTCGGCCAGCGGGTGCAGCAGACCGTCAACGAGCGCGTTCAAGGCTACTACGAGCAATGAAAACACTGTCCGCCCTCCTCGTCCTGCTGTGCTGCTCGACTGTCGCGCGCGAAAGTCTGGCGCAGACCAACGTCTATACCCGGCAGCACGACCTGCTGGCGGCAGCGATCCGCCACGGCAGCACCAGCGGCGTCATGGTGGGCGAAGTGGCCGAGCACTTCACGCGCCAGTTCCGCTCCACCGGGCCGCTGCTGGTGAGCGCCAGTGTCATCCAGTCCTTCGGGCGCAGCGACTGCAAGCGGCTGGAGATGGTGTTCACGAAACAGGAAGTGGAGACACCCCGGGGACGCACGGACGCCGTCCTCAAGTCCCGGCTCAACTACTGCCTGGACGGCTCGCCGCCGATCGCCCCGGAGTAAGCCCATGCACAAGCGCCCGCCCCTGGTGGTCCTGCTGGCCCTGCTGTCCGGCTACGCCGGCGCACAATCGCTCGACTACCCATCCGTCTGGCAGTGCGATGCGAACAAGCCCAACTGGTACTGCGACATCGAAGAGGATGTGCCGCCGGCAGCGGCACGGCCGCAGCCCGTGCGCAAGGACAGAGGACCCGGGCGCATCGAACTCAAGGACATCAAGACCGCCGAGCAGCTGCGGCAGGAACTCAAGCGCCGGGAAGACCTGGCGGTGATGGACCCGAGCGAGCAGCACATGAAGGACTACCTGGAGCTGTGGCAGCTGACCCAGAACAAGGGCTCGGTCTTCGCGGACAGCTGGCGGCGCGTGGTCTGGCAGAACCCCAGTCTGGACTACGCGCAAAAGCGCCCGGTCAACAACTCGGCGATCAAGATCTACGACGAAGGGCGACTGCGGAACGAGGAACAGCAGCTCAGGACGCTGGCCCGGGAGCATGGCCTGATCTTCTTCTTTCGCAGCGACTGCCCCTACTGCCATGCGATGGCACCAACCCTCAGGATGCTGTCGGACCGGTACGGCATAGAGGTGCTGGCGGTCTCGGTCGATGGCCAGGGCCTGCCCGACTTCCCACAACCCCGTGACGGCCGCGCACAGGCGGCCGCATGGGGCGTCGAAAGGGTTCCTGCGCTCTTCATCGGATCTAGGCAGACCGGCGATCGCGCGCCAGTCGGCTTCGGGATGATGGCACTGAGCGAGATCGTCAACCGCATCTTCGTCCTGACCGGCACCCGCTCGGGCGAGAACTTCTAGGGAACTGGCCATGCTGAGAAAACGAGTGACGGCGCTGGTGACGGCATTCGCATTCACGTCCACGGCGCATGCGATGACGATGCAGGAACTGTTCGACTCCGTGAACGCGCAGGGCAACGTGAGCAACCCGGCGGTGCTGCAGGGGCAGACCATGAACCTCTATACGGGCGGCAGTCTGTTCATGCGCATGCCCAAGCGAACCTACCAGCTGGCCACCGTGACTCCGCCGAGCTGGAACGCCGGCTGTGGCGGGATAGACCTGTTCGCTGGCGGCTTTTCCTACATCAACAAGGAGCAGTTCGTCGCGATGTTGCGCAACATCGGATCCAACGCTCTCGGCTACGGCTTCAAGTTGGCGATCCAGAACCTGTGCCCGACCTGCGACAACGTGATGCAGGCACTGCAGGCGACGGCGCAGGCCGCGAATCGCCTCAACATGGACTCCTGCGAAGCCGCCAAGGGCGTGGTCAACGCAGCGCTCCCCGATACCTGGACGCGTGGCAAGCAGAACGCGGCCAAGAACTTCGGCGTCGACACCAACCTGTTCGAGAACATCACCGACGCCTGGACCAGCGTGATGAACAACGAGAGCCGGGCCAACCAGACGGTGAATGCCGCCGCCAGTGCAAGGCCTGAAGCCAAGGATGCCTTGCCGACGGGCAATGTGGTGTGGAAGGCGCTCAAGAAGCTGGACGGCATCAGCGACGAGCAACGCATGATCCTGATGTCGATGATCGGAAGCATGATCTTCCCGACGGGAGACATACCCAAATCGCCAATCCCGCTGCTGCGCAAGGAGATCACGGTCGAGACACTGGTGGGGGCACGGACCACTTCGGAGACCATCACGGTGCCGATCTGGCGCTGCGACACGACCAGTGAAGACGGATGCCTGAGTCCGACCGAGGACGAGATCACCACCAGGAGTTTCAAGACCATGGTGCGGCAGAAGATGGAGAAGATCTCCGACAAGCTCGCCAGCCGCTCGACACATGACGACATGGCGGCCACCCTCGGCTTCCTGAATGCCACCGATCTGCCAATCTACAAGATGCTGGCCGTCACGACGACGCTCAACAACACGTCGATGGCCGATGCGCTGATCGGGCGTTACCAGGATCTGATTGCCGCGAAATATGCCGAGGTCTACATCCAGCGAGCAGTGACGGATCTGCGCGGTGCGATGGCGAAGTTTTCAGCGGTAGCGGACAGCACCCAAGCAACCGAGCTAGCCAAGATGACGCCCGAGTTGGAAGAAATCTCGCGTGCGGCCAAGCAGGTGCTAGCCACTGCCTACTCGCAGACCATCAGCACGTACAACATTGCCCAGGAGGTGCAGTACATGGAGCGCGCGCTCAACGCGAACCTGTCGCAGACCCTGCGCAACTCGCTGGCCTTCGGCAAGAGCCTGCGCTGAGGAACCCGGCCATGGACATCGAGATTCAAACCTACTGGAACGTCGAGACGCTCTACTACGTGTTCAATGCCGTTGCCTCGATGATGGCAGGTACGGGTTTCTCGGGACTGCTCAAGCTGGTGTTCCTGTTCGCGATCGCCATCGGCATGTTCGGCTACATGAACAAGCAGCTCGAAATGGCGAAGTGGTTCATCCATGCGCTGGCCTTCGTGACGGTGCTCAACCTGCCGATTGCACGGGTCGCGCTGATCGACAAGAGCGGGCTTGAGCCACCGCGCGCGGTAGATCACGTCCCCTTCGCGCTGGCCGTGGTCGCACAGACCACCAACCTGGTTTTTGGCTCGCTGACCAACACCTATGAAACGGTCTTCGGTGTGCCGGAAGACCTGGGCTTGCAGAAGGGGGATGTGGCCTTCGGCCACCGCATCCTCAAGCAGGTCAACAACGCGACGATCCGCGAACCGGGTCTGCGCGCCGACCTGATGCAATTCATCAAGGAATGCACGCTCTACGATGTCAAGGATGGCGCGATCACGCCACAGCAGATCGTGGGGGGCATTGACACCTGGAACGTGATCTTCAACAACACGAGTCCAGCCCGCTTCGTCACCTACGACACGCTGACCAACACGGCATCCACCGATACCTGCACCAACGTCGCCACCCTACTGAAGGACAGGGTCAATGATGCCGTGATCGCCGGCCAGACCTTTTACGGCAAGCAGGCTTTCACGCGGGCCAGCAGCGATGCAATCGCCACTAGCCTGTTCGTATCCGCCGTGGGAACGTCCTATGACTGGATCCTGAACAATGCCAGCAACGCATCGGATGCGATGAAGCAGGCGATGTTCAACAACATCTGGCGCGAAGCTGGTACCGAGCTTCCGGCACTGCTGAACGACCCGGCCCGAGTGGCGGAAGTCAATGCCCTGGCCAGCGCCGCGCAAGCTGCCCGTCAGGCAGACGGATCCAACAGCACCCTGAGCCTGCTCGCACAGGAGACGCTGCCTCACATGCGCAACTGGATCGAGGCCATCATCTACGGTCTGTTCCCGGTAGTCGTGGTGTTGGTCGTAGTCAGCTCGACCGAAGAGGCCAAGAAGATCGTCGCAGGCTACCTGATGTCACTGGCGTGGATCGGCCTGTGGCCCATCCTCTTCGCCGTCATCAACCATCTCTCCCTCATGCACCTGCGTTACAAGACCAGGGCGCTGGAGCTAGCCAGCGGCGTGCCATTCCAGCTCAGCGATGCTTTCGACGCCACGCTGACCAACGAGCAGGCCGTCATCGGCTATATGGTGGTTCTGGTGCCGTTCATCGCCGGCGGAATCATCCGGCTTGGACAAGGTGGATTCATGGGAGTGGCGGACCGCATGATGACGGGTTTCTCTTCGGCCGGTCAGTCCATCGGTGCGGCCACTGCCAGCGGAAACGTGAGCATGGGCCATGTCGGGATGGACACGGCATCGGTCAATACGACCTCCATGCACAAGTTCGACAGCAACGTCGGCTTGCAGGGCGGCGGCGCAACGATCGGCCGCGGCGACGGTTCAGTCTCCACCATGGCGGCCAACGGCGCGGTGGCCCTGCAGCAGCTGCAGAACCGGATGCTGACGCAGATGAATATGGATCACCGAATGGAAGCCGGCCGCAACCAGGAGGCGCACCGCACGACCATCACATCGTCGGGCGACCAGATTTCCAGTCGGCATGGAGATGCCTCGACCCTGACCGACGTGAAAGGACATGACACCAACCGTGGCCACAGCCAGCAAACCGGTGTGCAAGTGACCAGCTCTGCGCAAGGGAGCACGGGCGGTTCGCATGTCGCTGGCCAGAGCCTGGGCCGAAGCGCCAGAGAAAACTCCGGCTTCACCATGCAGGCCGGAGCCTACGACAACCTGGGCATGAGTCTCGGCCTCGGGCGTGGCAGGTCGGGCGGCGGCGGAATGGTTCCTGCGGCCGCAAGAGGTGGAGGACCAGACCAGCGCGAAGAAAAACGGATTGTCGAATCGATGAAACAGGGAGGAGCAAGTCAGACACAGATCGACCAAGCCCTGCAGAACTATCGCACTGGCAAGGGCGTGCCAAGTTCAACTCGTGGCCCTGACGCGGTCAGTGCCAGCCTGGGGTTCGACTCTAAAAAGACTTTCGGTGCAAGCCATATGCGCAACCGGGAATCCGCCACGCAGCACGGTCAGGACGAGACGGTGCGCACCGAGAGCGGCTATCAGGAGACAGAGGGGCGCACTGCCCAAGGCGGCACCAGCACCCAGGCCAGTCAGACCGATCGCCATGGTCGCGATGCTTCTCTCAGTTCAGTGGATGAAGTCTCCCGGGTTCGTGATGTCTCCGACCGTAGGGAATTCGGTACTGGCGACCGCTTCAACCGCAGCGAAAGCTCCTCGTTCACAACACACAAGGATCTACTGTCCGATCCCTACCTGTTCGCGAAGGTGGCTTCACGCAACGGCATGACGGCGATGCGCTTTGCCAACCAGGCCGAAGACCGGATCCTGCAGATGGTGCAGGACTATGTGGATGAAAAAGGCATGGTGCAACAGGCCAGCAACATGCCGCAGCAGACTTTCGCAGGCGAAAGTCTGCCAATCACTGCCCACGAGCTAGGAGGTCAATCGGTCAGGGATCGCGCAACCATTCCCACCAGCATTTCAGCTGCGCATCGGAAAAAAGTGGCCAAGACGGGCTATGAGGGAACTGAACCGCTGCAAGTCGACACATCCCTCCCAGCCAAGGTCATCGAGTCCAGGAGCAGTGTGCAAGGTCAGCTTGATCCAAAGAATACGGGAAGCATTCCGGCACGCGCAGCCCACCTGGATGAGAACGTAAATGCCTGGGCCAGTCCAGACAAGAAGCTGGGGGAGGGGCGAGCCAATCCCCTGGCTGTAGTTGAAGACATGGAGGGGCGCGACATCAAGGATACGGCCCTGAAGGTCTGGGACCGTCTGACTGGCGGCGATGGTACGGCCGATGGAGAAAAGCTCAGCGACAACCAGCTCAGGGAAGCGAGTGCCGACGTGAAGATCAACCCTGAGAACAGGCGATGAGGGACATCACATGCATCCATCCGATTAGGTGCGACTGGTGTTGGATCCTGGGAAATTCTGGTAATGCCCTTCAGCGAAATTCCAGAAAAGCTCATCCTTTTCATGGCTTGTGTCGGACTGAACACCTGGCTCTCCAAGGCAAACCTTACTGAACCCGTCACTTAACCACGATGCGAGCCAGAACGGAATCCAGAACACCAGTCCACCAATCAAGGTGTGGATGTAACTCAAGGGTTGAGACCCAGCAGCAACCAGCAATGTGGTGGCGGGCACTGGGATCCAAAGCATCCAGCGCCTTCGAAAAAAGAGTCGGCGCAACAGCTTCATGGCTACTGCTCCTCAATGACGAGGGCCACATATGTGGCGGTGTTCTTGTCGTCTTGCATGTGGACGACACGGAAACCTTTTTCGTAGATTTGCCTCACCGTGACCTTGCCAACATGTTCGCAGGTCAGAACGGAATCGGCACCACGGAACGGTCCTATGCAGACTCCACCACGTCTCGCACCTGCAGACTGTGCATGGGCGCCTGTAATCCCAACAAGAGTTGCAATCACCAGTGCAGCGGAGAGCTTTTTGTTCATCATGCTTTACCTCCCTGTCCAGACCTGAGACGAGTCGTCTGGACGGCGTTCAACATACGCCGAAAACTCACACGCCGCAAGACCAGGGCTCATCAGCTCGCAAGTGCTTCAGTGCTTGCCATACAGCCAGCGCCTGCTGTCCTCGCCAAGGCGGCCCGACGACGGGGCAGGCCGATGAAGTCGTGCTGTGCGGCCAAGCCAGGAGATGACATGAAAAGAATGCTGTCGGTACTCGTTTCGATCGCAGTCCTGAGCGGATGCGCTTCGCGCTCTGACCCCAGCTTGCAAGGTGATGGGATGGACTCGGAACGCAGCCTCGGCCGCTCAGTGGCCATGGTGCTGATCTGCAACGACTGCCACCCCCGATGATTCCGTCGCACTGGTTCAGGCGAGTTGTCCTGGTGCTCTGCCTGATGGGTCTTGGAGCCGTCATCCTCTGGGTCACAGGCTTGGCCACGGATCCCGTGACAAGGCCCGTGACTCAGGCGGCTGGAAGCGTGACTTTCCTGTTCGTCTTCTATGCCACGGCACCACTGACGGCACGTTTCCTCGCTCCCCTGCCATCGAGGGATCCTGAACTTCAGGAACGTCTGGCACGGATCCTTACCGCCCTACCTTCCTGTGCTCCTGTCACCCTGCATGACCATGCCGACCCGCAAGCCAACACCGTTGGACTGCTGCCTCGCTGGTCCCGCATCTACCTCACCACTGGCCTGCTGGACAGCATGAGCGACGAGGGAATGCGTGGGGTGCTCGCACACGAAAGCACCCACATACGTGAGCACCACATCCTGGCGACCTTCCTCTACGCCAGCGCGTTTGCCGTCAGCAGCCAGCTGCTGGCGGATGACAACTTCTTCTTTGCCGCCCTTCTCCTGTTCCTAGGACTTCGGCGCTACAGCGAATACCGCGCCGATGCCGGCGCGGTTGCCGTGGTGGGCCGGGAGACGTTGCTGACCACGCTACGCGAGCTGGCCAGGTCTTATCCATCGAAAGCCTGGCACCGCTGGACCTCGTTTGCCAACATCTATCCAACTCTTCCCATGCGGATCAGGGCGATCGAGACCGGACGCAAGGCGCTGCTCTGACATGCCGACCGCGCCCGAGCCAGAAGCCATTTCAGGCATCTTTTGCAAAGTGCAGCAACCGGAGCGCTACATGAACAGACAGGACCTGATTGACGCCATTGCAGTGCAGACCGAGACCTCAAAGTCGATGGCAGGGCGATTGCTGGACACGCTCATTGAGATCATCCAGCACGAGGTCGCTCGGGGCGGAATAGTGAAGTTGAACGGCTTCGGCACCTTCGAGAAGACCAGCGCCGCACCGCGGACCGGCCGCCATCCGCTAACCGGCGGCCCGATCAAGATACCCTCAACCTGCAAACCCAAGTTCACCCCTGGCTCTGCCTTCAAGGAGCTGGTGAAGGAGTGATGTTTCGTGTGGACGAAAGGCTCAAGGTCCACATCCCACGCGACGCCATGGACTTGCGCCAGTACATTACCGGTCTGACAGCCCTGATCGCACAGTCACTGGGGCTGGATCCATTCGCATGGGCGGACCATGTGTTTCTCAAGCTGCAGGCCGACCACATCAGGCTTCGGGCCTGAAAACTTCTGGACTGGTGGCACAAAACGGCGCCACATGTAAGGCCAAACCATCTTGTTCTAAAATAAATTTTATATAAATCAATAACTTGTGAATTTTTATGTGGAGCTCATGACGCATACTTCTATCTTTTGACTAGTCTGCCTCGTGTTTTGCATCAAATTTAGTTAAAAATCCTTGCTGTGGTATAAAACAACCCTGTCATCAAGGATCGTCATGCGAGGCACGTTAAAACAGAAGCAGGCCATCGACTTCTGCAAGTGGGGCGGAAGTCCCATCACCTTCAAGTCGATCTTCCAACCATCAGAACTGGTACGCGATGAGCGTGGCCAGCACGTCTATCGTGCCGTCGACATTCGCAAGGCCAGGCTTGCGCTCATGGATCTGGACCAGATACCAGAGCGTCCGCAGGAGTTGCCTCCGGTCATCTACTGCCGCATCCCCAAGGGGGGCGTCGGCAAGACGACCATCACAGGCAACGTGGGCGCATGCCTCGCGCTGCAGGGCTACAAGGTGCTCATGATCGATGCCGATCCTCAGGCGAGCCTGACCAGTCTCTTCGGCATCGACTGGGCGGTCGAGGAAATCACGCACATCGGCAACCTCCTGGAAGCCCAGAGCAACAAGAAGTCCCCGCTGACCGATGCCGACATCGAAGCCTCGATCCGTCATCTTTATGACGGCGGGATGCTGGACCTGATCCCTTCGGACATCACCCTCACCAACATCGACACCTGGCTGCTGCAGCAGAACTATGCCCGCGAGAAGCTCGTGCGTGAACTGCTGGAGGCACACGTCAAGGTTTTCAGCCGATATGACGTGATCCTGATAGACGGCGCGCCCGGTACTTCACAGCTGGCCTTCGCGCTCATGTATGCCGCCAAGAACCTGCTGGCCGTGGTGTCGCTGGACGGGCAGTCCATCAAGGCCATGGAAGTGTTCCAGTCCAACGTGGCGGACATCCAGCGTGCCTACCCCTTGGACCAGTTCAGCATCCGCATCGTGGCCAATGGCTTCATCAGCAGCATCAAGGCCTCCAACGAGTCACTGGAGACACTGCGCAGGGCTTACCCGGGACAAGTGGAGCACAGCATCATCCCGCACACCGCTTCCTTCGTGCGCCAGGTCTCCCTGATTTCCGACGAGCGCAGCGGGCCGGCCATCGAGAAGGAACCCACCAGCTCAGCGGCCAGGGCCATCATCGACTTGACCCAGTCGCTAATCGGGGCATACGACATCCGTCTGGCAGGCGTCATGCCGGTCGTTGCCCATCGTAGCCGTGGCCCGAAGAAGGGATACAAATCTGCAGGACAGAGCGCATCATGATCCAGGACATGCAACGACGCATTCTCAAGTCTTCCGGGCTGGTATCGGCCCCCAGCGTCGAAGACGCGGCCGCGGCCTTGCCGCGTCTTGATGGGAGCGGAAGCACCGACGGAAAACCCTTCCTGGTGCCCTTGTCACTGATCAACGACAGCCCTTACCAGACCAGCCCGGTCAACGAGGACAAGATTGCCGACTTGGTGGAGAACCTGGGCAAGAACCCACTGTCTTCGCCAGTGGTCCTCAGAAGAGGACATCAGGGGCGACTTGAACTGATCGCTGGCAGACACCGGATCGAAGCCTACAGACGTCTGGGCAGGCAGGAGATCGAAGCCACTCTGCGCGATCTGACCGACAACGACGCGGAGAAGCTCGTCTTCTACGACAACCTGTTTGCTCCGTCCATGACGGACTTCCAGAAGTACCTGGGATTCAGCCAGCGCAAGGCCAGGCTGGAGCTGACGCAGGAGCAACTGGCGGAAGAGTCCGGGGTCAGCAGGACCGTGGTGTCCAAGCTGCTGTCCTTTGATGGGCTGCCAGAGTCCGTTCTTGCCGCGCTGAAGGAAAACCCGCAGGCCATCGGTGCCAACGCGGCGGCCGACTTTGTCGCGCTCGCCAAGAAGAGTCCCGATCTGGCGGTGCAGGCCATCTATGCGATTGCCCTGGGCGAGATGACGCAAAAAGCGGCTCTCGCCTGGCTGAAGGCGGGTGGCGCCACCAAGGCGGAAACCGCCAAGCCGGTGGCGACCAAGGCACTGATCAAGTCAGGCCGGCAGAAATATGCCGAGCTGGTTCAGCGCGAGAACAGGCTGGTGATCTCGCTCAACACCGTGGATGCCGGCCTGTACCACGAGCTTGAAGCATGGCTCAAGAGCCGTGCGGAACAACATTTTCAATGACCGCGAACCTCAGGAAAGGAAGCGCGAAGCAATGTAGATGATCGACTGATCACCGAACCGTAAAACGACAAATGCCCGTTGGGGAACGGGCATCTGAAGGTTTGGTGCAAACATAAAAACCCGCTAAAGAGTCATGTCCACAAAACGGCAGTGAGTGGATTCTACAGCGGGTTTCGAATGTTTGCACTAGGCACGGTTTGCTACGCCTGTACTTATGGCAGACACCGCCAGCATCGAACTCGTCCACGCGCCAGTCGTGGACCTACCGGCACGCATCCAGACCGCGCTGGCCCGCATCATGGGCTGCGACGGCGGAGGCCTCGACACGCTCACCTATCGCGAGCGCAGCCTCCTGGCACGCCTGACCCGCAACATCAGTCTGCAGGACCCGTATCGATCGATACGAGTGTCAGTGGATACCCTGGCAGGGGCCCTGCAGACTTGCCACAAGACCGTCCAGCGGACATTCAACACACTGAAGGGCAAAGGCTGGATCACGCGTGACCAGGTCAAGAAGCGCTCCGGCATGCAGATTGCCGATACCTGGTTCACTGCCAGGGCCCTCGAGGTACTGGGGCTGACTGTCCGTCCATCTTCGCGCGCGGCGTCGGACAATATGTCCGGCGCTTCTAGTCTTTCGCCAATGTCAGAAGACAGTCAGCAGATCCCTGGTCATGCTGAACAAAAAAAGCAAATTCCAGAAGACCTCGCCTTGCTGGAACAGATGGGACTCAAGCCCGGAGCGATCTTCAAGCTCATGGGCGAGGCAACGAAGATGGGCCACAGGCTCGGACAGATAGTTCGCGCAACAGCACCACTGATACGCGCAGCCAAGTTTCCCTTTGGCTACCTGCGCAAGCTCATCGATACGGATCGAGACTGGGCTAACTACACCTGCGCCGCTGTGCTGCGCGAGAAGGAAGCGGCACAAGCAGTGGAAGTAAAGGTTCAGAACAACACTGTGAAGACCACGATAGAGGCAGCGATGCCAGCTGGAACCCAGCTGACGAATGCAGCTGGCAAGCAAGTCTGGATGATGCGCTACGGAGCCGTGTACAGCTGCCCTGTGGGCGATCTCGACAAGCCCGAGTCGCTGCGCGGCTACGCGCGCGTCGCCGACCTGGCGAAGATGGCCGAGGCCATTCAGGCGGGCAAGCTTTTCGTTTATGGGTCAAAGCGAGAGTGATCAGCAACTGCCAAGCAAGATTCTTGGCCGTACGGCTGCTTTTTGTGTTGACAGTAGATATACATCATTTGATAATTTGTATATCCAACGTACATGCAAACAAGGAGAAAACCATGCGTGACGCCGCCATCAACCTGCGAGCCTTGCCCGAGCAGCGCGACCTGATCGATCAGGCCGCCAGTCTGCTGGGCAAGAACCGATCGGACTTCATGCTCGAGGCTGCCTGCGAGCGCGCGCAGGCGGTGGTGCTGGACCAGGTCTTTTTCGGACTGGACGCGGACAAGTTCAGGCAGTTCACCGCCCTGCTGGACGCTCCTCCTGGCCCGAATCCAGGACTTGAGCGTCTCATGGCTGTCAAGGCACCCTGGAACACTGGCCCGGCATGAACTTGCAGCTGAACGCACCCCAACCCCTCACGTCCTCCCATCATCTGGATGGATTCACTTGCGGGGAGATCAGCCTCGACGAATGGCTCAAGCGCCGGGCCATGAGCAACCAGACCAGCGGTGCCAGCCGTACCTTCGTCGTCGCAGACCAGGAAGGTCGGGTGTTCGGCTATTACGCGATGGCTGCCGGCGCCGTCTCGCACCAGCTGGCGACGAGTGGCGTGCGGCGCAACATGCCCGATCCCGTCCCAGTGATGGTGCTGGCCAGGCTTGCGATTGATCACCGGGCCCAGGGCATCAAGCTCGGGGCTGCGATGCTTCAGGATGCGGTCAACCGGGCCGTGGTCGTGTCACAGAACGCCGGCGTGCGGGCCCTGCTTGTCCATGCGCTCAATGAGCGCGCCAAGCAGTTCTACGAGCACTACGGCTTTCAGGAGTCGCCACAGCATCCAATGACACTGATGCTGCGCTTGAATGCCGTCAAGGTTTGAGAGCACGACCATCCAAATCGGCAGTCACGTCCACCAGCATTCGCAACTGGGAAAACCGGCATGGAGAAGACAGACGTCGTTCAGGAAGTGGACTTTGAAGCCGCTGCCCGGAGTGGCGTACAGCGCCTGAAGAAGGGGCCGGTGGCCGTGGCCGGGCGCTACGACCAGCAGGCGGGCAGGGTGATGATCGAGCTCGACAGCGGTCTCGAGATCGCGTTCAGGCCACAGCATGCGCAGGGCCTGGAAGCGGCTACCCCGGCGGACCTTAGCGAGATCGAGATTTCGCCTTCCGGCCAGGGCCTGTACTTCCCAGCGATTGACGCGGATCTGTATCTGCCGGCCTTGCTCAAGGATCTCCTCGGCTACAAAACCCGGCTTCCGACCCCTGGACAGAATTCAACCGGAACAGGCAGTCAACTTTGAACCGGTACCAACACGTTCAGCAACCAGACACTGGCTGGTAGCCTGCAAGATCGCACAGCGTGCCTTACCTGGTTCGAGGTAATATGAATAAGTACATATTTCGACCTTGTATTGCATAATATTGATATATTTTCTTATGTAGGTTCAAATAATGCTTGTCGAGTTCCGGGTCAAGAACTTCCGCAGCCTGCGCGACGAGCAGGTGTTCAGCATGGTGGCGTCCAAGGACCAGACGCTGCACGACACACATACCCTGGGGACGGGCTTGAAGGCGGCGCCCAGTCTGCTGCGCAGCGCCGTGGTGTACGGGGCCAACGCCGGGGGCAAGTCCAACCTCGTCAAGGCTCTGCAGTTCATGCGGGGCGTGGTGCTCGAATCGGCAGCCGTCATCCAGCCTGGCCAGTCCTACGCCCTCCAGCCCTTCCGGCTCGATGATTGGTCCTCCAGCCAGCCGACCGAGTTCGAGCTCACCTTCATCCTCGACGGCGTGCGCTACCAGTACGGCTTTGCCATGACGGCGCAGCGCATAGTCAGCGAGCACCTGCTGGTCTACAAGGCCTTCAAGCCGCAGCGCTGGTTCGAGCGCCGGTTTGACGTGGCTTCTGGCAAGGACCTGTACGAATACGGCCCCGGACTCAAGGGCGCCAAGAGCCTGTGGGAAGGCGCCACCCGTCCCAACGCCCTGTTCCTGTCGATGGCCGTGCAGCTCAACAGCGATGCCTTGCGCCCGGTGTTCGACTGGTTTGCCAACCGGCTGGTCATCTTCAATGAGCAGGCCCAGCTCAGCCCCCACACCTCGATCCAGATGCTCCAGCAGGCCCAGGGTCGCCAGCAGATCTGCGACTTCCTGACGGCGGCGGACATCAGCATTGACGACATCGAGGTCGTCACCCGCAAGGTGCCGGGGCAGGCGGTGCATTTCGACTTGCTGGCGGGCAGGACCGAGGTGCGCAGCGAGGAAGTGGAAGAGCATCAGTTGCGCTTCTTGCATGTGACGGAGCAGGGGCGGGCGGTGTTCGACCTGGTGGACGAGTCCAGCGGCACGCGCAACCTCTTGTTCCTGGCCGGCCCGGTGCTCGACATCCTGCAAAAGGGCTTGACCCTGGTCATCGACGAGCTCGACACCAGCCTGCACACGCTGCTGGTGCGCGAGCTGGTGCGACTGTTCCACCGGCCCGAGGTCAACACGGGCGGCGCACAGCTGATCTTCACCACCCACGACACTTCGCTGCTCGACGCGCCCGACCTGTTCCGGCGTGACCAGATCTGGTTGGTCGAGAAGGACCGGGAGCAGGCTTCCACCCTGGTGGCGCTGTCGGAATTCAGCCCGCGCAAGAATGAAGCGCTGGAGCGCGGTTACCTGATGGGACGCTATGGTGGCGTGCCTTTCCTGAACCACACCCTGGGCCTGGAACACTGATGGCCCGCGACAACTCTCCCAAAGAGCGGCAGCGCAAGCAGCTGGAGCGCAAGCAGGGCCGTCGCGCCAGTTACGACCGCATCCTGATCGTCTCGGAAGGCAGCAAGACCGAACCCAACTACTTCAGGGAAATCCGGACAGCCTACCGCCTGCACACGGCCAACGTCGAGGTACATCCCAGTGAACTCGGGACGGCGCCGATACAGGTGGTGCAATATGCCAAGTCCTTGTTCGAGAGCGGGGACCGGTACAAGCAGATCCAGCCGCGTGCCTTCGAGCAGGTCTATGCCGTGTTTGACCGGGACGACCACACCAGCTATTTCGACGCCCTGCAGCTGGCCGACTCGCTCGACGGCAAGCTGCGCAATGACAACAAGCAAGCCGTGCGCTTCCAGGCGATCGCCTCGGTGCCGAGCTTCGAGCTCTGGCTGTTGCTGCACTTCGAGGACATACGGGCTCCCATCCAGCGTGAGGATGGTCATGCGCCGCCTACACTTGCATCTGCCGGGCTACGAAAAAGGGGCGGGGCAGGTCTTTACCATCACGTGCGCCCGGCTGGGTGTGGCAACGCTGCGGGCCCAAGCCCTGGTCTCCAAGTTCAGTGCCTACGATGCACCAAAGCCCTACACGGGCATAGGAGGTTTGGTGACCTTGCTGACGACTTTGCGGAACTGAATGTTTCTGCAAGCCACTGGTCACAGTCGTCTGGCGGCTGTGTCGCCATCCCTGCAAGGCTGGACCGCCTGTTTTTTAGGCGACACACTGTTTCTCAATCATGACAAGGACTTGAGGTCTATCCGATGGGGTTCTCCACAGGATTGGTCACCGAAGCTGGGGATTGAGCCCGGCGGGTTTGTGCTAAGCTAGCGTCACATTCCGAGTCGGGCCTGACGCCCGCGCCAACCTGCCTCACCGGGGCAAGGTGGTCTGCCCAGTGCGATGTGGCCTTTCGAGGCAACCAAGCCGGCAGCAGCGTCGCCCTCCTCGTGAGGGCGCTTTCGTTTCCGGGTCTGGCCGACCCGCCTGCCCAGGCAAACCGGCCGGGGGGATTTGTTCCAGCTTGCGGCCCCCGCCACCCATTGGCAATGCCGCTAAACAGGAGAGTCACATGACTGAACTTGCTCGCTTTCGCCCCGCAGTAGCGAAGCACCAGCCCACCTTCGTTTTCGAGCGCGCTTCGCTCGCGCTGATCGCCACCTGGCGCGACCGCCTCACCCGTACACAGGCTGCAGATCTGCCGCTCGGCAGTGAATGGCGCGATCCCCCTGGGCTGCGTCTAGGCGCCGTCACGCGCTGACCCCGCCAGGTTTTATGCGAGGGGGCGGTGTATGCCGTTCTGCTGTTCTCATTCCATCGCAGCACTGGTACCAAGCCCTGCAGTGAGGATCGTGCTGCTAGGTTCAGGTCAGCCATGAATCCAGCCCGACCTCACGCCAATGCTGCCCGTTTTCAAGCTCGAAGCGAGCACGCCACAAACCTGATCGGGCGTGATGGCCGATCAGGCAAACGTATAACGCTGCGTTGAATATAATAGTTTTAAACAGAACCTTTAAAATCTAAATAAGTTCTCCAGGGAGCGTTAATTGGAAAAAACCATCCCCTTGCCGGTAGAGCGCGCCATCCTCAAGCTGGGCAGCGACATCTCGCTGGCACGCCGACGCCGCCACATCTCGCAGGCCTCGCTGGCCGAGCGCATGGGCGCGTCCCTCTCCACCGTGCGCCGCATGGAAAAGGGCGATGGACGCGTGCCCATCCATTTCTTCGCCCGTGCACTGCATGTCTTCGGCGAGATCCGGGCGCTCGAGCAACTGCTCGACACGGCCAACGATGAGATCGGCCTGACGCTGATGGACGAGAACCTGCCCAAGCGTGTGCGCAGCAAGTCCGGCCTTTCGGGAGCGCTCTGATGGTCACCATAGCCCCGACCCGCCAGCAGGCCCAGGTGTGTATCGGCAAGGCCGGCTTGCCGGTGGGCTCGCTCACCTATGTCCGCCAAGGACGGCGCGAGAACTGTGCCTTTGCCTACGACGAAGCCTGGCTGGCCAACCCGGCACGCTTCAGCGTTTCAGCCGACCTGCAACTCGTACCGGGCCACCAGTCGCACAAGGCGGCGTCGGCCCATGATTCCGTCTTCCACGGCGCGATCGCCGATACCGCGCCGGACGCCTGGGGACGTCGTGTCATCGCCCGCGACCACGCCAAGCGGCGCAAGGCTGATCCTCATCTGCCAGCCCTCACCGAGCTGGACTACCTGCTGGCGGTGGACGACTTCAGCCGCGTCGGCGCGTTGCGCCTGCGCACTGAAGACGGCATCTGGCAGCGCACTGCGGCTCAGGGGCGGCGCAGCACGCCCCCCTTGATCGAGCTCGAGCAGATCTACCAGGCCAGTCGCGCGGTCGAACGTGGGCAGGAATCGGCCGCGGACTTGCGCTACCTGCAAGGCAAGGGCACTTCGCTGGGTGGCATGCGTCCCAAGTGCACGGTGGTCGATGAGGACGGCCGACTGGCCATCGGAAAGTTCCCGAGCGTGGCTGACAGCCGCAGCGTCACACGCGGCGAGGTCCTGGCCCTGAGGCTGGCAGCCCTGGCCGGGATCGATGCCGCCCCTGCGCGCATCGTCTTGCTGGGTGACAAGGGCAACGAGGTAGCGGTTGCAGTCATTCGCCGCTTCGACCGCGATGAGGACGATGGTCGGATTCCCTACCAGTCGGCTGCCTCGCTGCTGCAGGCCTCACGGGAAGAAGACCGCAGCTACACCGAGATCGCAGACGCGATCCGCTCGCACAGCCATGCCCCGACCGAGGATGTACGCCAGCTCTGGCGGCGCCTGGTGCTCAACCTGCTGATCACCAACGTGGACGATCACCTGCAGAACCATGGCTTCCTGCATGTCGAGCGCGGGTTGTGGCGGCTCGCGCCGGCTTTCGACATCAACCCGTTCCCGGACAAGGACAGGGAATCCAAGACCTGGTTGTCTGAGCAGGATGGTCCCATCACCGATGTGCAGATGCTGTTGGCCCGTGCGCCGTACTTCGGGCTGGACCAAAGCCAGGCTCTGGCCGTGCTGGGTGAGGTACATGCCGCAGTGTCGAACTGGCGCCAGGTGGCACTCAGTCCGTCGGTCGGATTGCGTGCTGCTGAGCTCGACGACTTTGCTCCGGCCTTCGAGCACGAGCAGATGGTGGCTGCTGCGGTTCTGTTGCAGGACTGAACAAGCGTCTGGTCAGGCGCTTTACCGGTCTGGATTCAGGCCAGTTCTTCAGATCAGCCTGCCGACTCCGTCGGCGAGATGGGCGCCGTGCTGCTCAACAGCTTGGACCTGAGTGCTCGCCAGCTCCGCCGCTGGCCAGGGCAGCAGGAAATCCCGGCTCTGCTGCGGACTGGCCAGCAGCCAGTCGTGATAGCGAGCCTCGGGCAGGATCACCACCATGCGCTTTTCGTCCTGTGGCTTGTGGAACTGCCGCATGAAGGTGTGCTGGTCAGCGTTGATCGTGAGCATGCTGTAGCTGCGCACGATGCTCCCATCGGGAGCCTTCCACCCCATCCAGATACCGGCGATACCCATCGGTCGCTTGTCGGCGCGAGCGATGCGGGTGGGAACGGCCTTGCCGCTGCGCCAGTCTGGCTCGTAGAAGGCCTCGGCCGGGATGATGCAGCGTCGCCCCAGTCGCCACGCGTCACGGTAGCTGGGCTTCTCAGCCACTGTCTCGCTGCGCGCGTTGTAGGTGCGGCGCGAGATCGTCTGGTCCTTGGCCCAGTGCGGGATCAGACCGAAGATGCCAGCTATCGCCTCCATGGCGGGTGGACAGCCGGCGTGATCCTGTGGGCGCGGTCGGCGGATGAAGCTGCCGGCATAGCCGGGCCAGAGCTCTGCCTGGCCGACATCTGTCGGGGGCTCGACACCGAAGCCGGCCAGGTAGCGTTGCCGCTCGGTGACGGGTTCGTAGTGGGCACACATGGTGGGAGATTAGAAGCTGGCGGGATGATTTGGTTCAGGCCGGGCACGACTGGCTGTAGATAGACCGCAGGCAGCAGTCTCGCAACCATTCGTCCATCGCCAGCCCAGCGGCTCAGTCAACCCTGCCTCCTGCGGCCGATCCGCAGGGTTTCCCTAGTCCTGGTTTCCTTCAACGGGGTGAGGGCGAACCTCAGACCCGACACCAGACCCGACAGGATTTCCTGGTAGTAGTGGCGCCGCATCGGGCCGGGCTCGAGTGGTTGCATTTTTACCTCGAGCACGTGGTCGATCAGAGTGGCCTTGATCACCCAGTCAACGGAGGGGCCCAGGCACAAGACCTCTTCGAACCGGTCCGACTGCGACCTCAGCCGCTTGGCCCAAGGCTCGTGCAGGAACTTTTCGAGTTCACGGCATTTATCCTGCGTGACCGGCACCTGCGGCATGGCCTGCAGGTATTCCAGCGTCTCCTGCAGTTTGGCCGTCACGATCGCCAGCCGTTCCCTGTCCGTCAGATCATGGAAGCCATTGGGTTCCGTCTTGATCAAGGGGAAGACAACTAACGCCACCTGCCGCTGCCCGGCGCATCACGCCTTCTGGACTTCTGCGGACGGGGCGTGCACCTTGACCGACTGGCACCAGCTATTTCTCTGTGTCCTGCAGCTGTCCCGCGCCGAGATCCTGGGTCTTGGGCAAGGCCAGCCAGTGCATGCCAGCAACCTGAACATCCAGCCAGTCCTCGGCACAAGCTGGCACGCCTGATCGGGTTTGACGAGTGCTCCACTCATGTGGGCCGCTGCTCACCCAGCCAGAGCGCCAGTTCCTCGGGCGCCATCACCATGGCGCCGCTGCGATCGGCCGCGCGGGCTTCGTCCTGGTCCGCCGTCACGACGGTTCGGGCCATATCGGGGCTGGAGCTCTTGAGGTGGTGCAGGAAGGCCAGGATCTGCCGGTCGGCCCGGTTGCTGCCGCTGCCGCCCGAGAAGTGGACCCGGAAGTTGTCCTGCACGGTGCGCTCGCTGACGACGCCACCGTCGAACCAGAGCTGGAGGCTCAGGCGAGGGTGACGCCTGGCCAGTCCAGCCAGGCGCTGCTCGAGTGCCTCGCGCGCGCGTCCTCCCGGGATGCCGTTCTCGAAGAAGGGCCGGAACAGTGCTGGCAAGGTGAACAGCACGTTGTGTCCGTCCACGACCAGAGTGGCCCGGTGTCCCAAGGCCAGCGTGGACTGCATGGCATACAGCGGCAGATTGTGCAGTCCGTCCCGGTCTTGCGCCGTGGTCCGGCACAGGCCCTGGCTGGCATAGAGGCGCGAGGCCATGTCGGCCAGTAGCGCGAAAGCCTGGGCTCGTTCGGCGCCATTGAGCAAGCCGAGTGGTTCTGCCGCAGTCAGCGCCTGGCGGATCAGGCTCAATTGGTCGAGGCTATCCGCCTGGGTCATGGCGTCTTGCAATCGCGCCAAGTTGGAGTTGATGGTCTGGTCCTGGTCAACGGCTGCACCGAGCTGCTGCTGGAGAGCCTGGATCCTCAAGCCGATCTCGTGCTGGAGCCGACCCAACTGTGGCAGCGGACGCAGCGATTCGGAACGTGCCTCTGCCAGCTGTTCCAGCATCCGGCGACAGCCTTCCAGCTCGGCGTTCAAGGTGCGGCGCAGGCCGTAGCGGCGGTCGATCGCCGCCTGCTCTTGCAGCAGCAGCTCGGCCTGCTCGAGCAGGCTCTTGCCGCGGGTATCCGCCGCTACTTGGGCCAGTGCCTGCGCGGGAGCGAGCCAGGGCAGCAGGCGCTCATCAAGCAGGGCTTGCAGCCGCTCGAGCACCTGTGAGTCGAAGTCCCGACTCAGATCTGCCAGCTCGGCCTCGGCGCGCACGGCACGCTGCCCGGCCAACTCCAGCGCTGGCCCGAGTCGCTCCAGTTCAGCGCGCCAGCGTTCGGTTTCATGGCTGCAGGCAGCGAGTTCGCGGCTGAGCCGGCCCGCCTCGCGGCGCTTGTCGCGCAGGGCGATCACGAGCTGGCGTTCGGACTGTTGCCGGGGCGCCCGGGTTGCAAGCGGTGAGGCTGGCGGGCTGTCGGCCGGCGTGCCGGGCGGATGGCGCTGGATCAGCGGCTGCAAGGCCTGCGACAGGCTCAAGAAAACGGCCGCCAGCTCGTCGCTTGCGCTGCGCCGCTCGGCCTCGCCGGGCTCTGACCCATCCCAGGCAGCCAGCTTCTCCAGTGCCCGCTTGCGCAGCGAGGATCGGCCGTCCAGCAGCAGCGCGGCCATGGTCTCGGCAAAGCCGAGACTTCTGGCCAGCCGGTCGCACTGCTCCAGCACCAGTTCGTCGGACAGTGAAACCGTCAGCGCGCTGGCCTGGCTGTTTTGCCGCAACCCCAGCCGAACCTGCTCCGGCAACTCCGAGTAGCTTTCCAGGGCCGACCGCAGCCGGGCGCGGGCTACGTCTGGTGCCATCTTGTTGGGCCGAAAGCCGGCGCCGAGCCCCTGCTCGGTCGCTAGGCTGCGCACCTTCGCCTCCGGGAGCCGGGCCAGCGCCCCGTACCAGGCGAGCAAGACGGCTGGGGGGATTTCATGGTCATCGATCTTCATGGCTGGGTTGAGCAAGTAGGGCAAATTGAGTCAGGAGCGTACTGCCCCTGGGCCGGGGCCGGCTGGGCTTGGCTGAACGATGTCGGGCGGCTCGCACCGGAGCCGTCCCTTTCAGTCGTTGCGGGGTCTGGAGTTCAGTCGGGGTCAAGTCTTCCAGCCACTCATTGGCCAGCGCCTGGAACCCCCATATTTAATACATTTAAAATAAACAGTCATGGTGTAATATTATCACCATGACTAACCAGCCTGAGCTTTCGTCCGAATCCTCATCCGGCCCCCCGCCCGAGTCGTTCAGCGTCAACGAGCTCTGCCTGCTGGCCGAGCTGCCGCTGCGCACGGTGCGCTATTACATCCAGCAGGGCCTGGTCGACCGGCCGCATGGCGAGAAGCGCGGCGCCTGGTACGACCGCCACCACCTGGATCAGCTGCTGCAGATACGCAAATGGTCGAGCGCCGGTCTGTCGCTGGAGCGCATCCGCGAGCTGCTGCAGGGCGAGCCGCCAACCGTGCCCGAACGCCCGAAGCAGGTCGGCGCCATCCAGGTCAGGAGCCACATCTGGCTTGGGCCCGGCCTGGAGCTGCAGGTTAGCGCCGAGGACGCCGGTCTGAGTCCGGAGCAGCTGCGCCGTCTGATCACCGCTGTCACACAAGCCCTCACCACCATCAAGGAAGAAGCACCATGAGCGCCCCCCACACCCGGCCCGCCTGCCTGAGCATCCATGGCGATGACCCCGCCCTCGGCAGCGCCGGCCTCGCGCTGCAGGGCGTCGATGTGCAGGCTCGCCTCGACGGCCTGCTGCTGCGCACCACGCTGCGGCAGCGCTACCGCAACACCAGCGGGCGCCTGATCGAGACCGTCTACACCTTCCCGCTGGCTCACGGAGCGAGCCTGCTGGGCCTGTCGGTGACGCTGGGTGACAAGCGCTTGAGCGGTGCCGTAATCGAGAAGCAGCAGGCTACGCAACGCTACGAGCAGGCCATCGACGAGGGCGACACGCCGGTGCTGGTCGAGCAGAGTTCCCCTGGCCTCTACACCGCCAACCTGGGCAACCTGCAGGACGGCGAGGAGGCGACGATCGAGCTGGAGTACGCCCAGCTGCTGCGCTTCGAGCAGGGCGGTCTGAGGCTGAGCATCCCGACCGTGGTGGCACCGCGCTACGGCGACCCCCAGGCCCAGGGCGGCCTGGCCCCGCACGAGAGCACCGAGGCCGACTGGCAGGCGCGCTACCCGTTCACGCTGACGCTGGACATCACTGGCCCGGCGGCACGAGCGCGCCTGAGCAGCCCGAGTCACCGGATCGAGGTGCAGCCAGTACCGAATCAAGGGACGCCAGGGCAGACCGACGCGGTGCGCGTGACGCTGGGGCAGGGCGGCTGGCTGGACCGAGACTTCGTGCTGCGCCTCGACGGGCTGGAGGGCCAGGCCTTCTGCGTCACGGCGCCGGACGGCGACGAGGCGCAGCCGCAGGCCCAGGCCGTGCTGGCCAGCTTCTGCCCGCGCCTGCCGGCACAGGAACTGGCTCCCCTGAGTCTGAAGATCCTGGTCGACTGCTCGGGCTCCATGACGGGTGACAGCATCGCGCAGGCGAAGCGTGCGCTGCACGAGGTCGGCCAGTGGCTGGAGCCGGCCGATCGGATCGCCTACTTCCGCTTCGGCAATCAGTGCGTGCCGGTGATCCCGACCCTGGAGCCCTGCACGTCGCTGATCGTGGGCCGCCTGGCGCGCGCCGTCGAGAGGACCGAGGCTGACCTGGGCGGGACCCAGCTGCACGCGGCGCTGCTCAAGGTCTTCGGTCCGCAGTCGAAGACCACTGCCGCCAAGGCCGACGTGCTGCTGATCACCGATGGCGAGGTCTGGGACGTCGATCCCCCCGTGAAGGCCGCGCGCGAATCCGGTCACCGGGTGTTCGTGGTCGGGGTCAGCAGCAGCCCGGCCGAGAGCCTGCTGCGCGAGCTGGCCGAGCACAGTGGTGGCGCCTGCGAGCTGGTGACGCCGAACGAGGACATCGCGGGTGCCATCACCCGCATGGTGCGGCGGCTGCGCGCCGCGCGCGATATCGCGCTGCGGCTGGACTGGGGCCAGCCGGTGCTGTGGCAGAGTCCGCTGCCCAAGCAGGTGTTCGATGGCGAGACGCTGCATGTCTGGGCCCGGCTGGAGCGGCCGCTGCAGACCGCCCCTGTGCTGCACTGGAGCACGGAAGGCAGCACCGGCAAGGACCAGGCCCTGCAGGTGCAGACGGACGCCAGCGGCACCACCGCGCGCCTGTGTGGCGCCCGCCAGGCCGAGACCCTGAGCGACAAGGAGGCCAGACTCGCGCTCGCGCTGCGCCATCAGCTGGTGACGCGTCAGACCAGCCTGTTCCTGGTGCACCAGCGCGCCGAGGACGACAAGGCCGAGGGCCTGCCTGCGCTGGAGCAGATCCGCCACATGATGGCGGCCGGGCATGGTGGTTTCGGCAGTGTCCTTGGGATCCTGGGGACTGCGGCGGCAGAGATACCTGTTTTTTGCCGCAGGCAAGCCGACCCGGAGCCCACCTTGCAACGCCGGGCCTTCCAGTCAGCGTCCATGTCGCACGACCTGGGCCTGCCCAGCCTCTGGCGCAAGCCAGGCAGTCGCCTGAGCCGGTGGGCGGATAAGCTGCGGGCCTACCTCGACGCGATGCCAGTTGAACCTGGCCTCCAGGTCATCGACGATCAGCAGCAGCTGGAGTCGAACCAAAAGCTCATGCTCGCGGCCTTCGAGCGGGAAACCGCCATCCCTGAAAACGCAGCGCGCTACCTGGACCAGCTGCACACCCACCAGACCGATCCGGAACTGCAGGCCCTGCTTGGTCAGCTGAGCCTGATTGCCGGCGATCGGGCCGCAGCCGCGCTGCTGCTGGACTGGCTCAACCGCCACCTGTCGTCAGGCCCGGCCTTGTCACGACAGGCCGAGCGGGTGCTGCGCAGTGTGCTCAAGCCCTTGAGCCCCGCGGTGCGCGCCGAGGCGGAGCAGGTGATCGAGGCGGCATTGCCGGGCCTAGAGCGTGTTATGGACTTTCACCCGTAGGTTGCGGGGCTGTCCTATGCTTGCGGGATGAGCAGGAAGCCGT
>Ga0156629_146_pt1 | contig 29775 bp, 25 predicted proteins | sample RifOxyC3_FD_110703 | JGI IMG/M metagenome (GOLD analysis project Ga0156629, IMG submission 110703) | Burkholderiales bacterium RIFOXYC12_FULL_65_23 | reverse complement strand
GGCCGGCGCAGCCGACAGCGACAGATCCGGCCACCGTCGCCACCGGCGACAGTTCGGCTGCTGCTGCCACAGGCACGCCGCGCATCGCGGTGTTCGCGAGCGAGGCCATGGCCGAGCTGCACGGTGCCAGCCTGGGGCGCGAACTCGAACTGCCCGGCCTCGGGCCGCCCGGCGTGCGCTTCGTCGTCATCGGCATCTGGCGCGATTACGCGCGCCAGCAGGGCAGCCTCGTGATCGATGCCCAGGACTATGCGCGGCTCACCGCTGACCATTCGGTCAACGATCTCTCGGTCTACCTCCAGCCCGATGCACCGGCCGATCTGCGCCAGCGCCTCGAGCAGGCCAGCGGCGGCCTCTATGAGCTCAGTTCGGCGCAGGACATCCGCAAGATCTCACTCGGCATCTTCGACCGCAGCTTTGCCGTCACCTACTGGCTGCAGGCGGTCGCCATCGGCATGGGACTGATGGGGGTCTCGGCCAGCTTCAGCGCCCAGGTGCTGGCGCGCCGGCGCGAATTCGGCCTGCTGCAGCATATCGGCCTCTCAAGGCGCCAGCTGCTGGGGCTGGTGGCGGCCGAGGGCGCGCTCTGGACCCTGCTCGGTGCGGTCGCCGGCCTGTTGCTGGGGCTGGCCGTCAGCGTGGTGCTGGTGCATGTGGTCAACCCGCAGAGCTTTCACTGGACCATGGAGCTGCATCTGCCCTGGGCCCGGCTGCTGGCGCTCGTGCTCTCGGTCGTCGCCGCCGGCACCCTGACTGCCTGGCTCAGTGGCCGGCTCGCCGCCAGCCAGCAGGCCGTGCTGGCCGTCAAGCAGGACAGTTGAACCCACGATGAACCCTCCCTTCGATCGCCTGCGCCGCCGGCTGCTGCTGCAGGGCCTGGCCCTGTCCGGCACCGGTGCATTACCCGCATGGGCGGCACAGCCCTCCCTGGCTGTCCAATCCCCTCAGGGGGCCCAGGGCGTTCAAGCCGTTCCGGCTGCACAGGCCGATGCTGGCCGAACGCTCAAGCCCCGGCCGCTGGTCTTTCCGGCCGACCACGGCAGCCACAACCCCTCGCGTACCGAATGGTGGTACCTGACCGGCTGGCTGCGCGACGAGGCGCAGCGGCTCTACGGTTTCCAGGTCACCTTCTTCCGCTCCCGGGTTGATCAAGCCCAGGGCCTGCGCAGCCGTCTCGCGGCGCGCCAACTGCTGTTCGCCCATGCCGCACTGACCGATGTCGCTGCGCAGGCGCACTGGCATGACCAGGCGTTGGTGCGCTGGAACGGCGAGTCGGCCGAAATCCCCGAGCTGCAGGCCCATGCAGCCGCCACTGACACCGATGTCCGGCTGCGCGGCTGGAGCCTGCAGCGCCAGCCCGTGGCCGACGCTCGCATCGGCCCCGGCGCTTACCGGACCCAGATCCGCGCGCGCGACTTCGCGCTGACGCTAGACGCTACGCCGACCCAGGCGCTGCTGCTGCAGGGCGATCGTGGCTGGTCGCGCAAGGGCCCGCAGCCCGAACAGGCCAGCCACTACTACAGCCAGCCGCAGCTGCGCGTGAGCGGACAGCTGCAGCGCTCAGGCCGCAGCCTGTCGGTGCAGGGCCTGGCCTGGCTCGACCACGAGTGGAGCGAGGCACTGCTGCATCCCGAGGCCATCGGCTGGGACTGGATCGGCATGAATCTTGACGATGGCGCCAGCCTGACCGCCTTCCAGCTGCGCCGCGCCGATGGTTCCGCGCTCTGGGCCGGTGGCAGCTACCGCTCGGCACCCGGACCGGCTGGCCGCCAGGACACCCGCATCTTCCAGCCCGGCGAGGTGGTTTTCCAGCCTGGCCGGCACTGGACCAGCTCGCGCACCGGCACCCGCTATCCGGTCGAGTGGCGAGTCACGACGCCGGCCGGGCGCTTCGCGGTGGCGGCGCTGCTCGACGCGCAGGAACTCGACAGCCGTCGCAGCACCGGCGCCGTCTACTGGGAGGGCCTGAGCGAGCTGAAACCCGCCGACGGCGGCCCGCGCCTGGGACTGGGCTACCTTGAGCTGACCGGCTACGGCGACCGGCTGGCGCTCTAGCCGGCGCGCGCCTCAGGCCGGCTGCATCCTGCCGCTGCGCGCCTGAAACCTGGCCCCGGCAGGGCTGTGATCAGCTGTGTACGATGCACCCATGAACGACCTCAGCGCCTTTCCCATCACCCGCAAATGGCCGGCCCGCCATCCCGATCGGCTCCAGCTCTACTCGCTGCCCACGCCCAACGGCGTCAAGGTCTCGATCCTGCTCGAGGAGCTCGGACTGCCCTACGAGGCGCATCGGGTCAGCTTCGAGACCCGCGACCAGTTCTCGCCCGAGTTCCTGTCGCTGAACCCGAACAACAAGATCCCGGCCATTCTCGACCCCGACGGTCCGGGCGGCCAGCCGCTGGCGCTGTGGGAGTCGGGCGCGATCCTGATCTACCTGGCTGAAAAGACCGGCCGTTTCCTGCCGAGTGATCCGGCCAAGCGCTACGAGACGCTGCAGTGGCTGATGTTCCAGATGGGCGGCATCGGCCCGATGTTCGGCCAAGTCGGTTTCTTTCATCTCTACGCCGGCAAGGATTACGCGGACAAGCGCCCGCGCGACCGCTATGTCGCCGAAGCGGCGCGCCTGCTCGGCGTGCTCGACCAGCGGCTGGCAGGCCGCGACTGGATCATGGGCGACCAGTACACGATTGCCGACATCGCGATCCTGCCCTGGGTGCGCAACCTGGTCGAGCATTACGGCGCCGGCGAGCTCGTCGACTACCCGCGCTTTGAGCAGGTGCAGCGCGTGCTGTCGGCCTGGCAGCAGCGCCCGGCGGTCCTGCGCGGCCTCGACATGCCGCTGCGCGGCTGAAGCTCAAGGCTGGGCTGGCGTCGGTGCCGCCTCGTTCGACAGGATCTGGTCGATCTTCTCCTGCAGCGGGTCCGGCTCGGTCGGCAGGGGCGGTGGGCTGATGACTTCCTCGGCCGGCAGCTCCTCGGGCACCAGCTCGGGTAGGGCGTCGCGCACCGGCACTTCGCTCGACGGCGCCCTGGCCGGCTTGCCGGTCCGAAGCCATTCCTCCCAGAGCCCGGCCAGGTCGTTCCAGATCCCGCTCCATTGGCCCAACAGCCAGTCGCCCGCACCGCGCCAGAGCCGGCTCAGCCAGTTGCCGCTGTCGGGCTCCTCGAAGTGCGCGCGCGGGTCGGCGATCCTGGCGCGCAGCGCCCGCGCTGTCAGCTCGCCGACCATCGGCAGCGCGCTGTAGGCGCCCTGGCCCCAGTGCTCGCTGCGCAGCGTGATGCGGCTGTCGTTGAAGCCGACCCAGGCCCCCGTCACCAGCTGCGGGTGCATCAGGATGAACCAGCCGTCGGCATAGTCCTGGGTGGTGCCGGTCTTGCCCGCGACATCGGCCCGGATGCCGTACTGGCTGCGGATCGCGCGCCCGGTGCCGCGGTCGACCACGCCGCGCATCAGGTCGTACAGCTCCCAGGCCGTGCGCTGATCCAGCACCGCTTCGGGCTGGGCCGGCGCGAATTCCTCCAGCAGCTGGCCCTGGCGGTTCTCGATCCGGGTCACGAACACCGGTTCGATATAACTGCCGCCGTTGGCAATCGTGCCATAGGCCGCGACCATTTCCCTGAGCGTGACCGGGCTGGTCCCGAGCGCGAGCGAGGGCACCGCCTCGAGCTTGCTCTGGCGCACCCCCATCGCGCGTGCCAGCTTGGCCACCTTGGCCGGTCCGACCTCCTGCACCAGCTGGGCCGTGATCGTGTTCTTCGAGTAGGCCAGCGCCTCGCGCAAGCTCAGCTCGCGCCCGCTCGGCGCTCCGCCGTCGCGCGGGCGCCAGATCTCGCCATGGCCGACATCGATCTCGACCTCGCGGTCCTGCCGCTTGTCGTCCGGGCTCAGCCCCTGGCGCAATGCCTCGCCGTAGACGAAGGGCTTGAAGGTCGATCCGGGCTGGCGCCTGGCCTGCTGCACATGGTCGAAGGCATCCTGCTCGTAGCCGCGGCTGCCGACCCAGGCCAGCACATGGCCGTTCCTGGGGTCCAGCGCCAGCAGGCCGGCCTGCAGCCGCGTCTTTTGTTCGCGCAGCCGGCCCATCGCGGCCCGGTCGGCCTGCAATTTTTTCAGCGCCTGCGCGTCGTCCATGCCTTCGGCGCGCGCCGCCTGGTAGTCGGGCGAAGCGCGCATGATCTCGCGCACCGTCGGGTCCTGTGCGTTCCAGCTGCGGCGCCAGCCCGCGTCTGCCACCGACTGCAGCCGTGCGCCCTGGCGCGCCACCGCCTGGTTCGCCGCCGCTTGCAGCCGCGCGTCCAGCGTCGTGTGCACCACCAGGCCATCGGCGTACAGGTTGTAGCCCTTGCGGTCGGCCCAGCCGATCAGCCAGCGCCGCAGCTGCTGCGCGAAATGCGGCGCCGGCCCGAGCGATTCGCTCTGGCGCTCGAACTCCAGCCGCAGCGGACGCGCCTTGAGCGCGGCATAGCGCTCCGGGCTCAGCTTGCCGCGCTTGACCATCTGCGCCAGCACGGTGTTGCGCCGCTGCAGCGCGCGCTCGGGGTTCAGCACCGGGTTGTAGTAGCTGTTGCCCTTGAGCATGCCGACCAGCGTAGCGCCCTGCAGCAGGTCGAGCCCGTCGGCCGAACGGTCGAAATAGGTCCGCGCCGCCATCTCGATGCCGTAGGCGTTGTAGAGGAAGGGCACGGTGTTGAGATAGGTCTCCAGGATCTCGTCCTTCGAGTAGATCGCCTCGATCTTGAGCGCCGTGATCGCCTCCTTCAGCTTGCGCGTCAGCGTCGGCGCGCGGCCGATCTCCTCGGGATAGAGGTTGCGCGCGAGCTGCTGTGTCAGCGTCGAGCCGCCCTGGCGGTCGCCGCCCAGGGTATGCAGCGCCGAGGACGCCGTGCGCCGCCAGTCGAGCCCGAAATGCTCGCGAAAACGGTGGTCCTCGGTCGCGATCAGGGCATCGATCACATGCGGCGCCATGTCTTTCAGCTCGACCCAGACCCGGTTCGAACGCTTGAACTCGGTCAGCCGCTTGCCATCGGCGCTCATGATCTGGGCCGGCTGCTCGGTCGCGGCCTTGCGGATGTCGCTGATCGCCGGCGTGAACGGGATCAGCAGCAGCGCATACAGCAGCAGCAAGGCCGGCAGCGCGGCCAGCGCCAGCAAGGCACCGCGCCAGCCCAGCCGCCGCCCCAGGCGGCCAGCCGCAGCGCACCAGGCGGTGCCAGCCGGCGCGAGGCGGGAGTACAGACCGCGCAGGGCGGCCGCGATCGAGGGCAAAGGGTTCATGTCGGGCGTAGCGGTCGGGCCTAGCGGCGCAGGGCCAAGGAAACAGGGCAGGCAGCGCCGATCGTAAACGCTTGGCCTTGGGCACCCTGCAATCTGTTGCCAATGTCCTAGGAGAGTTACCCCCTGTTACGGGGCTATGAACTCAGATAGGATGAATCAAAAAACAAGAAAGGACCATCATCGTGTCGTCATCCAGAATGATCCATGAGCCGTCAGGCTGACTTCCGTCAGCTGTTCGACGTCCAGCCGGTGCCCACCTGGCTGCTCGACGACAGTGGCCGCACCTTGATGATCAACGCCCAGGCGCGGGTGTTGCTGGGTGGCATCGATCCTCAGGTCGACCTCAAGGCCGATGTGCCGACCGATCCCTGGCAGCTGCTCAGCATCCTGTCGCCACCGGCCCGTACCCGCTTGCGTACCGCCCTGGCCGACATCGGCAGCCAGGCCCCGATCCGGCTCGATGACCTGTGGCTCGAAGGGCCCGATCACAGCCGGCTGCGCCTTGATGCGCTGATCCGGCGCTTCGACCCGGACCCGCGCAGCGGCCATCGCAGCCATGGCGGCCAGCGCGTGCTGTTGCAACTGATCGAGCGCCAGGTCCAGGCGGGTGCCGGTCCGCAACCGTCCAGCTGGGACGGCCCGCGCGATCCTTGTGATCCGCACGACCCGCATGACTCGCGCGACCCGCTGATGAGCGAAACCGTCTTCCTCAACAGCAACGATGCCATCGTCGTCACTGACGCGCTGGGCCGGCTGCGCCGCGTCAACCCGGCCTTCGAACGCCTGACCGGGTTTTCCGTCGGCGGGTGGCAGCACCGTTTCACCGAGCTGCTGCAGCCGGGCCGCCCGGGCACCGGCGAGCTCGAGGCCGAAATCCTCGACGCCATCCGCCAGCAGGGCCGCTGGAGCGGCGAGGCGCTGCTGCGCACCGCGGATGCTGGCGAACGCATGGTGCGACTGAGCCTGACCGCGCTGGCCGATGCCGACGGCTGCGCCCAGGGCTACATGGCCATCATCGGCGACCTGACCGAGTCGCGCCGCGCCAGCGACGAGATCCTGCGCCTGGCCACCACTGACAGCCTGACCGGACTGCCCAACCGCGCGCTGTTCAATGACCGGCTCAACCAGTCGGTGCTGCTGGCGCAGCGCGAGCAGCAGACCTTCGCGCTGCTGTTCGCCGATCTCGACCACTTCAAGGAGGTCAACGATACCCTGGGCCATGCCGTCGGCGACCAGCTGCTGATCGTGATCGCGCACCGCTTGCGCGAGGCCGTGCGCGACATGGACACGGTTGCGCGCCTGGGCGGCGATGAATTCGTCATGCTGCTGCCCAACATCAGTCGCGCCCACGCGCTCGACCTCGCCGAGCGCCTGGTGCTCCAGCTCAACGATCCCATGACGCTCGAGGGCATGCCCGACTACCGGGCCCAGGTTTCGGTCGGGCTGGTCATGTTTCCCGACGACGGCGAAAGCGCCGAAGCCCTGCTGCGCCATGCCGACCAGGCCATGTACGCCGCCAAGCGCGCCGGGCGCAACCAGCTCCAGGCCTACACGCCCGAGCTCGGGCAGAGCATGCGCCAGACCTTCAGCCAGCACCAGGAATTGCGCGCGGCGATCGACCAGGGCCAGCTCGAGGTCCACTGGCAGCCCAAGTTCCGTCTCTCCGACATGGCCGTGACCGGGGTCGAGGCCCTGCTGCGCTGGCGCCACCCCAGGCTGGGCTTGCTGTGTTGCTGCGACTTCCTGCGCGTGGCCGAACAGCACCAGCTGCTCGGCACGATCGACACCTGGGTCCTGCGCACCACCTTGCAGCAAGTCGCGGTCTGGGCCCGCCAGGGCCGTTGGCCCGGCGACTGGAAGCTGGCGCTCAACCAGAGCGCGTCCGACCTGCAGCAGCCGCACTGGTTCGATCAGCTGCGGCAACTGCTCGACCAGCTGGCGCTGAACCCAGCCTGGCTCGAAATCGAGCTGGCCGAGCCGGCCTGGTCGCGGCCCACGCCCGAGCTGCTCGAACGCCTGCGCCAGTTCCGCGAGCTTGGCGTCTCGCTGCTGATCGACGACTTCGGCACCGGCTATGCCAGCCTGTCCTACCTGCGCCAGCTGCCCGTCAGCGGGGTCAAGATCGATGCCTGCTTCGTGCAGGGCATGGAGCAGCACGAGAGCGACCGCGTGCTGGTCGAGATCCTGTGCCAACTGGTGCGCCGCCTCGGACTCGGCCTGCTGGCCGAAGGGATCGAGACCGAGGCCCAGCGCCAGCTGCTGCTGCAGATGGGTTGCCCGTATGGACAGGGCTACCTGCTCAGCGCGGCGCTGCCGGTGGACGAATTCGAAAGCCGTTTCCTGCCGCCAGCCTGATGGACAGGCCGGTGCCAGCTGCCAGCCTGTGCGCCAGCGGCTTCAGTCGCTCGCGCTCCACTCGTTCATGAGACGGAATCCCACCGCCAGCAGCGCCGGGCCCAGGAAGGCACCGATCACGCCAAAGGCCAGCACTCCGCCCAGCACGCCCAGGAACACGACCGCGAACGGCAGCTTGGCACCGCGGCTGATGATGAAGGGCTTGATGAAGTTGTCGACCGTGCTGACGACGAAAAAGCCCCAGCTGGCCATGAAGACGGCCCACATCGGATCGCCCTGCTGGAACAGCCAGAAGGCGGCGCCGCCCCAGACCAGCGGCGGGCCGATCGGCACCACCGACAGCAGGAAGGTCGCCGCGCCCAGCAGCACCGCGCCCGGTACGCCGGCAATCGCCAGCCCGATCGACGCCAGCACCCCTTGCGCCAGCGCCGTGCCCAGCACGCCGTAGATCACGCCGCTGACCGTGCCGCGCGTGAGTTCGAGCAGGTAGACCGCCCGCGCGCCGCTGAGCCGCTCAAGCGCAAACAGCACCCGCCGCGCCAGCGCCTCGCCGTGCAGGTAGAGGAAGAAGGCCAGGAACACCGACAGCGCGACATCGATCACCCCGCGTCCGGCCAGCCGGCCCGCGCCGAGCGCGAAATCCTGCGCCGGCTCGGCCAGCTTGGTCAATTCCTCGATCAGCCGGTCGCCGTTGTGCGCGAACTGCAGCCAGTAATTCAGCAGCGCGCCACCCACCAGCGGCAGCCGCGCCAGCCAACTCGGCGCATCGGGCAGGCCCTCGCGCACCAGTTCGCCGATCGAACGGCCGAGCTCGGCGATGTTGTCCGACAACGCCACCGACAGCGTGACCACCGGCATCAGCACCACCACCGTCACCAGCAGCGTCATCAGGCTGGCCGACAGCGCGCGCCTGCCGCCCAGCAGCCGGTCGAGCCGGTAGAACGCGCCCCAGCTGCTCGAAACGAGGATGGCAGCCCAGGCCAGCGAGGTCAGGAAAGGCCAGAGCACAAACAGGCAGCCGATCCCGAGCAGGGTCAGCGACAGGACGGCCAGGACGCGGTCAGCGATACGAGGAGACATCATTGCCTTTAATCTAGCATGGTCTTGGCGCCCTCGAAGCGGGCCGCGTAGTAGCGGTCGCTGAGCCGGTCCATGCGCACGCCGCTGCGCTCGTTGGCCGCATGCACGAACTTGCCCTGGCCCACGTAGACCCCGACATGCGAGTTCGGCTGACCCAGGGTGTTGAAGAACAGCAGGTCGCCTGCCTGTAGCGCGCCAGCCTGCACCGGACGCGACTGGCGCGACAGCGCGGCTGCGTTGCCGTTCAGGTCCAGCCCGGCCGCCTCGCGAAACACATGCACCACCAGGCCCGAGCAATCGAAGCCGGTCGCCGGTCCACGGCCACCCCAGCGGTAACCCTGGTCCAGCAGCGACATCGCGTACAGTGCCACGTCGCGCCCGCGCTCGACCGCTTGCTCCGAGCGCTGCGCCACCGGCCGGGCCTGGGACGTGGGCGACTTCGTCGTGCCGCAGCCCTGCAGCAGCAGCGCCAGCCCAAGCGCGCAAGCCAAGCCTGCCCAGCCGCGCGGGTTCGGGGTCGGAAGATCAATCGGTTTCATGGTCGAGTCGAGTCGGGCAGCCAGGGATCAGCCGATTTTGCGGTGCCCGGCCCGATCCGGTCAATTGCCGCTCATCGGTGGGACAAGCGCGACAGCTGTCACACAGGTGCAACGCTGCCGCTAGAATCATTTTCATGCCTTCCACACCCAAGAATCCTGACCACAAGCCCCCCGTGCCCTCCGATGGGGCCGCGGTGGTGCTCGAACGCCAGACCCAGCGCGTCGAGCCGCCCAAGATGTACCAGGTCGTGTTGCTCAACGACGACTTCACGCCGATGGAATTCGTCGTGCTGGTGCTGCAGGAGTACTTCAACAAGGACCGCGAAACCGCGACCCAGATCATGCTGCGCATCCACCTCGAAGGGCGCGGCGTCTGCGGCGTCTTCACCCACGACCTAGCCACGACCAAGGTCGAACAGGTGCTGCAGGCCGCCCGTCACAACGGCCATCCCCTGCAATGTCTGGCAGAACCCGTTGAATAAGGCGGGTCAAGCCCCCAAGTGTCGCAACATCCGCTTGCAAAACGCGATAAATTAGAGACACGTTTAAAGGAAGTGCCACATGATTGCCCAGGAACTTGAAGTCAGTTTGCACATGGCCTTCGTCGAGGCGAGGCAGCAAAGGCACGAATTCATCACGGTCGAGCACCTGCTGCTGGCCCTGCTCGACAACCCCAGCGCCGCCGAAGTGTTGCGTGCCTGTTCGGCCCAGATCGACGACCTGCGCCAGGCCCTGACCACCTTCATCAAGGACAACACGCCCCAGGTCGCCGGCACCGATGAAGTCGATACCCAGCCCACGCTGGGCTTCCAGCGCGTGATCCAGCGCGCCATCATGCATGTCCAGTCGACCGGCAACGGCAAGAAGGAAGTCACCGGCGCCAACGTGCTGGTCGCTATCTTCGGCGAGAAGGACTCGCACGCGGTCTACTACCTGCACCAGCAGGGCGTCACGCGCCTGGATGTCGTCAACTTCATCGCGCACGGCATCAAGAAAAGCGAAACCCCCGACCAGGGCAGCAAGCCGGCCGAGGGCGGCGCTGCGGCCGACAACGAGGAGCAGGCCGGCGAAGCCAAGAGCAACGAGAAAGCCAGCCCGCTTGAGCAGTTCACCCTCAACCTGAACCAGGCGGCCAAGGACGGCAAGATCGATCCGCTGATCGGGCGCGAGCAAGAGGTCGAGCGCGTGATCCAGATCCTGTGCCGCCGGCGCAAGAACAACCCGCTGCTGGTCGGCGAGGCCGGCGTCGGCAAGACCGCGATCGCCGAGGGCCTGGCCTGGCGCATCGTCCAGAAGGACGTGCCCGAGGTGCTGGCCGAGGCCACCGTCTACTCGCTCGACATGGGCGCGCTGCTGGCCGGCACCAAGTATCGCGGCGACTTCGAGCAGCGCTTGAAGGGCGTGCTCAAGACGCTCAAGGACAAGCCCAACGCGGTGCTGTTCATCGACGAGATCCACACCCTGATCGGCGCTGGCGCTGCCTCGGGTGGCACGCTCGACGCGTCCAACCTGCTCAAACCCGCTCTGTCGAGCGGGGCGCTCAAGTGCATCGGTGCCACCACCTTCACCGAGTACCGCGGCATCTTCGAGAAGGACGCCGCGCTGAGCCGCCGCTTCCAGAAGGTCGACGTGGTCGAGCCGACCGTGGCGCAGACGATCGACATCCTGAAGGGCCTCAAGAGCCGCTTCGAGGAGCACCACAACGTCAAGTACGCCGCCGCCGCGCTGCAGGCCGCTGCTGAGCTCAGCGCCAAGTACATCAGCGACCGCCATCTGCCCGACAAGGCGATCGACGTGATCGACGAGGCTGGCGCTGCCCAGCGCATCATGGTGCCGTCCAAGCGCAAGAAGATCATCGGCAAGGGCGAGATCGAGGACATCGTGGCCAAGATCGCCCGCATCCCGCCGGCCAACGTGTCGAGCGACGACCGCAGCAAGCTCGCCACGCTCGAGCGCGACCTCAAGTCGGTCGTGTTCGGCCAGGACAAGGCGCTCGAAGCGCTGTCGTCCGCCGTCAAGATGTCGCGCGCCGGCCTGGGCAAGGTCGACAAGCCGATCGGCAGCTTCCTGTTCTCGGGCCCGACCGGTGTCGGCAAGACCGAGGCCGCCAAGCAGCTGGCCTACATCCTGGGCATCGAGCTGATCCGCTTCGACATGTCCGAGTACATGGAGCAGCATGCGGTCAGCCGCCTGATCGGCGCGCCGCCGGGCTATGTCGGCTTCGACCAGGGCGGCCTGCTGACCGAGGCCATCACCAAGAAGCCGCATTGCGTGCTGCTGCTCGACGAGATCGAGAAGGCGCACCCGGCGATCTTCAACGTGCTGCTGCAGGTGATGGACCACGGCACGCTGACCGACAACAACGGACGCAAGGCCGACTTCCGCAACGTCATCATCGTCATGACGACCAATGCGGGCGCCGAGACCATGAACAAGGCCGCGATCGGCTTCACCAATCCGCGCCAGGCCGGCGACGAGATGGCCGACATCAAGCGCCTGTTCACGCCCGAGTTCCGTAACCGCCTCGACGCCATCGTCAGCTTCAAGCCGCTTGACGAGCAGATCATCCTGCGCGTGGTCGACAAGTTCCTGCTCCAGCTCGAGCACCAGCTGGCCGAGAAGAAGGTCGAGGTCGCCTTCACCGACGCGCTGCGCCAGCACCTGGCCAAGAAGGGCTTCGATCCGCTGATGGGCGCGCGCCCGATGCAGCGCCTGATCCAGGACCTGATCCGCCGTGCGCTGGCCGACGAACTGCTGTTCGGTCGCCTGGCCGACGGCGGCCGCCTGACGGTGGACATCGATGCCGCAGTGACCGACCGCTCCGAGGTCAAGCTCGACATCCAGCCGCTGCCCAAGAAGGAAAAGCACGTCAAGGCCGAGCCCGAGGAAGCCGCTGCCGCCGACTGATCCGGTGGCGCGCCCCTTGCGGGCTTTACAGAAAAAACCTGCCAGCTGGCAGGTTTTTTCTTGGGCTGGTCACGTCATGTGACTGAACCCCACCCGCCATCCTGTCCTGGCCATGATCCGGCTTTCACATCGGTTCTAATACGTTCACGATGAGCGCAACTACCTTCCTCTGGCTCGACTACGAGACCTTCGGCATCAGCCCGCGGCGCGACCGGCCGGCCCAGTTCGCGGCCATCCGCACCGACGCCGAACTCAACGAGATCGGCGAGCCGCTGATGCTCTACTGCCGCCCGGCGCCCGACTACCTGCCGTCGCCCGAGAGCTGCCTGATCACAGGCATCACGCCCCAGGTCTGCCTCGAACAGGGCCTGCCCGAGCATGAATTCGCCGCCCGGCTCGAGGCCGAGCTGGCCCGGCCCGGCACCGTCGGCGTCGGCTACAACTCGATCCGCTTCGACGACGAATTCACCCGCTTCCTGTTCTGGCGCAACCTGATCGATCCCTACGCGCGCGAATGGCAGAACCAGTGCGGCCGCTGGGACCTGATGGACGTGCTGCGCCTGTGCCACGCGCTGCGCCCCGACGGCATCGTTTGGCCGAAGAAGCCCGACGGCAAACCCAGCTTCAAGCTCGAGGACCTGACGCGCGCCAACGGCATCGCGCACGAGGCTGCGCACGACGCACTGTCCGACGTGCGTGCCACCCTGGCGCTGGCGCGCCTGCTGCGCGACAAGCAGCCGCGCCTGTTCGAGTTCGCGCTGGGCTTGCGCAACAAGAAACGCGTGCTCGACGAGCTCGGCCTGCCGGCGCTGCCGGCCGAGGCCAAGCCCTTCCTGCATGTCTCGGGCATGTTCTCGCCCGAGCGCGGCTGCCTGGCGCTGATGTGGCCGCTGGCGATGCACCCGAACAACCGCAACGAACTGCTGGCCTGGGACCTGGCGCAGGACCCGCGCGTCCTGCTCGATCTCAGCGCGGCGCAACTCAGAGAGCGCCTGTTCACGCCCCAGGACCAGCTGCCTGAAGGCGTGCGCCGGCTGCCGCTCAAGAGCGTGCATCTGAACCAGTCGCCGATGGTGGTGGCCAATCTGCGCACGCTCAAGCCTGAGCTGGCCGCCAAGTGGGGCATCGACCTCGAGCGCTCGCTGCAGCATGCCGAGCTTGCGCGCGCCATGCCCGACCTCAGCGGGCGCTGGAGCGAGGTCTTTGCCCGGCCCGAATCGACCAGTCCGGTCGATGTCGACCAGGACCTCTACGGTAGTTTTCTGAGCGACGCCGACCGCAGCCGGCTGACCCGTTTGCGCGGCTGCGACCCGTTGGACCCGGCCTGGCGCGAGGCCGGCTTCGACGACCCGCGCCTGCCCGAACTGGTGTTCCGCTATCGCGCGCGCAACTTCCCCGCCACGCTCACGCCCGAGGAAGTCCAGCGCTGGCAGCTCCATTGCCAGGCTCGGCTGCTGCACGGCGAGGGTGGGGCGCTCAGCACCGAGGCGCTGCTCGCGCGGCTGGACCAGCTGCAGGAGCAAGCCGCCGAGCGCGAGGACGAGCGCGCCGAAGCCATCCTGTCCGAGCTCTATGACTACGCCGACGCCATCACGCCCGAGGCCTGAAAAAGTACAATGCGCGGTTACGCACAGCATTTCCATTAGACGAGGTTTTCATGGCAGGGCATTCCAAGTGGGCCAACATCCAGCACCGCAAGGGGCGGCAGGATGAAAAACGCGGCAAGATCTGGACGCGCATCATTCGCGAAATCACGGTCGCCGCGCGCGCCGGTGGCTCCGATCTGAGCGCCAACCCGCGCCTGCGCCTGGCGGTCGACAAGGCCAAGGCTGCCAACATGCCCGCCGACCGCGTCAAGTACAACATCGACAAGGCCTCGGGCGCGCTCGAAGGCATCCAGTACGAGGAAATCCGCTACGAAGGCTACGGCATCGGCGGCGCGGCCATCATCGTCGACACCATGACCGACAACCGCGTGCGCACCGTGGCCGAAGTGCGCCACGCCTTCTCCAAGCATGGCGGCAACCTCGGCACCGAAGGCTCGGTGGCGTTCCAGTTCCGGCATTGCGGCCAGCTGATCTTCGCGCCCGGCAGCTCCGAGGACCAGATCATGGAAATCGCGCTCGAAGCCGGCGCCGATGACGTGATCACCGACGACGAAGGCGCGGTCGAGGTGCTGACCGCGCCGGCCGAATTCGAAGCGGTCAAGAACGCGCTCGAAGCCGCCGGCCTGACGCCCGAACTGGCCGAAGTCACCATGCGCGCCGACAACCAGATCGCGCTCGCTTGCGACGATGCCGCCCGCATGCAAAAGCTGCTCGACGCGATCGAAGACCTCGACGACGTGCAGAACGTGTTCCATAACGCAGAAATCAACGAAGAATGAGCGCGAACAACAAGATGAAGGTATTGGTCATCGGTGGCGGCGGGCGCGAGCACGCGCTGGCCTGGAAGCTGAAAGCTTCACCGCGCGTCGAGCAGGTGTTCGTGGCGCCCGGCAACGGCGGCACCGCGCTCGATGCCGGCCTGACCAACCTGGCCGTGACCGACGTCGTCGCGCTGCGCGAATGGGCGCAGGCCAACGGCATCGCGCTGACCGTGGTCGGCCCCGAGGCCCCGCTGGCCGCCGGTGTGGTTGACGAATTCCGTGCCCATGGCCTGCGCATCTTCGGCCCGACCCAGGCCGCCGCGCAGTTGGAGAGCTCAAAGGCCTTTTCCAAGGCCTTCATGCAGCGCCACGGCATCCCGACCGCGGCCTACGAAACCTTCAGCGACCCGGTCCAGGCCCATGCCTATGTCGATCAGGTCGGCGCGCCGATCGTGGTCAAGGCCGACGGCCTGGCCGCCGGCAAGGGCGTGGTCGTGGCCATGAGCCTGGCCGAGGCGCACGAGGCGATCGACTTCATGCTGGTCGACAACACCCTGGGCGTGACGCACAACCAGGGCGGCGCCCGCGTCGTGATCGAATCCTTCCTGCAGGGCGAGGAAGCCAGCTTCATCGTCCTCTGTGATGGCAAGAATGTGACCGCGCTGGCCACCAGCCAGGACCACAAGCGCCTGCTCGACGCCGACCAAGGCCCCAACACCGGCGGCATGGGCGCCTACTCGCCGGCTCCGGTCGTCACGCCCGAAGTGCACCAGCGCGCGATGGACCAGATCATCCTGCCGACCATTCGCGGCATGGAAGCCGACGGCATCCCGTTCACCGGCTTCCTCTACGCCGGCCTCATGATCGCGCCCGACGGCTCGGTCAAGACGCTCGAGTTCAACTGCCGCATGGGCGACCCCGAGACCCAGCCGATCATGATGCGCCTGCAGTCCGACCTGGCCGAAGTGCTGCTGGCCGGTACCGAACAGCGCCTGGACCAGATCAGCCTGGAATGGGACGAACGCTGTGCGCTCGGCGTGGTGCTGGCGGCTGCCGGCTACCCGATGAGCCCGCGCAAGGGCGACGTCATCAGCGCGCTTCCCGTAGACCGCGATGACGCCGTGGTCTTCCACGCCGGCACCACCATGCAGGACGGCCAGGTCGTGACCTCGGGCGGGCGCGTGCTGTGCGCGACCGCGCTGGGGCAGGGCGTGGCCGATGCGCAGCGCCGCGCCTACGAGCTGGTCGCGGGCGTGGCCTTCGACGGCATGCAGTTCCGCCGCGACATCGGCTACCGGGCCATCGAAAAATGAGCCAGTCGCAGGCGCAGATCATGCGTGACTACCTGCTCGGCTTGCAGCAGCGCATCACCTGGGCGATTGCCGAGATCGACGGCAAGGCCTTCCAGTCCGACGGCTGGGAAAAAGCCCCGGGCGAGCCGCTGCAGGGCAATGGCGTGACGCAGATCCTCGAAGGCGGCAACGTCTTCGAGCGCGCCGGCTGCGGCTTTTCCCATGTGTCGGGCGCCAGCCTGCCGCCTTCGGCGACCCAGCACCGGCCCGAGCTGGCCGGCGCGCCGTTCGAGGCCATGGGCGTGTCGCTGGTGTTCCACCCGCGCAACCCCTATGTGCCGATCGTGCACATGAACGTGCGCATGATCAGCGCCACCCCGGCCGGCGGCGGCGAGCCGGTGGCCTGGTTCGGCGGCGGCATGGACCTCACACCCTGCTACGGCTTCGAGGAAGACGCGGTCCATTTCCACCGCACCTGCAAGCAGGCGCTATCGCCCTATGGCGACGACAAGTACCCGCGCTTCAAGGCCTGGTGCGATGACTATTTCTTCCTCAAGCACCGCAATGAACAGCGTGGCATTGGCGGCGTCTTCTTCGACGACTTCTCCGAACTCGGCTTCGAGGGCGGGGCCGCCATGACGCGCGCGGTCGGCGACGCCTTCCTGCACGCCTACCTGCCGATCGTCGAGCGGCGCAAGGGGCTCGAATACGGCGAGCGCGAGCGCCAGTTCCAGCTCTACCGGCGCGGGCGCTATGTCGAATTCAACCTGGTCTGGGACCGGGGCACCCATTTCGGCCTGCAGTCGGGCGGTCGCACCGAATCGATCCTGCTGTCGATGCCGCCGCTGGTGCGCTGGTCCTACCAGGAACAACCCGCCGCTGGCAGCCCCGAAGCGCGCCTGTACCGCGACTTCCTGCCGCGCCGGGACTGGGTGTGAGCGACTTGACCGCACCCAGCCCGCAGCGGCCCCAGGGCGCCGGCCTGCGCATCGGCATGTTCGGTGGCGCCTTCGATCCGCCGCACTGGGCGCACCGTAACCTTGCCGAGACTGCCCTGAAGCAGCTCGGGCTCGACCAGTTGCATATCCTGCCGACCGGCCAGGCCTGGCACAAGACCCGGGTCCTGATCCCGGCCGAACACCGCGTCGCCATGTGCGAACGCGCCTTCGCCGGACTGCCTCGTGTCTTGGTCGATCAGCGCGAAATCCGGCGCGACGGCCCCTCCTATACCGCCGACACCTTGCGCGAACTGGCAGCCGAATATCCGGGGGCGCAGATCTTCCTGGTGCTCGGTGCCGACCAGCTACTTGCATTCAAGACTTGGGTTCGCTGGCAGGAAGTGTTACAGTGCGCGACCCTGGCGGTGGCCAACCGGGGCGTCAATATCGGCGCCGAGGCCGTCTCCGACAGCCAGGTCGAGCAGGATTTGAGCGGGGTGGATATTCCCTTTACCCGGCTCGACATGCCGTTGCACAATCTGAGCGCCACCGCAGTGCGCGCGCAGGTGCAAGGCAAGAGCCGCCGCTATCCCGACCTGGACGTGCTGGTGCCCGAGGGCGTCGCGCGCTATATTTCCGAACATCACTTATACCGACACGCTACATGAGCGAAACCGCCGACAAGAAAAAGATCCAGAAACTCCAGCGCGCCATCGTCGACGGCCTCGAGGACGTCAAGGCACTGGACATCCAGGTCTTCAACACCGAGGGCCTGTCGCCGCTGTTCGAGCGCGTGATCGTGGCCAGCGGCAGCACCAACCGCCAGACCCGCGCGCTCGCCGCCAGCGTACGCGACGCCGTGCGTGAAGCCGGCTTCGAGAAGCCGCGCACCGAAGGCGAAGAAAACGGCGAATGGATCATCGTCGACTGCGGCCAGGCCGTGGTCCACGTGATGCAGCCGACCATCCGCCAGTACTACCGCCTCGAAGACCTGTGGGGCGATGTGCCGGTGCGCCTGAAGAGCAACGAAGCCCGCGGCAAGGCCGCGCGCGCCGCCGCCGAGAAGTCTAACGCCGCCTCGGCACGCAAGGCCGGCATCAAGCCGGGTGCTGCTGTCGTCGAGGCCGAAGCCGTCTCGCCGGCTGCCGCCGCCAAGAAGGCGACCCGCGCCGCACGCAAGTCCGCCGACAGCGTCGCCACCACGGCCGCCGAGGAACCCAAGAAGGCCCCGGTGCGCAAGGCCGCCAAGACGGTCAAGACCGGTGGCGGTTCGGCCGTGCCGGCTGCCAAGAAGGCACCGGCCCGCAAGGCTGCTGCCAAGAAGGTCCAGGTCGTCAAGATCGGCGCGCCGGTCAAGAAGCCTGCGGCCAAGCGCGCGGCCGCTCCCAAGAAGGCATGAAGGTCGTGATCGTCGCGGTCGGGCAGCGCATGCCCGACTGGGCACAAACCGCCTACGACGATTTCGCCAAGCGCTTTCCGCCCGACTGCCGGGTCGAGATCAAGACCGTCAAGACCGAGCCGCGCGGCTCCAAGACGCTCGAGACCCTCTACGCGGCCGAGCGCGCGCGCATCGAGGCCGCGATCCCGAAGGGCGCGCGTATCGTCGTGCTCGACGAGCGCGGCAGCCAGCTGACCACGGTCGCGCTGGCGCGTCAGCTGAAAAGCTGGCAGCTCGAGGGCGATGATGTCGCACTCGTGATCGGCGGGCCCGACGGGCTCGAACCCGAATTCAAGGCCAAGGCCCAGATGCGCATCCGCCTGTCCGACATGACCTTGCCGCATGCCTTCGCGCGCGTGCTGCTGATCGAGCAGCTCTACCGCGCCTGGTCTATCAACGCCAACCACCCGTATCACCGCGAATGAGCACCCAAGCGCCCTGGCTCTATCTCGCCTCCCAGAGCCCGCGCCGGCGCCAGCTGCTCGAGCAGTGGGGCCTGCGCTGCGAACTGCTGCTGCCCGACCCGCACGAGGACGCCGAAGGCCTCGAAGTCGTGCGCCCGAACGAAGCCCCTGCCACCTACGTCAAGCGCGTGACCCGGCTCAAGCTCGAGCATGCCGTCTTGCGCCTGCAGCGGCGTGGCCTGCCCGACGGCCCTGTGCTGTGCGCCGACACCACGGTCGCGCTGGGTCGCCAGATCCTGGGCAAGCCCGACTCGCCGGAACATGCCGCGCAGATCCTGCGCCAGCTCTCGGGCCAGCGCCATCAGGTGCTGACCGCGGTCGCGCTGGCGCACCAGGGCCAGGTCCAACAGGCCATTAGCCGCTCCACGGTCCAGTTTTCACCGCTGACCGAAGCGCAGATCGCGCACTATGTCGCCAGCGGCGAACCGATGGGCAAGGCCGGTGCCTACGGCATCCAGGGCCTGGCCGGCCTGCTGATTGCCCGCATCAGCGGCAGCTATACCGGCATCATGGGATTGCCGGCATTCGAGTCGGCCCAGCTGCTGGCTGCCGCCGGCCTGGCAATCATCTAAAAGGCGCATCCCCGATGGCACAGGACATACTCATCAACTGGTCGCCGCAGGAGACCCGGGTCGCCGTGGTCGAGCAGGGCGCGGTGCAGGACGTGCTGGTCGAGCGCACGCTCGAGCGCGGCCTGGTCGGCAATGTCTACCTCGGCAAGGTCTCGCGCGTGCTGCCCGGCATGCAGTCGGCCTTCATCGACATCGGCCTGGATCGCGCCGCCTTCCTGCATGTGGCCGACCTGATGCCCAACATCAACGCGCGCCACGCCGCCGGCAAGGACAAGCCGGCTGCCAACGCCTCGGCCAGCGCGGGCGCCGCCTTGCCAGGGGCCGATGCCGCACTGCCGATCGAGCGCCAGATCTTCGAAGGCCAGTCGCTGATGGTGCAGGTGCTCAAGGACCCGATCGGGACCAAGGGCGCGCGCCTGACGGCACAGATCAGCATCGCCGGCCGGCTGCTGGTGTTCCTGCCGCAGGACAAGCATATCGGCGTGTCGCAGAAGATCCCGTTTGCCCAGCGCGAGTCGTTGCGCCAGCGCCTGGTCGCACTGACCGAGGAGGGCGGTGGCGGCTTCATCCTGCGCACCAACGCCGAGGACACCTCGGACGAGGAACTGGCCGAGGACATCGCCTACCTGCGCAAGACCTGGGCCCATATCCGGAACGGCGCCACCCGACTGCCGCCGGCCTCGCTGCTGTACCAGGACCTGACCCTGCTGCAGCGCGTGCTGCGCGACCTGGCCGGTGCCCAGACCCAGGCTATCCGGGTCGACTCGCGCGAGCAGTTCGCCCAGCTCGAAGCCTTTGCGCGCGAATACATGCCCAGTACCCAGGACCGGCTGCAGCTCTACACCGGCGAGCGCCCGATCTTCGACCTGCATAACGTCGACGAGGACATCGCGCGCGCGCTGAGCCGCCGGGTCGAACTCAAGTCGGGCGGCTACCTCGTGATCGACCAGACCGAGGCGCTGACCACGGTCGACGTCAACACCGGCGGCTATGTCGGGGCACGAAACTTCGACGACACCGTGTTTCGTACCAACCTCGAAGCGGCGCAGGCGATCGCGCGCCAGCTGCGGCTGCGCAACCTGGGCGGCATCATCATCGTCGACTTCATCGACATGGTGCGCGATGACCACCGCGAGGCGGTGCTGAGCGAATTCCGCAAGCAGATCGGGCGCGACCGGGTCAAGACCATGGTCGGCGGCTTCTCGCAGCTGGGACTGGTCGAGATGACGCGCAAGCGCACGCGCGAATCGCTGGCCCAGATGCTGACCGAAACCTGCCCGGCCTGCGAAGGCAAGGGCCGAGTCAAGACCCCGCGCAGCGTCTGCTACGACATCCTGCGCGAGATCCTGCGCGAGGCGCGCGCCTTCAACCCGCGTGAATTCCGCATCGTCGCCTCGTCCCAGGTGGTCGAACTGTTCCTCGACGAGGAAAGCGCCCACCTCGCCGGCCTGTCCGACTTCATCGGCAAGCCGATCTCGCTGCAGGCCGAAGGCTCGATGACGCAGGAACAGTACGACATCGTGCTGCTTTGATACCATTCCCCCTCCACCACGCAGTCACCCTCCCAAAAGCCGCAGCATGATGAAGATTTCGGGCCCTGACGACCATTCTCCGGCCTCAGGCCGACGCCGCAGCCTGCTGACCCTGGCCGGTGCCGGCCTGCTCGGCGCTCCGCTCGCCCCCGCCTGGGCCCAGTTCCGGGTCGAAGTCAGCGGTGTCGGTGCCAAGCAGATCCCGGTCGCGATCGCGCCGTTCCAGGGCTCGAGTCCCGCCAACGCCGACGTGCCGGCCATCATCCGCGCCGACCTCGAGCGCAGCGGCGTGTTCCGCCTGATCGCGGCCCAGGGCGGCGCGCTCGACGAGAACTCGCGCCCCGACCTCGGCCCCTGGCGCGAACGCGCCGACGCGCTGCTGACCGGCAGCGTGATCCGGCTTGCCAACGGCCAGTTCGACGTGCGCTTCCGACTCTGGGACACGCTCAAGGCCCAGGACCTCGGGGGCCTGAGCTTCCCCGTCGCCGCCGCCGACCTGCGCCTGGCCGCGCACAAGGTCGCCGACTATGTCTTCGAGAAGCTCACCGGCGCCAAGGGTGTGTTCTCGACCCGCATCGCCTATGTCTCGAAGAACGGCGCGCGCTACAGCCTCTGGGTGGCGGACGCCGACGGCGAAGGCGCGCAGGCCGCGCTGACCAGCAACGAACCGATCATCTCGCCGGCCTGGTCGCCCAGCGGCGCCCAGCTGGCCTATGTCTCGTTCGAGGCGCGCAAGCCCGTGATCTATGTGCACGACATCGCCAACGGGCATCGCCGCCCGGTCGCGACCTGGCGCGGCTCCAACTCGGCACCGGCCTGGGCGCCCGACGCCAGCCGCATGCTCGCCACGCTGACCCTGTCGGGCAACTCCCAGGTCTACGAGATCAGCCCCAACGGCGGCGGCAACCCGCGCCGTCTCACGCAGACCGGCGGCATCGACACCGAAGCCGTGTTCACCCCCGACGGCGCCAGCATCTACTTCGTCAGCGACCGTGGCGGCTCGCCGCAGATCTACCGCATGCCCGCGCGTGGCGGCAGCGCCGAGCGCGTCACCTTCAACGGCAACTACAACATCTCGCCTGCCATCAGCCCCGACGGCCGCTGGCTGGCCTATATTGCGCGCCTGGGCGGCGCTTTCAAGCTGCAAGTGATGGAACTCAGTAGCGGTAATATCGCATCTGTCACAGATACCAGCGATGATGAGCGACCCACGTTTGCGCCCAACAGCCGCCTGATCATGTACGCCAGCAAAATCGGCGGCCGCGAGGCCCTGCTGACCACCACGCTGGACGGCCAGATCAAGACCCGGCTGGCCAGCGTTCCCGGCGACATCCGTGAGCCGAACTGGGGCCCGTTCCCGCGCTGATCGTCGAGTGCCGATCTTTCCTTCACAACATAACCAATCACCACAAGTCGATGCAAGTCTCCAACGCCTTTGAATCCCAAGCCCGCCGCCTGACCCGTCTGGCTGCAGTCGCCACCCTGAGCGCCGTGCTCGCCGCCTGCGGCTCCAGCGTCAAGCTCGAAGACGCGGCTCCGGTCGCCGACCGCAGCAGCAACGGCCTGGCTGGCAGCAACGGCAGCGCAGGCGCCAACGGCGTCGGCCAGCGCGGCATCTCCGGCGTGCAGGCTGATGCCTTCAAGGCCGGCCAGGCCCCGGCCAATGTCGAGCGCGTGGTCTACTTCGACTTCGACAGCTACGCCGTGCGCCCCGAGTTCAACGGCCTGATCGACGGCCACGCCAAGTTCCTCAACGGCAACAGCCAGCGCCGCGTCAACCTCGAAGGTCACACCGACGAGCGCGGCGGCCGCGAATACAACCTGGCGCTGGGCCAGAAGCGTGCCGAAGCCGTGCGCCGTGCGCTCGCCGTCTCGGGCGTGTCCGACAGCCAACTGGAAGCGGTCAGCTTCGGCAAGGAAAAGCCCGCCGCCCAAGGCAGCGGCGAGGAAGCCTGGGCCCAGAACCGCCGCGTCGAACTGACCTACCGCTGATCCGATGCCCCGCCAGATCCATCACCCCCGACGCTCCCTGCGACTGCCCACCGCTGGCTCCAGCCTGGTGCAACTGGCCTGTGCCGGGCTGCTGGGTCTCGCGGCCTGCCTGCCGGTCCAGGCGGCCCTGTTCGGCGATGACGAGGCGCGCAAGGCCATCCTGGAGCTGCGCGCCAAGGTCGACGCCAATCGCCAGTCCGGCGACAGCGCGCTGGCCGAACTGCGCCGCCAGCAAGCCGAACAGAGCGCCAACAGTGGCCGTGTCGTGCTCGAACTGGCGAACCAGCTCGAGGCGCTGCGCACCGAACTGTCCCAGCTGCGCGGCCAGAACGAGCAGCTCGCGCGCGACGTGACCGAACTGCAGCGCCAGCAAAAAAGCACGCTGAATCTGGTCGACGACCGCCTGCGCAGCCTCGAGCCGGTGCGCGTGAGCCAGGACGGGGTCGACTTCACGGTGCTGCCGCGCGAGAAAGCCGAATTCGAAGCCGCCATGTCCGCCTTGCGCGCGGCCGACTTCGACAAGGCCGCCGACCTCTACGGCCAGTTCATGCGTCGCTACCCCGACAGCGGCTACTCGCCCGCCGCGCTCTACTGGCAGGGCAATGCCCGCTACGCCTCGCGCGACTACAAGCCCGCGATCGACAGCTACCGCGCGCTGATCGCCAAGGTGCCGAACCATGCGCGCGTGCCCGAAGCCATGCTGGCGATCGCCAACTGCCAGCAGGAGCTGAAAGACGCCAAGGCAGCCAAGCGCACGCTGGAAGAACTGTTCAAGAGCTACCCCAAGTCCGAAGCCGGCATCGCCGCCCGCGACCGACTGGCCCGCATGCAGTGACCGATTTCGACAGTCTTGCCAGTGATAGTGACAGTGAGGGTGACGGCGCCGTCTTCGAGCGCCGTTTCGGTGGCCTGCGCCGCCTCTACGGCAGCGAAGGCGCGCAGCGCATCTTCGACGGCCACGCCATCGTGGTCGGCATCGGCGGCGTCGGTAGCTGGGTTGCCGAAGCCTTCGCGCGCAGCGGGGTCGGGCGCATCACGCTGATCGACCTCGACCATGTCAGCGAATCCAACATCAACCGCCAGCTGCAGGCGCTCAGCTCGACCCAGGGCCAGGCCAAGATCGAAGCCATGCGCGATCGCATCGCCCAGATCAACCCACAGGCCCAGGTCCAGCTGATCGACGACTTCGTCACGCCCGACAACTGGGCCGACTGCTTGCGCCTGGCCGGCGTCAAGCCCGGCGAACGGCTGGCCGTGGTCGATGCCTGCGACCAGGTCAAGGCCAAGACGGCCATGGCCGCCTGGGCCCTGCGCGCGCGCGCGCTGTTCATCAGCGTCGGTGCTGCCGGTGGCAAGCGGCTGGCGCATGCGGTCGAAATCGCTGATCTGGCCGAAACCACGCATGACCCGCTGCTGGCGCAACTGCGCTACCGGCTGCGCAAGGCGCATGGCGGCGCACGCCAGGGCAAGATGCAAGTCTCCTGCGTCTTCAGCCGCGAAGCGGTGGCGCCGCCCGACGCGGCCTGCGTGCTGCCGGGCAGCAGCGACGGCACGCTCAACTGCCACGGCTACGGCTCGATGGTCAGCGTCACGGCCAGCTTTGGCCTGTGCGCGGCCGGCTGGGTCATGGACGCCTGGGCGCGCGGGCAGGGCATCTGCAAAAAATTCCCGCCCGAGCCAGAAAACGCTGAAAACCTCGATAGAATATTGGCTTCGGCAAACGGCTAGCCCGCTTGTCAACAGTTTCAGGTGGGGTCGTTAGCTCAGTTGGTAGAGCAGTTGACTTTTAATCAATTGGTCGCAGGTTCGAGTCCCGCACGACCCACCACCCTCTCAAAAGCCCCGTGCATTGCCCGGGGCTTTTGCTTTTTGACCGCTACTCGCGCTAGTATGGCGGTTATGAAACGACTCCTCGCAAGCGCTGTGCTGGCTTTGCTGGTGGCCGGCTCCGCTCACGCCGCAGCCCCCGAGCCAGCGCCGCTCAAGACCATCGAGCGGCTGGATCTGGTGCGCTACCTCGGCACCTGGCACGAGATCGCGCGCACGCCCAACTGGTTCCAGCAGAAATGCGCGTCCGACACCCGGGCCGAATACCGGCCTCAGTCCGGCAGCACGGTGCAGGTCATCAACCGCTGCCGCAGCGCCGACGGTACGCTGACCGAAGCCATCGGCGAAGCGCGCCGCATCGGTGGCCCCGACTCGGCCCGGCTCGAAGTGCGCTTCGCGCCGGCCTGGCTGTCCTGGCTGCCGTTCGTCTGGGGCGACTACTGGGTAGTCGACATCGACCCCGAATACCAGCTGGTCGCGGTCAGCGAACCCCAGCGCGAATACCTCTGGGTGCTGGCGCGCCAGCCTCAGGTCGATCCGCAGGCCTACAACGCACTGCTGGTCAGGCTCAAGCAGCAGGGTTTCGACCTCAGCAAGCTCGAACGCTCGCCACAGTCAATGCAGTCGGTGCAGCCGTCTCAGCTCGCACGCTGATAGACCAGCCAGCCGGCAGGCTCGGCCCTTTCGCATAGACTCCTGGGCATGTCAACGCATCACTACCACCTCTACGCGATCGGCAACGCCCTGGTCGATACCGAATACGAAGTCTCCGACGCCCAGCTGCAAGCCATGGGCGTGGGCAAGGGCCAGATGACCCTGATCGACGCCGCCCAGCGCACCGAACTGCTGGCCCAGGTCCACGGCCAGCAGGCGCGCCGTACCGGTGGCGGCTCGGCCGGTAACACCGTGGTCGCTCTGGCCCAACTCGGGGGGCACGCCTTCTACTCCTGCCGCGTCGCCGACGACGAACTCGGCGCCTTCTATGCGCAGGACCTGGCGCACAACGGCGTCGCCACCAACCTCAGCCACACCCGCGCGCCGCACGGCCAGACCGGCAGCTGCCTGGTGCTGGTCACGCCCGACGCCGAACGCAGCCTGTGCACCTTCCTGGGCGCCACGGCCGAACTCGAAGCCAGCGCGCTGCACCCCAAAGACATCGCCCGCGCGCAGATCTATTACATGGAAGGCTATCTGGCCGCCTCGCCCAGCGGGCTGCAGGCCGCGCTCGAAGGCCGCCGCCTCGCCGCCGAGGCCGGCAAGGCGCTCGCACTCACCCTCAGCGACGTCAGCATGATCCAGTTCTGCCGCGCCGGCCTCGAAGCCATGGCCAACGGCGGCCTGGACTACCTGTTCTGCAACGAACAGGAAGCCCGCGCCTGGACCGGCCTGCAAGACATCGGCGAAGTCGCGGCCGGCATGGCCGCCATGGCCAAGACCGTCTGCATCACGCGCGGCGCCCAAGGCTGCCTGGTGCTGGAAAACGGCACCAGCATTGAAGTGGCATCACCGACCATCGACCCGGTCGACAGCAACGGCGCTGGCGACATGTTTGCCGGCGCCTTCCTGTACGCCGCCACCCACGGCCACTCGCATGCACAGGCCGCGCTGCTGGGCAACCGCTGCGCCGCCGCCGTGGTGGCCCAGCATGGCAACCGGCTCAAGCCGGAGCAGATGCGGGCGTTGCTGGACGGTTTCGAGCGCTAAAAGCCCAGCGTCTCTACCTCAAAGCCCACCACGCTGCGCTGCTTGCGGCTGAACTCGACGCCGATCAGGTGGATGGGTTCGCCGCGTGCACGGTACTTGTCGGCGTAGCCACGGTCCCTGATCTGCTGCAGCGCCCGACCCTGCGGGGCGTCTTCCACCACCTTGAACTCGAGCAGATAGACCTGGCCGTTGAACAGCACCGTCATGTCGATCCGGCCCTTGTTGGTCACATCCTCGAGCCGGATGTCGAGACCCAGCGCGGCAAAGTGGCTGTAGAACACACTCGCGTAATAGCCCTCGTAATGGGCGATCTCGTTGCGGCGGTACCAGTCGTTCGGAACGCTGGCAAAGAAAGCCGTGAACATCGCCTGCAGCCCGGCAAAGTCGTTGGCCTGCAGCAGACGGTAGAGTTGACCCGCCTGGCGGGCGGGTTCTGACGACCGACCGGTCAGGCGCTGGAGCAGGGCACTGTTGAGACTGGACTCCACTTCCAGGTTCGGATACTTGAGCGTGTACTCCGTGCGTGCGCCCATCTTGAACTGGCTGCCTATCGTCAGGTAGCCGCTCTGGAACAGCAAGGCCTCGCTGCTCATCTCGTCGACATCGAAGGTCGACAGCAGGCTGTCCATGGTCAACCATTGGCCCAGCTCGGGCGTGAAGGTGCCGCGCTGCGTCAACAAGTCGACCAGGAAGGTCGGGGTGCCGGTCTCGAACCAGTAAGGCCTGAATTCCCGCTCCTGGAACAGCAACAGCAAATCAAACGGGTTATAGACGCTGGTGCCAGTCCAGTTGTAGCCGTTGTACCAGCGCCGGATCTCGTCGCGGTCAAGCCCGGGCAGCTCGGGCGCGAACACCCTGTCCACGTCCTGGTCTGTGTAGCCGCACAGCGCCGAATACTCGGTCGAGACCGTGATGTCGCGCAGATTGTTCAGCCCCGAAAACAGCGACACCTTGCTGAACTTCGAGACACCCGTGAGCAGCGCGAACCGGATATGCGCGTCCTCGTCCTTGATGACCGAATACAGATTGCGCAGACCGTCACGCATTTCGCGTGCAATGTCAGGCTCGGTGATGTTGTCCAGGATCGGCTTGTCGTACTCATCGACAAGCACCACCACGCGCTGGCCGCTGTGCTCATGCAGGCTGCGGATCAGCTCGCTAAACTCACCCGAAATGCTGGCGCTGCCATAGCCCAGCCCATGGCGCCTGGACTCGGCAGCCAACAGTTCACGGATCTTTTCATCCAGTTCGGCACGGCTGTGCAGCACTCCCTTGCCAAAGCTGATGCGGATCACCGCAAACTGCTGCGACCAGTCCCAACGCGGCTCGGCGTACAGCCCCTCGAACAAGGCCTGGTTGCCCTCGAACAGCTCGGCAATCGTGTCGATCAGCAAGCTCTTGCCAAAGCTGCGCGGCCGGCTCAGAAAGTAGTGCGAGCCTTCGTCGATCAGTTGCAGTATCTGCGGCGTCTTGTCGACGTAGTAGCAACCCTCCTCGCGGATCTTGGCAAAGGTCTGGATGCCGATCGGCAGCTTCTTTCTCATTCGATCGCCCATTCTGCTAGCGATATCTTTTCACCCCCGCGCCGCGTTCGCCATGCGCTCAGCCAGTGCCTGCGCCTGTGCCGCATCGCGCGCCTCGACCATCACGCGCAGCAGCGGCTCGGTGCCGCTGGCACGGATCAGCACCCGGCCGGTCTGGCCCAGCTCGGCCTCGGCCGCTGCAATGGCGGCCTGCAGCGCCGCGTTGTTCTTCCAGTCCTGGCCCGGCTGCAGTCGCACGTTGATCAGCACTTGCGGGAACAGCTCGACGCCAGTCAGCAGCTCGGCCAGGCCCTGGCCCGAGCGCGCGATCGCCTGCAGCACTTGCAAGGCCGACACCAGCGCGTCACCCGTGGTCTGACAGTCCAGCACCAGCAGGTGGCCCGAACCCTCGCCGCCCAGCAGCCAGTGGTGGCGGTGCAGTTCTTCCAACACATAGCGGTCGCCGACCTTGGCGCGTACGAAGGCCACGCCCTTGGCTTTCAGCGCCAGCTCGACCGCCATGTTCGTCATCAACGTGCCGACCACGCCCGGCACCACCTCGTCGCGCGCCAGCCGCTCGGCTGCCAGCAAATACAGCAGCTCGTCGCCGTTGTACAGGCGACCCTGGGAATCGACCATCTGCAGCCGGTCGGCGTCGCCGTCGAGCGCAATGCCGACATCGGCACCGTGCTGCTTGACCGCTGCCACCAGCGCCTCGGGGTGGGTCGCACCAACACCGTTGTTGATGTTGAGCCCGTCCGGGCTGCAGCCGATCGCGATTACCTCGGCGCCCAGTTCGTGGAACACCTTGGGCGCGATCTGGTAGGCCGCGCCATGGGCCGCGTCGATCACGATCTTCAAGCCTTTCAGGCTGAGCTCGCGGTCGAAAGTGCTCTTACAGAACTCGATGTAGCGCCCGGCCGCATCTTCCAGGCGCCGGGTCTTGCCCAGGCTGGCCGAATCGGCCCAGACCGGTGGCTCTTCCAGCGCGGCCTCGACTGCCAGTTCCCAGTCATCGGGCAACTTGGCGCCATGGTCGTTGAAGAACTTGATGCCGTTGTCACCAAACGGGTTGTGGCTGGCCGAAATCACCACGCCCAAGCTGGCGCGCTGGGCCGTGGTCAGGTAGGCCACGGCCGGGGTCGGCACCGGGCCCAGCAGCACGACATCGACGCCGGCCGAGTTGAAACCCGACTCGAGCGCGGATTCGAGCATGTAGCCCGAGATCCGGGTGTCCTTGCCGATCAGCACGGTCGGGCGCGCCTCCTTCTGCTTGAGCACGCGGCCCACCGCATGCGCCAGCTTGAGGATGAAGTCCGGGGTGATCGGGCTGTGGCCCACGGTGCCACGGATGCCGTCGGTGCCGAAATATTTGCGGGTCATATCAAGTTCTCGTTGTATCAGGCCAGGCCGCGTTCCTGCAGCCAAGCCATAAAATCAGTGCCGACTTCGGCGTGTTCGCGTCCCAGATCGACCGTGGCCTGCAGGAAGCCGAGCTTGCTGCCGCAGTCGTAGCGCTGGCCCTGGTAGCGGTAGGCAAACACCTTCTCGCGCCGCAGCAGCTGCGCGATGCCGTCGGTCAGCTGGATTTCGCCGCCGACACCACGCGGCAGGCTCTCCAGCTCGGCAAAGATGCCAGGTGTCAGGATATAGCGCCCGGCCACGGCCAGCGTGGTCGGCGCGATTTCGGGTGCCGGCTTTTCGACAATGCCCGACATATCGACCATGTCGGCAGCGATCTGCTGACCCGACACAATGCCGTAGCGCTTGGTGTGCTCGCGCGGCACGTCCTGCACCGCCAGCAGGCTGGTGCCCCAGTCGGCATAGCGCTTGACCATCTGCGCCATGACCGGTGGCTGGCCGACCATCAGGTCATCGGCCAGCAGCACGGCGAAAGCCTCGTTGCCGACCAGTTCCTTGGCGCACAGCACGGCATGTCCCAGGCCCAGCGCGCGCGGCTGGCGCACAT
>Ga0156629_156_pt1 | contig 30562 bp, 26 predicted proteins | sample RifOxyC3_FD_110703 | JGI IMG/M metagenome (GOLD analysis project Ga0156629, IMG submission 110703) | Burkholderiales bacterium RIFOXYC12_FULL_65_23 | reverse complement strand
CAGCAAGCACGGTGATCAGCAATCCAAGGCGGCATGAGAATGGCCTGTTGGAAGGCGAAGTTCGATGGGCACCTCACAGTGCTCAGATGATGCCGAAGTCATTTCATGTGTCACCTGCGTTCGTGGCCACGGTCTTTGAGACGAGATAGAGGACCAGCGGACGTACCAAGACGACGCATGCGAAGGCCACTGGCATGGCGATTACGTAGGTACTCAGTACCCGTTGAATGAACTGGGTGTCAACTCCGGTGTTGATGGCCGTTAGGAGCAGACACATCATGAAGGCAATGATGGTTGCCATGTAGAACGCAAACGCGAGCGAACTGAATTTGTAAGGAAGCTTTCTCATGCTGTAGAGGGCCTTCGCCCTAGGTGGTTGCTGAGACAAAGAGACTGGCAGAGGCAGTGGTAAGGGATAACCCTTGAAAAAATACTTAGATATCGAAGTATACTTCAACGCAGTGCCTCCTTGCACTTTCCCATCCTTACAGGAGATTTCCATGATTACGCATGAAGAAAACGATCTGCTGTGCCGTGTTGAAAACGGTGCACCCATGGGGCAACTGATGCGCCGGCATTGGGTTCCTATCTGTCTAATCGAAGAGGTCTCCGAGCCAGATGGGACACCCGTCAAAGCCCGCATCCTCGGAGAAGATCTCGTGGTTTTCCGAAACACGGACGGCGAAGTTGGTGTGATGGATGAATACTGTCCTCACCGCAGGGCATCGCTCGTGTTTGGCCGCAACGAAGAGGGTGGTCTTCGCTGTCTCTATCACGGATGGAAGATGGATGTGAGCGGCAACGTAACGGAAATGTCTTCCGAGCCCGAGGCCAGTGGCATGCTGGAGAAGGTCAAGCACAAGGCCTATCCGACCAAGGAGTGGGGTGGTTTCGTCTGGGCCTACATGGGGGCGGCTGAGACCATGCCGGAGTTCGAGCCTCCCCGTTGGGCGCCCACGGCGGACACGCGTGTGAGCGTTGCCAAGGTGATCATTCCTGTGAACTGGGCTCAGATCCTTGAAGGTGCGATTGACTCTGCCCACAGCTCGAGTCTGCACAGCTCGGACATGGTCCCTGCGCGTGTCGATGGTGCCAAAGCCACGGACAAAAACTGGTTGCGCCCCTCGACCGACAAAGCGCCGCGGATGCAAGTGCAGCGCGCCAGCTTCGGATTCCGTTACGCTGCGGTGCGACGGCCGATCTTCAACGCGCAGACGCACGACTATGTGCGTACGACGGTTTTCGTTGCGCCATGGACGGTGCTGATCCCGCCCAACAACTTGTACAACGTGGCGAACGTGAATGTGCCGGTGGATGACACCAATACCTGCTTCTACTTCATTGGTTGGGGTCATCCGTCGCAGACCCCGGAGACGGCGACCTGGCGCAAGTTCCTGGGCCAGACCGTGGGGGTGGACCTGGATGAGCAATACCGTCCGCTGCGCAACTACGAAAATCGCTACTGGCAAGACCGTCAGGCGATGAAGAGCGGAAACTTCACGGGCATCTCCGGCATTCCGAATCAGGATATGGCCATGTGGATCACCATGGGGAAAATCGCCGATCGAAGCCACGACCGGCTGGGTGCCAGCGACATGGCCATCGTCGAGTTTCGCAAACAGATGGTGGACGCTGTTCAAGCTTTCCAGGCGACAGGCGAGGCCATCGGAACCGGAGAGAAGCGCATCCCGAAAGAAGTGTGTTCGTTCCAGGGCGTCATTCCCAAGACAGTCGACTGGCGTACCCATGAAGTGAGCTACGTATGGCTTGAAGGTCAGGACAGTCCAGAGATGGATCGCTCCTACGTGGTGACAGAGGGGGCGAACGCTTGATGTCAAAGCTGCACATATCGGTCGCCATGGGCGACTACGACCGAAACCGTGCTCTGTACGACGGGCGTGTCCAGATCGATGGATGCGACCCGGTGTACATGTTGCTGAATCCCGAGGAGATGTTTTTTCGGGCCATGCGGAGCCGGGATTTCGACATTACCGAGCTCTCCTTTTCCAGCTACCTGGTCAAGCACGCCAAAGGCGAGAGCCCTTATATCGCCGTGCCGGTTTTTCTGTCACGCGCCTTCCGGCATACCTCTATCTATGTTCGGAAGGACCGCATCAAAAAGCCTGAAGACCTCAAGGGCTGCCGTATTGGCGTGCCGGAGTATCAACTGACTGCGGTGGTTTGGGCACGGTCGATCTTGCAGGACGACTATGGCGTGAATCCCGAGGACGTGACCTGGGTCAGAGGCGGAATCGACACGCCCGGACGTCCGGAGAAGATCAAACTGGATCTTCCTCCGGGCGTGACCATTGAGGCCGCTCCGGCAGGGCATACCATCTCCGACCTGCTCGACAAAGGTGAGATCGATGCTTTTATCGCACCACGACCACCCAGCGGAGCGGCGTTGAGTAACCCAAATGTGGCTTGGCTGTTCGATGATCCGACTACGGTGGCAAAGGACTACTACCGGCGGACAGGCATCTTTCCCATCATGCACGTGGTGGGCATTCGCAAAGAGCTCGCAGAGCAGAACCGCTGGTTGCCGGCAGCCGTTTTCAAGGCCTTTGGTGAATCCAAGGCGAAGGCCTTGGAGCTCCTGGCGGATACCTCTGCCACCAAGGTAACGCTGCCGTTTGTGGAAGAACAGCTCAAGGCGGCACGTGAAACGCTTGGAAACGACTTCTGGTCATACGGGGTGGAGCCCAATCGAAAGACGATTGAAGCGTTCTTGCATCACCACCATGCGCAAGGCTTGTCGTGCAGAAAAGTGGGTTTGGATGAGCTCTTTCACCCGTCTACCTACGAGAGTTACAGCATCTGAGGCGCTCTTGCCCATGCAAGCAACCGAAGATTGGTGACCTACTGCGCTTCAGTCGCCCGCGTCGCCCACTAGAGTGGCGCGGGTTTCTTCTTCATGTGCCAAGTTTTCAATCATCCTCACCAACGCATTCCTCACCAAAGAAAGCGTGCGATCGGGAAGTCCATCGGCACTGATCTCGTTGACCTCTTCCGCCAAGGGCACAAGTACATGTTCAAGTGAGCGCCCAGCATCGGTCAAGTAAACGTGCATGTTCTTCTTGTTGCCGGGAAGGTGCCTGCGTTCAATGAAACCCATTCGCTCCATGGCTTTCACGGCCGAGAAGGTCGTCGGCTCCATCACGCCCGCCAGATCGCTCAGCTCCTTCTGGGTCAGTCCGTCGCGAATCCAAAGGATTCGGAGGAACGTCCAGTGTCCAAATGACACGCCGAAGGGTGATAGACGATACTGAAGCGCACGCATCTGAGCCCGCGCAACATCACGGACTAGATGGGCGAGACGATCGTTGGGGACCGATTCTCGCCAGTGATGAAGAAGGCTTTGTGTTTCTATGGATTTGCTGGTCATTGGGAGCGTCAACGCCGAATGGCGGGTACTGCGGCTTGGTGCTCCAAAATGATAGCGCCTCCTTTCTTGCTCGATTCGAGGATCGCCAGACACACTTCCATCGTTGCCATGGACCAGGCGCCAGAATGGGTAGGCGCTGCACCTTCCCTGGCCACTGACCACATTTCGTCCACGACCTCTGAACGTTGAACCGCCTGCGGTGGCAGCGCATCAAGGTGTACGCCATGGACGTCGTGAATTTCTACGCCATAGGGCGTCAAACGGAGGTCTGCCTGTTCGCAGCAGGCGATGACAGGCCCGAAGTGTTGAAAGGCGGTAGGTGCGCCTCTAAGATCTGGTACGTAGTCCGGTCCACCAAAATTCCGGTTGGCTTTCCGACGGGCTTCGGCAATTTCGTCTTGTGTACTCAGGTACTTTTCTCGGGTGAGTCGGTGGGTGTCGGTGTTCTTTGGCCACCCCATCTCGCCGACGCCGCCCATCCACGGGTCGGTGTCAAAGAAACCGTACCCGTTGTAGGTCACGCTGGCAAAGGCGCCGGAACGAAAGTTCAGAATGGCGGTGTACGCTCCCTCGGTGGGGCGCTGCCGGTCCCACCCCCCGGTTCTAGCGTAGACGGAAGCGACCTCTCCTCCGGCAAGCAATCGAACGATATCGATCTGGTGTGCCGCCTGGCTGAAGACAACACCACCCCCTTTCGTTGTATCCAGTTCTTCCGGACGTCTTGGCCGGTAGAGGAAGTCGGTGAAGTTCATGGCTTGAATCATGCGGACACGACCAAACCGCCCCGACTCAATGATTGAGCGCGCGCGCAACACTGGGGCATTGAAACTGTGGCTGTGACCCACGATCAGCTGTGTGCCTGCTTGTTCGCAGGTCTCCCGCATGCGCTCGCATTCCGAAAGCGACAACGCCATGGGCTTTTCGACGAGCGCGTGTTTCCCATGCTTGGCAGCAAGACGTACATGTTCTTCGTGCAACTGGTGAGGCGTTGCGACATAGATCCATTCGACGTTCGGGTCAGCGCAGAGTGCGTCTGCAGAGGTGTGCGCGACACCACCGAACGCTTTCGAAAAAGCCGCTGAAGCACCTGCATTGGTATCGAAGCAAGCGACCAGATCGATGCGGGGGTCTTTGCTGAGGGTTGGAATCATCAACGTAAATGCGCGTCCAAGTCCTAGGACGCCAAGCTTGATCGGTTGCATCGTTGCCATCACAGGTCGAGGACAAGCGTGTCGGACTTCGCTCTGGAGACGCAAACCATGATGTGATCTTCCTGCTCTTCCGGGAGCAATGCCAGATCTCGGTGATCCGCCTCACCCTTGAGCAACCGGACTTTGCATGAGCCGCATGTTCCGCTCTCACACGAACTCGGCACCCTGATGCCATGGTCTCGTAACGCGTCCAGGATACTGCGGTTGGCCAGTACCAGTAGCGTCTTGCCAGCTTTGGCCAACTCGACCTCGAATGGTTTGTCGTCTGCGTGGGGTTTCGTATCCGCACCGAAGCTCTCGAAATGCACCGCACTGCTGGGCCAGTGCCCGGTCATGTCCTTGACCTCATCCATCAAACGCTTGGGGCCACAGCAGTAGACATGCACACCCGCCTGAGGTTTCTCGAAAACGGACCACAAGTCGAATGTCTTTGCGGGATCGCCGTGGGTGTGATGGACAACCACACTGCTGGCAAGTTCAGGCGAGCGCAGCTCGTTCAGAAAGGCGGCTGACTCAGGTGTGCGAGTCAGGTAGTAGAGCTTGAAACTGCGCAAGCCTTCCGCTCGCAGTGAATGGATCATGGCGCGCATCGGCGTAATGCCTATGCCGCCCGCTACGAGGATGAAACTCTTCGCCTTGTCGCTCAGCCCGAACAAATTGCTTGGGGTGCCGGCCATGAGCGTATCCCCCACGTTCACCTCATCGACCAGACTCTGCGATCCCCCCCGGCCGTCCGCTTCTCGTTTGACCGCGAGCTGATAGTGGTCTGCCTCATCGGGGTTACTGCACAGAGAGTAGTGGCGCATCGCCCCATTGGGAACCCGTACAGCAATGTGCGCTCCCGCCGTGAAGCGGGCCAGAGGCAAAGAGTCAGGGGATTTCAGTTCGAAAAGAACGGTGTCTGTAGCGATGAACTCCTTGTGGGTCACCAAGAGGGGGCGCATTGTCTCGTCTGTAGTCATGGTCTGTGATCTTGCTTAGAAAACATGGTGGTATCCACTCTTGACAAAGGTCAAACAAGAGGGAAAAATTGATTATCTTAGTTATCTAAGAAAAAAACAAGCACTGTCGCACATGCTCTTTCCGGGGGCAAGGCAGAAGTGCTTGCTGATCCGCTTCAACCCTACCAACGGAGACAATCCATGAAACGACGTTTTTTTGCTGCCTTGGCTGTGACGACCATCCTTGCGTCCAGTCTTTCGCAAGCGCAGACGAGTGACTTCCCCAACCGCCCGGTCAAGTTCATCGTGCCCTATGCTCCTGGCGGCTTGCCTGACACCGTGGCGCGGGTCATCGCGCAAAAGCTATCGGAGCGGATGAAGCAGGGCTTTGTGGTGGAAAACAAGCCCGGGGGTAACGGCGTCGTGTCGGTACAAACACTCGCTGCGCTGCCGTCCGACGGGTATAGCTTCATTGTTTCCGATGGCTCCATGCTGTCCATTACTCCGCAGATCAACAAGGCGGCCAAGTACGCTGTCGGACAGGATCTGCAGGCTGTGTCGCTGATTGCCCGCTCGCCTTTGTTCTTGGTGGCGCACCCCAAAAGTGGAGTCAAGACCTTTCAGGAGTTTGTGGCTCGCGCCAAGAAGGAGCCTGGAGCGTTCACCTATGGGTCTTCGGGGATTGGAAGCACGCACCACCTCACAATGGAAGCTTTGAAGTCGGAGCTTGGACTTTCCATGGTCCACGTTCCATTCCGTGGATCGAGTCAGTCGGTTCCGGCGCTGGTTGGGGGACAAGTGGACTTCTTGTTTGCCGCTTTGCCGTCCATGGTGGGTTTCGTAAAAAGTGGTCAGGTCATTGTGTTGGCCAGCAACGCACCCAAGCGTTCAGCTTCTGCTTCCGATACCCCTTCGATTGCAGAAACCATCCCGGGGTTTGACTTTTCAGTCTCCGTTGGCGTGCTGGCACGAACGGGGACTCCACCTGAGATCTCCAAAAAGGTGGCTGATGAGATCGCACAAGTTGTGAAATTGCCAGATGTCATCGAGAAGTTCCAGAGAGCCGGTATCGAACCTGTTGGTGCTGGTGGTGAGGTCTATCGGAAAGTCATCGAGCAAGAGAATCAAGCGATGGCAAAAGCAGGTAAACACGCGGAACTCAAGGCTGAGTAATGTATGCCGATGGGGCTGGTATGCCCCTCGTCGCACTTTGGCTCGCCTGTTTTGGAGCCGTCGTGCTGGGGGGGCTGGTCAAGGGGGCACTGGGAGTAGGGTTGCCGCTTGTAGTGCTCCCCTTGTTGTCGCTTCTTCTCCCAGCACCAAAGGCGATGGGGCTGCTCGTCATGCCGGTCCTGCTTTCGAACCTGTGGCAGGCTGTTGAAGGCAAGAGGCTGAATGAAGGACTGCGGCGTTTTGGTGGTTTGATGGTCTGCCAGTTCGTCGCGACGCTTGCCGCTATTCATTTGACGAGGAACCTGTCCGTGCAGGGCTTCAATGTTCTGTTGGCAGTCGTGGTGATGATCGCCGTAGGGATGATGGCCATTGGAGCAACTTTTCGGGTGAATCCCGGTCAGGAGCGGTGGATGGGGCCACTGGTTGGCGGGGTCGCAGGCGCAATGGCTGGCGTCTCGACATTGACCGGCCCCATTCTCATTGCCTATCTTTTGGCACTCAAGTTGCACAAAGACGAGTTCATCAGGTCCATCAGCATCATCTATCTTCTGGGCTCTGTTCCTATGTATGGGACCATGATGTGGTATGGCCGCTTTGGTTGGGAGGAGGTCGCTCTTTCCTGCCTCGCCCTGATTCCCATGTTCGTCGGCCTTCGAATCGGAAGATTGCTTCGTCATCGGCTCAGTGAAACCGTGTTTCGACGTCTGCTGCTGGGGCTGCTGACCGTGCTCTCCGTGTTGCTCATCACCAAGTAACCACATCTGACCACTTAGAGCTGGGGAGAACTGTTTCCTTTTTATGAGTAACGTGACCAATGAATTCAGCAATCAGTTGGGATGATGGCTACCTTCTTGGGTTCACACCCATGGATTTGGTACACCGGGAGTTCGTCGACTGTGTGGCGGCGCTTCAACGGGCAGAAGAAGTCGACCTGGAGGGCGTACTCAACACGCTTGCCCGGCACTGTGAAGAGCATTTCGAGATGGAAAACCGCTGGATGCGCGAAACCGACTTTCCTGCCAGCGAGTGTCACATCAACGAACACGCCGCCGTGTTGAAAAGCATCTATGAGGTCCGGCAACAACTGGCCAGCGGCAACGTGGCTGTGTGCCGCCGACTGGGTAGCGAGCTGGCCACCTGGTTTCCTGGTCATGCGGACTACCTCGACTCAGCCTTGGCGCACTGGATGTGCAAACGCTCACTTGGCGGGAAGCCTGTGGTTCTGCGTCGTAACATCAGGAGCAACGAGTCTGCTCCTGAGCAAACCTAAAACATATCCAACACTTTTTCACATGAAGACCTTTGACGAACAAGTCCACGCGGATGTCCAACGCACACTAGAAGAGGATGTGGGCACGGGAGACTTGACAGCGGCGCTCATCCCAGCGGATCGTAGGGCAGTTGCCACCATCATCTGCAGGGAATCAGCCGTCATCTGTGGTCGTCTCTGGGTCGACGAGGTGTTTCGTCAATCCGCTCCTGCAGCCCAGATTCACTGGTTTCTCAATGACGGTGAACGGTGTGAACCTGGTCAAAAAGTCGTTGAGATCCAAGGCCTGGCTCGAGAGTTACTGACCGCTGAGCGAACATGTTTGAACTGGCTGCAAACACTCAGTGCCGTTGCGACCAAGACGGCTCAGTATGTCAAAGCGGTGGAGGGTACTGCCGCTAGCATTCTGGACACCAGAAAAACGATACCTGGATTGCGGACTGCACAAAAATATGCCGTGCGATGCGGAGGCGGAGTGAACCACCGCATAGGGCTTTTCGATGCGATCTTGATCAAAGAGAATCACATCGCTGCGGCTGGAGGACTGACTGCTGCGTTCAATGCTGCGCTCAAGGTCGAGTCTCTTGTCTCGTTCATTCAAGTAGAAGTCGAAACCCTTCGGCAACTCGAGGAGGCCCTCGACGCTGGCGTAAAGATGGTATTGCTGGACAACATGTCTCTTGAAGACATCAGAGCCTCTGTGAAGTTGGCCAAAGGGCGATGCAGTCTAGAGATATCTGGCGGGGTCACCTTTGAAAACCTTCGGACGTATGCCGAAACGGGTGTGGACCGAATCTCTGTCGGAGCGCTGATCAAGGATGTCAAGGCCGTGGATTTTTCCATGCGTTTCCAAGACAAACCCGTTGAGCAATAGTGAGCTCAGGTTTTCGAAAATCGGGGGTTGTCCTGGGATAACGTTGAAGTCCGCTTAAAAGCCAGACCGTCCAAGTACTAGGGGGACAGTTCATTCCCGGAGCGGTTCATTGTCGGCCGCGACTGAGTGATGGCTCTGACCGAAGTACTGACGTCAAGCATCAAGTACAAGGCAGCCCGAGCGGCAGGAAGAGACGCAGATCATCATGGATTTGTTGGCCGCGCGCTCCTGCTTGGACAGCAGTTGGTCGCGGTGATCGATATCGCCCGAGATGACCTTGGTCTCGCAGGCGCCACACACGCCCTCGCGGCAGCTGTGGTCGGGGCTGAGGCCCGCCTCAATGAGTGCGTCGAGCAGGGTCACACCGGGCGGCACCTGGACCGTTCGGCCGCTTCTGCGCAGTTCCACGGTGTAGCCGCTGGCGGGAATCGCGGGTGCGGTCGTCGGGGTGGCGGCAAAGCGTTCCAGGTGTACGTTCTGCTGGCCCAAGCGCTCGCAGGCGCGTTCATAGGCATCGAGCATGGGGCCGGGGCCGCAGCAATAGAAGTGGGTGCCCGGCGGATGGTCGGCGAGCAGGCGTTCGAGGTCAGGTGGGCCACCTTGCTCGTTGTCGAAATGACATCTCAGAGAAAGTCGGGAGTCGTGAGTCTCAACCAGCGCTTCGATCTCGGCCAGGAAGGCCGCCTCAGAGCGGCTTCGCGCGCAATAGACGAGCTGCGCCTCGCGCCCGAGCGCTGCGAGGCGCCGCAGCATGGCGTAGACCGGTGTGATGCCAATGCCCCCGGCCAGCAGCACGCTGCGTGGCGCGGCCTCGTCCAGCCGGAAGTGGTTGCGCGGCGCACCGATAGCGATGGTCTGGCCCACGCGAAGCTGCTCGTGTTGGCGCCGCTTCAAAATTGACCACCTGTTCCGGCTGAATTTTGACCAGGGTTCGAAAGCCGGGTTTTCGAGGCCCGGCTGTTGATAAGTGTAGTGCGTCAGTGTGCTGCGGTCCTCCTTTCGCTGGTCAGAACGGATCGTTGACTTCGTCGTTGTCGAGGACTGGCGTCATGGCTTTTCTGGCACGCTCCCTGGCCGAGCCCTGCGCCTTCGCTTGCTTGGAGCTGTGGCGGAAGCGGAAGGAATCGTTGCCCGTTTCGAGGATGTGGCAATGGTGGGTGAGCCGGTCGAGCAAGGCCGTGGTCATCTTCGCATCGCCAAACACGCTGGACCATTCGGCAAACGCCAGGTTGGTGGTGATCAGCACGCTGGTGTGCTCGTAGAGCTTGGAGAGCAGGTGAAACAGCAAGGCCCCGCCGGCCTGGTTGAATGGCAAGTACCCCAGCTCATCCAGGATCACCAGGTCCATGTTCACCAGCGACGCCGCGAGACGGCCGGCCTTGCCTTGTGCCTTCTCCTGTTCCAGCGCATTGACCAAGTCCACCGTCGAATAGAACCGCACCCGCCGGCCCTGCTGCGTGATGCCGGCGACGCCCAATGCAATGGCCAGGTGCGTCTTGCCGGTGCCCGGCCCACCGATGAGGACCACGTTGTGCGCCTGCTCCGTGAACGACAGGTCAGCCAGTTGCTTGACCAAGGTCTCGTCCACGGCAGCACCCTCGAAGTCAAAGCCCGCCAGATCGCGGTGCAGCGGGAATCGGGCGGATTTGAGCTGGTGGGCGACCGAGCGCATGTGGCGCTCCACCTGCTCGGCCCGCAGCAGGTGTTCCAGCAGCCAGCGCGAGGTTTGCAGCCCCATCCCTTCACCCTGGGCTTCCAGTTCCGTCCACGCCTGCGCCATGCCGTGCAGGCGCAAGCCCTTGAGTTCGGCCAGGACATCAGTTCGCATGGCGGCTCTCCTCATCGTGAGGCTCGCCGCCGGTGGCGGCGGTCGTGCGCAACTGGTCGTACCGGGTGGTATCGGCCAGCGGAGCGACTTTCAGGGTCAGGTGCGTGGCCACCGGTGCGGGCCGCTGGGGGTCTTTCAGTCGGGCCAGCACGTTGAGGATGTGCTCCACGCTGATCTGTCCGCTGGGCGTGGCGTGTTCCAGGACCAGTTCCACCGCCACCAGCACGGCCTCCAGCCCAGCGGTGGGCACCAGGGCCAGCACATCGGCCATCAGGCGATCTCCCCCTTGGGTGCGCAGCAAGGCGCGGCGCAGATGGGCCAGCGGCTCGGGCAAGTCCATGAAGGGCGCGCCGTTGCGCAACGCGCCGGGCTTGCGTTGCACCAGCTCGATGTAGTGCTGCCAGTCGTAGGCGGTGTGGCCCCGGTCGAACAGCCGGGCGTGGCTGGCCACGATCGTATCCCCGCCGACCACGTCTACCCGCATCGGGTACAGGCGTGTGCTCACCGTCTTGCCCGCCCATTCGCACGGCACCGAATACCGGTTACGCCCCACCACCACCAGGCAGGTGCTGGTGACACGGGCCAGGCGCTCGACGTAGCCGTCAAAGGGCGTGGGCATGCCCATGAGGTGCTCACGCTCGAGCATGAGCACCTCGGCAATGCTGGAGTGCGGGTGCTGCGGATGGGCTGTGTCGGCCCACAGGGCCTTGCAGCGCTCGCCCAGCCAGGCGTTGAGCTCGGCAAAGCTGGCAAACTTCCTCTCGCGCGCTTCCAGCCAGATGCGCCGACGGCTGTCCTGCACGTTCTTCTCCACCACGCCCTTCTCCCAGCCCGAGGCCACGTTGCAGAAGTCCGACTCGAAGAGATAGTGGCTGCACATCGAGGCAAAGCGGGCATTGACCACGCGCCCTTTGCCCTTGGTGACCTTGTCCACGGCGGTCTTCATGTTGTCGTAGATCCCCCGGCGGGCCACGCCGCCCAGGGCGGCAAAGGCACGCGTGTGGGCATCGAACAGCATTTCATGACCCTGGCTCGGGTAGGCCACCAGCCAGAACGCCCGGCTGGCACACAGCTTCAAGTGCGCCACCTGGGCCCGGTAGTACACCCCGCCGATCACGATGCCTTCTTCGCTCCAGTCGAACTGGAAGGCCTCGCCGTACTCGAAGCTCAGCGGCACAAACGCGCGTGTGGCTGCCTTGCCCGAGTCAGCCCGCCAGAGCCGGATGAAATCGGTCAGCGTGGTGTAGCCACCCCGGTAACCCTGCGCCTGCAGTTGCCCCAGCAAGGCCTTGGCCGTGCGCCGATGCTCGCGGGGTCTGTGAGCATCGGCCTTGAGCGCCGCCACCAGCGTAGCCTCGAACGGCGTGAGCTTGCCCGCCTGGCGCGACCGCCTGTACCTAGGCTCCACTTCCGAGCCCGTCTTGAGCCACTTCTTGACCGTATTCCTCGACAAGCCCGTGCGCCGGGCTATCTCGCTGTATGAGAGTCCGTCGCGCAACTTCATGCGCCGGACCTTGCCTATCATGTCCATGGTGATCACCTCGTTTTGCTCCTGCTGAAAAATTCAGCAAGAACGTGATACACCCTGGTCAATTTTGGGCCGGAACTCCCCTCAAAAAATGGTCAGTTTTCGGTCGGCGTCAACAGGCGCCGTACAGGCGCTGGTGTTGCAGCTGGCTTCCAGCGATCCGACGGCAGCTCCACGTCATGGCTGGTCTGGTCGGGAGCCTTGGCGTACCCGAGTCAATGTTTCGTCTCTGTAGTAGGCGGGTCGTCTGTCGTGTTTTTTACAGGACAGGGCATGACAGAGGTAACGGTTGTCGTGATTTTTGAAATAAGACGGACCTTTTGTCGTCTTTTTTTAAATAACACCGCCACTATAGGAGGCCGTTGGCCAAGGCCACGGCGGCAATCGAGACTCTAGGTTGCAGGCAAGCCTCGATGATAGAAGCTTGAAACTCATGGGAACCCCGCTGGCGTCCGGCTGGGGGCTGGGCGAAGTTGGTGTCTCGGATGAGTCCAACTTCCTAGGGCAGTTCACGTTGCAAACCACCATGCCTGTCCTCCAGCAAGGAGGGAGCCGCACAGGCGTTGGTATCGCAGCTGGATTCCAGCGAGGCGACGGTAGCTCCACGTCCAGTCTGTTCTGGTCGGCAGGCAGAGCCATCGAGTTGTGGTGCGCGTTCGCATCAGGCGGACATTGCCTTCTCGCGCACGTTGATCACAGTGCCGCGCGAGACACCAAAGTCTCTTGCGACCTGAGAGACGGTATCCCCCTTGAACAGGCGTTCACGGATCTGCTGCCTGTCTTCCTCAGAAGTCTTGGACGGTCTACCTAACTGGGTTCCTTCAGCCTTGGCACGAGCCAGACCAGCTTGAGTGCGCTCGACCAGCAGGTCACGCTCCATCTCTGCCACGACGGCCAGAATCCCGACCACGGCCTTGCCAGCGGTACTGGTGAGGTCTACATCGCCAAGCGCCAGAACCTTGACCTTGATGTTGCGGGCGGCAAGCGATCGCAGCGTCGAGATCACGTCGACCATGTCACGTCCAATCCGGTCGAGCTTGGAGACCAGCAGCATGTCTCCTGCTTCCATGCGATCCAGCATCTTCATGAACTCAGGGCGCTCGGAACTGGGCACCTTGCCGCTGACCGTGTCGCTGAACCATCGCTGGGGTTGAATCTCATGGCCCAGCGACTGAAGTTCTTGGAGCTGGTTGGAGGAAGTCTGGTCAGCGGTTGACACTCGACCGTAGGCAAAAACACGCATGGGCACCTCAGACTGTCAAAAATCCATGTCAGTATGTGAGGGCTGTCAATAAGTGTCAAGGCCTACATTTCTGTCACATCTGGGTGCTGGCCTGGAGAGGGTGTCAGAAACCAACGTTTGTTGACAGCTCTTGAGGGTTCAGCCCCGCGACTCCTGGTAAACCAGTTGCAAGTTGTCACCAGGCTTCAATTTCACACTGTGGCCAGCGCTGTCTAGCAACCCGTGGTCCTCTAGCCGAAAGACATTGGAGAAGTCTTCACTCTCAGTGCTGGTTTTGAGGTGAAAAATTTCCTTAACAGCATGCAGAGACCACCTGTTCAGCCGTTCATCGAACAGCGCGCACTGTATGCCCAAGACTGCTATTTTTTCGTTGTAAAAAAATTGGCAATATGGTTTATTCCAGCTGGGTACGGCATGAGTGCCGTTTCTGTACTGCTGCTCTGTCTAACGCCGGGCAGTATCACGTTAAACCAGCCTTGCTGAGTAGTGTGTAGCACAAGGTCCCAGGCTGAACCTTCATCTTTGTAGCCTGGTGGGCACTCACCCTGAAGTTCTGGATACGTCACAAACATGTTCACTTCTCCGAAGAAAGCTATATTGTGACTTAAAAGCGGCTGACACAAACGGTGCACGTTTGCAGACTCACGCGCGATGAAGCCTGAGTCACAACCAACAACTACTACCCCCAACGTCGAACCCTCCGCCCGCGAACTGCTGGCCCGCAACCTGGTTCGCCTACGTGCTGAAAGGCGCTTCTCGCAAGAAGAGCTGGCGTACGAAGCGGGACTGCACAGAACGTTTGTCGCGCACGTCGAGCGGCGCATGCGCAACATATCCCTCGACAACATTGAGAAGCTCGCCCTGGCTTTGGACGTTCCTATCGCAAGTCTTCTTGAACCTAGCTGATGTAGTCCATCCTGCATTACGCAACATGGTGGACGCCATCAACAGCAATGACGCTGCGTTGAGCGCACTGCTCCTTGAGCGTGCGGATGACTCGCTCGACCATGCCGTTCTGTTCCGGGCTGTACGGGGTGATGAACTCCTGCTGCAGCCCGTAGCACTTGACCAGCGCCGTGTAGCTGCGGCTGGTGAAGACCAGGCCGTTGTCCGAGCGCAGCAAGAAGGGCTTGTCGACCTTGCCCAAGCAGCCGTAGCGGGCGATCAGGGCTTGCTCCAGTACCGACTCGGCCGTCTTGGATCGTCCACTGCGGTTCAAGTGCTAGCCCAACGGTACTCTTTGTTCTTCTGGCCTGTGCGCCTGCAGCCTAGGGGGTCAAAAGCCGAACCCAGAAGAGGTACGTCCTTCCCCCTAGGAACGAGCAGATAATATTAAATTTGAACACTAGCCACAACTTCAGCAAGGAGACTACCACGGTAGTTGTGGCTGTGCTTTACACCCTAGCCAGTCCATTTTCTCCTATGAATTGGGAGACTCGGCTAGTGCTCCACCAAACATAATCAGGAATGAGCTGCCGGAATTCCCGCGCAGCGCGCTCGAGGCCTTGCGCGAGCCGCTCGAGTCGGGCCTGATCCGGATCTCGCGCGCAGCGCGCCAGACCGAATTTCCGGCCCGCTTCCAGCTCGTCGCGGCCATGAACCCCTGCCCTTGCGGCTACCTGGGCTCGACCGTGAGGGCCTGCCGCTGCACGCCGGATCAGGTCGCGCGCTACCAGGGCAAGCTCAGCGGCCCGCTGCTGGACCGCATCGACCTGCAGGTCGAGGTACCCGCCCTGCCGGCACAGGATCTTCTCGGCGCTGTGCCGGGGGAAGCGAGCGCCCAGGTACGCGTTCGTGTGCTGGCCGCACGCGAGCGGGCCGAACGCCGCCAGGGCCAGACCAACCAGCAGCTCGAAGGCAGCGCACTGGCGCAACATGCCGGACTCGATGACGCCGCGACCCAGTTCCTGCAGAAGGCGGCCAGCCGGCTCGGCTGGTCGGGCCGCGCAACCCACCGGGCGCTGCGCGTCGCGCGCACCATCGCCGACCTGGCCGGTTCGGAGCGGATCGAGGTCGCTCATCTGGCCGAGGCGATGCAGTACCGGCGCGGGCTGATCGGCAACGGCTGAAACGCCGACGGCCGGAGCAAAGCCGGCCGTCTGGTCACAGTCAGTGGCGGGACAGCCCCGCCGATGGCTTACAGGTTCGGCGCCAGCAGCCGCTCGAGCTCGGCTTCACTCATGCCGCGGCGCTGTGCCATGTCCTGCAGCTGGTCGCGGCCGATCTTGCCGACGTTGAAGTAGCAGCTGTCGGGGTGCGCGAGGTAGAAGCCGCTGACGCTGGCCGCCGGCGTCATCGCCAGGCTGTCGGTCAGGCCCATGCCGATGTCCTCGCAATGCAGCAGGTCGAACATGGCGCGCTTGACCGAATGGTCCGGACAGGCCGGATAGCCGGGCGCCGGACGTATGCCCTGGTACTGCTCGGCGATCAGCTGCTCGCGGCTCAGCGCCTCGTGCGACGCATAACCCCAGAGGTCGGTACGCACGCGCTGGTGCAGGCATTCGGCAAAGGCCTCGGCCAGGCGGTCGGCCAGCGCCTTGAGCATGATCGCGCTGTAGTCGTCCTGCACCGCCTCGAAGGCTTCGGCCCGCTTGTCGGCCCCGATGCCGGCCGTGACCGCAAACAGGCCGACGTAATCGGCCACGCCGCTGCCCTGGGGCGCGACGAAGTCGGACAGGCAGCGGCTAGGGCGCATCACCGGTTTGCCATCCGGACCGTCGATTTCCTGCTTCTCGGTCTGCTGGCGCATGCCATGCCAGGTCAGCGCGACCTGGGTACGGCTGTCATCGGCATAGAGCTCGATGTCGTCGCCGACGCTGTTGGCCGGATACAGTCCCAGCACCGCGTTCGCCGTCAGCCAGCGGCCTTCGACGATCTTCTTCAGCATGGCCTGGGCGTCGGCGAAGACGCGCTTGGCCTGCTCGCCGACGATCTCGTCGTCCAGGATCGCGGGATAAGGTCCGGCCAGATCCCAGGTCTGGAAGAACGGCGCCCAGTCGATGTAGTTAGCCAGTTCGGCCAGGTCGAAGTTCTTGAACAGGCGCCGGCCGGTGAACTTGGGCGCCACCGGCGCGTAGTTGTCCCAGTCGATCGGCGCCTTGTTGGCGCGCGCCTTGGCCAGCGGCCAGAGCGGGGTCTGCTTCTTGTTGGCGTGCTGCTGGCGCACCTGGTCGTAGTCGGCGGCGAGTTCGGTCAGATAGGCGTCCTTGCCGTCACCGAGCAAGCCCTGCGCCACCGCGACGCTGCGCGAGGCATCGGGCACATAGACCACCGGGCCGCTGTAATGCGGCGCGATCTTGACCGCGGTGTGCACGCGCGAGCAGGTCGCGCCGCCAATCAGCAGCGGGATGCCGCGCTCGCGGAACCACGGGTCCTTCTCCATCTCAGCGGCGACATACTGCATTTCCTCGAGGCTGGGCGTGATCAGTCCCGACAGACCGACGATGTCGGCATTGACTTCCTTGGCCTTGGCCAGGATCTCGTGGCAGGGCACCATCACGCCCATGTTGACGACGTCGAAGTTGTTGCACTGCAGGACGACGGTCACGATGTTCTTGCCGATGTCGTGCACGTCGCCCTTGACGGTCGCGATCACGATCTTGCCCTTGGACTTGACGTCGCCACCGGCGGCCTGCAGGCGCAGCTTTTCTTCCTCGATATAGGGCACGAGGTGCGCCACCGCCTGCTTCATGACGCGGGCCGACTTGACCACCTGGGGCAGGAACATCTTGCCCTGACCGAACAGGTCGCCGACCACGTTCATGCCGTCCATCAGCGGACCTTCGATCACATGCAGCGGCCGGCCACCGTCGGCCTTCAAGGCCTGCCACATCTCCTCGGTGTCCTCGGTGATGAACTCGTTCTGGCCATGCACCAGCGCATGCTTGAGGCGATCGCGCACCGGCAGCGCGCGCCAGGCGTACTTGGCGCTGTCGTCCTTGGCCGCACCCTTGACGCTCTCGGCGATCTCGAGCAGGCGCTCGGTCGAGTCCGGACGGCGATTCAGCACCACGTCCTCGACCCGTTCGCGCAGCTCGGCATCGAGCTCGTCGTAGACGCCGACCATGCCGGCGTTGACGATGCCCATGTCCATGCCAGCTGAAATGGCGTGGTACAGGAACACGGTGTGGATCGCCTCGCGCACCGGCTCGTTGCCGCGGAAGCTGAAACTCACGTTGGACACGCCGCCCGAGACCTTGGCACCGGGCAGGTTCTGCTTGATCCAGCGCGTGGCGTTGATGAAGTCGACCGCGTAGTTGTCATGCTCCTCGATGCCAGTGGCGATCGCGAAGATGTTGGGGTCGAAGATGATGTCCTCGGGCGGGAAACCGACCTCGTCGACCAACAGCCGATAGGCCCGCTCGCAGATCTCGATCTTGCGCTGATAGGTATCGGCCTGGCCTTTCTCGTCGAAGGCCATCACGACGGTGGCGGCGCCATAGCGCTGGATCAGCTTGGCCTGACGCTTGAACTCCTCGACCCCCTCCTTCATGCTGATCGAGTTGACCACGCCCTTGCCCTGGACGCAGCGCAGGCCGGCCTCGATCACGCTCCACTTGGAGCTGTCGATCATGACCGGCACGCGCGCGATGTCGGGCTCGCTCGCCATCAGGTTCAGGAAACGCACCATCGCGGCCTGGCTGTCGAGCATGGCCTCGTCCATGTTGACGTCGACGATCTGGGCACCGTTCTCGACCTGCTGGCGCGCCACGACCAGCGCTTCCTCGTACTGGCCGTTGAGGATCATGCGCGCGAACGCCTTCGATCCGGTGACGTTGGTGCGCTCGCCGATGTTGACGAACAGGCTGCCCTCGCCGATCACGAGCGGCTCGAGGCCGGACAGCAGCATGGGCGGGACAGGAGGAGCAACCGCAGCGGCGGCCAGCGTGAATGGGTTCATGATGTGGGGCGCAACACCGACCTGGGCGACGAAAGCCAGCAGGTCAGCGCAATAAAAGGGGAAACCCAGGTCTGATGTCACGATGGGCGGATTACCGACCAACGATAATTGAGCATTCCAGCGACTCTTGGGAAAGCGCAATTTTATTCGAGCTGGCCCGCAGCGATCAAAACCCCTTCGGCCGGCGAGTTCGCTGCTGCCGACAATTGGCATATCTCTGAGTCCCCATCTTTGGCATGAACCCCGCTCACCGCCACTCCACCCTCCAATGCCTGACCGCGATTGCCCAGCACCACGGCATCCAGGCCCTGCCCGAGCGGCTGGTGCATGAATACGCGCTCGACGCCAGCGAACCCGACGACCGGCTGCTGCTGCGCATGGCCACCGATCTGGGCTTCAAGGCACAGCGGGTCGACTCCAGCTGGAACGAACTGGTCGAGCTCAAGGACATCTTTCCGCTGCTGGCGCGTCGGCGTGACGGCAGCTCGGTCATCGTCGCCGGCGTGCAGCCAGGCGACAAGGGCCCGAGACTGGCCGTGCTCGATCCGCTGGCCGGCAGCGGCCAGATCGGTCTGGTCGAGCAGGCCGACTTCCTGTCCAGCTGGTCAGGTACGCTGGTGCTGCTCAAGCGTCAGCACAAGCTGCTCGACGAGAACCAGCCGTTCGGACTGCGCTGGTTCATCCCCGAGATCCTGCGCCAGCGCAAGGCCTTCCGCGACATCGCGATCACCGCCATCATGCTGCAGCTGCTCGGCATGGGCATGCCGATCTTCTCGCAGCTGATCATCGACAAGGTGCTGGTGCACGAGAGCTACTCGACCCTGACCGTGCTGACGGTGGCCATCGTCGGCTTACTGCTGTTCGAGGCCGGCTTCGGCTTCATGCGCCAGACCCTACTGCTGCATGCGACCAACGTGATCGACATCCGGCTGGCGCGACGTACCTTCGGCAAGCTGCTGTCGCTGCCAATCGAGTATTTCGAGAGCCACACCGCCGGCGTCATCGTGCGCCACATGCAGCAGGTGCAGTCGATCCGCGGCTTCCTGACCGGGCAGCTGTTCTTCACCGCGCTCGACGCCATCGGCCTGATCCTGTTCATCCCGCTGCTGGTGTCCTACAGCGGCAAGCTCGCGGCCGTGGTGTTCGGTTTCTCGGCGCTGATGGCGCTGATCGTGGTACTGCTGATCAAGCCCTTCAACACCCGGCTGCAGGCGCTCTACAACGCCGAGGGCACGCGCCAGTCGATGCTGGTCGAGACCATCCACGGCATGCGCACCGTCAAGTCGCTGGCGATCGAGCCCAAGCAGCGCAAGCTCTGGGACCAGTACTCGGCCACCAGCATCCAGATGCATTTCGGCGTCGGCCGCATGTCGATCGCCGCCAGCACCGTGACCCAGTTGCTGGAAAAGCTCATGATGGTCAGCGTGATCGCCATCGGCGCGCTCGATGTCTTCAGCCTGGAGCTGACCGTCGGCGCGCTGATCGCGTTCCAGATGATGTCGAACCGGGTGGTCGGCCCGCTGGTGCAGATCGTCGGCCTGGTGCACCAGTACCAGGAAACCGCCCTGTCGGTCAGGATGCTCGGCGAGGTCATGAACCACCCGCCCGAGCGCAAGTCCTCGGGCGGTCTGCGCCCGGCCTTCAAGGGCCAGATCGCACTCGACGGTGTCACTTTCCGCTACCCCGGCGCCAGCTCGACCGCGCTCGACCGCATCAACCTCAACATCGCGCCCGGCACCGTGGTCGGCGTGGTCGGGCGCAGCGGCTCGGGCAAGACCACCTTCACCCGCCTGATCCAGGGCCTCTATCCGGTGCAGGAAGGCGTGGTGCGCTTCGACGGCGTCGACATCCGCGAAATCGACCTGGCCCACCTGCGCCGCAGCATCGGCGTGGTGCTGCAGGACAACTTCATGTTCCGCGGCAGCGTGCGCGAGAACATCGCGATGGCGCGCCCCGATGCCAGCTTCGAGCAGATCGTGGCCGCCGCCCAGGCCGCCGGTGCCGACGAGTTCATCGAGCGCCTGCCGCAGGGCTACGACACCCTGCTGGAAGAGAACGCCGGCAACCTGTCGGGCGGCCAGCGCCAGCGGCTGGCGATCGCGCGCGCGCTGCTGCCCTCGCCGCGCATCCTGATCCTCGACGAGGCCTCGAGCGCACTCGACCCCGAGAGCGAGGCCATCTTCATCCGCAACCTCGGTCGCATTGCGGCCGGCCGCACGGTGATCATCGTCAGCCACCGCCTGTCCACCCTGGTCCATGCCGACCAGATCTTCGTCTTCGAGCGCGGTCATCTGGATGATGCCGGCCCCCACAGCGCCCTGCTGGGCCGCTGCGAGCCCTACACCGACCTATGGAACCAGCAAACCAGCCATCTGTGAAACCCGTCGAGTCGCGTGGCAAGACCAGCAGCTGGCGCACCGAGTTTCTGCCCGATGCGGACGCGCTCGAACGCAAGCCGCTGCCGGGCGGCCTGTCGGCCACCCTCTACCTGCTGGTCGGGCTGGTCGTCGCCACCCTGGTCTGGGCCAGCTGGTTCGAGGTCGACCAGGTCGTGACCGCGCGCGGCAAGCTGGTCACGGCCCAGCCCAACATCGTGCTGCAGCCGCTCGAAACCGCGCAGATCAGCGAGCTCAAGGTCCAGGCCGGCCAGATCGTCAGGAAAGGCCAGGTACTGGCCGTGCTCGACCCGACCTTCATCACCGCCGACCTGACCCAGGCCCAGGACCGGCTGAAAAGCCTGGACGCCGAGGTGCAACGCGTCGAGCAGGAACTGGCCGGCAAGACCACCACGTCGCAAGGCCGGAACCGGGACGAGCAGCTGCAGGCGCAACTGCAAGGCGAACGCCGCGCCAGCTACCAGGCCAGGCTGCTGCGCCTCGATGAAAGCATCGGGCGCAACAAGGCTGCCATCGTGACCAACAGCCAGGACATCCAGAGCCTGGAGGGACGCGTCAAGTCGCTGCTAGACATCGAGCGCATGAACGAGAAGCTGACGCAGCAGCAGTTCCAGTCGAACATGAAGCTGCTCGAAAGCCGCGAGCGGCGCCAGGAGGTCGAGCGCGAACTGATCAACGCGCGCAATCGCAGCGTCGAACTCAAGCGCCAGCTGGCCGAGGCCGAGGCCGAGAAAGCCAGCTTCAGCCGCGAGTGGCGCCAGAAATCGACCGAGGAACTGGTGGCCGTGCGGCGCGAGCGCGACAGCGTGGCCGAACAGGTCAAGAAGGCCGAGCGCCGCAGCCGCCTGATCGAACTGGTGGCGCCGAGCGATGCCGTGGTGCTCGAGATCGCGGCACGCTCGACCGGCTCCATCATCCGCGAAGCCGAACCGCTGGTCACGCTGGTACCGCTGGGCGAAACCCTGGAAGCCGAGGTCCAGATCGAGGCCCAGGATGTCGGCTACGTCAAGCTCGACGACCCGGTGCGCCTCAAGATCGACGCCTTCCCGTTCCAGAAACATGGCCTGATCAAGGGCAAGCTGGAAAAGCTCGGGCGCGACGCCTTCACCCAGCAGGCCGGCAAGTCAGGCGCCCCCTACTACCTGGGCCGCGCCAGGCTGGAGCAGAACGAACTGCGCAACCTGCCGCGCAACGCCCCGCTGATCCCCGGCATGACGCTGAGCGCCGAGATCGTGGTCGGCAAGCGCACGGTCATGTCCTATGTGATGTACCCGATCATGCGGGGGCTGAGCGAGGCGGCGAGGGAGCCGTGAGTTGCGCCACAAGGCGACCCCGACTGGCTATGAAAATTTCCCATCATGCCTGCCCGCCAAAGACCGCTGCTCCGCATCCAGGCCTGCGCCAAGATGCGCGCGCGGATGATTGCCACCACGTCGACCAGATGCCGCTGATCCGGCTCATGCCGTAAGCTTGGAAAGCCAAGCCCAGGAGTTCCAACATCATGAAAATCCAAGACATACCCGTCATCACCGTCTCCTACAACACACCAGATTTCATCAGAAACCTGCTGACATCGTTCCGGGCCAAATACCCGAACCCTTACTACATCATCGACGGCTCCGACCCCGAGAATCTGGAGGAAGTCAGGAAAATAGCGTCAGAATTCAAGGATGTTGAAGTCATCGGGTTTGGCTACAACATCCATCACGGACCAGGCATGAGCTGGGCCATCCAGAACCTGCCGATCAATGGCCCGGTACTGTTCCTCGATTCCGACATGGAAATCATCCATGGCGGCTTCCTCGAGTCGCTGGCAGAAAAGCTGGAACCAGGCATGTATGGTGTGGGCGGAATGGGCTACACGGATAGAAACGGGTTCGATATCAGTTACAGGGAAAATGCAATCCAGTATCTGCATCCCGGCTGCATGCTATGCAACATGGATGTTGTGCGGCAGTGGCCGTTACCGATCAAGCATGGTGCGCCAATGATAGAGGCCATGCTTGCCTTGCACGACAGCGGACAGCCGGATCTGATCGGCAACGTGGAATGGGTACTCAACGACGTGCGCATGGGGACCGAAAAAATTTACCTGGATCACAAGGGGCAAGGTACTGTCGTCAAAACAGGTGGCTACCACCTTGAAGAATGGTCACAGAAAGTTCAAGAACAGAACAAGAAGCCCAACTATTCGGCAGGACTTGACAGCTACAACCGCGACCTCCTGGCATTCATCCCTGAAAATGCTCGGCATGTGGTCGAAGTGGGTTGCAACTGTGGCGCACTGGCTGCTGCCTACAAGGCAATCAACCCAGGATGCACCTACGACGGCATAGAACTGGACAAGCAGGCCGCGCAAGCCGCGCGGGATCATTGCGACAAGGTACTTGAACTCGACGTCGAATCGGTGGGAACCGAATTCTTTGGTAAGTTTTCACAAGCGGACTGCTGGGTGTTCGGCGACGTGCTGGAGCATCTGAAAGATCCCTGGCAAGTCCTCGCACGCATTCGCAGCGTCATTCCAGAAGATGGAATGATCGTCGCTTGCATCCCGAACGCACAGCACTGGAGCGTGCAGGCCAAGCTCAGCATCGGCGACTTCCGCTACCAGGACGGTGGCCTGATGGACCGGACTCACCTGCGCTGGTTCACGCGGGCAACGATATTCGAGCTCTTCGCGCAAGCCGGCTTTCAGGTAGTCGCAGGCAAGCCGAGGATTTTTGACGAACCCATGCGCGATCAAGTCATGCCAGCCATCAGACTGATGGCCCAACTCACGGGAGCCGATCCCGACGTGGCAGCCAACGACTCGTTGCCCTTGCAATACATCGTCAGGGCTGTGCCGGTCACGTCAGACGGATCAAATGCCTGACACCAAACAGGCAGATTCGAGCTGATCCCGATCCGGATCAGCTTGATGATTCCGGGACCTTGCCGATGACTCGCGCGGGGTTACCCACTATCACCGAAAGCGGTGGCGCAACAAAAGAAGGTGGAACGACACAACCCGCCGAGATGATGCAGCCATCACCGATCCTGGCACCTTTCAGGATCGTGACACGGGCCCCGATGAACACATCGTCACCGATCACCACCGGTCGCGGATCATCATCGGGCAGGCTCCGACGCCCCAGGACCAACTGATGGGAATTGCTGTCCATGATCTGGAGCTCAGGGCCGAACAGGCCGCGTCTACCGATCCTGATGCTCGCCCCCTCGGAAAGGAGGAAGGCCGAGTTGTTGATCACGGTTCCGTCGCCAATTTCTATCAGCGAATCAGGCGTCCTGGACTCGACATAACTGCATGAGTGGTTTCCAGGGGAACGTGGCACGCCAAAAACCGTCCTTGGAGCAAGACGAATCCTGCCCGCGCCCCTGAACACCGTCGGCGTCAGCACATTGATAGTTCTGGCGGCACCCGGCTCGACATCGAATATTTCGAGCCGTCCTTTGTCTGATATATGGAAGAAATAATGTATCAGCAGCCCTCGAACCAGGCCTTCCAGCACGTTCGGCTCGGAGGATGAAACGGCTTTTCGACACAGTTCGAATCTTTTCTGAACCATAAATCCGAACAACTCCATCAGTAGCCATTTGTGGCCAGAAAGTTCTGCCAGCAGCCCAGAAACTCATCTTCCGAACCCGGCATGTCGAGCGCCAATCTGGGTAGAACAGCGCGAAAATCGACCATGTCATCTTGCGTGGCATACCAATAATTCAGGACATTGGCGATCGTCGCGAAACAATGCATGGCTTGCTCGCCGCTGATCTTACCGATGCGTCGTCCACTGATGGCCAGCGCCACGTAAGCGAGCATGGCAGCCTTCATGATCGGGCTGTAGGTTTGTGCCGAGTTCTGATCCGGACCTTTCCTGAAATACCCCAGATGGTCCTGGATATGGCAGATCGGCCTGATCAGGCTCGCCGCCAGGAAAGCCCCGAGATCCCACAGTCCGGCATAGGAAACGCCCGCGATGGCCGGACTCAAGACAACTGCGCTGCAGTCGCCACGAAACACCACATTGGAAAACTCCCCGAACCAGTTCTTGCATTCCGCCACCGTGCTCATGAAAGCCACGTCGGCGTTCAGCGACAGAAAACGGTTCACGGAATTTGTCACGGCAGGTGGTACCGGCTGACCACGGAGCGGCTGCCCCGCTTCGTTGCTCTCCCAGCGCCGGCTGATCGAGCAGGAGAAGTCGCCAGAAAGGTGTGCCACGAGATGACGCTCGTAGAACTCGGGAAAGACCACATCGTCGTCAAGCAAGATATGGAACAGTTCCGACTCCCGGCCCCAGGCATTGACCAGATGCTTGAAGTTCTCGAATGCACCGTTGCGAGGACCCGGCATGACCTCGATGGCCAGACCGGCGCGCAACGGCGCCAGCTCATCCGACAGCAGCCGCTCAGTAAATACCCCACCCGGACTGTCATCTGAAAAGATGATCCGATAAGGCTTCATCGTTTGTGACTGCAGTCCCAGCAGTAATGGCTCGACATACTTGATCTTGTATGCCGGTATCAAGGTACAGATTCTCATCAGGGCTTCATCCATCAAGCGCGCAGCGCATCTTCAGCCTTGCGCATGGCATCGATCACGATCCCGGTGGCCTCGACAGTCTGGGAGGGTCCGATCGGAAGGCTGAGCACATGATCGTGCAGGGCTTCAGAAACCGGGAAACTACCCCGGCTGAACCCTAGGAGGGCATATGCCGACTGCAGATGCGGCGGGATGGGATAGTGGATCATCGTAGCCACGCCTGCCTGGGCCAGGAGATGCTGCAAGGCGTCGCGTTCGCGGTGCCGGACTACATACAGATGCCACACCGGATCGGCCCATTCGGGCACATGCGGCAAAGTCAGGCCTGTCGCAGCCAAGCCTTCCTGGTACAAGCGCGCGATGGTGCCACGTCGGGCGTTCCAGTCATCCAGATGCGCGAGCTTGACACGCAAGATGGCGGCCTGGATCGGATCGAGACGGCTGTTGTAGCCCTGGACCTCGTTGACATACTTCACCCGGGAGCCGTAGTTGCGCAACACCCGGATACGATCGGCGATCCGCTCGTCATTGGTCGTCACAGCACCACCGTCCCCCATCGCCCCCAGGTTCTTGCCCGGGTAGAAGCTCCACGCGACGGCATCGCCGTGCGCTCCCAGCTTGCGGCCCTTGTAGCGCGCGCCATGGGCCTGGGCACCATCTTCCAGCACAAGCAATCCGTGCTTGCGTGCAACCGCCAGAATCGGATCCATATCAGCCGACTGGCCGTACAGATGCACGGGCAGGATGACCTTGGTGCGCGGGGTAATGGCAGCCTCGATCAAGGCCGGATCGATGTTGCAGGTACGCTCATCGGGCTCCACCGGCACCGGGATGGCACCGCATTGACTCACCGCAAGCCAGGTGGCGATATAGGTGTTGGAAGGAACGATGACCTCGTCGCCCGGACCGACATCCATCGCGCGCAGGGCCAGGTGAAGCGCATCAAGCCCGTTGGCGACACCGACACAATGCGCCGTACCGCAATAATCGGCGTAATCAGATTCGAAGCCATCGACCTCGACACCGCCGATATACCAACCCGAATCCAGCACTCGGGCGACAGCGCCATCGATCTCGGACTTCAGTTCGGTGTAGGAAGCCTTCAGGTCCAGAAAAGGAATCATGCCCCCGCTCCCACGAGTCGCCTGAAGTCGGAATAATCACGGATGTAATCCGCACCATCATAGTAATGCGAGGCGAAGACCAGCAGCACCGCATCGGCCGAGTACTTGTACTGGATGCCCCAGGTCATGGGTGGCAGGTGAACGCCGACATCAGGCCTGTCGAGCAGGAACTCCTGCCGGTTGTGGCCATCGTCGGCCACTACAGCGCAGCTCCCGCGCACGCAGATCAGGAACTGGTGACATTCCCGGTGTGCATGCTCACCCCGGGTTTCCGCACTCGGGACATCGAAAACCATGAAATACCGTTTGACCGCGAAAGGGATGGTCCGCTCGAATTCGCCGACCGTCAAACTGCCACGAATGTCAGCCACACGGGGCATCTGGTACAGACCGACGCCAGCCACACGGGTTTCAATAACCCCCTTCTCCCGCCTGTCGGCCGACAGATAGCCAGAGGCTTCCTGTTCGGCATCCACATAGCCCACGATCCTGGCCGGGTTGCCGACCACAACGGCATTCGGCGGCACGGACCGGGTAACGACGGCGCCCGCTGCCACCATGGCGTTGGCCCCAATGGTGATACCGGGCAGAATGACCGCCCCGGCACCGATCGAGGCACCATCCTCAAGCATGGTCTGGAGAAATTTCTCTGGCCTACGACGACTGCGCGGAAACCTGTCGTTGGCAAACGACGCATTGGGTCCGATGAAGACATCGTTGCCAACACGCAACCCATCCCAGAGCTGCACACCGCTCTTGACGGTCACACGGTCGCCGATGACCACATCGCCCTCGATCAGGCAGTGCGCGCAGATGTTGCACTCATGGCCGATCGTCGCACCCGGCAGGATCACGACATACTGCCAGACTCTGCTGCCTGCACCAATCAATTCCGCACTGACATCAGCCAGAGGGTGGATGAAATAATCACTCAATTCTGTTCACCTCTTCATGGACGATGCAAAGTATCGCTCAAGGCATGCTCCAGATCGCACACCAGTTGGGGAACATCAAACAATGCGTTTTCCGTTCGATACTGTGCCAGATAGCGCTTATGACTCGCGATCCGCTTCGGATTCCGTCCCAACTGCACCGCCTTGCACTCGTACTCCGCCAGGCTGAAGGTGATCAGGTCCGGCAGCCCCACCGCCGTCAACAGGCTGCCGCACATGCGCGAGATATAGGTCTTCCCCGAGCAAGTCAGGATTGGCGTGCCCATCCACAGGATGTCGTTGGCAGTGGTGCCGGCGTTGTAAGGCAAGGTGTCGAGGAACAGGTCCGGCAAGGCCAGCCGCGCCATGTATTCGGCCGGGAATGCGCGGCCGGCAAAGATCAGTCGCGCCGGGTCGATGCCTTGGACCTTGGCCTGGTCACGCAGGTTCTGTTCCGACCAGCGGTTGTCGGCCATCAGCCACAGCACGCTGTCGGGCACCTGGGTCAGGATGCGCATCCAGGTCGCGAATACCTCGGGTGTGATCTTGTAGTTGTTGTTGAACGCGGCAAAGACAAACTTGTCTTCCGGCAGACCGCAGCTCGCGCGCGTCAGCGGCGGACCCACATCGCGTTGGCGGTCGCTGACCTGGTAGCAGCGCGGCAGACGCAGCGGCTTCTCGGTCATGAACGGTTCGAGCTCGGGCGGGAACACGAAATCGTCAGCCACGATGTAATCGACCGTCGGCAGCGCCGAAGTGCCCGGCAGGCCCAGGTAGCTGATCTGCACCGCTCCGGCCGGGCGCTGCGTCAGGATGTTGGGTCGCGCGCCCGAGGTCAGGCCCTGCAGATCGACCAGGATGTCGATGCCACAGGCCTCGATCACCTGGGCGGCCTGCTCGTCGCTCAGGTGGCCGATGCGGACATGGTGATCGAAGGCCTTGATGATGCGCTCGCGCAGCGGTGAACCGTCATCATTCGACCAGCAGAAGCCGAACACCTCGAAACGGCTGCGGTCGTGCAGCTCGAACAGTTCGACCGTCAGCAGGCCAACCGCGTGCATGCAGAGGTCGCCCGACAGGTAGCCGATGCGGATGCGCTCGCCAGCTTGGCGCACGCGGCGCGGCTTGCGCGGCACCGGCGCCTGCGTCTTCTCATGCACGAACTGGCGCGCGGCCAGCAATTGCAGCGCCGGGTCGTCATAGGCCGCCAGCATCGCCAGCGCCGAGGTGGACAGCAGCTGGCGATTCAGCGTCACCTCGCCGATTGGCTGGTACACCGGCCACTTGCACTGCTTCTGCCGGATATGCACATAGTGCTGCAGCACCGCCGACTGGTCGGGCTCGACCTGCAGGCTGCGCGCCATATAGGCCTCGGCTTCGTCGTAGCGCTTGGCGGACTCCAATGCGCGGGCCAGGTTGTTGAGCGCATGCAGTTGCAGCGCCACATCGGGCTGCGGCACCGCTGCCAGCTCATCAAGCACCTGCTGCCACTGCGCCACCGCATCATCGATCTTGCCCTGATTCTCGAGCGCATGTCCAAGATTCAATCGGGCCTGCAGTAGCGTGGGCTGCAGGCGCAAGGCTTCGCGGTACAGGGGCTCGGCCTCCTGGGGTTGCTGCAGGGAGCCATGCAGCACGCCCAGGTTGAACAGCGCCACATAGCGCAACGGATCGGCGACGCGGACCGCCAACCAGGCCCGGTACAGGGCAATGGCGACCGGCACCTGCCCCTGCTGCGACAACACGCCGGCCTGCGCCATCAGGTCGGTCAAGGACAAATCGGTCACGTCGGTGCGCATAAAGCCGTGTTCAGACATCAAACAGAACGCCCATGAAAAAACTCCAAGCGCGCCACGAAACCGCGGCAGGCTTGGAGTACGAGTATCGCCTCAACCGAGCCTGCTTGACGGCAGGCTCGGCATCGACTTACTTGGTTTTGATGCCATCGCTGGAAGCCAGCAGCGTCGTGGCCGACGGGTTGCTGACGCCACCTGACAACAAACTGTTGACCGCGCTGGCACCCTGGGCCACCGGATTGGCACCCGTAACAGCTTGCAGGCTGTAGTAGGTTTCCAGCTGCACTGCCATGGCCAAGGCCGGACTGCCCTGGTTAGCCGAGGCTGTCGGCGATAGCGAGGCCGAGGCACCCGACTCGACCGCATCCGTTTCCAGATAGCTGCCCAGCGACTGGGTCAGCTCAGTCACGGAGTTGCGCAGCGCATCCGAGTCGCCCTGGCGGAACCAGACGTCGACCATGTCGTGCGTGCCGCCATCAGCCGATTCATACGACGACACCAGCCCCAGCAGGTTGCCGTTGTCCATGGCCGTCGAGGACTGTGCCGACAGGTTCAGTGCCACGACGCCGTTATCGCTCAGGCTCGACAGTTCGCCCGCATCGGTCACGCCGTCCTGGTCGGCATCCTTCCAGATAGCCAATTCGGTGAACGCCGCGTCGGCTGCCGTCAGGCGGCCGTCCGCGTCACTGTCAAGCGCCCGCAGCGCGTTGAAACCGTCACCCGCCACCCGACCATCGACCTGGGTCGCCGAGCCGAACAGCTCGCGACCGTCGTTGATGACGCCGTCCTGGTTCAGGTCGCGCACCAACAGGCCATCGGTCGACGCCACCCAGCCGGTCTGGCGGGCTGTGCCGGTCGCAGCCAGGTCGAAGCTCACGCCCTGAGCGACCGACAGCGTGGAGACACCGTCGCCATTGAGGTCCAGGATGATCGGCGAAACAGCAGCCAGCGCGTTGACCTGTGCGGTGGACATGGCACCAATCGTCTCGCCTCTGAAAGCGGCCACCTGCGTCATCGACAAGGCACTGATTTCAGCAGTCGTGAGTCCCACCGCCTGAGCCGAGGTGATGCTGGCGATCTGCGCGGTCGTCAACCCGGCCACTGCCTGGGTCGTCAGCGCAGCCAGGTCGGCCGTCTCCAGCGCCTGGATCTGTACCGTCGTCAGCGCCTTGACCTGGACCGAGGTCAAGCCGCCCACCTGCGCCGTCGTCAGGCCCACGACCTGCGCCGTCGTCAGCGCCTTGACCTGCGCCGTCGTCAGCGCCACGATCTCGTCCGAACTGAGCGTACCCAGCTGGTCGGTCGTCAGCACCTTGACCTGCGCTGTCGTCAAAGCCGCCACCGTGTTGGTCGCCAGCGCATCGAAGTCGGCGGTCTCGAGAGCCTTGACCTGCGCCGTCGTCAGCGCCCTGACCTGCGCT
>Ga0156629_141_pt1 | contig 34023 bp, 32 predicted proteins | sample RifOxyC3_FD_110703 | JGI IMG/M metagenome (GOLD analysis project Ga0156629, IMG submission 110703) | Burkholderiales bacterium RIFOXYC12_FULL_65_23 | reverse complement strand
CTCAGCATCCTCAAGACGCTGGCGTCCAAGGTCGACCAGCTGATCGTCGGCGGCGGCATCGCCAACACCTTCCTGCTGGCCGCCGGCAAGCGCATCGGCGACTCGCTGGCCGAGCCCGAGATGGTGCGCGAGGCGCAGCAGGTGATGGACATCATGAAGGAACGCGGCGCCGAAGTGCCGCTGCCGGTCGACGTGGTGGTGGCCGACGAGGTGTCGGCATTGGCGCGCGCCAACCGGATTCCGGTCGAGGAAGTCGGCCCGCACGACCGCATCCTGGACGTCGGCCCCAAGACCTCGGCCAAGCTGGCCGAGATCATCGCGCACGCCGGCACCATCGTCTGGAACGGCCCGGTCGGCGTGTTCGAATACCCGCAGTTCGCGGGCGGCACCAAGATGATGGCGTCGGCGATCGCGCACTCGGAGGCGTTCTCGATCGCTGGCGGCGGCGACACGCTGGCCGCGATCGCCAAGTACCACATCACTGATGATGTCGGCTACATCAGCACCGGCGGCGGTGCCTTCCTCGAAGTGCTGGAAGGCCGGACCCTGCCGGCGTTCGAGGTGCTGGCCAAGCGCGCCTGAGCCTGAACGGGCGCGGCCGGTAACCCGGGGCCTTCCTCAGCAAGAGCCGGCCACGCGCCGGCTTTTTTGCGCCCGACAGCGTTCAGAACGCGTAGCCGACGCTGAGCTTGACTACCGGATAGAAGCCGAGCTTGCCGATTTCGTCGCGGTAAGTCTGGCGCTCCTTCTCGAAGTCGGCATTGAAACCAGGAGTCTGCTGCAGACCCTGGGTCGCCGTCAGGTCGCCCTTGGCCTGGCCGATCTCGGCACCGATGTCAACGCCGAACCGGAAACCCTTCTGCGACAGCTGGCCCAGGCCCCAGCCGATGCCGAGGTAGGGGCGCGGCTTCGGGAAATCGAGCGTGGCATTGACGCCTTCCCCGGGCGCGACGGGATAGTCGGTACCGTTGATGTTGATCAGGCCACCACCAGTTGTCTCGCCCTTGAAGCTGGCGCCGGCCTTGCCAAAGTTGACGCCGCCCGTCAGGCGGAACTTGCCGCCGAACGGAAAGTAGTCGGCCAGCAGCGAGACTCCCTTGACGTCGAGGTCGCCCTTGTAGCGGATGTCGCTCTCGGTCGTGTTGAAGCTGTAGCTGGCGGTCGAGAGCTCGGCGCGCAGGCTGGACTTCTCGCCCAGCGCGACGCCGAGACCGACGCCAAGCCCCTGGCTACCGACCGAACCGTAGGCCAGCACCGTCTCGGGCATCTTGAAGGCCGAGGCCTGCTGCGTGGACTCCTGGGCGCTCGCGCTCAGTGCACCAACCGTACCAGCAGTGACCAGAAGCGTATGGAGGATAATCTTTTTCATCAGATTTAAATGTAATTGCGGGTTTTACGCTGTTATCAAATGATTGTCTTGACAACAAACTTAATCAGTTTAGCGTAACAATATGTATCTTCTGCCAGGGTCGATCCGCAACTGCAACGGGCCACGCAAACAACAGAGCTGCGCACCAGGCAGGTCGACCCAGCCGCGCGCTGAGCTGAACAAAAAGCACGGGCGAAAAAAAACCCCGGTCTACAGGACCGGGGTACAAGAAGCCTTTTTGCTGTCACACATCAGGCACCCGCTCAGGGAGGAAAAGCGGGAGGCTGTCGCAAGACAACCTGAGACAAATTATAAATATTGCTTCGCGATTGTCAATATATCTGACACAAAAATTATTTCAGGAATATTTATGTCAGATATAGCCATCAAGGCCAGTGCGGCTGCACCGCGATGCCGAGTGCCAGCAGGCGCTTGCGACAGGCCAGTACCGCCTTGTCCTTGCTCAGCAAGGTGGCGCCATGCTGCAGCGCGAGGTCGATGAAGCCCTGGTCGTCCGGATCGGTGCAGCGCACTGGCGCCCGCGGCGCGACCGCGGCCCATTCGACTCGGCGCTCGAATGCGGCCAGCACCGTCAAGGGATCGCGCGCCAGCGCCTGCAGCCGCTTGACGACAGCCGGATAACCGAGCACGCGCGCGAACTCGTCGCGCATCGGCGGCGTCGCGAGCCAGCGCCAGGCGCCCGACTCGAGCGCGGCGCGCACCGGCTGCGCGCGCGGGTCGTCGAACACCCAGAGGTCGAGCAGCCAGTTGGTGTCGATGACGAAGACCGGCAAGCCGCTCATCAGGCCGCCGGATCAGGGCTGGTCGCTGGCGTGGCGGCAGCCGGGTGGCGCGCCGAGCCGGCCAGCAGGTCGAAGCGGAACAGGCGGCATTCGATCGGGCCGTTCCACATCGGCACCCGGCGCGATTCCTTGAAACGCATCTTGCCCGGCAGCTTGAGGTCGGGCGTCAGCAGCCAGGCGCTCCAGCCGGCGTAATGCTTCTTCCAGTGCGAGGCCAGCTGGGCGAAGAAGTCGTTGTTCTCCAGGCCGTCGGCGGTCTGCGCAGTCTCGCGCCCGCGCAGCGTGGTCTCGACCGGGGCACCGGCGCTGAAGACGCGCGCGCCGCCACGACCGGCCGCGCGGCTCTCGGCGCGTTGACCGGCGACGCCGGCAGCTGCGATGCGCTCGCCGTAAGGCGGGTTCAGCAGCAATACGCCCGGGCTGGTGGTCGGCGGCATGCGCTGCAGCGCGTCGCCGCCGCGCAGCTCGAGCGCCTGCATGACGCCGGCACGCTCGGCGTTGCGACGCGCGAAGTCGACCATGCGGAAGGCGATGTCGCTGCCGAAGATGAAGGGCTGGGCCGGCAGCGGGAGCTCGGCGTCCTGCGCCTCCTGCTTGAGCGCCTGCCAGACATGGGGCTGGAACGGCAGCAGCTTCTCGAAGCCGAAGCGGCGCTGTCGGCCCGGCGCGATGTTGAGCGCCATCTGCGCGGCCTCGATCAGCACCGTGCCGCTGCCGCAGCAGGGGTCGTAGAGCGGCACCGGCTGGCCGTCGGGACCCGGGGCACCGGTCCAGCCGGTGGCCGCGATCATGGCGGCGGCCAGCGTTTCCTTCAGCGGTGCATCACCCTTGTCCTCGCGCCAGCCGCGCTTGAACAGCGGCTCGCCCGAGGTGTCGATGTAGACCGTGCAGGCGTCATGGGTCAGGTGGGTGAAGATGCGCACATCGGGACGCAGCGTGTCGACGCTCGGGCGCTCGCCGCGCTTGTCGCGCAGGCGGTCGCAGATCGCATCCTTGACCCGCAGCCCGGCGAAGTTCAGGCTCTGCAGCGGGCTGTGCTGGGCCGTGACCTCGACCTTGATGGTCTGGCGCGGCGAGAACCAGATCTCCCAGGCCACCTCGCTCGCGATGTCGTAGACGTCATGTTCGCTGCGGTAGGGCTGGTAGGCCAGCCGCACCAGCACGCGCTGGCTCAGCCGGCTGTGCAGGTTGAGCTTCATCGCGTCGCGCCAGCTGCCGGGCAGCTCGACGCCGCCGCGCGAGGCCAGCATGCTGGCTTGCGGCAGGCCGGTGATGCGCTCGATCTCGGCGGCCAGATAGCCCTCGACGCCGGCGGCGCAAGGCAGGAACAGGGTCAAAGCATTCATGGCGGGTTCCGGTGAACGATGGGAGACAGGGGTCGGGTCTTGCCCGGGCCGGGGAGTGTAAGCGCAAGCGCCGGCTCAGAGCGCCTTGCGCAGATGGGTCGGCGCGATTCGCAGCGCCTCGCGGTACTTGGCGACGGTGCGGCGCGCGCACTCGATGCCCTGCGCCTTGAGCTGGTCGGCGATCTGGCTGTCGCTGAGCGGCTTCTTCGGGTCCTCGGCTGCGACCAGCTGCTTGATCAGCGCGCGCACCGCCGTGCTCGAGGCATTGATGCCGGTCTCGGTGCCGAGGCCGGAACCGAAGAAATACTTCAGCTCGTAGGTACCGAACGGCGTCGCCATGTACTTGGCGCTGGTGACCCGGCTGATGGTCGATTCGTGCAGGCCGAGCTCGTCGGCGATCTCGCGCAGCACCAGCGGCCGCATCGCGAGCTCGCCCTGCTGGAAGAAGCGGCGCTGGCGCTCGACGATCGCGCTCGAGACGCGCAGGATGGTATCGAAGCGCTGCTGGATGTTCTTGATGAACCAGCGCGCTTCCTGCAGCCGCTGCTGCATGCCCTGCACCGCCTCGCCCTTGTGCCCGCGCAGCGCGCTGGCATAGACCTCCTGCACGCGCAGGCGCGGCATCACCTCGGGGTTGAGCCGGACCAGGAAGCCCTGCTCGGTGGCGCTCACGAGCACGTCGGGAATGACGATGTTGCGCTGCACATCGGCAAAGCGCCGACCGGGCTTGGGCTCGAGCCGCGTGATCAGGGCCAGTGCCTCGCGCACCAGCAGGTCGTCGAGGCCGCATTGCGCGACCAGGCGCTTGACGTCGCGCTTGGCCATCAGCTCGAGCGGCTGCTCGCAGATCGCCAGTGCCGCGCGCGCGGCCGGACTGTTGCGCAGTTCGAGGATCTGCAGCTTCAGGCATTCGGCCAGGTCGCGCGCGCCGACGCCAGCCGGCTCCATGTGCTGCAGCCAGTGCAGCGCGGTGCTCAACAGCAGCAGCAAGGCCTCCTGGCGCTCGAAGCGCAGGTCCTCGGGCCAGGGCTGGCGGCGCACCATTTCCTCCTGCGTCAGCAGGGCTTCGGCCAGCTCGGGCAGCGGATCGGCCAGGTAGCCGTCCTCGTCGAGCGACTCGATCAGGAAGTAGAGCGCGGCGCGCTCCTCCTCGTTGAGCCGCAGCGACAGCGACTGCTGGTGCAGGTGGGCCGACAGAGAGACATGCTCGCTGGCGAGGTCGATGGCGCTGGCACCTTCCTCGTCGCCACCCGAGCCCTGGCGGGCCGGCGCCTCGCCGCCCCACTCGCCATCGTCGGGACTGATCTCGACCGTGCCGTCGCCGTCCCAGCCCGCCTCGAGCACGCCCGCCTCTTCGCCGCCCTCGACGCCGGACTCGGCGGCAGGGCCGGCTTCGGGCTCGGTCACCGCGCTCGAACTCGTGCCGGGCGGTGCCGATGGCAAGTCCGCCGTCTCGCTGACCTGGTCGCCCAGGCTGACGGGCGCATCTGACTGCTCGAGGCCATGCGCCTCGCGCTCGGCCTGTTCGGCCTCGGCATCGAGTTCGAGGAAGGGGTTTTCGTCGAGCATCTGCTCGACTTCCTGCGCCATCTCGAGCGTGGACAGCTGCAACAGGCGGATCGACTGCTGCAGCTGCGGCGTCAGCGACAACTGCTGCGAATTGCGCAGCGACAGCCCGGGTTTCATGCTCATCGCGGTATCACATCCGGAAATGTTCGCCGAGATAGACCCGGCGCACATCGGCGTTCTGGATGATCTCGGAGGGCGTGCCCTGGGCCAGCACCCGGCCTTCGCTGATGATGCAGGCGTGGTCGCAGATGCCCAGCGTCTCGCGCACGTTGTGGTCGGTGATCAGCACGCCGATGCCGCGCGCGGTCAGGAAGCCGATGATGCGCTGGATCTCGATCACCGCGATCGGGTCGACACCGGCAAACGGCTCGTCGAGCAGGATGAAGCGCGGATTGGTCGCCAGCGCGCGCGCGACCTCGACCCGGCGTCGCTCGCCGCCCGACAGCGCGGGCGCGGGCGTGGCGCGCAGGTGCTCGATATGCAGTTCCTGCAGCAGGGCCTCAAGCCGGCGCTCGATCTCGGCCTGGCTCAAGGCCTTGCCGGCCGGATCGACCTGGAGCTCGAGCACGGCGCGGATGTTGTCCTCGACGCTGAGCTTGCGAAAGATCGAGGCTTCCTGCGGCAGGTAGCCAAGCCCGAGCCGGGCACGGCGATGCATCGGCAGGCTCTCGATCGACTGGCCGTCGAGCAGGATCTGGCCGGCGTCGACCCGCACCAGGCCGACGATCATGTAGAAGGAGGTGGTCTTGCCGGCGCCGTTGGGGCCGAGCAGGCCGACCACCTCGCCGCATTCGACCGACAGCGACACGTCCTTGACCACCATGCGGCTGCCGTAGGATTTCTGCAGGCCGCGCACCTCGAGCCGGCTGTTGCAGGCGGTGCTCAAGGCTGGACTCCGAGTCCGGTGCTGGGCTGCAGGTCAACTGACTTGGCCGCAGCAGGCTCGGTGCGCGAACGCGGTGCCAGCGTCGCGCGCACCCGGCCCGAAGGATTGGCCGGCGAGGCGCTGGCCGCGCCGCCATCGACCCGGAACACCTCGGTCCGGTTGTCGTAGACGATCACGGCGCCGGAGGTCTCGTCGCTCAGCACCTGGCCCCGGTAGCGGCGCAATACCGCCTGGCCGCTGAACTTGACCTGGTCGGCGCGGCTGTCGTATTCGATCCGTTGCGCCTGACCCTCGATGTATTCGTTCACGCCCTCGCGCTTCTGGCGGAAGCTGGCGATCTGGTCAGGCCCCGCGAGCACGGTGCCGAACTGGTAACCCTGCGGGTCCTGCCTGACCTCGACCCGGGCGCCGCGGATCTGGATCGAGCCCTTGGTGATCACGACCCGGCCGGTGAAGATGCTGGTCTGGCTGGCGTCGTCATAGCGCAGCGCGTCGGCCTCGGCGTTCATGGCCTGCTCACGGTCAGCCCGTTCGGCCATGACCGCAGGCGTCCAGCAGGCACAGACCAGCGCCAGCAGGGCGGTCAGCGAAAAGCGTAGTGGTGTGGTCTGGGGCATGGTCTAGGGCGGCACGGAACTTGCATTGATTGTAGCGACAGGCCGCGTCGCAGTCACGAAATCCAGGCCGGTCCCGGGATCTGGACGAAAAAAAGCCTGCACGGTGGCAGGCTTGGCTTGACTGTGCGGGTCGGCTCAGCCCTTGCGGGCTTCGGTGATCAGCGCATTGACGATCGGCAGCGTGCGCTCGGCCTGGCCGGGCACCAGGAAGCGGCCCGCGATGCCGACTGCCGGCGTGCCCTCGACCTGGTACAGGTCGGCCAGCTGGCTGGCGCGCTTGACCTTGCCGGCGACACCGAACGACTGGTAGGCCGCCAGGAACTTGACGCGATCGACGCCGGCCTTGGCCACCCAGTCGGCCATGGCCTCGGGCTTGTTGCCAGCCGGGCGCACCGAATTGGTAAAGAACAGCGCGAACAGCTTGTCATGCGCGGCCTCGAGCTGGCCCATCGCCTCGAGCGCGTAATAGACGCGCTGCAGCGGCTCGGAGAACACCGGCACGCGCTTGAAGCTCACATGGGCCGGCTTCTGCTGCAGCCAGGCCTTGACCTGGGGCTCGAACTGGAAGCAGTGGATGCAGCCGTAGGAGAAGAACTCCAGCACCTCGACCTGGCCGGCCGCGGCATCGACGGCCACCGGCTGCTTGAGGCGCTGGTAATCCTTGCCTTCCTTGAAGCCGGACTGGGCCTGGGCTGGCAAGCTCAGCAAGCCGCCAGCGGCCAGTGCGGTGCCAGCCAGCAGGCTGTGATTGAAGACTCGACGTTGCATGAAAAACTCCTGATCCGGTGTGGGTTCAGCGCTGGCTGCGCACCAGCGCCGCTTCGACGCCCTGGGCCACCAGGCGCTCCTGCGCCCGGTCGGCTTCATCCTTGCTGCGATAGGGGCCGAGGCGCAGGCGGTAGACCAGGCGTCCGGCCTGCTCGCGCTCGCTGACCTTGAAGTCGAAGCCCAGCATCGCGAGCTTGGCGCGCTGGGTCTCGGCTTCCTCGGGACCGCGGAAGGCACCGGCCTGGACGAAATAGATGAAGGACTCGGGCTTGGGCGCACTCGCGTCGGCGCGCGAATCGATCAGCTCGCCCAGCGGGTCCTTGGCCACGGGCTTGGCCGCAGGAACAGGCTTGCTGTCAGGCGAGGCGGAAGCCGGCACAGTGGCAGGCGCCGGGCTCGGCTTGACCGCTTCAGCGGGTGGCGTTGCCGGTGCCGGGACCGTGCTGCTTTCATCGACCGGCTTGGGCAGCGGCACGGTCTTGCTGGCCAGGCCCGCGTTCGGATTCCAGTCCCGGTTGCGCATCTGCTCCTGCGCATCCTGGTCGGGCTTGGGCTGCAGACCGCGGTCGACCAGCGGGATCGGCACCTTGGTCACGTAGACCGCGACCGCCAAGGCAGCCCCGAGGCCGACCAGCAGACCCAGGATGAATCCGAGCAGGGTTCCCCCCCTGTGCTTTTTAATAGGCATTTACATCTTCTGTGGCGCGCTGACACCGAGCACGGCCAGGCCATTGTGCAACACCTGCGCCGTTGCTGCCACCAGGGCCAGACGGGCCAGCTTGACAGCCTCGTCGTCGACCAGGATGCGCTCGGCGTCGTAGTAGCTATGGTAGCTAGAGGCCAGCTCGCGCAGGTAGAAGGTGACGTCGTGCGGCGCGAAGTCCTGCGCGGCGGCGCTCAGCATCTCGGGGTACTTGGCCAGCTGCAGCATCAGCGCCTGGGCCTGCGGGCCCTGCAGCGGCGACAGATCGACACCCGCGAGGGTCGCGACATCGCCGCCCCAGGCCGCCAGCACCGAGCAGATGCGCGCATGGGCGTACTGCACGTAGAACACCGGGTTGTCGTTGTTCTGCTGGATCGCGAGGTCGACGTCGAAGGTGTATTCGGTGTCGGGCTTGCGGCTCAGCAGGAAGAAGCGCACCGCGTCCTTGCTGGTCCACTCGATCAGGTCGCGCAGCGTGACATAGCTGCCGGCGCGCTTGGAGATCTTGACCTCCTCGCCGCCCTTGACCACGCGCACCATGGTGTGCAGCACATAGTCGGGATAGCCCTCGGGGATGCCGACATTGGCCGCCTGCAGGCCGGCGCGCACGCGCGCGATGGTGCCGTGGTGGTCGGTGCCCTGGATGTTGATGACTTTGCCGAAGCCGCGCTCGAACTTGGTGATGTGGTAGGCGACGTCGGGCACGAAGTAGGTGTAGCCGCCGTCGGACTTGCGCATCACGCGGTCCTTGTCGTCGCCGTAGTCGGTCGAGCGCAGCCAGAGCGCGCCGTCCTGCTCGTAGGTCTTGCCGGCATCGATCAGCTTGTTGACCGCCTGCTCGACCCGGCCGCTGGTGTAGAGGCTGGATTCGAGGTAGTAGTGATCGAACTTGACCTGGAACGCCTTCAGGTCGAGATCCTGCTCGTGGCGCAGGTAGGCGACCGCGAACTGGCGGATGCCGTCGAGGTCGTCGACATCGCCGCTGGCGGTGAACTCGCGGTCGTCGGCCTTGACCGTCTTCCTGGCCAGGAAATCGTCAGCGATGTCCTGGATGTAGTCGCCGTTGTAGGCGGCATCGGGCCATTCGGCGTCGCCGGGCTTGAAGCCCTTGGCGCGCAGCTGGGTCGAGTTGGCCAGGGTCTGGATCTGCACGCCGGCGTCGTTGTAGTAGAACTCGCGGTGCACGTTCCAGCCCTGGGTCTGGAACAGGTTGCAGATCGCGTCGCCGAGCGCGGCCTGGCGGCCGTGTCCCACATGCAGCGGGCCGGTCGGGTTGGCCGAGACGAACTCGACCAGCACGCGCTGCTCCTTGGCCGGTTGCTGGCCGAAGCAGGCACCGGCTTCGAGCACCTCGCGCACGATCTGCTGCTTGGCAGCCGCCTTGAGCTTGACGTTGAGGAAGCCGGGGCCGGCGATCTCGAGCGCGTCCACCCACTGGGCGTAGGCCGGGGTCGCCAGCAACGCATCGACCAGCTGCTGCGCGAGCTGGCGCGGATTCGACTTGAGCGCCTTGGCCAGCTGCATCGCAGCGGTGCAGGCGTAGTCGCCATGCGCGGCCACCTTGGGGTTTTCGAAAGCAGCCTTCGCGCCGGCGCCGGGGGAGAGTTTTTCCAGCTCGGCAGCCAGGGCGGCGAGCAGTTCGTTTTTGACGGTGAGCATGGAGCTGGATTCTACGATCGAGGCCATGCCTGAGGCGCCAGTCGGTTGCAGAGATGGCGAATCATCCCCTATGCCGGCGCTGAAGTCTCGATCGGTTCGAGCTGTTCGCTGGCGGCCTGCTTGACCGCCAGCGTCAGGGCTTGTGCCGATGGCGCTTCGCGCAGCCAATGCTGCCAGTAGAGCACCACATCGACGGTGGCCTCCGGCAGCACGTCGACCAGCGGCGGGCGACCGACCGGCCGCCGCGCGAGTTCATGCTCGGGCACCATGCCCCAGCCCAGGCCGAGTTCGAGCGCGGCCATGAAGGCATCGGTGGCCGGCACGAAATGGCGCGGGTAGGCCGCCTGGCGCAGGTCGAAATGACGCTCGAGGAAGATGTCCTGCAGCCCGTCCTTGCGGTTGAAGATCACGGCCGGCAGCGCCAGCAGGCGATGCGGCGAAACCGCGGCTCCGGCGATGCGGCATTGCTGGACCAGCTCGGGCAGGGCGACACAGCGGTAGCGCATCACGCCGAGCGGCTCGGCGACGCAGCCGTGCAGCGGCCTGGCCAGCGTCGTCACGCAGCCACTGACCGCGCCGCTCCTGAGCGCGTCATGGGTGTGATCCTGGTCATCGACCACGATGTCGAGCAGCAGGCGCTGGCGCCGCAGCAAGGGTGCGACACCCGGCAGGAACCAGGCAGCGACCGAGTCGGCATTGACCGCAACGCTGAGGCGCTGCCAGTCCTGGCCGGCAACGGGCAGGTGGCCGGGCAGGCTGGCGAGCAGGTCGGCCTCCATCAGCTGCAACTGGCGCGCGTGCGCGAGCAGGGCCTGGCCGGCGACGGTGGCACGCAAGCGCTTGCCACGCACCAGCAGGCGCTGGCCGAGTGTCTCCTCAAGCGCCTTGACACGCAGCGAGACCGCCGCCAGCGTCAGGTGCAGCTGGCCGGCGGCGGCGCCGAAGCTGCCGTGTTCGAGCACGGCGACCAGCGCCTCGAGTTGGCGGACATCGAGCATGATTCAAGTTTCCCTTGAGTAAATCCAGATTTATTTAACCGAGTTTAAATGCCTGCAACAAACGGCACACTGAGCGGGATCGCGCCCCACCTTGCACGGCGCCCACGGAGTTCCTGTCATGTCGATCGCCCTGCCCTCCCTCCTGTCGCCGGCCTTCAGCGCCGGCCTGGCACTGAGCCTGTCGCTGATCATGGCGATCGGGCCGCAGAACGCGCATGTGGTGCGCATGGGCCTGCGGCGTCAGCACCTCTGGCTGACCGTCGCGACCAGCATGCTGGCCGACTTCGTGCTGATCGCGCTGGGCGTGCTCGGGTTGGCCGAACTCGGCGGATTGAGCGACAAGCTGCAGGGCGCGCTGGTCGGTGCCGGCGTGCTGTTCCTGCTGGTCTATGGCTGGCAGGCGGGCCAGCGCTGCTGGCGCCCGACGGCGGGCCAGCCACTGGCGGCCGGAGCTCATGCCGACCAGCCGATGACGCGGCGCCAGGCCGTGCTGACGGCGCTGGGCTTCTCCTGGCTCAACCCCCATGCCTGGCTCGACACCGCGGTGCTGATCGGCACCGCCTCGCTGGCCTGGGGCCAGCCCGGCAACCAGCTGTTCGGCGCTGGCGCGCTGACGGGCTCGCTGCTCTGGTTCACGCTGCTGGGCGCAGCCACCTTCTGGCTCGGGCGCCGGCTCGGCTCGCCCTTGCTCTGGCGTGCCATCGACGGACTGGTAGCGCTGACGATGTGGGGCACGGCGGCCTGGCTGGTCAGCGGCCTGGCCTGAGGCTGGCGCGACCACTGTCAGCCAGGAGCGCTAACATAGTCAGATCCTGACTCAAGGCCAGACCGGCCCCCACCCGCCATGAAAATCGCCATCGCCGGTACCGGCTACGTCGGCCTCTCGAATGCCGTGCTGCTGGCGCAGCAGAACGAGGTCGTCGCACTCGACATCATCCCGTCCAAGGTCGAGCAGCTCAATGCGCGCCAGTCGACCATCGATGATGCCGACATCGAGCAGTACCTGGCGACCAAGCCGCTGAACCTGCGCGCCACGCTCGACAAGCGCGAGGCCTACGAGGGCGCCGACTACGTCATCATCGCGACCCCGACCGACTACGACCCGGCGACCAACTACTTCAACACCGGTTCGGTCGAGGCCGTGATCCGCGACGTGATCGCGATCAACCCGGCCGCGGTGATGGTGATCAAGTCGACCATTCCGGTCGGCTTCACCGAGAAGGCGCGCGCCCAGTACGGCACGAGTCAGCTGATCTTCAGCCCCGAGTTCCTGCGCGAGGGCAAGGCGCTGCACGACAATCTGTATCCGAGCCGGATCGTGGTCGGCGAGGACTCCGAGCGCGCGCGCGTCTTTGCCGGCCTGCTGCAGGCCGCCGCGATCAAGACCGACATCCCGCTGTTGTTCACCGGCAGCACCGAGGCCGAGGCGATCAAGCTGTTCGCCAACACCTACCTGGCGCTGCGCGTGGCCTATTTCAACGAGCTCGACAGCTACGCTGCCAGCCACGGCCTGGACACGCGCCAGATCATCGACGGCGTCTGCCTCGACCCGCGCATCGGCAGCCACTACAACAACCCGAGCTTCGGCTATGGCGGCTACTGCCTGCCGAAAGATACCAAGCAGCTGCTGGCCAACTACCAGGATGTGCCGCAAACGCTGATCAGCGCGATCGTGAGCGCCAACAGCACGCGCAAGGACTTCATCGCCGACGACATCCTGCGCCGCCGCCCGAAGGTGGTCGGGGTCTACCGCCTGGTCATGAAGGCCGGCAGCGACAACTTCCGCGCCAGCAGCGTGCAGGGCGTGATGAAGCGGCTCAAGGCCAAGGGCGTCAAGGTCATCGTCTACGAACCGGTGCTCGAGCAGGACGATTTCTTCGGCTCCGAGGTGGTGCGCGACCTGGGCCGCTTCAAGCGCGACTGCGATGTGATCGTCGCGAATCGCCAGACCGCCGATCTCGACGATGTGAGCCAGAAGGTCTACACGCGCGACCTGTTCGGCAGCGACTGACGCGATCCGCTAAAAACTGATACAGCTGGCAAGGGATAAAATCAATTTCCCTTGTTTTCAGCCAGCACCGCCATGCCCGCTCCCTCGAAACCGGCGCCCAGCGCCCGCCCAGGCCGGGCTGCACAGGCTGTTCCCCGCCACTGGTGGGGGCTGGCGCTGGCCTTGATGCTGGCCGGTGCGCTGCTGCAAGGCTCGCCCTGGAACCAGGCGGCCATGCTGTGGGGCAATGGGCTGGGGCTGCTGCCCGATACGGTCTGGGCCGGGCTGACGCTGCTGGCCTTTGGCTGGTCGGCCTTGATCCTGGTGGCCGGGGCTGACCGCGGGGCCGAAGGCGGCCGGGCCGTGCTGCTGGCCTTCCTGCTCGGCGGCGGACTGGCGCAGGTCCTCAAGAACTGGTTCGCCCAACCCAGGCCGGGACTGGTGCTGCCCGAGGGCGCATTGCATTTCATCGGCAGTCCGGTGCTGGGCAGCCCGGCCATGCCGTCGGGTCACGCGCTGGCCGCGTTCAGCATCGCGACGCTCTGGGTCTGCCTGCTGCGCCGCGACGGCCGGCCGCAATGGCTGCAGGCACTGGCCTGGGCGCTGGGTGCGGCGATGGCGTTTTCGCGCGTCGCGGTCGGCGCGCACTGGCCGGCCGACATCCTGGTCGGCGCCGGCCTCGGCATCGCGGTCGCCGCGCTGTGCTGGCAATTGCAGTCAGGCTGGCTGCGTCAGGGCGGCTGGATGTCGCTCTGGATTCCGCTGGCGGTCGAGCTGCTCGGCGCGCTGGCCGCCTTCACGGCACGCGAAGGTTACCCCGAGGTCCAGGCGCTGCAATGGGCGCTCGGCCTGGCCGCGCTGGCCAGCGCCGGCTGGCGGTTGGCCAGCCATCTGGGTCAACGCCGCAGCCACGGCTGATGGCGGCCGGCAATGACACCAGGCAGTGACACAAGGCAGCGATGAGCGAACCACACAAGAAATCAGGCAAGAAACTCTGGCTCAGCCTGCTCGTCACGCTGGTGGCCGTGCTCGCGCTGGGCTGGATGCTGCGCCAGGTCGACTGGCAGCAGGCGGCGCAGGCCGGCGCGCGCGTGCCGCTCCATGTCTGGCTGCTGTCGGCGCTCGGCATGGCGGCCAGCCATCTGCTGCGCGCAGGCCGGGTGCGCGCCGAATGGCGCAGCCAGCTGCGCATGGGCTGGCGCGAGGCCTGGGGGCTGATGGTGCGCCACAGCGCCTGGGTCGTGCTGGTGCCGATGCGCGGCGGCGAAGCGATCTATGTCTGGGCGCTGCACCGCCAGGGCGGCGTGCCGCTGCGCCAAGCCGGCTTGAGCCTGCTGCGGCTGCGACTGCAGGACATGGCGGTGCTGGCGGTGCTGGCGCTGGCCTTGTTTGCACCCTTCGACTGGCCCTTGCGGCTGCTGCTGCTGCTGGCCATGCTGGTGGCAGCGGTCTGGCTGCTGCCCATGGTCTGGTTCATCGCGCAGGAACGCGCGATCCGCCGCAGCGGCGAGAGCGGGCGCAAGCTGCCCGCACCGGCCTGGGCCAGCTGGGCCTATGCGGTGTCGAACTGGGTCGTTAAACTCGCCGCCATCGCCTGGCCGCTGCTGAGCCTGCTGCCGCTCGACTTCGACGCCGCGCTCAAGGGCGCAGCCGGCGGCGAGCTGGCCGCCGCGCTGCCGGTGCAACCACCGGCCGGCTTCGGCCCCTACGAGGCTGGCGTCATCGCCGCCATCCGCAGCGCCGCCGAAGTCGCCTGGAGCGATATTGCCGTCGCGGCGCTGGTCGTGCATCTGCTCGCACTGGCCGTCACGGTCGGCTCATCGGTCCTGGCCCGCCTGCTGGGCTGGAGCCACCGCGACCTGCGCCTGCCCCATTCCGGACCTGGTCCGGCCTGACAACACAAGATTGCTATCCATGTCCGAACCGACCTTCCTCCTGCCGCCCCACCGTCTGTCGGTCGTGGTGCCGATGTACAACGAGAAAGACAACGCCAAGCTGCAGATCGACGCGGTGCAGGAAGCGCTGCAGGACTACCCGCAGCCCTGGGAGCTGATCGTGGTCGACGATGGCAGCACCGACGGCACACCGCGCGCGCTGCGCCAGCGCGCCGCCGAACTCGGCAACCATGTCCATGTGGTCGAGCTGCGGCGCAACTTCCGCCAGACCGCCGCGATGCAGGCCGGCATCGACACCGCGCGCGGCGACGTGATCGTGACGATGGACGGCGACCTGCAGAACGACCCGCGCGACATCCCCAAGCTGGTCTCGCGCCTGCTGAACGAGGACCTCGACATGGTTGCAGGCTGGCGCCAGAAGCGCCAGGACGGCTTCCTGCTGCGCAAATTGCCCTCGATGATCGCGAACCGGCTGATCCGCAAGGTTTCGGGGCTGGAATTCAAGGACCTGGGCTGCAGCCTGAAGGCTTTCCGCGGCGATGTGCTGCGCCAGGTGCGCCTGTATGGCGAGATGCACCGCTTCATCCCGGCCTGGCTGGCCACCGTGACCTCGCCGGGCCGCATGGCCGAGGAACCGGTGCGGCACCACGCGCGCCGCATGGGCGAGTCCAAGTACGGCATCTCGCGCACCTTCCGCGTCATCGTCGATCTGCTGGCGATGCATTACTTCCTGCGCTTCGGCACCCGCCCGGGCCATTTCTTCGGCGGTTTCGGCCTGATCCTGTCCGCGATCGGCGGTCTGATGCTGGCCTATCTCGGCGTGCTCAAGCTGCTCGGCGAGGATGTCGGCGGCCGACCGCTGCTCTGGCTGGGCTTCTTCTCGGTACTGGCCGGGGTGCAGATGCTGACCACCGGCGTGCTGGCCGAGATCCTGATGCGCAGCTACTTCGACCAGTCCGGTGCGCGTTCCTATCAGGTGATGCGACCGGACCCGCGCAGCACCGAAGAGGGCTGGCATGACCAGGATGCTGCCGATGCAGCCGTCTGAGCGGGCGGCGCCCCGGCTATGGGCCGTGGCGCTCGCGCTAGTCCTGCTCTATCTGTGGCAGCTCGGCGCGGCACCGCTGTTCGACGTCGATGAAGGCGCTTTCTCCGAGGCCACGCGCGAGCTGCTGAGCTCGGGCGACTGGGGCCACACCACGCTCAACGGCACCGACCGCTTCGACAAGCCGATCCTGGTCTACTGGCTGCAGGCGGCGTCGATGGCGGTCTTCGGCGTCAACGAATGGGCAACCCGGCTGCCGTCGGCGCTGTGCGTGCTGGCCTCCACCTGGGCCGCAGGCCGCTTTGCCGCCCGGCGCTGGGGCCAGCCCACGGGTGCGCTGGCCGCGCTGGTGCTGGGCAGCGGCCTGGGCCTGCTCTCGATCGGCCGCGCCTCGACCGCCGACGGCCTGCTCAACGCGCTGCTGGTCGCGATTTCGCTCTCGCTGTGGCAGTTTGCCGAAAGCGGCGCGCGCAAGCCCTTGCGCTGGGCCTATTTCTGGTGCGGCCTGGGCCTGCTGGCCAAGGGGCCGGTCGCGGTGATCGTGCCGGGTGGCGCCTTGGTGCTGTGGTCGCTGTTCAGCGACCGCGGCCGCACCGCGCTGCGCGCGGCCTGGGAGCCGCTGGGCTGGCTGATCGCACTGGCGGTCGCCCTGCCCTGGTACCTGTACGCGCTGAACCGCCACGGCCAGGCCTTCATCGACGGCTTCTTCCTGAAGCACAACGTCGAGCGCTTCTCGGGCACGCTCGAAGGCCATGGCGGCGGCTTCGCCTACTACCTGGTCGTGCTGCCACTGCTGCTGCTGCCCTGGTCGCCGCTGCTGGTGGCCGTGCTGGCGCGGGCGCGCGAGCTGTGGCGCGAGCCGCTGGCGCGCTTCCTGCTGATCTGGGCCGGCTTCGTCTTCCTGCTGTTCTCGGCGTCGGGCACCAAGCTGCCGCACTACATGCTGTATGGCGTGGCACCGCTGGCGCTGCTGATGGCGCGCCAGCTCGGGGCGATCGGCCGCTTCGGCCGCGCCGCGCTCTGGTCCGTGCTGGCCTTGCAGCTGGCGCTGGCCGCCGCGCTGCCGACCCTGCTGCCGGCGCTGGCGCCCCAGGTCAAGGATGTCTGGGTGCGTGGCCTGTTCGAGACCGCCCCTGGCGCTGGCTGGCTGCCGCTCTGGACCGGGCTGGCAGCTGTGCTGGCCCTGGCGGCGCTGCTGCTGCGCCGCTTCGACTTCGGCCAGCGCTACGGCGCCGCCGTGCTGGCGGTCGCGCTGCTGTGGGTCGGCGCGGTGATTCCCTGGCTGTCCGACACGCTGCAGGGGCCGTTCAAGGCCGCTGGCGTCTGGGCCAGCGGGCGCAGCGAGACCATGGTCCAGTGGCGCATGCACCAGCCCAGCTTTGCCTATTACCGCGGCACCCCGACGCCGCAGCGTGATCCTGCGGCTGGCGAACTCGCGCTGGTCAAGCGGCACCGGCTGGGCGATTTCCCCTACCCGCATGAAGTCGTTTTCGAGCAACGCGGCCTGCTGCTGGTGCGCCGGCTGACGGGGCCACGGCCATGATCGGCAGCCGGCTCAAGCCAGCGCTGGCGGTCGCGCTGGGTCTGGCGCTGTTGCTGGCCTGGCGCTGCTGGCAGGTGCTGCACAGCGGCGCCGGCCTGCATGTCGATGAGGCGCAATACTGGTACTGGTCGTCACGACCGCTGGAATGGGGCTATTTCTCCAAACCGCCGCTGCTGGTCGGGCTGATCCGGCTCTCGACCGATTTATTCGGCCACGGCCTGCTCGGCGTCAAGGCGCTGGCGATGGTGGCCTGGCTGCTGGCCTCGGCCGTACTCTGGCGCCTCGGCGCCGCGATGGGCAGCGAACGCGCCGGCCTGATCGCCGCCGCGCTGCTGGCCGCGACACCGGCTTCCGGGCTGCTGGGCCTGAGCGCCACCACCGACTCGGTGCTGATGCTGTTCTGGTCGCTCGTGATGTGGGGCAGCTGGCGCGCGGCGCATGCCGAGGGCGCTGTGGCCTGGCGCTGGTGGGCGCTGACCGGGCTGGCGCTCGGGCTGGGCCTGCTGTCCAAGTACACTGCCGGCGCCTTGAGCCTGTCGGCGCTCTGGCTGCTGTGGCGCTGTCCGCCGGCCCGGCGTGGCCAGCTGCTGGCCGGGCTGGCACTGGCCGCCGGCATCGCCATCCTGCTGCTGCTGCCGCACCTGTTCTGGAACATGCACAACGGCTGGCCGACGCTGCACCACACGCTCGACATCACGGTCCAGGGCGGCGCGGCCTCAGCGGCGGACCGCGCAGCCGGCTGGGGCCACAAGCTGGGCTCGGCAGCCGAATTCGGCCTCGGCCAGTTGCTGCTGCTCGGCCCGGCCGGTCTGGCGGTGCTGGCGCTGGCCTGGAAGCGCCGCCACCAGCCGGTCGTCCAGCCTGCGACGACCGCAACGCCCGCGCTCTGGTCCGCACTGGACTACGCCTGGACTTTTGCCTGGCCGCTGCTCGCGCTCGGGCTGCTGCAGGCCCTGCGCGCCAAGGCCCAGGTCAACTGGGCGCTGCCGGCGCTGCTCGGCATCTGCCTGGCAGCAGGCTGGCTGGCGGTACGCAGCAAGATCTCCGGCAAGGTGCTGGCGACCTGGGTGCTGGCCGGCCTGCTGCTGTCGGCGGCGATCGCGCAAGGCGGCGACCTGCGGCGCTGGATCGGCCGCCCGGCCGCAGCCGGCAAGCCGGCCTGGGACATCTGGAGCCGCATGCGCGGCTGGCACGAGGCACTCGGTGCGCTGGCACCGGCGCTGGCGCCGCATCGCGACCTGCCCTGGGTCACCAGCGACCGCACCCTGCTGGTCCAGATCGGCTACGAACTGCGCGCGCTGCAGCCTGAGCTGCGCTCGTGGAGTCCGGGCGGCCAGGTGCGGCACCATTTCGACTGGAAGCAGCCGCTGCGCCCCGAGGCCGCACCGGCAGCACTGGTCTTCCTGGGCGACGAAGCGCCTGACGCCGCCCTGCTGGCCCTTTATCCGCTGGTCCGCCCGCTGGCAGAGGCCGAATCGGGCCGGGTCAAGCTGCAAGCCTGGCTGCTGGAGCGTCCTGGCACCGCGCTGGCCACCCTGACACCGACCGGACAACACCCATGAGCGCCACCCGCCGCGAAACCCGACTCTGGCTGGCGCTCTTGCTGGCGCTGCTGCTGATCTATGTCGTCTGGCCCGGCCTTGACCTGCCGGTCAGTGCCTGGTTCTACCGGCCCGACAGCGGCTTCTGGATCGACGACCAGCCCTGGGTGCAGGCGGTGCATCACACCGTGCCCTGGGTCGGCCGGCTGCTGCTGGTCGGCTCGCTGGCCGGCTGGCTGCTCGGAAGCTATGGCCGTCGGCCTGGACTGCGCCAGCTGCGCCGGCCAGCCGCCGCCCTGTTCCTTGGCCTGGTGTTCGGGCTCGGGCTGCTGGCGCATGGTGCGCTGAAGGAACACTGGGGCCGGGCACGCCCGCTGCAGGTGAGCCAGTTCGGCGGAACGGCCGCCTACACCCCGCCCTGGCAACCGGCGACGCAATGCCAGCGCAACTGCTCCTTCGTCAGCGGCCACGCCGGCACCGGCTTTGCACTGATCGCGCTCGGCACGCTGGGCACGGTCCGCAGCCGCCGGCGCTGGCTGATCGCGGGCTGGAGCACCGGCCTGCTGCTGGGCGCGCTGCGCATTGCCCAGGGTGGACATTTCCTGTCCGACGTGCTGTTCGGCGGCCTGTTGCTGTGGGGCACCAGCCTGGCCATCCGCGCGTGCTGGACCCGCTGGCGCCTGCGGCGCTGGCATAAGCTGCAGCCCATCAACACCAAAAAGGCTACGACATGAAAATCCTGCTCACCGGCGCGGCCGGCTTCATCGGCATGCACGCGGCGCTGCGCCTGCTGCAGCGCGGCGACGAGGTGGTCGGCATCGACAACATCACGCCCTATTACGAGGTCAGCCTCAAGCGCGCGCGCCTGGCCCAACTCGCTGCCTATCCCAACTTCCGCTTCATCGAACAGGACCTGGCCGACCTCGCAGGTGTGCAGGCCGCCTTGGGCGACTGGAAGCCGCAGCGCGTGCTGCACCTGGCGGCCCAGCCCGGCGTGCGCTATTCGATCGACCACCCGCATACCTATGCCCAGGCCAATCTGGTCGCGTTCCTGAACGTGCTAGAACTCTGCCGCCACTGGAACGTCGAGCACCTGGCCTATGCCAGCAGCTCGAGCGTCTACGGCGCCAATGCCCAGCTGCCGTTCAGCGAGGACCATTCCGTCGATCACCCGGTCAGCCTGTACGCCGCGACCAAGAAGGCCAACGAGCTGATGGCGCATACCTACAGCCACCTGTACCAGCTGCCGACCAGCGGCCTGCGCTTCTTCACGGTCTATGGGCCCTGGGGCCGGCCCGACATGGCACCGTTCAAGTTCGTCAAGGCGATCACTGAAGGCCAGGGCATCGACATCTACAACTATGGCCGCCAGATGCGCGACTTCACCTATGTCGACGACATCGTCGAATCGACGCTGCGCGTGCTCGACAAGCCCGCCACACCCGACGCGGACTTCGACCGCCAGCAGCCGCGCAGCTCGACCAGCTTCGCGCCCTATCGCGTGTTCAACATCGGCAACGCCGACCCGGTGCAGCTGATGGACTTCGTCGGCACCATCGAGCAGGCCGTGGGGCGCGAAGCCGACAAGCGCATGCTGCCGGCCCAGCCAGGCGACGTCGAGGCCACGTTCGCCGACACGAGCGCGCTGCGCGACTGGATCGGCTTCCAGCCCGCGACGCCGCTCAAGGACGGCGTGGCGCGCTTCGTCGACTGGTACCGCGGCTACTACGGCCATTGAGGCGCTGCGGAACCGGGGCATGCCGGAACAAGAACCGCAAGTTGAACTCCGAACGTTACCCGCATGTCATATCGGTCCCGGATAATGAGATAGCGGAGTCACCGCAATGTCACGGACAAGAAACCCGCCGCTTTCCCGAAGGAATCTCATGCCCCAGCGCGCCACCAAAATCGTCGCCACCCTTGGTCCCGCCTCCAGCGATCCCGCCCTGCTCGAACAGATGATCCGTGCCGGCGTCAACGTCGTGCGGCTGAATTTCTCGCACGGCAAGGCCCAGGACCATATCGACCGCGCCGAGATGGTTCGCGCGGCGGCCAAGCGTGCCGGCGTCGAGGTAGCGATCATGGCCGACCTGCAGGGCCCCAAGATCCGGGTCGGCAAGTTCGCCGATGGCAAGGTGATGCTGGAGGATGGCGCGGCGTTCGTGCTCGACGCGGCGCGCAGCGAGCCGGGCGACCTCGACGGCGTGGGCCTGGACTACAAGGACCTGCCGCGCGATGTCAAGGCCGGCGACCGACTGCTGCTCAACGACGGCCTGATCGTGCTCGAAGTCACGCGGGTGGCCGGCGAGGCGGTGCACACGGTGGTCGTGATCGGCGGCGAGCTGTCCAACAACAAGGGCATCAACAAGCAGGGCGGCGGCCTGACCGCGCCGGCGCTGACCGGCAAGGACATGGACGACATCAAGACCGCGATGGGCCTGAAGGCCGACTATGTCGCGGTCAGCTTCCCGAAGACCGCCACCGACATGGAGCTGGCGCGCCAGCTGTGCCAGGTCGCGGCACCGGCCGGCCACAAGCCGGGCCTGATCGCCAAGATCGAGCGCGCCGAGGCCATCCCCGAGCTCGAGAACATCCTGCGCGTCTCGGACGGCATCATGGTCGCACGCGGTGACCTGGCGGTCGAGGTCGGCAACGCCGCCGTGCCGGCACTGCAAAAGCGCATGATCAAGCTCGCGCTGGCCAACGACAAGGTCGTGATCACCGCGACCCAGATGATGGAAAGCATGATCACCAACCCGGTGCCGACCCGCGCCGAGGTCAGCGACGTGGCCAACGCGGTGCTCGACGGCACCGACGCCGTGATGCTGAGCGCCGAGACCGCCGCCGGCAAATACCCGCTGCAGACCATCCAGGAGATGGCCAAGATCTGCGAAGCGGCCGAAGCCGCCGACAGCTACGAGCTCGAGGCCGACTTCACCGGCAAGACCTTCGACCGCATCGACCACACCATCGCGATGGGCGCGCTGTTCACTGCCAGCCACCTGGGCGCCAAGGCCATCGTCGCGCTGACCGACTCGGGCTCGACCGCGCTCTGGATGAGCCGGCACAAGGTCGCGATGCCGATCTACGCCGTGACCTCCAAGCTGTCGGCCCAGCGCAAGATGGCGCTCTACCGCAACGTGCGCCCGCTGCTGATGGACACCAGCGCCGACCGCGACACCGCGCTGCAGCAGGCCGAACAGCACCTGAAGGATCGCGGCATCGTGCAAAGCGGCGATGTCTACGCCATCACCTGCGGCGAGCCGATGGGCACGCCGGGCGGCACCAACATGCTCAAGATCTGCCGCGCACAGTGATCTTCTAGCTCGCTCGCCACGCCACAGGCGTGAGCGCCCATAGCTCAAGGGCTGCTAGGGGTCATGGCCTTGATGTCCTTCATCAGCAGAAAAAGATGCAAGGGATCGGTCGCGCTGGGTTCGAATTCCCACTGCAGATACCAGTCTCTGGCTGCTTCATCCTTGGCGTGAACCAGCAGCGCCCGGATGCCTGCGATGTCGGCCGCCCGGGCGGTTCGGATCAAGGCGTCTTTGAGCAAAGCCCGGCCGAGACCGATGCCCTTGTGCCCGGCATCGACAGCGAGCCTGGCCAGCAGCATGACAGGTACCGGGTGTTGCGGCATGCCTTTGACGACCCGGGGGGCTGCAGCACCGGGTTCGACACTTCCCACCGCCAGGCTATAGAAGCCGGCCACGCTTCCCTCACAGCAAGCCACATAGGTCTGTGAACTGTTGGCTTTCTGGTTGCCTAGCGCAAAGCGCTGCAGGTACTGATTCAGGGCCGGCTGCCCGCAGTCAAAACTATCGAGTTGATCGGAAGCCTGCAGCTTACGAATCGGGTCGTATGCCCGCGCCATCAACCCAGCAGCCCCGGCTCGCTGAGCAGCTGGTTGAGCTTGGGCTTGACCGTCACAGGTTGATCGAGCGCAGCCTGAAATGCGTCCCACTGCTCTGGTGACAACTCGAAGCGCAAACGGTCGGCCAGCATCTGGTTCGCTGCCAGGATGCCGGCTTCGAGCAGGAACTCACTGACGTTCTTGTGCGCAGCACGAGCCGCCTCCTGTAGCAGTTGCTTGACCGGAAGGGTAGCTCGAACGTCGATACGCTCGGATTTTGACAGGATGGCTGCTGGCATGACGATGACCTCTATGCTTGATGCCCTGCATCATATCGTCCGGACAACGTACTGACAATCTATCCGTTACTGAAGCCTGCTCGGCAGGCACCGTCGCCCTGGGCGTGGACAATGTCGGACTGGACCAAAGAGAGATCCCCAACATGCCCTTCCTCGACTGGGTCAACAAGACCCAAGCCGTGACTGTGGCGGGCGCCGTGCCCTGCCACCTGCTGGCCATGATCCCGGACGCCGACCCGGCAGGTCGGTCACTGGAGCAGCAGATCGAGGATGCGATCCTGGGGCGTTGAAGCCGATCAAATTGCGGGCTGCATCGGTAGAATGAAAAGAATGCCTGGTACGGATGCCAATGCGTCTGGCCAGCCCCGCTTTTCAAACTCCACAGGAAAATCCCCATGGCTCTCGTCTCGATGCGCGAACTGCTGGACCATGCTGCTGCCAACGGCTACGGCATTCCGGCCTTCAACGTCAACAACCTGGAACAGGTCCAGGCCGTCATGGAGGCGGCGAAGGAAGTCGGCGCTCCGGTGATCCTGCAGGCCAGCGCCGGTGCGCGCAAGTACGCGGGCGAGCATTTCATCAAGCACCTGATCCAGGCAGCGGTCGAGGCCTATCCGACCATCCCGCTGGTCATGCACCAGGACCACGGCCAGAGCCCGGCGATCTGCCAGGGCGCGATCGACCTGGGCTTCTCCTCGGTCATGATGGACGGCTCGCTGATGGAAGACGGCAAGACCCCGGCCAGCTTCGAGTACAACGTCGACGTCACGCGCCGCGTGGTCGAGCTGGCGCACAAGCTCGGCGTCTCGGTCGAGGGCGAACTCGGCTGCCTGGGCAACCTGGAAACCGGTGAAGCCGGCGAGGAAGACGGCATCGGCGCGGTCGGCAAGCTCGACCACAGCCAGATGCTGACCGACCCCGAGGAAGCGGCCCAGTTCGTCCAGGCGACCCAGCTCGACGCGCTCGCGATCGCGATCGGCACCAGCCACGGCGCCTACAAGTTCAGCCGCAAGCCCACCGGCGACATCCTGGCGATCTCGCGCGTGAAGGAAATCCACGCCCGCATCCCCAACACCCACCTCGTGATGCACGGCTCGTCGAGCGTGCCGCAGGACCTGCTGGCGATCATCAACCAGTACGGCGGTCAGATGAAGGAAACCTACGGCGTGCCGGTCGAGGAAATCCAGGAAGCGATCAAGTACGGCGTGCGCAAGATCAACATCGACACCGACATCCGCCTCGCGATGACCGGTGCCGTGCGCAAGTTCCTGTTCGAGAACCCGGACAAGTTCGACGCCCGCGAATGGCTCAAGCCCGCGCGCGCCGCGGCCCAGGCCCTGTGCAAGCAGCGCTTCCTCGAATTCGGCTGCGAAGGCCAGGCCGGCAAGATCAAGGGCCACAGCCTGCAGGTCGTAGCATCCCAATACGCCGCCGGCCAGCTGACCCAGGTGGTCAACTGATCCAGACGCTGGAGCAGCTGCGCGCCGGCGCGCTCGCCGGTGCCAGCCGGCTCACGCTGCGGGCGGGGCTGACCGAGTTCCCGCGCGAGATCTTCGACCTCGCCGACTCGCTTGAAATCCTGGACCTGTCGGGCAATGCGCTGAGCGCGCTGCCCGAGGACCTGCCGCGCCTGCACCGGCTACGCGTGCTGTTTGGCTCGGACAATCCGTTCACCGAGCTGCCCGCGGTGCTGGGCCGCTGCGAACAGCTCGAACTGGTGGGCTTCAAGTCCTGCCGCATCGAGCAGGTTCCTGCCGCCGCGCTGCCGCCCCGACTGCGCTGGCTGATCCTGACCGACAACCGGATCGAAGCGCTGCCGCCCGAGCTCGGCCGCTGCGACCGGCTGCAGAAACTCGCGCTGGCCGGCAACCGGCTGCAGGCGCTGCCGGCCGAACTGGCAGCCTGCCACCACCTCGAACTGCTGCGGATTGCCGCCAACCGCCTGACCGAACTGCCGGCCTGGCTGCTGGAACTGCCCCGACTGACCTGGCTGGCCTATGCCGGCAATCCCTGCTGCCTCGAGCAGGAACAGGCGACGCTGACGCAGAGCCCGATCGCCGCCATAGCCTGGCAATCGCTGCAACTGCAGCAGATCCTGGGCGCCGGGGCTTCAGGAGTGATCCACCTAGCCGAGCAGCGCCAAGACGATGCGACCCGGCAGGTGGCCGTCAAGCTGTTCAAGGGCGAGATGACCAGCGACGGACTGCCGGAATCCGAAATGGCTGCCTGCCTCGCGGGCGGTGAACATCCCCAGCTGATCCCGCTGCTGGGCCGGATCGAGGGCCATCCGCAAGCCGGCCAAGGTCTGGTGATGGCGCTGGTCAGCGCGCAATTCCGCAGCCTGGCCGGTCCGCCCAGCCTGGACTCCTGCACGCGCGACATCTACCCTGCCGACAGCCGCTGGAGCCCGGCGATCGCGCTCAAGCTGGCCAGCAGCATGGCCTCGACCCTGGCCCATCTGCACGCCCGCGGCGTGCTGCATGGCGACTTCTACAGCCACAACATCCTGCATGACGGCAACGGCCGGGCGCTGCTGGGCGACTTTGGCGCCGCGACCCTGCTGAGCGGCTTGCCAGCGCCTCTGGCAGCGGGACTGCAAAAGCTCGAAGTGCGCGCCTTCGGCTGCCTGCTGGAGGAACTGCTGGAACGCACAGTCCCCGCCACAGGCGATGACCTGCTGCTGGCCCGACTGGCCGCATTGCGCGACGCCTGCCTGGACCCGCTGCCAACCAGCCGGCCCGACTTCAAGACCCTGGTCGCAGCACTGACTCAGCGGTAGTGACCGCCGCGCCCCGGCACAGGCTCAGCAATACCCCCACCCTGCACGTCCAAGCGCCAGCCGACATAGCATGGACAAAAAAAGAGCCCCACGAGGGGGCTTGGAAAGCCTTGCGGCTCGTCGCCAGGGAGGTGAGCGACGGGGACGAATCCCGGCTGCAAATTTACTACAAATCCTTTTGATTCGCCAGCAATTTCATTTCATTTTTTCAATAGATTCAAATTAATCACATTATTCATGGTATGGCCACTGACAGTCATTGCCAGGCTGGCAGCAACAGGCCTGGCCTGGCTGGGCGCAAAACGCAAGACTTGCGATAATCGAATATTTGATCCTGGCCCGCTCTGTCCATGACCCACGCACTCCACACCTCCGCCCTCAAGTCCCTGCCCTTGCTCGCACGCGGCAAGGTGCGCGACAACTACGCCGTGGGCGACGACCGCATCCTGATGGTCGCCTCCGACCGCATCAGCGCCTTCGACGTCATCATGGGCGAGCCGATTCCTGGCAAGGGTGAGCTGCTGACCCGCCTGAGCCTGTTCTGGTTCGACCTGCTGGGACCGAACGGCCAGAACATCTGCCCGATCCACCTGACCGGCCAGGACCCGACCAGCGTCGTCAGCGCCGAGGAAGCGCCCCAGGTCGCGGGCCGCTCGATGCTGGTCAAGCGCCTGAAGCCGATCCCGGTCGAGGCCGTGGTGCGCGGCTACCTGGCCGGCAGCGGCTGGAAGGAATACCAGGACAGCCGCTCGGTCTGCGGCGTGGCCCTGCCCGAAGGCCTGCAGAACGCCTCCAAGCTGCCCGAGCCGATCTACACCCCGGCCGCCAAGGCCGAGGTCGGCGAGCATGACGAGAACATCACCTTCGAGAAGACGGTCGAGATGATCGGCCCCGAGCTGGCCGCGCAGATCCGCGACACCTCGATCCGGCTCTACCAGGCTGCGGCCGAATTTGCGCTGACCAAGGGCATCATCATCGCCGACACCAAGTTCGAGTTCGGCCTTGATACCGACGGCACCCTGGTGCTGATGGACGAGGTGCTGACCCCGGACAGCTCGCGCTACTGGCCGGCCGACAGCTATGTCGAGGGCAGCAACCCGCCGAGCTTCGACAAGCAGTTCCTGCGCGACTGGCTCGAGACCGCGACCGTCAACGGCCAGCTCTGGAACAAGACCGCACCGGCGCCACGCCTGCCGCAGGAAGTCATCACCCAGACCGCCGCCAAGTACCAGGAAGCGCTGCAGCGCGTGCTGGGCTGAACCGCTGGCGGTCCGGGTGGCCGCCAGCTTGTCTGCTTCAGGGCTTGAAGCTGTTCACGGCGGCACGGCCGACGGCCGAGTCGTCGGTGAAGAAGCCATCGATGCCGGTCTTCAGGTAGGCCTGGATTTCGGCGATGCTGTTGCCGCGCGCGCTGGCATCGCTGGTCGGGGCGCCCTTGAGGCTGGCCGGCAGGAAGCTGTTTTCCGGGCGCAGGGTCCAGGTATGGACCACGAGACCGGCCGCATGCGCGTCCTTGACGAAGCTGGTCGGTGCGCCGAGCTCGGTCGCCACGCCGTTCACGCGCACGAAGGGAATGATCCACTCCTTGTACGGGCCCACGGCATAGGCATAGCTGGCGATTTCCTTCAGGCCGGCTGGGGTCACCATGTCGGCATAGCTGCGGGTGTTGGATGCACCTTCAGCCACGAAGTCGTAGGGACGACCGCTGCCGTTGATCAGCTGTGCCAGGCGGACCGTGCTGAGCTTGCTGATTTCCTTCAGGTTGCCGACCTCGAACGACTGCACGAACACCGGAGCGCCGCGGTGGTTCCAGCCGTTCTTCTCGAGCGTGGCCAGCAGCGGTTTTTCCAGCGGCAGGCCGATCGACTTGAAATAGGTCGGGTGCTTGGTTTCCGGCTCGATCGCGATCACGCGGCCCTTGGCGGCGGACTGGGCCTTGGCCAGGTCGATGACCTCCTGCAGCGTCGGCACCTCGAACTGGTCGTTGTACTGGGTGTTGGCGGGACGAATCGCCGGGATGCGCTCGCGCGCGCGCAGGGTCTTGAGTTCGGCCAGCGTGAAGTCTTCGGTGAACCAGCCGGTGATGCTGGTGCCATCGACGACCTTGGTGGTCTTGCGCGAGGCGAACTGCGGCAGCTCGGCGACGTTGGTGGTGGCTTCCTTGACCGAGCCGTCGGCGTTGAGGATCGCGATGGCGTTCTCGTGCCGGTCGACCAGCACGCCATCCTTGGTGATGACCAGATCGGGTTCGATGATGTCGGCACCGTCGTCGATCGCCTTCTGATAGGCCGCCAGCGTGTGCTCGGGACGCAGCGCCGAGGCACCGCGGTGTGCAATCACCGTCGGCGTGGGCGGCATATAGCTGTCTTCGCTGTCGTTGCAGCCAGCCAGGGAGAGCACGGCGGCCAGGGCCAGCGTCGTGGGCATGAGGAGGGTGGATTGGGTCATGGGGGCTTCTATGGGGGGATACCGCCCAATCTAGGCCGGCCCCGTGAAGCCCCGGTGATCGCTCAATGAAGATCTCGTGAATCAGCCCAGCAGCTGGCCGATCCGGTCCAGATAGGCCGCTGCCGGCACGGCGCGGATCGGCTCGCCATGGTTGTAGCCATAGCTCACGAGCGCGACCGGACAGCCGGCCGCATGCGCCGCCTCGGCATCGTTGCGCGAGTCGCCGACCATCAGCGTGCGCGCCGGCAGGGTACCGAGCGCACGGCAGGTTTCCAGCAGCGGCAGCGGATCGGGCTTCTTGCGCGCGAACGAGTCGCCGCCGAAGACGAACTCGAAATAGCCGTCCAACCCCTTGGTCGCCAGCAACGGCCGCGCGAAGGCCAGCGGCTTGTTGGTCAGGCAGGCCAGGCGCAGGCCGGCGTCGCGCAGCGACTGCAATCCCTCAGCCACGCCAGCGAAGACCGCGGCAAACTCCCCGTTGATGCTCAGGTAATGGCGCTGGTAGGCAGCCCAGGCCAGCTCGTAGCGCGCTTGATCGCCACCGACCGCGGCCAGGGTCTGGCGGATCAGGTGCTCGCTGCCCTTGCCGACGGTGCGCTCGACGAAGGCGCGCTCCACGCGCGGCAGGCCGAGCTCGTCGAGCGTCAGGCCCAGCACGGCGACGAAGTCGCCCAGCGTGTCGACCAGGGTGCCGTCGAGGTCGATGATGGCGGCGTCGAGGCCGGATGGAAGGTCGGGAGGCAGGTGGCTGGCGCTTGTCATGGTCAGGCAGTGGCGGTGGATCGGTGGCTGGTGATCGCTCGGGCCGGGCAAGGCCGTACACTTTCTCCATCCATCAGACAGATAGTAAGATTTTTCATGAAGCGAATGCTCGCGGCCTGCTTTTGTGCACTGGGATTGGTGCTGCCGACCCAGGCAGCCGAGGTCTCCGTGGCCGTGGCCGCCAACTTCACGGCGCCGATGCAGAAGATCGCCGCCGCGTTCGAGCAGGACAGCGGCCACCAGGCCCGGCTGGCCTTCGGCTCGACCGGCCGCTTCTACGCCCAGATCCAGCAAGGCGCGCCGTTCCAGCTGCTGCTGGCTGCGGACGACGAGACCCCGGCCCGGCTCGAGCGTGAAGGCCTGGGGGTGGCCGGCAGCCGCTTCACCTACGCGATCGGCCGGCTCGTGCTCTGGAGTCCGCAGCCCGGCCTGGTCGACGATCAAGGCCTGGTACTCAGGCAGGGCCGCTTCGACAAACTGGCCCTGGCCGACCCGAAACTCGCCCCCTATGGCGCCGCCGCGATCGAAAGCCTGACCCGGCTCGGCCTGCTGCAGGACCTGCAAGCCAAATTCGTGCAGGGCGAGAACATCGCCCAGGCCTACCAGTTCGTCGCCAGCGGCAATGCCCAGCTCGGCCTGCTGGCCCTGTCGCAGGTCCATGCCGACGGCCGATTGCGCGCGGGCTCGGCCTGGGTCCTGCCGGCCTGGCTACACCGCCCGATCCGGCAGGATGCCCTGCTGCTGACGCAGGGCAAGGACAATCCGGCTGCCGCAGCGCTGCTGCGCTACCTGCAAGGCGACAAGGCGCGCGCCATCATCCGCGCCCACGGCTACGAGTTCTGACATGCCTTTCGACCCGGCTGCCCTGCAGGCGATCTGGCTCACGCTCAAGCTCGCAACGCTGACCACGGTGCTGCTGCTGCTGATCGCGACGCCGCTGGCCTGGTGGCTGGCGCGGACCGGCTCGCGCTGGCGCGCCCCGATCAGCGCGCTGGTGACGCTGCCGCTGGTGCTACCACCCTCGGTGCTGGGCTTCTACCTGCTGCTGGCAATGGGTCCGCACGGCCCGCTGGGCCAGCTGACGCAGGCGCTGGGCTGGGGCTTGCTGTCGTTCAGCTTCACGGGTCTGCTGATCGGCTCGGTCATCTTCTCGCTGCCGTTCGCGGTGCAGCCGCTGCAGCATGCCTTCGAGGCCCAGGGCCAGCGTGCGATGGAAGTCGCCGCCACGCTGCGCGCACGCCCGCTGGACGCCTTCTTCACGGTCGCGCTGCCGCAGGCGCGGACCGGACTGGTCACGGCGGCGATCCTGAGCTTCGCGCACACGGTCGGCGAATTCGGCGTCGTGCTGATGATAGGCGGCAACATTCCGGGCCAGACCCGGGTGGTGTCGACCCAGATCTACGGCCATGTCGAGGCGATGGAATATGCCCAGGCGCATTGGCTGGCCGGCGCCATGGTGCTGTTCTCCTTCGTGGTGCTGCTGAGCCTGGCGCTGCTCAAGCGCCAGCGCGGCCCGGGACTGCCATGAGCGAGCCGGCGCTGCAGATCCGGCTCACGCTGCCACGGGCCGATTTCGCGCTGCAGGTCGACCTGCAATTGCCCGCGCGCGGCATCACGGTGCTGTTCGGGGCCTCCGGCTCGGGCAAGACCAGCCTGCTGCGCTGCGTCGCCGGGCTGGAGCGGGCGCAACAGGCCCATGTCGCCATCGCTGGCGAGGTCTGGCAGGACGATGCAACCGGCCTGTTCCTGCCGACCCACCGGCGCGCGCTGGGCTATGTGTTCCAGGAAGCCAGCCTGTTCGAGCATCTGGACGTGCAAGGCAACCTCGATTACGGCGTCAAGCGCGCGCGCACGCCACAAGCCAGGCAGCAGCTGCAAGCCGCGATCGAGCTGCTGGGCATCGCCGAGCTGCTGCGGCGCCGGCCGGCCCAGCTCTCGGGCGGCGAGCGCCAGCGGGTCGCGATCGCGCGCGCGCTGGCCACGGCGCCGCGGGTGCTGCTGCTCGACGAACCGATGGCCGCGCTCGACCTGGCGCGCCGGCTCGAGATCATGCCCTGGCTCGAACGCCTGCGCGACGAGCTCAGCATCCCGATGCTCTATGTCACCCATTCTGCCGACGAGCTGGCACGGCTGGCCGACCATCTGGTGGTGCTCGCGCGCGGGCAGGTGCAGGCGGTCGGTCCAGTGCAGCAGGTGCTGGACTCGCTGCAGAGCCCGGTCGTGGTCGGCGAGGATGCCGGCGTGCTGCTGCAAGGCCGGGTCGCCGAACGCGATGGCGACTGGCAGCTGGCACGGGTGGCGTTCGAGGGCGGCGAGCTCTGGGTGCGCGACCGCGACCTCCCCGTCGGACAGACCGTGCGGCTGCGCGTGCTGGCGCGCGACGTGAGCCTGACGACCACCGAACCGCATCACACCAGCATCCAGAACCATCTGCCGGGACGGATCGATTCGATCGCCCCCGATACCCATCCGTCGCAGGTGCTGGTGCGCGTGCGTTGCGGCGAGGCGGTGCTGCTGGCGCGCATCACCCGGCGCGCCCAGGCCCTGCTGCACTTGCAGCCGAGCAGCATCGTCTGGGTGCAGGTGAAGTCGGTGGCCGTGGTGCAATAAGGCCGGCCAGAGGCCTTACTGGCGCGACTGGGCCAGCGCCGCCAGGACCTGGTCGGCCTCGGCCCGGACCCGGCCCGACACCGCGGTCGCGAGCTGCAGCCGCCTGAGCAACCAGGGCTCCAGGGCATCGTCGAGCGGCGCCACGAACGACGGGAGCTCGGCCAGGGGCAAGGCGTCTGCGGGCAAGCTGGCCACCTCGGGTTGGGTCAGGACGGTCCCGATCGCATCGACCGCCTGCGCCAGCGGCGGCTGCAACGGCAGCAGGTCGATCCGGTCCCGATGCTGGACCAGCATCGTCTTGACCGCCGTCAACTGGGCCAGCAGCTGGTAGCTGTAGGCCAGCAAGCGTTCCAGCGGCTCCAGCGGCGGCCTGACGGCGCGCGGCTCGGACAGCGAGCGCTGGATCGCCTGCATCAGCGCGGACAGGCTGTCATGCGCCTCGCGGCGGGCCAGCCGCCATTCGATCTCGGGCGCGTTGTCTATCGCCTGCAACTGGCCCAGTCCGAGCGCGACCTCGGCATGGCGGGCTTGCGCCTTCAGCGTCCGGTTCAGCAGCGAAGGCATGGCCTGGCGTTCCCAGGACGGCAGGAAATAGCTATACAGCCAGGCAAAGCCGACCCCGATCAGCGTGTCGGCCATGCGCTCGATCACGTCGAACACCGGCGAAGCCCCGGCATTGAGCATATGGGCCTGGACCAACCCGAGCAGCGTGGCCGCCACGGCAGTGACCAGATAGCGCCTGGCCGCGAAGGCATGGGCGCAGGCCTGGGCCAGCGTCAGGACCAGCAGCAACTGCAGCGCCGACAGATGGGCCGACAGCAGCGCGGCCGACAACAGGCAGCCGATCAAGGTGCCCAGCACGCGGTGGTTGCGGCGCTCCAGGGTCTGGGCCAGGCTGCCGCGCAGCACGACGACAATCGTCAACAGGATCCAGTAATCATGCGTGCCCCAGGGCAGGACCTGCGCCAGGGCATAGGCCGATCCCAGCGCCAGGCTGGCCCGGATCGCATGCCGCAGCGAGGGCGCGTTCCAGCGCCAGAGCGAGGCCAGAGGCCGCCAGCTCCAGTAGGTGGGACTCACGAACAGCTGCCAGGCGGTACGGACCGCTGCCAGGTTCGGCGCTGCCTGGCCACGCCCGAGCTCGATCAGGCGCAAGACATCATCGCTCAGATTGGCGACCCGGTTGGCCAGGCTCAGTGTCAGCGCCGCCGGCAGGGCATCGGACGCTTCGCGGGCGTGATCGGCGGCACAGTCGGCCTGGCGCCAGGGCGCCAGCGGCTGGCCCAGGTCCGGGAAGGCCGGTGGCAGATCGCCGCGCAACAAGGCGTCGGCCACCTGCTCGGTCGCACTGGCGCAATCCTGCATGACCCGGGACAGCAGCGGCAAGGCCGATCGATGTCCGGGCCGGGCCCGGATCGCGTCGAGGTCGAGCTCGCAGGCCAGCAGATGGTCACGCAGCTCCATGACCAGCAGCAGCATAGCCACCAACTGCTGGCGGCGCGGGGTGCGCGGCGACTCGAGCAGGATGTCGCGCGCCGCTTGCAGCTGATCGGCCAGCTGGGCCTGCTGGCGCAGCACGGCGCCGATCACCGGCAGGCCGGACGCCGATGCCGGCTCGTCCCGGGGCTGGAACTGCCTGGCCTGCAGCCGCATCAGCGCCACCAGCGAGAACAGGGTGTTGGCCAGGGTCGCCATCCGGTAGAACGGGTTCAGCCAGGCATTGACCACCGTGGCCCAGACCAGGTAGACGCCAGCGCCGATCGCGAAGCAGGCACTGTTGAACAGCACGCTGGCCTCGCTGGCCTGCCGGGGCATGGCCATCGAGAACAAGGCCGCGAACATCAGCGACATGACGATCGGCAGGCCCCGCTTGCCCCAGGCACCGGCCAGGAAGGCCAGAAAGGTGGCCGAGACCAGCAGCAAGCCCAGGTAGAGCGGCGAGGCATGCAGTGCCTGCACGGCAGCGAACAAGGGCAGGCCCAGGATGGCCGAGGGCAGCAGCAGCCAGATCTTGCCGCGCTCGGGCGAGGCCTGGTCGGGCGGAATGCAGACGATCACGCCGACCGAAGCGGCGGCAGCCGCTTCCGGCCCGAGCCAGAGCTGAACCAGACCGGAAATCAGCAGCAGGCCGAGCGCAGCCATGGCCCCGTTGCCAAAGTAGGGACTCAACAACACCCGTGCGGCGGCCCGCAGGCGCGGGTGGGTCATCGCTTGCCTGATCATGTCCATGGTGACAGTCATGGTACGCCAGGGAACCGGCAGCAAAACAAAAGCCCCGCCTGAATCAACAGGAGGGGCTTGTGCCTAGCCACTGGGGCTTGATCTGGAGCGGGATAAGAGACTCGAACTCTCGACCTATACCTTGGCAAGGTATCGCTCTACCAACTGAGCTAATCCCGCGAAATTTGGTGGCGTGATTGTAGCAGAAGAAACTCAGGGGCGAGCGCAGATCAGGGTGAACCGCCCCGGGTTTCGAGGAGGCTCCCACCTTTGAGAAGATGGAGCCATGAAGAAGTCAGCGAATTTTTCCCCCGAGGTCC
>Ga0156629_176_pt1 | contig 34979 bp, 31 predicted proteins | sample RifOxyC3_FD_110703 | JGI IMG/M metagenome (GOLD analysis project Ga0156629, IMG submission 110703) | Burkholderiales bacterium RIFOXYC12_FULL_65_23 | reverse complement strand
GGGGGGGGGGGGGGGGAATTAAAAATGACCAATACAGAGTCAAATAAATCAAAACAATCAAACGTGGACCTGACCAAGGTCGCGATCGCGTGCCAGGGAGGCGGCAGCCATGCTGCGTACGTGGCCGGCACGCTCATTCCACTTCTACAACAGTTCAGCGGCGCTGACAACAAACTGGCGCTCGTGGCCCTGTCCGGAACGTCTGGCGGCGCGATCACTGCGGCGGTTGCTTGGTGGGGCCTGCTCACCGGCGGGCCGGCACATGCAATACAGCAGCTGTGTGAGTGCTGGAATGAAAATTCGGCCTTGCGCCTTGGCGAAGTGCTGCACAACAGACTCGGCATCAGTTGGTTGAATTCGCTGCCCTGCGAAATGCAATGGGATCCGGCGGGCTTCCCGCTGCGCGGGCTGCTGGACCTCCACAGCACTATTTGGCCGATGCTAGCCACCGGTCCACTCGACAACTGGATCCGACCCAATTACTTTTCTCTCAAGAACTCGCTGGAGGACCAACTGTCCAACACGGCCGGACTCGACTTCATGCAGACAGCGGAAGCTATCGGCCAGCTGTGCAGCGTGCCGGCGCGGATTCAAGAGTGGAGGGCACGCGCACTCGAAGAACAGCTCAACGTCCTGCCCGCAGCTCTTGGACCGGCGGACGAACTCTACCAAACGATCATCAGCGATGTACAACAAGCTGTGGCATATCTCGACGGCAACCATGTAACTCTCTCCGATAAAGCATGGCTCAAGCATGCGATGATAGAGTACGAAAAAACGGCGAAAGCCACAGTCGATGCATTCAAAGCCAATATACCTCATAATATACCGATAAACTACCAGGGCGGCATTAATGCTATGCAGGACCTCGACAATAAGCTGTTTAGTACGATCGCGCTCATCCCGCGACTGATGCTTGGCGCGGTAGACATCGGCACCGGTGAATTCCGGGTGTTCCGCTCGGATCGGGTAGACCCTAACGAAGGCATCAGCATTGATGCAATCCGTGCATCGGCCGCAATACCAATTCTTTTCGAACCAGTACACATCGGAACACCGAACGGTCGGCAACCAGACCACTGGTACTGGGACGGCCTTTTTTCACAGAACCCACCGATCAAGACTTTCACGGCACCTCCCGGGCGCACATCGCTCGCCCAAGAATTCAAGCCCGACGAGATCTGGATCGCCCAAGTCAACCCAAAGCGCATTCAACTTAAGGAACCACCCGGAGCGCTCCCAACCTTCGATGTTTTTGACCGGCGCAACGAGCTATCGGGCAACCTGTCGCTCTTCCAGGAGATCGACTTCATCGATGCGATGAACCGAAAGACAGACGAGTGCAGGCACGAAGCCGAGACTACTCATAAACACATATCAGTGCTGACGATTCCAATCGACGATAAGGCCATGCAAGCGAACATAGGGAGCAATCTCGGATTCTCGTCGAAGCTCGACCGCAGCCGTCGGCTCAAGAATGCGCTAATAGCGCATGGCGACGACCAGGCACGTAAATTCCTGGCGGTGCGCGAGTTGTTCGTCAAGTATTTTAATCAACCCAAACAAGATGTGCGCACCCTCTACTATCAGAAAAATCAAAATATCAAGACACTACTCAATGACATCAATGACCTGCGTAAAAGATTTCCAGTCAGCTTCCGGGTGTTCATCGAGGAAATCGCAATCGGCGAGCATCCGGCTTGCAACTGCCGTAATGGCGCCAACTGGCACGTAACGCTGCATTGGCGCGGCGCCGCAGAGACAAATAATAATGACCGCGCCCAGCTCGTCGGCCGGCTGCACCTAGACCTCGTTCGCTTAAATAACAATTCGCAAAATTATCAACCGAGCAATGGCATGCTCAATCAGGTGCGCATCACAGAATGGTGCGTTCAGCCGCCGCCGCAGCAGCAGAGGCCAAATTGGCCGACGCATCCTTGACCGCGATCATCACCTCAATGCGCCGGCAAGTCCTTCATTGCGCATGAGCAAAATCGCCCATTGAAGACGACTTGGCGCAATCGCTGGGCATTCCAACAAAAAACAAGTACCGCCGCAATTCTGGCACTCGGAAGGAGTAAGTAACTTTGAACATCAAAGCGCAAATCGATTCGCGCAACAAGTCGAACGCGACCGGCATCCACGTCGTGCAGGGGCGCATCTATCGCTACCAGGCAGTTGGCTTTTGGTACGACGCTTGGATTAAGGCTGGGATCAATGGTGGGCCATCCCGCTGTACCCGTTCAAGCGTTGCCGTGACGCCGACTGGTTCCAACTGGTCGCAAACGTCGGCAACAAGACGATACCGCTCGGCACCATCGGCGTCTTCGTCGCACCCGCAAACGGCGAACTTCTGTGCTACGCGAACGATGGCGAGTTCGCGTATGCGGACAATTACGGAACGATTGACTTGACCGTCACACCAATCGGCTGATCATCTACATCAGATCCTCCAGAGGGAAGGATGGCAGAAAGCCGTAATCTGTGCTTCATTGCCAGACCGGCAGGTAATGGTCGCTGCCACCGACCAAAAGCACATCCCACCTTTCACCCACAAAAAAAACCACCCGACACTTTCGCATCAGATGGTTTCTTGATCAAGGCACCTTCTCAGGTGCCTGGAAGACAGATCAGTGGAACTGCTCTTCTTCGGTCGAGCCGGTCAGGGCCTTGACGCTGGACGAACCGCCCTGGATCACGGTGGTCACGTCGTCGAAGTAGCCGGTACCGACTTCCTGCTGGTGCGACACGAAGGTGTAGCCCTGTTCGCGAGCGGCGAATTCCGGCTCTTGCACCATGTTGACGTAATGCTTCATGCCTTCGCCGCGGGCGTAGGCGTGGGCGAACTTGAAGGTGTTGTACCAGTTGACGTGGATACCGGCCAGCGTGATGAACTGGTACTTGTAGCCCAGCGCCGACAGCTCTTCCTGGAAGGAGGCGATCTGCGAGTCGTTGAGGTTCTTCTTCCAGTTGAAGGAAGGCGAGCAGTTGTAGGACAGCAGCTTGCCCGGGCAGGCGGCCTGCACGGCTTGGGCGAATTCGCGGGCAAAGCCGATGTCGGGCACGCCAGTCTCACACCAGACCAGATCGGCGTACGGAGCGTAAGCCACGCCGCGCGAGATGGACTGCTCCAGACCGTTCTTGACGCGGTAGAAGCCTTCCTGGGTGCGCTCGCCGGTCAGGAACGGCTTGTCGTTGGCGTCGTAGTCGCTGGTGATCAGGTTGGCGGCTTCGGCATCGGTACGGGCCAGGATCAGGGTCGGCACGCCCAGCACGTCGGCGGCGAAACGCGCGGAGATCAGCTTCTCGACGGCTTCACGGGTCGGGACCAGCACCTTGCCGCCCATGTGGCCGCACTTCTTGGCGGCAGCCAGCTGGTCTTCGAAGTGAACGCCGGCAGCACCGGAGGTGATCATGTTCTTCATCAGCTCGAAGGCGTTGAGCACGCCGCCGAAACCGGCTTCCGCGTCAGCGACGATCGGCAGGAAGTAGTCGATGAAGCCTTCGTCGCCCGGGTTGATGCCACGCGACCACTGGATTTCGTCAGCGCGCTTGAAGGTGTTGTTGATGCGGCGCACCATGGTCGGGACCGAGTCGTAGGCGTACAGCGACTGGTCCGGGTACATGGTTTCGGAGGTGTTGCCGTCGGCGGCGACCTGCCAGCCCGACAGGTACACGGCTTCCAGACCAGCCTTGGCCTGCTGCATGGCCTGGCCGGCGGAGATGGCGCCGAAGGCGTTGACGTAACCCTTCTTGGCGCCGCCGTTGACCTTGTCCCACAGCACCTTGGCGCCGCGCTGGGCCAGGGTGTACTCGGGCTGCAGGCTGCCGCGCAGACGCACCACGTCGGCAGCGCTGTAGCCGCGCTTGACCAGCTTCCAACGCGGGTTCTCGGCCCAGTCCTTCTCGAGGGCTTCGATCTGTTGCTGACGGCTCAGTTGTTGGCTCATGGAATTCTCCTAAGTGGATGTAAGGGATCGGGTTTGGCTACCGTTTTTGCTGTTGCAAGTTTGGTGCCGTTGAATACAGTCTAAGTCTTCTATAAGACTCGAAACCAATCTTATGTCTTATACAAGACATTTTTTTATTTGTTTATTTTCAATTACTTATGAAAATAAAATCACAATATGAAAATGTCGATCGACTGACGGGAAAAAGATAGCTGCAGGCCTCCGACTCCGTTTCACCTAGCAAAATTCATATTTTGTAATGTAAAAATTTCTGCCTTATGACGCACCAGACCGGAGCAAGATGGCCTCGACCCGGATCGGTGCCGCTTTCTCTGCGAAAATGGTGAAATGTTTACCGGCATCATCACTGGCGTGGGGCGCATCGTCGCTGTCCACCCGCTCGGAAGTTCTTTGCAACATGGCAAGCGCCTGACGGTCGAGGCGCCTGCGGGCTATCTCGACGGCGTCGGACTGGGCGACAGCATTGCGCTCAATGGCGCTTGCATGACCGTCACCAGCTTCGACCTGGCACAGTCCCGGTTCACGGTCGACGTGTCGGCCGAATCGCTGGACAAGACCGCCGGGCTGGATCAGCCGGGCCCGATCAACCTCGAGCAGGCGCTGCGCGCGCATGACCGCCTGGGCGGCCATATCGTCTCGGGCCATGTGGACGGCATCGGCCATGTCAGCTGCTTCGAGCAGATTGGCGAGAGCTGGGAGCTGCGCATCCTGGCACCGGCCGCTCTGGGCAAGTACCTGGCCTACAAGGGTTCGATCACTGTCAACGGCGTGAGCCTGACCGTGAACCGGATCGCTGACCTGGCTGATGGCTGCGAGGTCAGCATCAACCTGATCCCGCACACGGTGGAAAACACCGCCCTGGGCAGCCTGCAGGCGGGCTCGAAGGTGAACCTGGAAATCGACCTGATTGCGCGCTATGTCGAGCGCATGTTGAGCGGCAGCGCCGCCGAGAAAGCCACTACATGAAACAAGAGCTGACCCCGGTGGGGATCTCGCCGGTCGAGGACATCGTCGCCGAAATGAAGGCCGGCCGGATGGTGGTCCTGATCGACGAGGAAGACCGCGAGAACGAAGGCGACCTGGTGCTGGCCGCCGAGCATGTCACGCCCGAGGCGATCAACTTCATGGCCAAGTTCGGCCGTGGCCTGATCTGCCTGACGCTGACACGCGAGCGCTGCGAGTTCCTCAAGCTGCCGCCGATGGCCGCGCGCAACGGCACGTTCTACAGCACGGCTTTCACGGTCTCGATCGAGGCCGCCGAGGGCGTGACGACCGGCATCTCGGCCGCTGACCGCGCCCGCACGATCCAGGTCGCCGTGGCCAAGGCCAGCCAGCCGACCGATCTGGTCCAGCCCGGCCATGTGTTCCCGCTGCAGGCGGTCGATGGCGGTGTGCTGATGCGCGCCGGCCATACCGAAGCCGGTTGCGACCTGGCGGCAATGGCCGGCTGCTCGCCGGCGTCGGTGATCTGCGAGATCATGAACGACGACGGCACCATGGCCAGGCTGCCGGACCTGCAGCTGTTTGCGGCCGAGCATGGACTCAAGATCGGCACCATTGCCGACCTGATCCAGTACCGCAGCGCCAACGAGTCGCTGGTGCAGAAGGTCAGCAGCCGCCCGCTCAACACCGCCTTTGGCGAGTTCATGGCGCACGCCTTCCGCGACGGCCCGAGCGGCTCGCTGCACCTGGCGCTGGTCAAGGGCGAGTGGACGGCCGACGAGAACATCCATGTGCGCGTGCACGAGCCGCTGTCGGTGCTCGACGCGCTCGAGGTGGGCCGTTCGATGCACTCCTGGACGCTGGAGACCAGCTTGCGCCACATTGCCGAGCAGGGCCGCGGCGTGGCCGTGCTGCTCAACTGCGGCGAGACCGCCGACCAGTTGCTGGCCCAGTTCGAAGGCACGGCACGTTCGGCCCAGGCGCCCGAGCGCGGTCGCATGGACCTGCGCACCTACGGCGTCGGCGCGCAGATCCTGCGCGAATGCGGTGTCAACAAGATGCAGTTGCTCGGTACTCCGCGCCGCATGCCCAGCATGGCGGGCTACGGACTCGAAGTGACCGGCTTTATCAGCAAGACTGAGGAGAATTGATTATGTTGGGTGCAGAAAAAGGCCAAGCCGTTCAACTGGACGGCACTGGATTGCGTATCGGTGTGGTGCAGGCGCGCTTCAACCAGGGCATCACGAATGCGCTGGCGCAAGCCTGCGTGGGCGAACTCCAGGCGCTGGGCGTGAGCGCAGACGACATCGTCCATGTGACGGTGGCAGGCGCACTCGAGGTGCCGTCGGCGCTGCAGGCCATGGCCGAGAGCGAGCGCTTCGACGCGCTGATCGCGCTGGGCTGCGTGATCCGTGGCGAGACCTACCACTTCGAGCTGGTCTGCAACGAGTCGGCCGCTGGCGTGACCCGGGTGGCACTGGACTACGGTCTGCCGATCGCCAACGCGATCCTGACCACCGAGAACCTGTCGCAGGCGGTCGCCCGCCAGGACGAGAAGGGCCGTGACGCGGCCCAGGTTGCCGTCGAGATGGCCCACCTGCTGAGCGAGTTGACCCCCGAATGAAGGACGCCACCCCCCGCCCGCCCAAGAAGGCCGCCGAGAAGTCCGGTCGCAGCCGCGCGCGTGAATTCGCGCTGCAGGCGCTGTACCAGCACCTGGTCGGCCACAACGAGTCGGCCGCGATCGACGCCTTCACGCGCGACCTGAGCGGCTTCAACAAGGCCGACAGCGCGCATTACGACGCGCTGCTGCATGGCTGCATCGAGCAGGCCGAGGCGCTCGACGCCCTGGTGACGCCGCTGCTCGACCGCAGCCTGGCCGAGATCTCGCCGGTCGAGCACGCGATCCTGTGGATCGGTGCCTACGAGTTCAGCCATTGCGTCGATGTGCCGTGGCGCGTCGTGATCAACGAATGCATCGAGCTGGCCAAGTCCTTCGGCGGCACCGATGGCCACCGCTATGTCAACGGCGTGCTGAACCAGCTCGCCGTCCAGCTGCGTCCCGAGGAAGTCACGCGCGACCCGGCCCGCAGAGCCTGATGTCATGAGGCAGCGCGAGGAGTTTGGCTGGCCAGTGCGCGTCTACTGGGAAGACACCGATGCCGGGGGCATCGTGTTTTACGCCAACTACCTGAAGTTCTTCGAGCGCGCGCGCACCGAATGGCTGCGCAGCCTGGGCATCCACCAGCGCGAGCTGCGCGAGTCCAGCGGCGGCATGTTCGTGGTCGGCGCGGCGGCGCTCGACTACCACCGCCCGGCCCGGCTCGATGACCAGATGCTGGTCACGGCCCGGATCGCCGAGCTCGGCCGCGCCTCGCTGGTGCTCGAGCAGCAGGCCTGGCTGCTCGACGACCAGGGCCGGCGCGTCCAGCTGCTGTGCGAAGGCCGCATCCGCATCGGCTGGGTCAATGCGGCCCAGATGAAACCCGCACGCATCCCTGCCACCCTGCTGCAAGTCCTGAATCCATGACCCACGATTTCTCGATAGTTTCCCTGCTTCTCAACGCCAGTTGGGTGGTGCAGGCGGTGGTGCTGCTGCTGCTGACCGTCTCGGTCATCAGCTGGGCCGCGATCTTTCGCAAGGTGTTCGCGCTCAAGCGCGTGCAGCGGCTGACCGACGTGTTCGAGCGCGACTTCTGGTCGGGCGCCAGCCTGAGCGAGCTTTATCTGGCCGCCACCCGCAACGCGCACCAGGGCAGCCCGATGGAGCGGATTTTTGCCAGCGGCATGCGCGAGTTCCAGAAACTGCGCGAGCGCCGCATCACTGACGCCGACGCGCTGCTGGGCGGCGCGCGGCGCGCCATGCGCGCGAGCTACCAGCGCGAGGTCGATGCGCTCGAGGTCAACCTGTCCTTCCTGGGCTCGGTCGGCTCGGTCTCGCCCTATGTCGGCCTGTTCGGCACGGTCTGGGGCATCATGCATGCCTTCACCGGGCTGGCCGCGCTGACCCAGGTCACGCTGGCCACGGTGGCGCCGGGCATCGCCGAGGCGCTGGTCGCGACCGCGATCGGCCTGTTCGCCGCGATTCCGGCCGTGATCTTCTACAACCGCTTCGCGCACGACATCGACCGCGCGGCGAACCAGCTCGAGACCTTCATGGAAGAGTTCTCCAACATCCTGAACCGCAGCGTCGGCGCCAACCCGGCCCAGGGCCAGTCGGCCCACTGACGGTCAGCACCGGAGAAAAGATCCCCATGTCCGCAGTCCCCGCCCGCAAGGGCCGCCGCACCAAGAACGAGATCAACATGGTCCCGTTCATCGACGTGATGCTGGTGTTGCTGATCATCTTCATGGTCACGGCGCCGATGCTCACGCCGAGCATGATCGACCTGCCCAGCGTGGGCCAGGCCGACCGCCAACCCGACCATTTCGTCCAGGTGCTGGTCGACAAGGACGCTGCGCTCAAGGTCAAGGACGGCCAGTCGAACAGCACGGCGGTCAGCATCGAGCTGGCCGACCTGGTCGAGCAGGTGCGCCAGCTGCAGGGTCCGGCCGAGCCGGGCCAGGGCTTTGCTCCGGTGGTGATCAGCGCCGACAAGAGCGTCAAGTACGAGTCGGTGGTGCAGGTGATGGACAAGCTGCAGCGCGCGGGCATCCAGCGCGTGGGCCTGTCGGTCCAGCAGCAGCCTTGAGCCCGGAAACTGCATGAAGCTTGCGGCCGATCCCCTCGATTTCAGCCCCCCACCCGACCGGCACTGGCGCGGCCCGCTGCTGCTGGCCTTGTTCGTGCACGGCCTGCTGGTGGTCGCACTGACCTGGGGCGTGAGCTGGAACCAGGATGCCCCGGCTGCGGCGATGTCGGCTGAACTCTGGTCGACCCTGCCGGCCGCGGCAGCACCGCGTGCGAACGAACCCGAACCGACAGCCGAAGCCGTCTTGCCGCCCCCCGTGCCGCAGCCCGAACCCGAGCCGCCACGACCGGTCGTGCCGCCCCAGCCCGTCAAGCCGCCGGTCGCCCAGGCGGTGCAGACCAAGCCGCAACCCAAGGTCGATGCCGGCCCGAGCGAAGCGCAGATTGCGCTGCAGCGCAAGCAGGCCGAACAGGAGCGGCGCGAAGAGGCGCTCGAGCGCCAGCGCGAAGCGGACCGCAAGGAAAAAGCCGAGCTAAAGAAGAAGGCCGAAGCGCTGGAACAAAAGCAGCGCGAGCAGGCCAAGCTGGAACAGGCCAAGGCGGAGAAAGCCGAAAAGGCCAAGCAGGAAAAACAGAAGGAAAAGCTCAAGGAGCAGCGCGAGGCCGAGGAGAAAGCCGCCCAGAAGCGCGAACAGGCTAAGCAGGACGAGGCGAAGAAGAAGCGCGAAGCCGAGGACAGGAAGCGCGAGCAGCAGGCCGCGCGCGAAAAGGCCGAGAAGGCAGAAAAAGCCGAAAAGGCCGAGAAAGCGGCCAAGGACAAGGCCGCCAAGGCGGAGGCGGCCAAGCGCGAGGCGCAGATCGAGGCCGACCGCAAGAAGCAGCTGGCACGCATGATGGGCCAGGCCGGCGGCACTGGCGACGCCAGCGCCAAGGGTAGCGGCGCCGGTGGCAATGCCGGCGGCAGCGCGGGCGGTTCGGGCTCGGGCAATGGCGGATCGAGCGGCAACGGTGGCGGCGGTGGCGGGGCTTCGGCCGGCTACGCAGCCAAGGTGGCGGCGCGCATCAAGACCTTCTACAACTCGCCCGAATCGTTCCCGTCCAACCTGAGCGCAGAAGCCGAGATCCGGACCCTGCCCGATGGCACCATCCTGAGCCAGCGCCTGCTCAAGTCGAGCGGCAATCCGGCCTTCGACGAGGTAGTGCTGCGCGCGATCGACCGCGCCGGCCGGCTGCCCAAGGACGAGAACGGCCGCATGCCTGACACGACCTTCGTGATCAAGTTCCGGCCCTGAGTCTGAAGGCCGCGATGGTCAACGACAACTGGATCGCGAGCTGGCAGCACGCGCGCAACCACGAGGGGGTGACGCGCGGCATGCAGGCGCTACTGGCGCTGGCCTGCGTGCTGGCGCTGGGCTGGCGCGCCGGCTGGCAGGACGAGCTGATGCCGGTGGTGCTGGGCGTGATGGCCTGCGCCTTCACCGAAACCGATGACGCCTGGCGCGGGCGCCTCAAGACCCTGCTGCTGGCGCTGAGCAGCTTCAGCCTGATGATGACTGCGGTCTGGCTGACCCTGCCCTGGCCGGCGCTGCTGGCCGCCGTGCTGGCGCTGTCGGCCTTCACGCTCACCATGCTGGGTGCCGTGGGCGAACGCTACCGCGCGCTGGCCTTCGGCTCGCTGGTGCTGTTCATCTATTCTGCGCTGTCGGCCGAAAGCCACCGTGAGCAGGCGCTCGAACTCGCGCCCTATCTGCTCGGCGGTGCGGTCTGGTATGGCCTGGTGTCGCTGCTGTGGGCGGCGGCCTGGCCCAAGCCGACGGTGCGCTACCGGCTGTCCCAGCTCTATGCCCTGCTGGGCGAATACCTGCGGCTCAAGGCCAGGCTGCTGGAGCCGGTGCAGGGCGTGGACCGCCAGCGCCGCCGGCTCGAGCTCGCGCTGCACAACGGCCAGGTGGTCGATGCACTCAATGCCGCCAAGGAAAGCCTGTTCAGCCGCATCGCTGGCGGCCAGCCACCAGCCTGGCTCAGCGAGGCGATGCACCAGTACCTGGCGGCGCAGGACATCCACGAGCGCACCAGCAGTTCGCACGAGAGCTACACCCTGCTGGCCGACGCCTTTGCGCGTTCGGACGCGCTCTACCGCTGCCAGCGCGTGCTCAGCGTGCAGGGCGAACAGGCGCTCAAGTTCGCGCAGGCGATCCGCGAGCGCACGCCGCCGCGCCACAAGGGCCAGACCGCGCGCGCGATCGAGGACATGCAGGCCGCCATCGCCTACCTCGAAACCGCCGCTTCCCCCCGCCCTGCCGAGCGCCCGCTGCAGGCACTGCACGCGCTGGGCGACAACCTGACCGGGCTGGCCAAGGTGTTCGCCAGCGCGCTGCGCGGCGGTGCATCGCCCGATCTGACGCTGGTCGACCACCAGGTGCACAGCCTGGGCGAGGCCTGGCGCCGCATCCGGGCCCAGCTCACGCTGCATTCAGCCCTGATGCGCCACGCGCTGCGCCTGAGCCTGGTGCTGCTGCTGGCATTCGGCATCATGCAGGCGACCCAGGACCCGCATGGCTACTGGATCGTGCTGACGGTGGTGTTTGCCAGCCAGCCCCAGTACGCCGCCACGCTGAGCCGGGTCGGCCAGCGCGCGCTCGGCACGGTGGTCGGCCTGATGGTGGGCTGGGTGCTGATCCGGCTCTTTCCGGGGCCGCTGCTGCAGGCGGTCTGCATGGTGCTGGCCGGCGCACTGTTCATCGGCAAGCGCATGAGCGATATCCGGGTCGCGACCGGCGCCATGACCACGCTGGTGCTGCTGAGCTTTCACCAGATGGGCATGTCGCAAGGCGTGATTCCGGCGCGGCTGCTCGACACGGCGATCGGCAGCGTGATCGCCGGCCTGGGCGCCTGGCTGATCCTGCCGAACTGGCAGGCGCGGCACTGGCCCCGGCTGGCGGCACAGACCTTGCGCGCCCAGGCCGGCTACCTGCAGGCGATCCTGGAACAATACCGGGAAGGCAAGCAGGACCATCTGGTCTACCGGCAGGCCAGGCGCCAGGCACACAACGCTGAAGCCGCGCTGTCCAATGCCTACGCCGCGATGCGCAAGGAACCCGAAGGCCAGCGGCTGAACATGACCGCCAGCGCCCGCTTCCTGGTGCTGACGCATATGCTGCAGAACTACCTGTCGGCACTGGGCGCGCACCGGGGCGAGCTCGAGGCCGGTCAGCTCGACGCCGCCAGCCGGCAGGCGGCGCAGGAGCTGCAACAAGGCCTGGAAGACCTGGCGCGTCAGCTCGAAACGGGCCGGCTGCAGGCGGCGCCAGCCGTCACGGCGCCGACCGAGGCCGAGATCGATGCGCAGGCCAGGGGCCCGGTCGGCAGCCTGCTGCAGGCCCAGCTCCAGCTCGCCAGCGGGCTGCTGCCCCAGCTCGAGCAACAGGCGCCGCTGCTGCGCCGGGTGCGCTGAAGACAAAGCCCGGATTGCAACCAGGCCACGGGCCAGCGGCCGGCCGCTGACCCAGCAGCACAAGTCAATCGAACACGATCTCGGCGCGCTTGTCGTGCGCCTGCGCCTTCCAGGCTGCCAGGGCGGCATCAGTCGGGAAGCATTGGGCACGCTCGCCGAGCTGGACTTCGCAGCGGGCGGTTTCGCGCAGCACCTCGAGCCGCACCGGCAGGCCGCGCACCAGTTCGCCCTGCTCGCCGATCTCGCGCTGGGCCGGGAACTCGCGCAACAGGGCCGCGATGTCGGGCGTGCGCCCGTTGACCGTCACGCGCAGGTACTTGCCGAAGCGGCAGCGCGCCGCGCCCAGGTCCCACAGCGCCTGCACCTTGAGCCGGATGCCGCCCGAGAAGCGGTCCGGCTGCGCCAGCACCTGCGCGACCACCAGCTCGTCGTCCTTCAGCAGCTGCTTGTTGGCGTTGATCAGGGCCTCGTCGGCGGTGGCTTCCAACGTGCCGCTCTTGTCGTCGAGCTTGAAGATCGCGACCTTGCCGCGCTGGCCGTTGATGATGCGCAGGTCGTTGATGATGCCGGCGACCATGATCGGGTCGCGGCTGTCGACCACATGCTCGAGCGGCATGCGGGCGAAGCGGCGCACCTCGCGCTCGACCTCGTCGAACAGGTGGCCCGACAGGTAGAAACCGATCGCGGTCTTCTCGTAGGTCAGGCGCTCCTTGATGCCCCAGAACGGCAGGTCGGCCAGCTCGGGCTCCTGGGTGCTGGCGCCCTGGCTGTCGGCGCCGAAGATGTCGAACAGGCCGCCCTGGTTGGCATTGGCCTGCTGCGCATTGGCGAAATCGAAGGCGCGTTCGACCGAGGCCAGCAGGGCCGCGCGGTTGAGTTCGAGCGAGTCGAAGGCGCCGGCCTTGATCAGCGCCTCGACCGTGCGCTTATTCAGGCGGCTGCGGTCGACGCGGGCGCAGAAGTCGAACAGGCTGGTGAAGGGGCCGACGGTATCACCGCGCGGACCGACACCGCGGCCCTCGCGCGCGGCCACGATGGCCTCGATCGCCTGCTGTCCCGTGCCCTTGACGGCGCCCAGGCCGTAGCGGATCGCCTTGTCGCTGACCGGCTCGAAGCGGTAGCTGCCGCGGTTGACATCGGGCGGATCGAAGCTGATGCCGAACTTGGTGGCATCGACATACAACACCTTGAGCTTGTCGGTGTCGTCCATTTCGATCGTCATGTTGGCGCAGAAGAACTCCGCCGTGAAATGGACCTTGAGCCAGCCGGTGTGATAGGCGAGCAGCGAGTAGGCGGCGGCGTGCGACTTGTTGAAGCCGTAGCCGGCGAACTTCTCCATCAGGTCGAACACCTCGTCGGCCTTCTCCTGGCTGATGCCCTTCTCGGCCGCGCCCTTGCGGAAGATCACGCGGTGCTCGGCCATTTCCTCGGGCTTCTTCTTGCCCATGGCGCGGCGCAGCATGTCGGCGCCGCCGAGGGAATAGCCGCCCAGCACCTGGGCGGTCTGCATCACCTGCTCCTGGTAGACCATGATGCCGTAGGTCTCGGACAGCACCGGCTCGACCAGCGGATGCGGATACTCGACCACCTCGCGGCCATGCTTGCGCGCGACGAAGCTCGGGATCAGGTCCATCGGGCCCGGACGATAGAGCGCGTTGAGCGCGATCAGGTCCTCCAGGCGGCTGGGCTTGGCGTCGCGCAGCATGCCCTGCATGCCGCGGCTTTCAAACTGGAACACCGCCTCGGTCTTGCCGTCGGAGAACAGCTGGTAGGTCTTGCGGTCATCGAGCGGGATGCGCTCGAAGGCAAAGTCCTGCTGCGCCGGGTGACGCCGCACGATGAATTCGCGCGCGAGCTCGAGGATGGTCAGCGTGGCCAGGCCGAGGAAGTCGAACTTGACCAGGCCGACCGATTCGACGTCGTCCTTGTCGTACTGGCTGACCGCCGAATCGCTGCCGGGCTGCTGATACAGCGGGCAGAAATCGGTCAGCTTGCCGGGTGCGATCAGCACGCCGCCGGCATGCATGCCGATGTTGCGCGTCATGCCTTCGAGCTTTTGCGCCAGCTCGATCAGGGTCTTGACGTCCTCTTCGCGCTCGATGCGCTCGGCCAGCACCGGCTCCATCGCGATCGCGTAGTTGTTCTTGTCACCAGCCTTGGGCGGATTGGGCGGGTACTGCAGCGTGACCGACATGCCGGGCTTGTTCGGGATCAGCTTGGAGATGCCGTCGCAAAAGCCATAGGCGAAATCGAGCACGCGGCCCACGTCGCGGATCGCCGCGCGCGCGGCCATGGTGCCGAAGGTGGCGATCTGGCTCACCGCGTCCTTGCCGTACTTGTCCTTGACATAGTCGATCACGCGGTCGCGGTTGGTCTGGCAGAAGTCGATGTCGAAGTCGGGCATCGACACCCGCTCCGGGTTCAGGAAGCGTTCGAAAAGCAGGTTGTACTGCAGCGGGTCGAGGTCGGTGATCAGCAGCGCGTAGGCCACCAGCGAACCGGCACCGGAGCCCCGGCCCGGCCCGACCGGGCAGCCGTTTTCCTTCGCCCACTGGATGAAGTCGCCCACGATCAGGAAGTAGCCCGGAAAACCCATCTTGAGGATGGTGTTGAGCTCGAACTCGAGACGCTCGACATAGCGCGCTCGCTCGGCATTGCGCTTGGCTTCGTCCGGGAACAGATGCAGCAGGCGGCCTTCGAGGCCCTGGTGCGAGACATGGCGGAAATAGTCGTCGACCGACATCACCACGCCATCGACCTCGGGGATCGGGAAATTGGGCAGCTGCGGCTTGCCCAGCACCAGGGTCAGGTTGCAGCGGCGCGCGATCTCGACGCTGTTGGCCAGCGCCGAGGGAATATCGGCAAACAGCGCGGCCATCTCGGCGCTCGACTTGAAGTACTGCTCGCGCGTGAACTTGCGCACCCGGCGCTGGTTGCCGAGGATCTCGCCTTCCGAGATGCAGACCCGCGCCTCGTGCGCCTCGTAGTCGTCGCGCCCCTGGAACTGCACCGGGTGCGTCGCGACCACCGGCAGCTGCAGCCGGGCCGCGATCTGCACCGCGCCGACCACCTGGCGCTCGTCGTCGGGGCGGCCGGCGCGCTGCAGCTCGAGGTAGAAGCGCTGCGGGAAGACGGCGGCCAGCTGCTGCGCGAGCTCGGCCGCGCGCGCCTCGTCGCCGGCCAGCAACGCGAGCCCGACCGGGCCGCTGTGCGCGCCCGACAGCAGGATCAGGCCCTCGGACAACTCCTGCAGCCATTCCCACTTGATCGCGGCCTGATCCCGCAGCATGTTGCGCGTCCAGGCGCGCGACAGCAGTTCGCACAGGTTCAGATAGCCCTGGTGACTTTGCACCAGCAGCAGCATGCGCGGCAGGCTCTGCTGCTGCACCGAGGCGCCCGGCGCCATATCGGGGCCGAGGCCGTGGACAAAGACCTCGGCGCCCAGCACCGGCTTGACGCCGGCGCCGCGCGCGGCCTTGTAGAACTTGATGGCGCCGAACAGGTTGGACAGGTCGGTCAGGCCCAGGGCGGGCTGGCCGTCGGCGGCCGCGGCCTCGACGACTTCGTCGAGGCGGATGGTGCCGTCGACGACGGAGAACTCGGAGTGCAGGCGCAGATGGACGAACATCCCGGGATTGTAAAAGGCCTGCCCTGGCGCTGCAGGCCATGGCTGGCACCAAGGCGGCATCAGCCAGCGCGCTGTCATCGCCACGTCAAACGGATCTGCGATCGTCGTAGGAGTTTTTTTCCTACGATCGAGCCTTCTGATGCCGCTGAGCCAAGCCCCCGACTCCCTCCACTCCCTGAGCGCCAAGCTGAGCCGCCGCCACTGGATGGCGCTGGCCGCCACTACCGCCTCCGCCTCGCTGCTGCCTGTTGGCGCGCGGGCCCAGGGCGGTGCCCAGGCAGCCATCAAGATCGTGGTGCCGTTCGCGCCTGGCGCCGGCACCGACGCGGTCGGCCGGCTGATGGCACAGAAGCTCGGCGAGATCCTGGGCCGCCACGTGGTGGTCGAGAACCGGACCGGTGCCTCGGGCGCCATCGGTGCCCAGTACGTGGCCCAGAGCGCCCCGGACGGCAATACCCTGCTGCTGGTCGCGGCCCCCTTCACCACCGTGCCGGCCGCACTGCCGCAGGCCGGCTACGACCCGCTGAGCCAGTTCACGCCGGTCGGCATGATCGCCTCCGGTCCGCTGCTGTGGGCGGTCAACAAGGAGCTGCCGGTCGGCAACCTCAAGGAGCTGATCGCGCTGGCCAAGCGCCAGCCGGGCAAGCTCAACTACGGCTCGGCGGGCGCCGGCGGCATCAACCACCTGGTGCTCGAGCAGCTCAAGATGAAGTCGGGCATCTTCATCACCCATATTCCGTACCGGGGCATCGCGCCGGCGACGCTCGACATGGTCAGCGGCCAGATCGAGATCATCACGGGCACGATTCCGGCGCTGGCGCCCTATGTGCGCGATGGCCGCATCAAGGCGCTGGCGGTCACGAGCGCGGGCCGATCGGCCGCTCTGCCCGAGGTGCCGGGTATGAGCGAGTCGGGCCTCAAGGGCTTCAACGTGCTGAACTACTTCGGCCTGGTCGCGCCGCGCGGCACGCCGCCCGAGCTGGTGCTGCAGCTCAATGCGGCGATCGCCAAGGCGGTGGCGCTGCCGGAGGTCAAGGAGCGCTTTGCCAAGGACGCGATCGAAGCCGCCGTCGGCACACCGGCCCAGCTCGGCAGCTTCCTCGAGCGCGACTACCAGGACTGGAAGGCCGTGGTCGCCGCGCAGCAGCTCAAGATCGACAGCTGAGCGGCTTTCAGCCCTTGAACTTGGCGGCCACGGTCGCGACACGCTCGCCGTAGCGGCGCGCGGTCTCGAGGTCGCCGGACGGGATCTGGTCGGCACCGGCGTCGGAGGCGCATTGCACCATCAGGCCGACCGAGCCGCCCAGGTTGTTGACATCGGCACGGCTCGCGGCCGAGTTGTTGGCCGGCAGCATGCCGAGGCTGACCCAGAGCCCGCCATGCTGGCTGGCCAGGGTCTGGAGCTGGATCAGGCAGGCGCCCTTGTCACCGTTCAGGCTGGCGCTGGCAGTGAAGCCGCCAAAGACCTTGTCCTGCCAGCCGCGGCTGAACCAGGCCTTGGACGAGGTGTCGGCAAACTTCTTGAACTGCCAGCTCGGGCCGCCCATATAGGTCGGGGTGCCGAAGATGATGGCATCGGCAGCGGCCAGGGTTTCCCAGCCGCCTTCGGCCAGGTTGCCGTCGGCGTCGATCGCGAGCAGTTCGGCATCAGCGCCCTGGGCGACCTGCTGCGCGACGCGCTGGGTATGTCCGTAACCCGAGTGATAAACCACGACTACATTTGCCATCTTGAAACTCCTGCAATGAAGGCGCCAGCGGCGCCGGAAAAAACGCCCGTCCTGTCAGGGCGCGAAAAAATCTTGCCGTCGGCCCGGATCAGGGCGCGAGGTCGAACACCAGCACTTCGGCATCGACACCCTGCCCGAGCTGCAGCAGCGACTCCTGCGCCAGCAACGCGGCGTCGCCAGCCTGCAGCACCAGGCCGTTGACGCTCAAGCTGCCGCGCACCAGGAACACATAGGCCTTGCGCGCCGGATCGAGCGCGAGCTCGGCCTGCTCGGCGCCGTCGAACAGCCCGGCATAGATCCGGGCGTCGGCATGGATCGTCACCGCGCCCTGGGCCCCGTCGCGCGCGGCGACCAGACAGAGCCGGCCGCGCTTGTCGGCATCGGCAAACGCCTTTTGCTCGTAGCCGGGGGCGATGCCGATCTGGTCGGGCTCGATCCAGATCTGCAGGAAATGCGTGGCCTGGTCGGGCGCGTGGTTGAACTCGCTGTGGCGCACGCCGGAGCCCGCGCTCATGCGCTGGACCTCGCCCGGCGGGATGGTCTGGACATTGCCCATGCTGTCCTTATGCGCCAGGCGGCCGCTCATCACGTAGCTGACGATCTCCATGTCGTTGTGGCCATGAGTGCCGAAGCCGGTGCCGGGCGCGATGCGGTCCTCGTTGATGACGCGCAGATTGCCCCAGCCCATGTGCTGCGGGTCGTAGTAACCGGCAAAGGAGAAGGAATGGAAGCTCTTGAGCCAGCCGTGGTCGGCATAGCCGCGTTCGCGTGATTGGCGCAGACTGATCATGATGCGGGGCTCTCCTGTTCGTTATCAAAAGTCAATGACAGAACTTTAGGGCCTGGATCAGGTCTGTTCAGCCCAGCATTTTGCCGGCACAATTCAAAAATTGTGAACACTGGAACGCCGACATGCAGCGACAACTGGCCGCCCTCTCGCCCGAGAACCTCGACCTGATCGAGACCGTCGCCCGCACCGGCAGCATGGCGGCGGCGGCGCGCGAGCTCGGCCTGGTGCCCAGCGCGCTGACCTACCGGGTGCGCCAGGTCGAGGACGCGCTCGACGTGCTGCTGTTCGACCGCAGCTCGCGCCGCGCCCGCCTGACGCCGGCCGGCACCGAGCTGCTGCGCGCCGGCGAGCATCTGCTGCTCGAGCTCGACGCGGTCGCGCAGCGGGTGCGCCGGGTCGCGACCGGCTGGGAGCCCGAGCTGACGATCGCGGCCGACGCGCTGATCGCCCGCAGCACGCTGTTCGAGCTCTGCGAGGCCTTCTATGCGCTGGGCGCGCCGACCCGGCTGCGCCTGCGCGCCGAGACCCTGTCGGGCACCTGGGAGGCGCTGCTCAACGGCCAGGCCGACCTGGCGCTCGGCGTGCCGACCGACCTCGCGCCCAGCAGCGGCCTGAGCCTGCAGGAGATGGGATCGGTCGACTTCGTGTTCGCGGTAGCGCCACACCACCCGCTGGCCAGCGCCAAGGAGCCGCTCGACAGCGAAGAGATCAAGCGCCACCGGGCAGTCGCGGCGGCCGACTCCTCGCAGCGTGGACGCGGCGTCACCGTCAACCTGCTGCCCGGCCAGGATGTGCTGACGGTCGCGACCATGCAGCACAAGCTCGAGGCGCAGCTGCGCGGCCTGGGCTGCGGCTGGCTGCCGCTGCCGCTGGCGCGGCCCTACCTCGACGCCGGACGGCTGGTGGCCAAGCCGGTCAGCCAGCCCAGGCGCAATATACGGGTCGGCTATGTCTGGCGCGCCGGCAGCGGCGAAGGGCGTGCGCTGGCCTGGTGGCTGGCACAGGTCGAGCAACCGCGCACCAGACTCGCGCTGCTGGAAAACCATCACCAATGAAACCAGGCTGCCGCCACGAGGTGCGCCAGGCCGGCCCTGGTGTTAAATTGCCTTCACCCAACCCCTAGGCGCTCACACGCCGGAGACTTCAGATGACCTCATCCGACCAGAACCTCCTTTCCAGCCAGAGCGACAGCCAGTCGCCGCGGCGGCTTGCCGTGATCGGCGCCGGCATGGCCGGCGTCAGCTGCGCCCGGCAACTGGCGCAAGCCGGCTGGTCCGTGACCCTGCTCGACAAGAGCCGCGGCTGGGGCGGTCGCATGGCCACGCGCAAGACCGAGTTCGGCAGCTTCGACCATGGCGCGCAGTATTTCACCGTGCGCGATGCGCGCTTCGAGCAGCTGGTGGGCGAGCTCGGCGAGCTGGTCCAGCCCTGGGCGCCCGAGACCATGCGCGTGCTCGACCAGGAAGGCTTGGCGCTGGCGGCATCGCCGGCTGCAGCTGAGACCCATTGGGTCGCCAGCCCCGGCATGAGCGCGCTGGCGCGTGCGCTGGGTGAGCCGCTGGCCGACGGCAGCCTGGGCGCCAGCGTGAGCTTAGGCACCCGGGTCAAGCGCATCGAGCGCGACGCGATCCACCCGGATCAATGGCAGCTGCGCTGCGAAGGCGCCGAGGGCGCGCAGCAGGTGCTGGGCGGCTTCGACCAGGTGGTGCTGGCGCTGCCGCAGCCGCAGGCGCTTGAGCTGCTGCAGGAGTCGCAGCTGGCGCCCGAGTTCCAGCAGGCCATCGCCGCGGTCGAGGTCGCACCCTGCTGGACGCTGATGCTGGCTTTTCCGCAAGCCACCTCATCCGATACGGCGCCGTTCGGGCCGACCTGGAACGCCGCGCGCAGCCAGCAGCACCGGGTGCGCTGGCTGGCGCGCGAGAACAGCAAGCCGGGCCGCGGCAGCATCGAGCGCTGGACCGTGCAGGCCAGCCCCGAATGGTCGGCCGAGCATGTCAACGATGACGCCGAGCGCGTCAGCGCCAAGCTGCTGAAAGGCTTTGCCGAGATCACCGGCATCCATGCCGAACCGAGCCACGCGGTCGCGCACCGCTGGCTCTATGCCCAGACCCGCCGGCCGCTGGGCCAGCCCTATCTGGCCGACAAGCAGACCGGCATCGCGCTGTGCGGCGACTGGTGCCTGGGCCACCGGGTCGAGGACGCCTTTGTCTCCGGGCTCGAACTCGGCCTGCATCTGGCGGCATGAGCGGCTATCGGGGACGCTTCGCGCCCTCGCCGACCGGGCTGCTGCACGCCGGCTCGCTGGTCGCGGCACTCGCGAGCTGGCTTGACGCGCGCGCGCACTCGGGCGTCTGGCTGGTCAGGATCGAGGATGTCGACCTGCCGCGCTGCCTGCCTGGCGCGGCCGACCAGATCCTGCGCCAGCTGGCCACCTGCGGTCTGGTCAGCGACGAACCGGTGCTGCGCCAGTCCGACCGCGGGGCGGCCTACCAGGCCGCGCTCGACCGATTGATCGAAAAGCGCTGGGCCTACCCCTGCGGCTGCACGCGCAAGGACATCGCGCAAGCGCTGCTGGAGAGTGGCGCCCAGCGCGAGCGGCATGAGGAACTGGTCTATCCCGGCCGCTGCCGGCCCGCCAACGGCGGGCTGCAGGGCAGATTGGCGCGCGCCTGGCGGCTTGACATCGCAGCGCTCAGCGCCGACCTGGGCCTGCCCGCCACGCTGCACTGGAGCGACCGCCGGCTCGGCGCACAGCAGCAGGAGGTCGGCACGCAGGTCGGCGACTTCGTGCTCAAGCGCGCCGACGGGCTCTGGGCCTACCAGCTCGCGGTGGTGGTCGACGATGCCGAGCAAGGCATCACCGATATCGTGCGCGGCCAGGACCTGGCCGACAACAGCGCGCGCCAGATCCTGCTGCAGCAGGCGCTGGGCTACCCGCGGCCGCGCTATCTGCACACGCCGCTGGTCTGCGGCGCCAATGGCGAAAAACTCTCGAAGCAGAACGGCGCTGCCGCGCTCGACCTGTCCGATCCGCTGGCCGCGCTGAACGCGGCAGCACAGCGGCTCGGCCTGCCGCCCCAGGCCGACAACCTGGCCGATGCCCTCGCCGGCTGGACCCGGGCCTGGGCAAATCTCTACAATCCGGCCCCGTGAACACCGAAAACAACGCCTCCCCCACCGACCTGCCGGCCGCCGACGCTCAAGCGAGCGAAAGCGGCGCCCAGGCGCCGGCCCATGTGGCCCACCCCAAGACCATCAAGAGCTATGTCAAGCGTGCCGGCCGCACCACGACCGGCCAGGCCAAGGCCTTCGAGGACCTGGGCCCGAAGTTCCTGCTCAAGTACGCGCCGCAGCCGCTCGAACCCCAAGCCGCCTTTGGCCGCGCCGGCCGGCTGATCCTCGAGATCGGCTTTGGCATGGGCGAGGCGACCGCGCATATCGCGCGCGTGCGCCCGGACGACAACTTCCTGTGCTGCGAGGTCCATGAACCCGGCGTCGGCGCACTGCTCAAGCGCATCGGCGAGCAGGAGATAGCCAACATCCGCATCCTGCCGCATGACGCGGTCGAGGTGATCGACCAGATGCTGACCGAAGGCTGCCTGGACGGCATCCACATCTTCTTCCCCGATCCCTGGCACAAGAAGAAGCACAACAAGCGCCGCCTGATCCAGTCGCCCCTGATCGCCAAGCTGGTGGGCCGGCTGAAAGTCGGCGGCTACCTGCACTGCGCGACCGACTGGCAGCCCTATGCCGAGCAGATGCTCGAAGTCCTGAGCGCCGAGCCGCGGCTGGCCAACAGCGCGCTTGACGCCGGCCTGCAAGGCTACGCGCCCAAGCCCGACTACCGCCCGCTGACCAAGTTCGAGAACCGCGGCCTGCGCCTGGGCCACGGCGTCTGGGACCTGGTGTTCCATCGCGTCGCGGCCTGATGCTGGCTGATGCGGCCGGATTGCGCACGATGAACGACACCTCCACCCTGGATGGTCTGGGCGGGCTGGGCGACCTGCTCGCGCTCGATGCGCTGGCCGCGCAGGCCACCGGCCTGTCCGAGCCGAATCCGCGCGTTGCCTGTCGCCTGATCCTGGCCGACGGCCGGGTCTTCGAGGGCCATACCCAGCAGGCCGGCGGCCCGCATGCCGAGGTGATGGCGCTGCGCGCGGCCCAGGCCGCCGGTGCCGACACGCAAGGTGCGACCGCCATCGTCACGCTCGAGCCCTGCAGCCACCATGGCCGCACCCCGCCCTGCTGCGACGCGCTGATCGCGGCTGGCGTGGCCCGCGTCATCGTCGCGCTGGCGGACCCGAACCCGCTGGTCGGCGGCCAAGGCATGGCGCGACTGCGCGCGGCCGGCATCCAGGTCGAGCTGCTGCCGACCGAGCACCCGCTGGCCCTCGCGAGCCGCGAGCGCAACATCGGCTTCCTGAGCCGCATGACGCGCGGCCTGCCCTGGGTCCGCATGAAGATGGCGGCCTCGCTCGACGGCACGACCGCACTTTCCAACGGCGCCAGCCAGTGGATCACCGCCGAGGCCGCGCGCACCGATGGTCACGCCTGGCGCAAGCGCGCGGGCGCGATCCTGACCGGCATCGGCACCGTGCTGGAAGATGACCCACGGCTGGACGTGCGGCTGGTCGAGACCGCGAGTCAGCCGCTGCGTGTGCTGGTCGACTCCAGTCTCGAACTGCCGCTGGACGCCCGGATCATCGCGCCACCCGGCGCGCTGCTGGTCTACACCGCCTGCGACCCGGCAGCGACGGCGCCCAAGCGCGCCGCGCTGGCCGACCGGGGCGTGACCGTCATCGATTGCGCCGGCCCGGCCCGGCCCGGCTCACACGCCAAGGTCGATCTGGCCAAGCTGCTGCAGGACCTGGCCAGCCGCGGCGTCAACGAGCTGCATGTCGAGGCCGGCCACAAGCTCAACGGCAGCCTGCTGCGCGAGAGCCTGGTCGACGAACTGCTGCTGTATCTGGCGCCCAAGCTGCTCGGTCCCGGCATGGGGCTGGCTGCGATCGGCCCGCTGACCGAGCTGGCACAGGGGATAGCGCTCGAATTCGTCGAGGCGACACCGGTCGGGCGCGACCTGCGCCTGCGCGCTCGCGTACCGGGCCGCTTCGATGGGCAGGACTAGCCGCCTGTCCCCAGCCCGCAAGACTCCCTGAGCTAGAACTATGGCCCATGTGCCCAAGAACCCCGCGATCGCGATGCGCGACGGCGTCTCGCCAAGCTGCGTCGCGCTGCCGCGCATGAAGGCCCCGCCCTGGCCGACCCTGCTCGACTACCTGGCCGAGCGGCTGGCAGCGGTCAGCCGCGCCGAATGGCAACAGCGCATGGAAGCCGGCGAGGTGGTCGGCGAGGACGGCCAGCCACTAGGCGCCTCCCACCCGTACCAGAACGGCGCACGCGCCTACTACTGGCGCAGCCTGCCCGACGAGCCCGAGATTCCCTACTACGAATCGGTGGTGTTCCAGGACGAGTATCTGGTGGTGGCAGACAAGCCGCATTTTCTGCCGGTGACACCGGGCGGGCGCTATGTGCAGCAGACGCTGCTGGTGCGGCTCAAGAAGGCGCTTGGCCTGCCGAACCTGAGCCCGCTGCACCGGATCGACCGCGAGACCGCCGGCCTGGTGGTGTTCAGCGTGCGACCGCAGGACCGCGACGCCTACCAGCGCTTGTTCCGCGAGCGCCTGATAGCCAAGACCTACGAGGCGATCGCCCCTGCCTGCGACCGGCTGGACTGGCCGCACACGAGACGCAGCCATATCCTCGAACAGGAAGATGCCTTCTACAAGATGCGCGAGGCGCTGCCGCACGAAGGCTTGAGCGACAACAGCGAGACCGTGATCGAGGCGGTCGAGCGCCGCGGCGGCTGGGCGCGCTACCGGCTGACACCCGTGACCGGCAAGCGGCACCAGCTGCGCGTGCACATGAACGCGCTCGGCCTGCCGCTGCTGGGCGACCAGTTCTACCCCAGGGTGTTACGCCGTCCCGGCGAGCTGGAGGATTACGCCGAACCGCTGCGCCTGCTGGCGCGGGCCATGGCCTTCGACGACCCGGTCACGGGCCAGCGCCGGCAGTTCGAGAGCCGGCTCGAACTGGCCTGGCCCTTGGGCCGCCTGGCCATGAAATCTGGCACTGAAAGCTGACCCTGAGACTCGGGCTCAGTGCTGGGCCTGGGCCTGGGCCTGGGCCTGATCCATGCAGCGGCCGAGGGTGGCGAAATAGTCCTCGGTCCGGCCAGTGGCCTGGACATACTTGATGCGGTTGTCTTCCTGATCCGGGGCCAGCTCGATCAGCCCCTTGGCGCGCAGCGACTTCAGGCGCCGGTGCACGGTGCTGGGCGAGATGGTCGGAAACATGTGCATGACCGACATCACAGTCAGGCGCATGTCGGCATGCCAGGCCGCCGCCATGGCGTTGAGCATGCGCTCCTCGATCGGGTCCATCTCGGGATAGCTCGGCGACTGGCGCAAGGCCTCGACGAGGCTGAGAAAACGTTGAAAACTCATGATACGGTCTCCTGAAGAAGGCTTGGCTGAACGGGTTGCAGGGAACTCGCCCCTGCACTTTGTCGCCTTTTTGATCAGAGTACAAGCAAAAAGTTTCAACTTGCCAAGAAAATTTTCGATCGCTCGGATCAGGCGGTCATCAGCAGCCGCGCCTGACCCAGATCGTTGAACGAGACCACGACCTCGTCGCCCGCGCGCACCGTCGCCACCAGCCAGGCGCCGGTGGTCACCAGGTCGCCCGCACGCAGGCCACCGGTGTGAGCCGTGGCATGGGCGGCGGCATGCGCCAGCAGCCAGGGCAGGGTCGCCAGCGGATCGCCGCTCGGATGACCGCCCTGCCCCTGGGCCGTGGTCTGGCCGTTGACCTCGATCCGGCAGGCCTGTGCGGCCCAGTCGGCGGGACCATAGCCGGCAACCTCGGCATAGGGCCGCTCGGGGCCGATCACCAGCCCCGCATGCACGCTCTGGTCGGCGATCTTCCAGGCCGTCGGCGCCTGCAGGCCGTCCGCCAGCCGGGTGCCGATCAGCTCGATCGACACGCAGACCGTCCCCAGGCAGTCCAGCAGGTCAGCCGGGCCGGTGGGGGTACGGGCCAGGCGAAACGCCAGCTCAGCCTCGATCAGCCAGTCGGGCTGGGCCGCGGCCGGCCAGGTCGCGGGGCTGGTCAGCAGCTCAGGGAGTGGAGCGGCCGTCACCAGCGCGGTGCCGCCGACCTTCCAGGCCCGGGGGCCTTCAGGAAACCAGCCGAGCGCTTGCGCCACGCCGGCCTGGACGGCATAGGCGTCATCCAGATCCAGGCTGGCGTCATAGGCCTCGGGCGGCCAGGGCTGGCCGAGCCGGCGGGCTTCGAGCAGGGCCGAGACGATGGCCTGTTGGCGGGCGGATAGGGTCATGTCGATACTCCTGGATGGAACGGCCACGACTGGATCATGGTCCTGTGCGGCCCGGCGGGCTCGCGCATGAAAAAGGGGCCGTTTGGCCCCCAGGGAACAAGGCGACCAGCGCCTGATCAGGCGCGCTCGGCGACCCAGGCCGGCACGCTGGCCAGCGCCTGCGCCAGCTTGCTGGCGTCGGTGCCGCCGGCCATGGCCAGGTCGGGCTTGCCGCCGCCCTTGCCGCCGACCTGCTGGGCCACGAAGTTGACCAGCTCGCCAGCCTTGACCTTGGCCACGCTGTCGGCGGTCACACCGGCGGCCAACTGGACCTTGGCGCCGTCCACCGCGGCCAGCACGATGGCTGCGGTCTTGAGCTTGTCTTTCAGCTTGTCCATCGTGTCGCGCAGCACCTTGGCATCGGCGCCCTGCAACACCGCCGCCAGCACCTGGATGCCGTTGACGTTGACCGCCTGGCCCAGCAGCTCGTCGCCCTGGGCCGAAGCCAGCTTGCCCTTGAGCGCGGCGATTTCCTTCTCGAGCGCCTTGATCTGGTCCTGCGACTGCGCGATGCGGTTCGTCAGTTCGGCCACCGGCGCCTTGAAGGCGGCGGCGGCTTGGGCCACCGTGTTTTCGAGCGACTGCAGGTAAGCCAGCGCGTTGGCGCCAGTCACGGCCTCGATGCGGCGCACGCCAGCGGCGACGCCCGATTCGGCCACGACCTTGAACAGGCCGATGTCGCCGGTGCGCTGGACATGGGTACCGCCACAGAGTTCGCGGCTGAAGCCGATGTCGAGCACGCGCACGGTCTCGCCGTACTTCTCGCCGAACAGCATCATGGCGCCGGTCTGCTGCGCGCTCTCGATGTCCATCACGCGCGCCTGGGCGGCGGCGTTGGCCAGGATCTCGGCGTTGACGATGGCTTCGATCTGGCGGATCTCGGCATCGGTCACCGGGGCATTGTGCGCGAAGTCGAAGCGGGTACGCTCAGGGGTGACCAGCGAGCCCTTTTGCTGCACATGGGCGCCTAGCACTTCGCGCAGCGCCTTGTGCATCAGGTGGGTCGCGCTGTGGTTGCGCACGGTGGCGAAACGCAGGTCGGCATCGACCAGTGCCTCGACATGGTCGCCGACCGCCAGCGTGCCGGTCTCGAGCTGGCCGTGGTGGCCGAACACGTCGGCCTTGATCTTGAGCGTGTCGGCAACGGCAAAGCGCGCCGAGCCGCTGGTCAGCGTACCCTGGTCACCAACCTGACCGCCCGACTCGGCATAGAACGGCGTCGTGTCGAGCACGACCACGCCGGTCTGGCCGGACTTGAGTTCGGCCACGGCCACGCCATCGAGGTAGAGTCCGACCACCTTGGCTTGCTGCTGCAGCTGCTCGTAGCCGACGAATTCGTTGCCGGCGCCAGAATAGTCGAGCGCCTTGTCCATCTTGAACTTGCCAGCGGCGCGCGCCTGCGCCTTCTGGCGCTCCATCGCGGCGGCAAAGCCGGCCTCGTCGACGCCCAGGCCGCGCTCGCGGCAGACGTCGTTACTGAGGTCGAGCGGGAAGCCGTAAGTGTCGTGCAGCTTGAAGGCGACTTCGCCCGGCAGCACCTGGGCGCCATCGGCCAGCGCGGCGTCGAGGATCTGCATGCCGTTTTCCAGCGTCTCGTAGAAGCGCTCTTCCTCGGCCTTCAGCACCTCGGTGATGCGCTGCGCCTGGTTGGCCAGGCTCGGATAGGCCTCGCCCATCAGCGCGACCAGGTCCGGCACCAGCTTGTGGAAGAACGGGGTTTTCTGGCCCAGCTTGTAGCCGTGGCGGATGGCGCGGCGCACGATGCGGCGCTGCACATAGCCGCGGCCTTCGTTGGACGGCAGCACGCCGTCGCTGACCAGGAAGGAAGTCGCGCGCACATGGTCGGCGATCACGCGCAGCGACGGGTTGTGCAGGTCGGTGCAGCCGGTCTCGCGCGCAGCGGCCTTGATCAGCGCGTCGAAGATGTCGATCTCGTAGTTGCTGTGCACGCCCTGCAGGATGGCGGCCAGGCGCTCCAGGCCCATGCCGGTGTCAACGCAGGGTGCCGGCAGCGGCGAGACCGAGCCGTCCTCGGCCATCTCGAACTGCATGAACACGTTGTTCCAGATCTCGATGAAGCGGTCGCCGTCCTCGTCCGGGCTGCCCGGGGGGCCGCCGGGGATATGGTCGCCGTGGTCGTAGAAGATCTCGCTGCAGGGGCCGCAAGGTCCAGTATCGGCCATCATCCAGAAGTTGTCGGACTTGTAGCGGCCGCCCTTGTTGTCGCCGATGCGGATGACACGGTCGGCCGGCAGGCCGATTTCCTTGGTCCAGATGTCATAGGCCTCGTCGTCCTCGGCATAGACGGTGGCGAGCAGGCGCTCCTTGGGCAGGCCGTAGACCTCGGTCAGCAGCTCCCAGGCCCATTTCAGCGACTCGCGCTTGAAGTAGTCGCCGAACGACCAGTTGCCCAGCATCTCGAAGAAGGTGTGGTGGCGCGCGGTGTAGCCGACGTTCTCGAGGTCGTTGTGCTTGCCGCCGGCGCGCAGGCAGGCCTGCACCGAGGCCGCGCGCACGTAAGAGCGCTTGTCGCTGCCAAGGAACACGTCCTTGAACTGGACCATGCCCGAGTTGGTGAACATCAGCGTCGGGTCGTTGCCCGGCACCAGCGGGCTCGACGCCACCACGGTATGGCCCTTGGCGGCGAAGAAGTCCAGGAAGGTCTTGCGGATCTCGGCCACGGAGGCCACGGGTTTTGCTGAAGGCTGGGTCATGGTCGGCAGCGCCTGCGGGCGCGTCGAGGGCTAGGGGTTGATCGACACAAGCTGCCGGCCGGAACCGGCAGCGAACCCTTCATTTTAAGGCCGGGCGCGCGCGCTGCGCTGCCGGAGTTGCGCCCGCCGCGCTCAGGCCACCAGCGGCGTCAGGCCGCCGTCCATCGACAGCACCGCGCCATTGACATAGCTGGCGCGCGCCGAGGCCAGGAAGCAGACCGCGTCGGCGATCTCGCGCGGCTCGGCGATGCGGCCCATCGGGTGGCGCTGGTTGATGCGATCGAGCGCCTGCTGCGGCGTGATGCCCTGCAGCCTGGACTCGGCCAGCAGGCCCTCGTCGAGCCGCTCGGTCCGGGTCTGGGCCGGATTGACGACGTTGACGCGCACGCCCTGCCCGGCATAGGCCGCCGCCAGGCCGGAACTGGCCAGCATCAGCGCCGCATTGGCCGAGCCGCCCGGCAGGTGAATCGGACTGGCGACCTTGCCGCCCATGCCGACCACGTTGACGATCACGCCACGACCGCGCGCGGCCATCTGCTTGATCAGCGGGTCGATCACATGCAGGTAGCTGAAGAACTTGGCCTGCATCGCCTCATGCCAGGCGGCCGGGCCCAGTTCGTCGGGCGGGGTGCGGCGGGCAGCGCCAGCGCAGTTGACCAGCACATCGACCGGACCGAGCCCGGCCGGTGCAGCGGCCTGGGCCTGCTCGACCATGGCTTGCGCGGCTGCCGGGTCGCGCAGGTCGGCGCTCAGCAGGCGGATCGCGTCCTCGCGGCCCGGGTGCTGCTCGAGCAGGCTGGCGCGCGCAGCCTGCAGGTGCTCGCTGTCGCGCCCGACCAGGGTCACGCGGGCGTCCTCGGCCAGGAACTGGCGCGCGCAGGCGAGCCCGATGCCGCGGCTGCCGCCGGTGATCAATACATGCTGGTCTTGAAGCTGGAGGTCCATGGCGCTGCGCCTTCTTTCTGTTGCGGGTGGGAGTGATGCGGGATGGCGGGGAATGACCGGCACATTGTTCCAGCATTGCGGCGGGCAGCAATGGACTAGGGCTCCGTTACCATACGGTTACCTAGCAGGCAGCCGCCGCCGAGACGGCCCGCCACCACCGGACATTCCATGCGCATCCCCCATCTGATCAACGGCCAGACAGTCGCCGGTCGCGAGCATTTCCAGAGCCTCAACCCCGCCAACCAGCAACTGCTGGCCGAAGTCGCTGCCGGATCGGCCGAAGAGGTCAACCTGGCAGTGGCCGCGGCCAAATCGGCGTTTCCGGCCTGGGCCGGCACGCCGCCGGCGCAACGGGCCAAGATCATGCACCGCCTGGGCGAGCTGATCACGCGCGACCAGGCCGAACTGGCCCGGATCGAGACCGCCGACTGCGGCCAGGCGATCGCGCAAACCGGCGCCAACCTGGTGCCGCGCGCGGCCGACAGCTTCCACCACTATGCCGAGCTCTGCACGCGCATGGACGGCCAGACCCACCCGACGCCGACCCACCTGAACTACACGCTGCTGCAGCCAGTCGGCGTCTGCGCGCTGGTGGCGCCGTGGAACGTGCCGCTGCTGACCGCCAGCGCCAAGGTCGCGCCCTGCCTGGCCTTTGGCAACACCGCGGTGCTCAAGCCCAGCGAGCTGAGCCCGATGACGGCCGCGCGCCTGGGCCAGCTGGCGCTCGAAGCCGGCGTGCCGCCCGGCGTGCTCAACATCGTGCAGGGCAATGGCCGCGAGGCCGGCGCACCGCTGGTGGCGCACCCCGACGTGCGGCTGGTGTCCTTCACCGGCTCGACCGCGACCGGCAACGCGATCGTGCGCAACGCCGGACTCAAGAAATACAGCATGGAGCTCGGAGGCAAGAGCCCCTTCATCGTGTTCGAGGACGCCGACTTCGAGCGCGCGCTCGACGCCGCGCTGGTCATGATCTTCAGCATCAACGGCGAGCGTTGCACCGCTGGCAGCCGCATCCTGGTACAGCAGTCCATCTTCGACGAGTTCGCACGCCGCTTCGTCGAACGCGCCAAGCGCATCGCGGTCGGCGACCCGATGGACCCGGCGACCGTGATCGGCCCGATGGTCAGCCAGGGCCATCTGGCGCGGGTGCGCGGCTACATCGAGTTCGGCCTGCAGGAAGGCGCCACGCTGCTGTGCGGTGGCGTGCAGCGACCCGACTACGCGCCCGAAGTCGCTGCGGCGGTGCGCGACGGCAACTTCGTCTGGCCGACCGTGTTCGCCGACGTCAGGCCCGACATGCGCATCATGCGCGAGGAGATCTTCGGCCCGGTCGCCTGCCTGCTGCCGTTCCGTGACGAAGCGGATGCGATCGCGCTGGCCAACGACAGCCCCTACGGCCTGGCCAGCTATGTCTGGAGCGAGAACGCCGGCCGCGCGCACCGGGTCGCCGCCGCGCTGGAAGCTGGCGTCTGCTACGTCAACAGCCAGAGCGCGCGCGATCCGCGCCCACCGTTTGGCGGCGTCAAGGCCAGCGGCCTCGGGCGCGACGGCGGCCACTGGAGCTTGCAGACCTATACCGAGCCGAAGAACATCTCGATCAGCTACGGCCAGCACGCGATTCCGCGCTGGGGACTCTGAGCAGGCGCTGAGCGGCGCGCGGGTCAGACATCAAGCCTGCGCCAGCTCAGATGACTGCGCTGCGCAAGCCCTGCCAGACTGCGTCAGTCGCGCCAGCCCTCGGCCAGCGCACGGGTGAGATCGGCCGCCGGCATGGCGCGCGCCAGCGAGGCGGCCTGGCCGGCCCACAGCGGCGTGAAATCATCCCGCCCCTGCGCCTCGGCCCAGGCGCGCAGCGGCGCCAGGTGCGTGGCCGCCAGCGGAAAGGCCGGCGCCTGGGCGCTGATGCAGCCGCCCGAGTTGCCAGCAGCGCCGAGCGCGCGCATGGCGCGGTTCACGATGCCGCGCGCCGGCCGTCCCGTGAAGACATTGGTCAGCGCCGTGTGCTGCGCCTGCGCCGACTGCAGCGCCGCCCGGTGCAGCGCGCTGGTGCCCGCCTCGGGACACAGCAGATAGGCGGTACCGACCTGGACCGCCGAGGCGCCGAGCGCGCGCGCCGCTGCGACACCCGCCGCGTCCGCAATGGCGCCGGCCGCGATCACCGGCAACTCGACCGCGCGCACGATCTGCGGCAGCAGCGCGAAAGTGCCGAGCTGGGTCGTGAGGTCGTCGCCCAGGAAGATGCCACGGTGGCCGCCGGCCTCCAGGCCCTGGGCGATGATGGCGTCGGCGCCATGGGCCTGTAGCCAGAGTGCTTCCTCGACTGTGGTCGCACTGGATATCACCTTGGAGCCCCAGGACTTGACGCGCGCGAGCAGCTCGGGCGCCGGCAGGCCGAAGTGAAAGCTCACCACCGGCGGGCGGAACGGCTCGACCAGATCCGCCACCACGGCGTCAAAGGGCGCGCGCGCCGCGATGGCCGGCCCTTCGGGCGCGGGCAGCCCGGCCTCGGCGCAGAGCGGGGCCAGCGCCGCGCGCCAAACGGCTTCGCGCTGCGGGTCGGACTCGGGCGGGCGGTGACAGAAGAAATTGACGTTCCAGGGCCCTTGCGCCGCGCGGCGCATGACTTCGAGCTCGTCGCGCAACTGCGCAGGGCTCAGCGTCGCGGCTGGCAGCGAGCCGAGGCCGCCGGCGTTCGTGACGGCCAGTGCCAGCGCGCTGCCTTGCGAGCCGGCCATCGGCGCCTGGATGACGGGCAGGCGCAGCCCGAGCAATGCTTGCAGACTTGTGTTCATGGATTCGTATTCTGACGCGATTGATTCGGATCTGACCCTGATGATCATGCCACCACCGCCAGGCCGGCAACCGCGACCTGGCCGTCGTGACGGCACCATGGGACAATCGCCCGATGCGACTGAACCTGATTTATGCCCGCGCCGCCAACGGCGTCATCGGCAAGGACAACGCCATGCCCTGGCATCTGCCGGAAGACCTGGCCCATTTCAAGCGCCACACGCAAGGCTGGCCGGTCATCATGGGCCGCAAGACCTGGGAATCGCTACCCGCGAAATTCCGCCCGCTGCCCGGAAGGCTCAACATCGTGCTGACGCGCGATGCCGCCACCGCCGCCCAGCTGCAGGCCGAGGGCGCGCTGGCGCTGGCCAGCCTGGATCAGGCGATGGCGCATTGCGCCGCGCTACACGCCCCGCCGGCCGAGCTCTGGATCATGGGCGGCGCGCAGATCTATGCCCAGGCCTTGCCGCTGGCCCAGCGCGTCATCGTGACCGAGATCGCCCAGGACTACGAGGGCGACGCCCATGCGCCCGAGCTGGGCCCGGAGTGGCGCGAGACCGCGCGCGAATCCCATGTCTCGGCCAGCGGCCTGGGCTACGACTTCGCCACCTACGAGCGCTGAAACGCCGCCAGCCTGCTGCCGCCACGGCAGAAACAACAAGGGGCCCAACGGCCCCTTGCTCGCATCAGGCAGCCTGCTCGACCGGCTTGTCCTGGAAGCGCATCGAGAAGTCGATCGCCTGCACGTCCTTGATCAGCGCGCCGACCGAGATCCGGTCGACCCCGGTCTCGGCCAGCTGGCGCAGACCGTCGAAGGTCACGCCGCCCGAGATCTCGAGGCTGATGCGGCCAGCGGCCAGCTCGACCGCCTTTTTGAGCGTGTCGAGGTCCATGTTGTCGAGCAGCACCATCTTGACGCCGGCATCGAGCGCTTCCTGCAGCTGGTTCAGCGTCTCGACCTCGACCTGGATGAAGCTGGCCCGGTCAGCCAGCTTTTGCGCCGCGCGCAGTGCATTCGTGATGCCGCCAGCGGCCGCGATATGGTTTTCCTTGATCAGGATCGCGTCGTACAGGCCCATGCGGTGGTTCTTGCCGCCACCGCAACGCACCGCGTATTTCTCGGCCACGCGCAGGCCGGGAATGGTCTTGCGCGTATCCAGAATCGCCGCGCGCGTGCCTTCGACTGCCCCGACATACTTGGCGGTCTTGGTCGCGACCGCGCTGAGAGTCTGCATGAAGTTCAGGCAGGTGCGCTCGGCGGTCAGCAGCTCGCGCGCGCTGCCGGTGATCTCGACAATCTTCTGGCCCGGCTCGCAACGGCCGCCCTCGTCGACCAGCCAGTTGACCTGGGCGCCGGGTGCCACCTGGCGCAGCACCTCGTCGACCCAGGGCCGGCCGCAGATGACGGCCGATTCGCGACAGATGATGGTCGCGGTGGCCTGGCGCTCGGCCGGCACCAGCTCGGCGGTCAGGTCGCCGCTGCCGACATCCTCGGCCAGGGCGCGTTGCACATCACTGGCCACTTGGGCCGCCAGATCGTAGTCGCTCATATAGGGGTTCCTTGTGCGCGGCCGCCTGCGCGACAAGCCGCTGAAGGGCATGATGATACGCCCTGCCCGGCAGGCTCACAGGCCGAACCGGTCCGGTTTCCCGCGGTGCGGCCCTGCGCTTATCATGCGGCAAAATCGTTTCCCATGAAATTCGGATTCCGTTGGTTCTGGCGGCGTGGCCCCAAGAGCGATCTGCCGCCTGAAATCGAGCAAGCCCGCGCGCTGATCGAGGCCGTCGACCGCGGCGGCCTGCCGCTGAACCCGGCCAAGGTCAACGCGATCGCGCGCGACCTGGGGCTCGAAGTGGGCCGCCATGCTGCGGTCGAGCAGACCGTGGAGCGGATTCGGGCCTGCCTGCTGCGTTGAGCCGCTGCCACGAAGCTGGAGCCAGATCCAGATCCAGACCAAGACCCCGGCCCTGAGCGCTGGAAACGATAGAAATCTCTGCTTCCGAAAGAATTCCTGATCATGAAATTAGCCACCTGGAACGTCAACTCCCTGAGCGTGCGCCTGCCCCAGGTGCTGGACTGGCTGGCCGACAATCCGGTCGACCTGCTCGCGCTGCAGGAGCTCAAGCTGAGTGACGACAAGTTCCCGGCAGACGCCTTTGCGCAAGCCGGCTACCAGGCGGCCTGGTTCGGCCAGAAGACCTACAACGGCGTGGCGCTGATCTCGCGCAGCGAACCGACCGACCTGGTGCGCAACATTCCCGGCTACGCCGACGAGCAGTCGCGCGTGATCGCCGCCACCATCGAGACGGCACAGGGCCCGCTGCGTGTCGTCAACGGCTATTTCGTCAACGGCCAGGATCCCGAGAGCGAGAAGTTCGTCTACAAGATGCAGTGGCTCGATGCGCTGCGCGAATGGCTGCGCGACGAGCTGGCGCGACACCCCAGGCTGGTGCTGCTGGGCGACTTCAACATCGCGCCCGAGGACCGCGACAGCTACGACCCCGAGGGCCTGCGCGAAACCATCCACCACACCAGCGCCGAGCGGCGCCAGTTCCGCGAGCTGCTCGAGCTCGGCCTGACAGATGCCTACCGGATGTTCGAGCAGCTGCCCAAGAGCTACAGCTGGTGGGACTACCGCATGCTGGGCTTCCAGAAGAACCGGGGCCTGCGCATTGACCATGTGCTGGTCAGCGACGCGCTCAAGGCACAGGTCAAGGCCTGCGTGATCGACCGCGCGCCGCGCAAATGGCCCAAGCCGAGCGACCATGCACCGGTGGTGGTGACGCTGGATCTCTGATCAGCTTTTATCCTGGACCAGGGCCGACCCAAGCCTGCCAGCCTCATCCACCGGCAAATCATCTCTCTAGAGCGTGTTATGAACTTTGACCGGCGCCCAAGAGCATCACGGCCTTGGGCAGCATGAGGATGGCGAACACCACGAAATGCAG